>Ga0193743_1000041_pt1 | contig 86526 bp, 79 predicted proteins | sample L2c2metaG_FD_143038 | JGI IMG/M metagenome (GOLD analysis project Ga0193743, IMG submission 143038) | Soil microbial communities from a riparian zone of the East river system, Colorado, United States - L2c2 | ecosystem: Environmental > Terrestrial > Soil > Riparian zone | place: USA: East River... | reverse complement strand
CTGGACCGCCGCCGTCTCGTAGGTGCCCGGCAGCAGGATGACAAACTCCTCGCCGCCAAACCGCGCCGCAAAATCATCTTTCACGCGCAGGGCCTGCTGCAGCAGCGAACCAATCCGTTTGAGCACCTCATCACCGTACAAATGGCCGTAGCGGTCGTTTAACTGCTTGAAATAGTCCACGTCGACGACGACGAGGGACAAGGCAGTCCCCGTGACCATGGCCCTCTTCCAGAGCTCGGAGTACTGAGTGTCGAAAGAATGTCGATTCGCGAGTCCGGTCAGGGCATCGCTCTCCGACCGTCGCAGCAACTGGGCATTCAGGCGGTTGAGATCCGTCACCAGAAGCTCGCCGCGCAGGTGCAGAAGGTAGTTCAACCGCTCTTCCCGGCAGGCGCTATAGTTTGCAACCAGGGTAATCGCACTGGCACCAATCGCCAGGCCCAACCCAAAGATCTTGTCCCCGGGCTGAAGCATCTGGTCCTTCCAGAGGTAGATCCCATCCCCACCGAGCATGACTACGGAGGTTGCGATCGCATAGGGAAGCCTTAATCGCATCACGATGTTCGTGAACAGGATGACCGCCAGGACTGCCATCTGGACATAAGCAGACGCCACGCGGCTGCGATTCGATTCCAGGTAGAGCTGTGTTAAACCGGCCAGGCAAGCCGCCACCGCGATGCTTGACTCGCGAAAGACTTTCTCCAGGCGACGCAGCATGCTCGCATTGACCAACAGGCATATCGGGGTTACGACCAGCAGCCGGATGATAAAAGCCCGCCGAAACTGTTGGGGCGCGCCGTAGTAGTCCGCAATCAGAAACAGATCGAACAGGATGATCGCGATCAGGCCTTCGAGCCACAGGCGTCTTGACCTGCGCTCCATGGTTTCCTGCTCGAAGCGGCCCTCCAGCTCCCCTGGAAATGAGAGCCATTGAAAACGCAACCCGGATAGCTTGCTGATCTGCCGGTTGACGATCTCGATCTGGATGGGCGGGCTTATCGACATAATGAATCGTTGCGCCTGACTACTATCGGCGCTCTTTTTCTTCTCCTTCGGCCGTCTGTGGGCACGGCAGAGTACATAAGTGCTCATCTGCAATACATTGGACGCCTGAAATGCGTTGGACGCCTGAGCCGGATCTGTTTCTCCAGAAAGTCATTGTTTTGAATGGATGAAGTTTCACACCGAATTGTCTTTTTAGCAAAAAAACCTGTTCTGGGCCATTGTGGGTGGGAGACACCTCCTTCGACTGATAAACTGAAGCTTCGCACTGAGCATGTCGCGCCGGTGTGGAACTCTCTGCAGTAACTAAAGGAAGATTCAAACTCGTGGACCAACAGACTCGCCAAGCTCTCAAGCACGACCAGTTCGTCGACACCACACAGCACGGCCTCGAATGGGCCACCGAGAACCGACGTTCTCTCATCCTGGTCGGCTCCATCGTCGCTGCTCTCATCGTCATCCTTGCCATTGGCGCTTTTATCTTCAACCATCGCAGCGAGCAAGCCAATAACGCCTTTGGGGAGGCCATGCAGTCGTATCAAACCCCGCTTGCCGCTCCCGGACAGCAGGTGCCTCCAGGTGTGAAGACCTTCCCCTCGGCTGCCGAGCGTGCCAAGGTCGCCAATCAACTCTTCGTCAAGGTTGCCGATAGCTATGGCATGACCTCAAGTGGCAAACTGGCTCGTTACTTCGCCGGCTTGACCTACATCGAGGCCGGGCAGAACGCCCAGGGCGAAAGTACGTTGAAGCAGGTTGCCGGTGGCTGGAACAGCGATCTCTCTTCTCTGGCCAAACTGGCGCTCGCGCAGCTCTACCGTCAGACGGGCAAGGACCCACAGGCCATCGAGGTCTACAACGATCTGACGGCTCATCCCAGCTCCGCCGTTCCAGCGGGAACCGCCCAGCTACAACTCGCCGACCTCTACGAAGCGGAGAACAAGCCTGAGATGGCAAAGAAGATCTACGCACAGCTAAAGGATAAGGACGCCAAGGGCGCTGCCGGTATGATCGCCGCGCAGAAGTTGAACCCGGCTCCTGCAGGTGCGGGTGCGGGCGCTCCTATCGCCGCGCAGTAGACCTTTAGTGGTTGTGTTCGTCGTGGAGAAGGGCCGCGGCAGCCGCGCGGCCCGCCACTACCCCTCCCGATCGTCCAGCTTCTGCCTCTGAACGAATCTTCGATAGCAGCCGCCACTGGTCTTTCTCCTTCACTACGGGAACCCATGCCGGAAGCGGCATTCTCAGGTAGTCCGAGAACGCTCCGGCGTGCGGCTCGTATAGCCCGCGGATGGTGTGCAGGCGATCCGCTGAAGCCTGATCCCCGCAGAGCCGAAGCCTGACTTCACCCAGAACATCACAGAGCCGATCGAAATCCTTCTTCGGAAGCCGCTCCCTGCCTGCCTGATCCGCCCATACCTTCTGCTCCTGGATATGGAAGACATTCCCAAGGTCGATCAGAGCATGCCGGGCCATCACAAACGTCAACTGCGCCTGCCTAGAAGCGGGGCCCTCGAGCACCGAGATAAGCAAAGCACACGTATCCAGAATGGAGATCAAGGCCGATAGCCAGCTCTGGTTATCGTGTTGCGATCGGTAGTAGCACAGGATCGGATAGGAGATGTGCGACTCCAGCAGCTCCGCCGACCACCGCTCCCATTCCTCCAACAGGTCGATCAGGGCTTCTTCTCCGCCGTCGAAGCCATGCCTTCGCAGCAGCTCTGCCGCGGTTGGAGGGGACCCGGCCCGAGCATCCAGCAATGCAATGCTTACCTCCCGGCGCGAGAAGGATTGATAGAGCACCGGCAGATAGCCGATGACCAGGGCCACAAAGCCCAGGCCCACGCCGGACTCGCAGATGATCAGCGTTCGGGCTCCCATGCTGTGGGGGACCACGTCTCCCAATCCCAGCGTGAACATCGTCGTGCCGCTTACATAAAGAGCGGTGCGAAACTTCGAGAGCCCCGCCGCGCTCTGCACGCCCATTACATCGGTAAAGGGCGTTCCCAGGGCGAAGTAGAAGAGGGCGAATCCCAGAATCAGAAGCATCGCCCACAGAAGCAGGAGAAGGATCAGGGAGAGCGGACCGTAGAAGCTGTAGATCTGCTCCCGCGTCCTGGTGGAGCGGATTCGGTCCGTGAAGATCTTCCATGGCTGCCAGGTCGCGATGAGGAACAGTCGCGTGATGCGAAACCTTCCCGTGGCTCTGCGGGGCAGAATAATCGTCTGGAAAGCGTCCAGGAAGACTGCGGAACAGCAGACGGACCCGGCAATGAGTGCAAGAATCTGCAAGGTTAAATTATCCCTTCGGGTTGATCATGGCAGTCTTTCGCCACCTTAGCAGAGCAGCTCGATCTTCGCCATTTCAGCGCCTGTCTTTAGAGTTTTTTCGACTATTCATTCGACATTTCCCACATTCCGGGTTAATCTGATCGGCAAGTCAGGGCCAGTCTGGTATGCGAAGTGCTCATCCTTAACCGTGTTCTTGAGATCGCACCCAATGGTATCCCCCTCCCAACGCGTTTTGATCGTCGATGACGATCGTCTCGTCGCCGACACCCTTAGCCTGATCTTCGCCAGAAGCGGCTTTGCTGCCAATGCACGTTACTCGGCGGACGAAGCCCTCGAATGTGCGCGGGAGTTTCCTCCTGATCTGCTCCTCTGCGATATCTCCATGCCGGACCGTGACGGAATCGCCCTGGTGGACGACATCCACCGGGAATTGCCATCCTGCCGCATCCTGGTGCTGACAGGCTTTTATGGGAATCTCCATCGCGTCAGGGAGCACACGAAGAAACTGGCCCGGAACGTGGGAATTCTCACCAAACCATGCCAGCCTGACGATCTCCTTCGCGAAGCGAATGCAATGCTCGCCATGGCTTAGAAATGAGCCGGTCCTATGCATGATCTAGGACGCATCTTCATCGCGCTTGGCCTTCTTCTCGTCGTGATTGGCGTTATTTTTCTTGCATTTACGAGGATGAACGTACCCTTGGGCCGGCTGCCGGGTGATTTTTCCTGGAAGGGCCGCGGCTGGGCGGTCAGCTTTCCCCTCGCCAGCTCGATCGTGATCAGCGTGGTCCTCAGCCTGCTCCTCTGGGCAATCAGCCACTTTCGCCGTTAGAAGTTTTTTCCGCTGGATCAGGCTTTTCTTCTCCAGCAGAGCCGTTTCCACCATGGCCTGGCCCCTGACTTTACCCTGTCACCGCCTGCTAGACTTTGCTTTGTATGTCTATTCGGGAGCAGAATCCGCCCACCCTCGCCAGCCTTCGCGCTGGCCGGGAGAGAGCCCGCTCCTCGCGATCCCAGCGCATCCCGGATTCTTCTGAAACGCAGCCTGGCCTCCTCTTCGGCTCGGACAATCCTCCCGCGCCTGAGGCTCCACCCCCGCCACCTGTGGTCCAGCCACCCGCACGGGCTCCGCTTGTCGAGCGCCGCATCTGGACCGTAGCCGACCTGGTCGGCAGTATCCGCCAGCAGATCGAGACGACCCATGCAGACCTCTGGGTCGAAGGTGAGATCTCCAACTGCCGCCCCGCTCCCTCGGGCCACATTTATTTCACGCTCAAGGACGCTGATGCCCAGCTCCCGGTCGTCCTCTTCCGCCGCCAGGCCCAGCTCCTCCGTTTCCGGCCGTCCGATGGCCTCGCCGTTCTGGTTCGCGGACGCATCTCCGTATACGAGTCGCGCGGCCAGCTCCAGCTCATCGCCGAGACCATGGAGCCTCGCGGCGCCGGGTCTCTACAACTTGCTTTCGAGCAGCTGAAGGCCAGGCTTCTTGCTGAAGGTCTCTTCGACGCGTCGAAGAAGCGTTCCTTACCTGCTTTCCCGCGTTGCGTAGGCATTGTGACCTCGCCTGCCGGAGCCGTTATTCGCGACATCGTCAACGTTGTGCGCCGCCGCCACGCGCGGCTGAACCTGCTGGTCTATCCCGCGGTCATGCAGGGCGCCTCCAGTCCGGGCTCGGTTGCGGCTGGAATCCGCTGGTTCAATCGCAATCCTTCGCTCGTCGACCTCATCGTTATCGCCCGCGGCGGAGGCTCCATGGAGGACCTCGCCTGCTTCAACGACGAGGCGCTGGCCCGTGTCATCGCCGCCTCTGAGCTTCCCGTCGTCTCCGCCATCGGGCACGAGACCGACTTCACCATCGCGGACTTCGTCGCCGACCTTCGCGCCGCTACTCCGTCCGCCGCCGCCGAACTCATCACTACCGCCCAGCACCGCATCGAAGAGCGCGTTGATGCGCTCTCCTTGCGGGTTCGCCGCGCCATCCGGCTTCACCTGCTCGAGAGTCGTCAGCGCTACGCCCGCCTGTCTGCTCCGTCTGTCCTGCGGCGTCTCTTCGACTCCATCAATCGACGTGGCCAGCGTGTCGACGAGCTCGCCTTGCGACTTGACCGCGCCTCATCGCGGCATCTCCGTGTTCGTAGCGAACGGCTTCGCCTTCTCGATCAGCGTCTTCGCCGCCAGGATGTCGGCCTTCGGCTGGCTGCGTCCCATCGCCGCATCGAACGCGCTACCGTCCGGCTTGACCGCATCGTCACCGAGACACTCTCCCTTCGCCGCGCCCGTCTGCGCGCTGCTGCCGCGCGTCTTCAGGCGCTCTCGCCTCTAAGCGTTCTCGCTCGCGGCTACGCCCTCGTCTATACCGAACAGGGAACGCTCCTCCGATCCGCAGACGAAACCGCGACGGGACACAGGATTCGCGCACGTCTCGCATCAGGAACTCTTTCAGCCCAGGTCATCGCGACCGATTCAATGGAGAACAGCAAGTCATGAAGAAGCTCTTTGGAACCGACGGCATCCGCTCCGTCGCAGGGCAGTACCCACTGGACGCCCCCACCGTGCACGCTATCGGCCTTGCGCTGGCACACAAGCTTTCAGCGTCCTCTCCCTCCCCGCGCGTGCTGCTCGGTATGGATACCCGCGAATCCGGCCCCGCCATCGCGGCCCAGCTCACCGCAGGCCTCACCGCAGGTGGAGCCACGGTCGAGAGCGCCGGAATCATTACCACTCCGGCCATCGCTCATCTCACCCATACGCACGGCTTCGCTGCGGGCATCGTCATCTCCGCCTCGCACAATCCCTGGCAGGATAACGGCATCAAGGTCTTCGGCTCGGATGGCTACAAGCTGCCCGATGCCACGGAGCTCGCTATTGAAGAAGAGATCTTCAAACACCTGAACAACGCAGGTACTTCATCTTCAACGCGCGACGATCAGGCGAAGGCGGATCTGGACGCCCCCGCCGTCAACGAGGCCGACCGCGCCGATTACATTCGCTTTCTGCTCGGTGCCGTCCCCGGTCTCTCGCTCGACAACCACCGCATCGTCATCGATTGCGCCAACGGAGCCGCCTCTGCCGTCGCGCCCGAACTTTTCTCTCAGCTGGGCGGAAGCGAGGTCTTCATCACCCACGCCTCGCCCGATGGCCGCAACATCAACGAGCAGTGCGGCGCTCTGCATCCGGAGATCGTCGCCGCTCAGGTTCGTCATCAGAAGGCATCTCTCGGCATCACCTTCGATGGCGACGCCGACCGCGCCCTCTTCGCCGACGAGCATGGCCGCGTCGTCAACGGCGACGCCGTTCTTCTGCTGGCCGCCCGCGATCTTCAGGCGAGGGGTCTGCTGACCAACTCCACTGTCGTTGCCACCACCATGTCCAACATGGGCCTCGAAGCCGCGCTCAAGCGCAGTGGCATCCAGATGCTTCGTGCCGCCGTCGGCGACAAGTACGTTCTCGAACAGATGCTCTCCACCAACGCCGCGCTCGGTGGCGAACAGTCCGGACACATCATCTTCTCTGGCCGCTCCACCACCGGCGACGGCCTTCTTACCGCGCTGCTCCTGCTCGACGTCGTCCACCGCAGCGGCAAGACTCTCTCCGAGCTCGTCGCCGACCTCAAGGTCTTCCCGCAGGTCATCGTCAACGTCAAAGTCCGTGAGAAGAAGCCCCTCGATGCGATCCCCGCAGTCGCCGCAGCCATTGCAGCGGCTGAGGCCGAGCTCGCCGACTCCGGGCGTGTAGTCATTCGCTACTCCGGAACCGAAGCCCTCGCTCGAGTCATGATCGAGGCCGAATCCGAGCCCATTATGCGTCATCACGCCGATACGATCGCCGACGCTATCCGGGCTGAACTCGGCCTCTAGTCCTTCGCCCGCAACTGGCCAGCTTGACGATATCCTTTGTCCGGTCGCAGAATAACCAAGCTCCCCCGGGCCTTCGGGCCCATCCAGTCACAAGCTACGCTTAGGCCCGCACGGAACTTCATCCTCGGAGGCCACATGCTCTGTGCCACCCGTTTCCTCAAGAACGTCCGTCAGATTCAATCCATCGCGCCCCAGGTCTTCGCCTCCAAGAAGCCCTCTGAGGGCTTCTCCAGCGTCGTGCCCTTCGATGTCCTCAACCGCTTCCACAAGATGTCCGACGCCGAGCTGAAGACCTACCCCGTTCTCCGCGATGCCCTCCATCAGCTCCGCAAAAAGAAGCCCCCGGCCGAACCCTCCACCTTTCGCCCCCGCGGCCTCATCTTCTCCGATGATCCCTTCAAAGGCACCATCTTCTTCGCTCAAATTAAGTTCCAGATCGACGCCACCAACTTCCTCATGACCACGGACGACGAAATTGCCACCATGCAGCAATACGCCGCCGCCGCTCTGCCCGTCATCTCGCAGTACTGCGCCCAGTATGGGGAAAACTCCCTCACCATCTCACCCAAGGTTCTCCATCTCACCGTCAACACTCCGCAGGGCAAATACGACGACGACGACCTCCAGGGCTGGATACGCGGCCTCATGCTTACCACCGGCACGCCCGTTCGCAACACCTGCATCGTCGTCTTCAATCCCGGCGGCATGGTCAATACTGACGGCGACATCTCCCAGGGGACCCTCGGCTACCACGACAAGGTGAACGTCATCACCCCCCAGCAGCCCTTCCCTCAGGTCGTGCCCGCGCCCTACTGCTTCGTCAACGTTCCCGCCCAGACCGTCACTGTGGACGACCGCCTCGACCAGTACGCCGATACCCTGTCCCACGAGATCGCCGAGATGACCGTCGACCCCTACACCTCGTGGACCAATCCCGAGGTCTGCGATGCCTGCGCCGGGAACTGCAACAAAGACTGGCGCAGCTTCTTCTCCATCCCTCCCGGCGGCGGTTTCACCTATCTTCGCTCCGCCTCCGGAATTCCACCCTTGCCCTTCACCTACGACTTCTACACTGCCGCGATCGCCCAGACTGCCTACCCCGACAACTGTCCTTCCCCCGACTGGGGATGCAACTACGCCCCCTCCACAAAACAGGGCGTTGGCGAACTTCTCTTCTACGAGCGGCCGACCGGTTACGCCGAGCTCTACTCCGTCGACGACCAGGCCAACCTCGCCATTCAGACCGTCTATCCCGACTGGCGCGATACCTGGTCCCTCATCGTCCCCGGCCCCTACACCTCCAAGCCCGCCGGCAGCCGCAAAGATCTCCTCTTCTACACGCCCGGCCACGGAGAGTTCTACAAGACAGGCCTCATCGGCGACATGCACCAGTTCAGCGTCCACGACAACTGGCGCACCACCTGGTCTCAGATCGTTCCCGGCTCGTTCTCCGCCGCCAATGCCATGGACCTGCTCTTCTACGAGCCCTCCAGCGGCTTCGGCGAGTTCGACCACACCGACGGCAACGGCAATCTCAGCCTCATCATCAACGAGACCGGATGGGCAACAGACTGGCAGATCATCCTCCCCGGCAAGTTCTCCTCGAAGCCCACCACCGGCCTGCTCTTCTATTCGCCCTCCCGAGGCGTCGGCCAAATCTACGACATCGACGCCCATGGCATGTCCGAGCTCCAGACCTACACCAACTGGCGCAATACATGGACGATCATCGTCCCCGGCCACTTCTCCGACAGCGGCTACACCGACCTCCTCTTCTACTCCCCCTCCGAAGGCACCGGTGAGTTCTACTCCACCGACGGCCACGGCGGCATCAACCTCCTCAAGACCTACACCGACTGGCGCGGAAGCTGGACCATGATCCTCCCGGGCAAGTTTTCCAACAGCGGCTACACCGACCTGCTCTTCTACTCCCCCTCCGAAGGTACTGGCGAGTTCTACTCCACCGACGGCCATGGCGGCATCAACCTCCTCAAAACCCACACCGACTGGCGCGCCACCTGGTCCATCATCCTCAGCCTCTAAAGATTGAAGATTTTGACCGAAACCAGGGTTAGGGAGATATGGAGGCGGTACTACGCTAAAATGCACTCATGTACGAAGACTTCAAAGTGACCGATCGCTGGACCGGCGAACAGCTCCACTGCCAGTGGAAGGGGACCATCGTCGCCATTGCCACGCGTCATGCCGATGCGACCGACATCCGCTTTTCGGTCAATAACCGGCCCATGTGGATCTCTCTTCCCAACCTCGCCTGGGTTGAGCAGAAACACCGCACCGGCAACGTCATCACCGACTACCTCGCCGCCCAGATCGCGGGCCGCTACCTCAAGCAGGCCATCGAGTCTGGTTACGACAATGGCCGTGAGATGTACACCATGACCGTCGACGAGGTCCTCATGCATGCCGACGCCGTCGTTCGTGAGGTGGGACATACATCCAACCTCCCCAGTCTCCCCGTCATCAACGAAAATATCCGGGCTGAAGACGAGATGGCAATTCATCTTCCCGGCGAGCCGGCCTAGCTGCCATGATTACGCGCCGACGGTTCCTGCTGCTGTTTCCGGCCTATTCGGCCTCGGCTCAATATTTCACCTCACCCTTCCGCCGAAAGAAGCCTATTCCTCCCGGTCCGGTTCGAGTCTTCATCGGAACCGACACCGCCAAAGGAGTGAGCAAAGGCATCTACCATTCCACCTTCAATGCAGCGAACGGCCAGCTCAGCGTTCCTATCCTCGCTGCCGAGACGCGTCGGCCCTCTTATCTTGCCCTCTCACCTCCACGGGGCGGCCGCCAGTCTCTCTATGCGGTCAACGCCGTGCCTGATCCTTCGGCTACCGTGACGACCTTCGATCTCGATTCCAGGACGGGAACCCTCACCGAGAAGGGCAAGGTCACCTCCGCCGGCGCCGGTCCTGCCTATGTCTCCGTAGATTCCACCTGCCACTCCGCCTTCGTCGCTAACTACGTCGGCGGAACCATCGCCTCCTATCTCATTCAACCGGATGGCACCCTTTCGCAGCCGGTCGATACCTTCAACTACAACGAACCGAAGTTCGGCCATCATGGTCCCGTTGCGGGACGCCAGAACGGCCCCCACCCGCACTCCGTCTTCGTATCACCTGACGATCGCTTTCTTATCGTCAACGACCTCGGAAACGATGCTCTCAGCGTCTTTCAGATCGATCCCACCACGGCAAAACTCACTCCTGCCACCCCATTACTTACTGGTGTTCGCCCAGGCTCCGGCCCTCGGCACATCGCCTTCCACCCCAATGGCCGCTGGATCTATCTGATCAACGAGCTCGACTCTACCCTTGACCATCTCCTTTGGACCACGACCCACTCCATCACCCATCCCCAGGGTCTTCTGGTCAATACCAACACCACGGTTAAGACGATTGCCCCTGATTTCCCCGGCGACAAGAACACCGCCTCCGAAGTGATAATCTCCCCGGACGGAAACTTCCTCTATGCCAGCAATCGAGGGGAAGACACGCTGGTCGTCTTTTCCATCGCCGACGATGGTGCACTCAAAGAGATCCAGCGGATTCCCTGTGGAGGCAAGACCCCGCGTCACTTTACCTTCGACCTGACCTTCAACTGGATCCTCTGCGGCAACCAGGATTCGGCATGCATCACGGTCTTTCGCCGTGACCAGGGCAACGGAAAGCTTGCCGGTCCCGTCGAGACGGTCCCGGTCGATTCTCCCCTCTTCACGCTCTTCGCCTGAATCGCCGCAAAAACTACATCGGGCCCGGAGAGCGTGTCCGCATCTCCGAGCCCGATCGTATTTCCGGATCCAGATAGGCCCTGTAGGCTATCCCGTTGCTTACAAGGTCTTCAGGTCCAGAACGAACCGATACTTTACATCGCTCTTCAGCACGCGCTCCCAGGCTTCGTTTACCTTGTTGAAGCTCGTCATCTCGATATCGGAGACGATGTTGTGCTCGCCGCAGAAATCCAGCATCTCCTGGGTCTCGCGGATTCCACCGATCATCGAGCCTGAGAAGTTCTTTCTTCCCAGAACTGCAAACGCCGCAATTGCCAGTGGATTCCCCGGCGCTCCTACCAGGCAGAGAGTACCATCCCGCTTCAACAGCGAAAGGTAAGTGTTCATATCGTGGTCTGCGGAGACGCAGTCCAGGATGAAGTCGAAACTGCCCGCGTGTTTGGCCGCCCAGCCCTCTTCCTTCGTCAGGATGACGTCATCGGCGCCAAGCTTTTTCGCATCCTCGATCTTCGAAGCCGAGGTGGTAAACAAAACCGTCTTCGCTCCGAAAGCATGCGAAAACTTCAATCCCATGTGGCCCAGACCGCCCAGCCCGACAATGCCGACTTTCTTACCGGGGCCAACCTTCCAGTGCTTCAGCGGGGAGTAGGTGGTGATGCCGGCACAGAGCAGCGGCGCAGCGGCAGCAGCATCAAGATTCTTCGGGATCGACAGCACGAATCCTTCGTCGACGACGATGTGGTTGCCATAGCCACCGAAGGTCAGGTTGCCGTCCTTGCCGCGTGAGTTGTACGTGTACACCGTCTGGCCCCGCTCGCAGTACTGCTGTTCGCTGTCCTTGCAGGATACGCACTCGCCGCAGGAATCCACCATGCAGCCCACGCCAACCAGGTCGCCGGCCTTGAACTTCTTCACCTTCGAGCCCGCACGGGCTACGGTTCCGATCACCTCATGTCCGGGAACCATCGGGTACAGCGAGTTTCCCCACTCATTCTTTGCCTGGTGAATATCCGAGTGACAGATGCCGCAGAACTGCACGTCGATCAGGACATCCTGTTCCCCCGGCTCGCGATGCTCATAGGCAAAGGGCGATACCGGTGTAGTCGCCGACTGGACGGCGTAACCATTTGTTGCAATCATTCGTTTCTCCAATTCCCGGAGGAATATCGGTTGGATGCGTCCATCTGCGCGAAAGACGCAGGTGCAACATACATGTAACAAAACGGAGAATTCTCCGTTTTGCTGTGCAGGTTTCAGAGATCTTTTATTCTCTTTATTCGTTGTAGTGCAGCAGGCTAAGCACGTCGTACTCCGGGAACTTCTCCCTGCCCTTCAGAAAATCCAGCTCGACTGCGAATCCCAGGCCAGCGATCACGCCGCCCATTTGGCGAACCAGTTGTACGGTCGCGGCCATCGTTCCTCCGGTGGCCAGCAGATCGTCGACGATGATGACACGCTGCCCCGGCTGGATCGCGTCCAGGTGAATCTCCAGCGAATCTGTGCCGTACTCCAGGTCATAGCTGACACGCGCCGTCGGGGCGGGAAGCTTCTTCGGCTTTCGCACCGGAACGAATCCCGCGTTCAAACGGTAAGCCAGCGCGGGGCCGAAGATAAACCCGCGTGCCTCGATACCCAGCACCAGGTCAATCTCCTTGCCGATGTAATAGGCTGCAAACGCGTCGATCAGCTGCGCGAAACCGGTCTTGTCCTTCAGCAGGGTTGTAATGTCATAGAACAGAATTCCCGGCTTGGGGAAGTCCGGCACGGTTCGTACGAGTGCTTTCAAGGGCTCGCAATTCATCAGGGTTGAGTTCGGCATTCTTCTCCTACCATGCTCCTTCAATCACAAACGGTCCAAGCTTTTCATCTTCGCTTTGATCCAATTCCTCTTCAAGCACTGCATCCACGCGACTGCCGCGCGAACCCTTCCACAGCGCACTCTTCAACTCCGCCAGCACCTTCGGCTCACCCGAAGCGACCATCTCGACATGTCCGGTATCGGTATTGCGAACCCATCCGCGCAAGCCGAGCTCAGCGGCCTCGCGATGCACAAACCAGCGAAACCCAACGCCTTGCACGCGGCCTTTTACGAGGTAGTAGCGCACCATGGAATCTTCAGTTTCGCAGAGCGTCCCAGCGCGCGCAAGCAGAGGTACAACAAAACAAAGAGGCAGAGCCATTAACTCTGCCTCCCCGCATAGAACTTTGCCGCGATCTACGCGCGGCTCATGTAGGCGCCTTCGGCCGTATCCACGCGAATCTTCTCGCCCTCGTTGATGAACGGAGGAACCTGCACCACCAGCCCGGTCTCGAGCTTCGCAGGCTTGGTGACCGAGGATGCAGTCGCCGACTTGATGCCCGGCTCCGTTTCCACCACCGTCATCTCGACTACGGTCGGAAGCTCGATGCCGACAGCCTTGCCGTCATGGAAGCTGACCGCGATGGTCAGGTTCGGCAGCAGATAATCTACGGCATCGCCCAGCGTCTCGCGCTTCAGGTGCGTCTGCTCGAAGGTCTCCATATCCATGAAGTAGTAATCGTCCCCGTCGTTGTACAGGAACTCCATCTTCACCTCATCCACGACCACGCGGTCGATCGGGTCCGGCGAGCGAAATCGCTCTACAAACATTGCGCCCGTGCGGATGTTGCGCAGCTTTGCCTGAATGAAGGCACGGAGATTGCCCGGCGTCCGGTGCTCCACCGAAAACACGAGGTGAAGATCGTCCTTGAACTTGATAACCATGCCCGGGCGCATCTGCGTTGCGGGAATCGACATAGAAAAACCCCTGATCTTTCGCTGAAACTCAGCTTGTTTTGAGAGTTTTGCCGGAGGCGTGCCTGTATGGCAACCGAATCATCCGAACTCCCTTTATTGTATCGCAGGCCCCTTGGGAAGCCCGGTTCAGTGGCCTCCGAACAGCTTCTTGAAGAAGTGTCCGATTGCATGAAAGACGTCCCCTGAAGACGGCGCAGGCGGTGGTGGCGGAGCTTCCGCTCTTCCCGCAACTGCTTCGGGCGTAGCGGATGCAGCCGGCTTCTCGTTCTCTACAGTCGCGGCAACCGCCTGTTTCGCTCCAGCATCCTGAGTGGAGCCCAAGCTGGGATTCGTATCCGAAGCCGGTTCGCCATCTGCTCCCGTCGCCGCGCCGTTCGCTCCGTAGCTCAAGGTCGTCGAGACCTGCGCATGCACTGCGCCAGCAGGCGTCTGCGGAGGCCCGCTCACCGGAGCCAGTCCCGCGCTCTGTGCTGCCGGGAATGGGTGCTGCTCGGCAGCGGCAGTCTTTGCCGCTACAGCGCTTCCCGGCGCAGCAACTGTCGCGCCGGTAACTCCCGCATCCGCTACCGAAGTCACAGGCGCTGCAGGGCAGCCGCACGGCTCGCTCTCGTTATCGACGACCTCTTTCAAGCTTCCATGTTCGAACAGAACGTGCTGCCCCGGCCTCACCTCGTAGCTGGCCTCGCCAAACTGATCCGCCACATTCAGCACGGGCGCAGCTGCTCCGCGATTCTCAACGCAGGTATCTCCATTGCGTGCCACCCGCATTCGCAGATCCAGCGTTCCCGCCGACTTGATTGTGAACCGCAGATCGGGCGTCATGACCACATCGCTTGTCGTGATCCGCGTCGCCATCTCAATCGCGCCGCGGTCGAGCGCCAGCATCAGGGGAGCGTCCACCGCACCTTTGCCTGCCGCCAAATGCAGTCCGCTGGTCGAGCACACCCGCACCATTCCGCCACGTTGCAGCGCCACCTCGGCGGTGTGATCCCGTGCCGTAACTGTCGAGGCGCCCACCAGAACGGCGCGTCCGTTCGACACCTCAAGCGCGCCCGCGACCGAGGCATCCGCCAGCCCGACCGAGCCGATCGGCTGCTGTGCCATACAGCGCTTTGATGTTCCACCGATCGACAGGACGCATATCGTCGCCCAGGCCGCATAACCGGAAAAGGCCGTCATTCTGAGTGCAGCGAAGAATCCCCGCATTTGTCTTTGCCTTTATCCAATTCCTGCCGATGCTACATCTTTAGAAAGTTCGCGATGATCTCTTTGCCATGCAGGGTTAGCACGCTCTCGGGATGGAACTGAACCCCTTCAATCGGAAGCTCACGATGTCTGAGAGCCATAATCGTCTCCTCGCCCGTCACCGCATCGGTCGTCCGGGCCGAGACCTCCAGCTCCTGCGGCAGTCCCTTCGGACTGACGATCAGCGAGTGATATCGCGTGCACGTCATCCGCGAAGGAATTCCCGCGAAGATCGTCCGCCCATCATGGTCCACTTCGCTCGTCTTGCCGTGCATCAGCTTCGGCGCACGAATCACCTCGCCGCCAAACGCTGCACCAATCGCCTGGTGCCCAAGGCACACGCCAAGAATCGGAACCCGTTTGTCTGACTTCGCGAAGTGCCGTATCAACTCAATGCTGATCCCAGCATCCTGCGGTGTGCACGGTCCCGGCGAGATCAGGATGCGCTCCGGGTTCAGCGCCTCAACCTCTTCCGGCGTCAGTTCGTCGTTGCGCCTGACCACTATCTCGGCGCCCAGCTCGCCCATATACTGCACCAGGTTGTAGGTGAATGAGTCGTAGTTGTCCAGAACGAAGACCATGGCTGACTACGATTCTATCTCCTGTACCCCGTGGCCTGCTCCCTGTACCATTATCCGCGGTTATGGAAAATCGACGTAAGTTCCTCAAATCTGGTCTGGCGGCGACCGTTCTGACAGCAACATCGTCCCTCGTCGGACAGACAAACAACGCCCAGCAACCCTCACCCGTCAAGCGCAAGGGACGTATCCAGCAATCCGTCTCCCGCTGGTGTTACAAGCAGTTCACCCTCGATCAGCTCTGTACCTATGGGGTGCAGATGGGGCTAAAGGGCATCGACCTGCTGGAGATGCAGGAATGGGAGGTGCCGCACCGCTATGGGCTGGTGTGCACCATGGGCTATTGCGGTGGAGGCACGATCTCCGACGCGCTCAATCGCACGGAGAACCATGCCGCCATTGAAGAGGCCTTCCGCAAAAACATTCCCATCGCTGCTAAGGCCGGGGTGCCGAATGTCATTACGTTCTCCGGAAACCGGCGCGGCATGTCGGATGAAGAAGGAGCGCGCAACACCATCGCCGGACTGAACCGGCTGAAGAAGATCGCCGAAGATAACGGCGTGAATATCTGCGTTGAGCTGCTGAACAGCAAGCGCAACCACAAGGACTATATGGCCGATCACACGGCTTGGGGCGCGCGCGTGATGCGGGAGGTCAATTCACCGCACGTGAAGCTGCTCTACGACATCTATCATATGCAGATCATGGAAGGGGATCTGATCGCTACCATTCGAGAGAACATCGATGTTCTTGGCCACTTCCATACCGGAGGCGTTCCCGGGCGGAACGAAATTGACGACACGCAGGAGATCTACTATCCGGCGCTGATGAACGCTCTTGTCGACCTGAAATTTTCCGGATACGTCGCCCACGAATTCGTACCGAAGCGCGACCCGCTGACCTCGCTCAGACAGGCAGTCGATCTTTGTGATGTGTAGGAGTTTTCAGCAGCCCTGATCTTTCACGAGGCAAACGCGGGCGGCTCTTAGGCGTCTTATAGAGCGATTGGAGAACGTTCATGCAATTCGACTTTAGTCGTTGGAAACACTTCACTGCCATGGCCATCATCGGCGACGGCGTCATGGGAATGCTCCATCCCCGCCGTGGAGCTCAGGCATGGCACTACGGTCCTCAGCCCTGGCAAAACCTCATGCAGTCTCTCGAGGAGCGTCCCAATCTCACGCGAATCATCTCTGCCGCACAGGTAGTGGGCGGGGTCCTCTGGGTTCTTCACAGCTCCAGGGAAGAGGCCAGCGCCTCTGCCAAACTCGAGGGCTCATCTCACCACATCGCCTGAATACACTCTTCCCATGGCGGTTCATCTTCGTCCAATTACGCCCCCACTCGTCTGGGAGTACAAGACGGTGCGGCTTCGCGCGCTCAAGGACTCACCCACCTCCTTCGGCAGCACCTACTTGCGCGAGTCGGAGCTCACGGACGCGGAATGGGTTGCGCGGACGCAAAACCTCAATGGCATTCGCGGCACCGGCTATCTGGCGCAAGCGGAGGAGAGCTACGTCGGGCTTGCACTCTGTCTCCTCGATGAAAACGATCCGAAGAAAGCGGAGCTTATCTCGATGTGGGTCGCGCCGGAGCAGCGCAGACTGGGCGTTGGACGTCTTTTGATCGATGCGATTACTGCATGGGCGCAGCAGCACGGAGCCCGCGCCCTGCACCTGATGGTCACAGACGTCAATCACTCCGCAATGGACTTCTACAGAAGCCTCGGGTTCTCGCCGACTAGGCACACCGAGCCTTATCCCAACGACCCAGCCATTCAGGAATACGAGATGTCGAAGCCACTCGGATAATGCTTCGAATCTTCACCGCTAAATTTCTCATTCGGTGAAGTCGGGTGCCCGATCTTAGCGACGGCTTTATCGTCGCTAAGGTGAGCAAACCCGCTACATTCCTCGCGCCCGTTCAATCGCCCTTACTACCGCCTGAGCCTTATTCCGGCACTCCTCGAACTCCTTCTCCGGAACCGAGTCCGCCACAATTCCCGCACCAGCCTGGATGTATCCATGGGGCCCATTCATGTACAGCGTGCGGATCGCGATGCACGAATCCAGATTGCCGCTGAAGTCCGCGTACAGGATGCTTCCGCCATACACGCCGCGCCGCGCCGGCTCCATCTCCTCGATGATCTCCATCGCGCGAACCTTGGGAGCTCCGCTCAGGGTCCCGGCAGGGAAACACGCACGAAACGCATCGATCGGCGCCAGCCCCTCGCGCAACTGTCCCTCAAGCGCGCTGACTAAATGCATCACGTGGCTGTACCGCTCCACGAACATCAGGTCTTTTACCTTTACGGAGCCGAACTCGCTCACGCGCCCGACATCATTGCGGCCCAGGTCCACCAGCATGATGTGCTCGGCGCGTTCCTTCTCATCGGCCCGCAGCTCAGCTTCAATCCGCCGATCCTCCACTTCATCTGCGCTCCGATGCCGCGTCCCAGCAATCGGCCTGTATTCCACCTCGCGCCCATGCACCCGCACCAGCAGCTCGGGCGACGATCCCACGATGTGATGCGCCACAGGCTTCTTGGTTGAAGGCTTCTTCTTCGTTCCTTCTTCCAACCCGAATCGCAAAAAATACATATAGGGAGAAGGATTCACAACCCGCAGCGCACGATAGATCTCGAACGCGTCCACTTCCGGCTCGCAGTCGAACCGCTGCGACAGCACGCACTGAAACACATCGCCGGCCGCGACGTACTCCTTCGTCTTCTCCACTGCTTTTAGGAACGTCGCCTTGGAAGTCCGCGCCGTCAGCTTCAGTTTTCCCGCAGGCTTTTTCTTCTTGAACGTAGGCAGGGTGCCGGAGAACTTCTTTTCCAGCCGGTTCAGCCTTCGCACCGCCCGCGCATAAGCTCCCTGGCTCTTCTCCCGCGCCAGGTCGGTGGTGACGATCAGGTGAATCTCCTTCTTCACATGGTCGAAGACCAGCACCTGGTCGAAGAACATCAGGCACGCGTCCGGCACTCCCAGCTCATCTTTCGTGGTCGCGGGAAGCTTCTCGATCTGGCGCACGACATCGTATGCAAAAAATCCCACCGCCCCGGCGGTAAAGGGAGGCAGTCCCGCCGGCTTCGCCGGTTTGTGTCCACTCAGCTCCTGCTTCAGCTCCTCAAAGACGTCGCCGGTAAACTGTCGTTCCTTCTGGCCCTCGCGGACCGCAATGGCGTTGCCGCGAGCCACCATCTTCTTGTATGGCTCGATCCCGATAAACGTGTATCGCCCCACATGCTCGCCACCCTCCACGGACTCCAGCAGGAACGCCTCCGGCTCCTCTGCCGCGATCCTCAGAAACGCCGAAACCGGTGTCTCCAGATCCGCCGCCACGGTCCTGTAGACCGGGACCAGCGTGTGCGAGCGGCAAAGCCGCAGAAAATCGCGTTCTAAGGGCAGGGAATTCGTGGCGGAGACTGGCATAACTGTCTCCATCATACCCGCGCCTTCCCCCCCTGCCTCGCGGCTTGCCGAGTCCATAACGAACGTGGTACGCCATCCCCCTTGGTTGCATTGAAACTCCCGCTTCCGCGTCCTATACTCAGCAGGTTTGGCCACAGACCGGTCTGGTCAAAGCTGTATGCTTGCTTACCTTGGGCTTTATCGGAGGGCAGGTCGATGGCCGGAGAATCGCTGATACCAGCAACAGAGAAAAAGGAAATCACGATGCAAACCTTGACCCTCGAGCAGGAGACCAACCCCTGGGAAGCCCAGGCCGCTCGGTTCGACTTCGCTGCCAAAAAACTCAATCTGGAACAGGGCCTCTGGAAGGTCCTCCGCCAACCCACCCGCGAGATCATCGTCCACATCCCCGTCAGCATGGACGATGGCACCATTGAGGTCTTCACCGGCTACCGCGTCCAGCACTCCGTCGCCCGCGGCCCCGGCAAGGGCGGCATCCGCTATGCCCCCGACGTCTCCCTCGACGAGGTCCGCGCTCTCGCATCCTGGATGACCTGGAAGTGCGCCGTCGTCAACATCCCTTTCGGAGGAGCCAAAGGCGGAGTTATCTGCGATCCCAAGAACATGTCTCAGGGCGAGCTCGAACGCATGACCCGTCGTTACACCGCTGAAATCATCGAGTTCATCGGCCCCGAAAAAGATGTCCCCGCCCCCGACATGGGAACCGACGAGCAGACCATGGCCTGGATTATGGATACCTACTCCATGCACATGCGCCAGACCGTCAACGCCGTCGTGACTGGAAAGCCGGTCAACCTCGGCGGCTCGCGCGGCCGCACCGCCGCCACTGGCCGCGGCCTCTCCGTCGTCTGCGACGAAGCCCTCAAGACACTCGGCATGCCCGTCGAAGGCTGCCGTGTCATCGTGCAGGGCTTCGGTAACGTCGGCTCCAACGCCGCTCGCCTCCTCGCCGATAAGGGCTACACCATCATCGGCATCGCCGAGTACGACGGCGGCCTCTTCAACCCCGACGGCATCGACATCCACGCTTTGCTCGAGCACAAAAAGCGCGCTCGCACCATCGTCGGTTTCTCCGGTGCCAAAGCCGCCGATAAGGACGAGCTCCTCACCTACCCCTGCGAGATCCTTATTCCCGCCGCCACTGAAAACGTCATCACCAGCAAGAACGCCGACAAGCTTCGCTGCAAGATTCTTTGCGAGGGCGCTAATGGCCCTACCACGCCTATCGCCGACGATATCCTCGCCGAGAAGAAGGTCTTCATCATCCCCGACATCCTCGCCAACGCTGGAGGAGTTACCACCAGCTACTTCGAGTGGGTGCAGGACCGCATGGGCTACTTCTGGACCGAGTCCGAGGTCAACCAGCGCCTCGACCACATCATGGCGGAAAGCTTCCGCGACGTCATCACCTATGCCCAGAACCACAGCGTCAACAACCGCATCGCCGCCTACATGCTCGCCATCGACCGCGTAGCCTACACCACGCGCCAGCGCGGCATCTACGCGTGATTCGGTAACTCTCTTACTTAGGACCGTTTCCATATCGCTGGAGCGGTCCTATGTTTTGCGAACGCATGTGCCGTCGCGTTTCCACGCATAGAAAAGTAGTGCGCCAAAGAAGACCACGAGTCCTGTAAATGCGCCGATATTCAATCCGGCTACGAATGCGGCTAATCCCGTTTGCCCATCATGTGGATAGAGCCGCACGTAATAAACAGTGAGAGCTGCGCAAGAAACGGCGAAGACAAGGATGAAGCTGACCAGCCCGATGGCAACAGACTTGCCGAAGATGTAGAGCCATGCCTTCATCGGTTGAACAAAATTTACCACCCGCCAAAAATACTAAGGCGTCACCACAAGCTTCACCTTCTGCGAAACCACCGCCCCGCCCACACTCCCCGTCACCGTAATCGTGTAAGTCCCCGGCCGAGTCCCCAGATCCGTGCAGGTTCCCGTCCCGCATCCTGTCATCGTCCCCATCGCCATCACGGCGCAAACCGCCGCCAGCAGCCCCTTCGCCACTCGTCGCCGCCCCGGGACCAACACCAGCAGCAATCCCGCCACGGCAGCGCTCTTCGCCGGAGCACCATAAGGCGTCGACGACCCGCAATCCCGCGGAGCCGACGTTGCAATCCGAAGCGTAGCCGCACCCGCGCCAGCCGCTGCACCCGAGCTGCCGGACACGTACGAGCACGAGGCTTCCTCCGGCAACCCGCTGCAGCTCAGGCTCACCGCCTTCGCCATCCCCGAGCCCATATTCACCACCACCGGAATCACCGCCGTATCGCCTGCTGCCACGGTGATCGTACCCGTCCCAATCGTCATTCCTGTTCCGGGCCCCTGTCCTGACTGCTGCCGGTTCACCACCACGCTCAACGCCGCCGAGACGCTCCCGGCGGTCATCGCATCGCCCGCATAGTGCGCCACGATGTTGTGGCCTCCCACGCTCAGCGCCGACGTGCTCCAGGTAGCCGCGCCTGCGCTTACCAAAGCGGAACCCAAGGTAGCTCCGCCCTCGACGAACGTAACCGTTCCCGTCGGAGCCGTCTTTCCGCCCACGGCCGCAACCTTTGCCGTGAACGATACATTCGCGCCCGCGACCACAGGATTCGCGCTCGCCGAAAGCGTAGTCGTCGTTGCTGCCAGCGTTCCCTGCACCATCTCGTGTAGCACGGTGCTCGTCGACCCCAGCGAGTTCGCGTCTCCCACATATCGCGCCGTAATGGCATGGTCTCCCGCCACCAGCATCAGCACGGAAAGCGCCGCATTACCGCTCCCGCTTAGTGTTGTCGAGCCCATCGAAACTGTTCCATCCAGAAACGTCACTGCCCCGGACACCGGCCCATGTGCACCCGCGACCGTAGCCGTGTAAACCAGCCCTCCGCCTACCGCCACCGGATTCGCCGAACTCGCAACCGCAGTCGTCGTCGTATCCTGCTTCACCGTCACGGTCACCGCGTTCGAGGTCGCCTCCGCATGCGTCGCATCGCCGGAATACACTGCCGTAAATACATGCACGCCGGCGGCGAAGCTCTTTTCCGTCGCCTCCGGGCAACTCGCTCCATTCGTCAGCGTCAGCGTGCAGAAGCTTGTCGTTCCGTCATAGAAGGTCACGGTTCCCGTCACCGCCGACCCATCGCTGGCCGTCACCTGGGCTGTCCCGTCGATCGCTTCGCCGTAAAAGACTGTCAGTGGAGTGGTTACCTCCAGCGCCGCCGTAGCCGGCACCTTCGTCACCGCCCACGCGGCGGTCGAGAGCAGAAAGAGAGTCGTGATCGTTACAGTCAGCTTGCGGATCGGCATAAGAGGTTCTTCGGCAGACGAATCTCTTATCGGCACCCCCGGACCAAAGAACAGCCTTCGGAGTAGAATTCCTCGCAGTCAAAATGGGAGGCGGGAATGCTTACACGATCCACGGCGCTCTTTATCGGAACGGTTCTCGCAGCGTCCATGGCTTTGGCAAAGGGCAAGCAGAAAGAGGTTCTCCCGCCCTACGTCCTCTCTGCCCGCACCGTCTCCGTCGTCATCGACCCACACGCCGGTATCTCCGTCGAAGACGATCCCAACGCCAACCAGATCGCCCGCAGAGACGTCGAGGCGGCTCTCCAAAACTGGGGCAGGCTCGATCCAGTCCTCGCCGGCCAACCCGCAGATCTCATCATCGTCATCCGCCGTGGACACGGTCGCCAGGTCGACGAAACCATTCCCGACCCGCGCCAGAACGACCGCATCGGCGGCATCAACTCCTCCAATGACAGCATGTCGGTTGGAGGCCGTCAGGGCACCCCTCCCGGATCTTCTGGCCCGCCCGCCGCGCGCTTCCCCCAGGCACCCGCTGCTCCCCAGACCGAGATTGGCGGCGAGGACGACTCCTTCGCGGTCTATAACGGCACCATCACCAGGCCTCTCGACGCACCCCCTGCATGGAGATACACCGCCCACGATGCCCTTCGCCCCCACAACGTCCCCGCCGTCGACCAGTTTCGCAAGGCAGTGGTCGCCGCCGAGAAGGCCGCGAACCACCCTTAGCGTGTATCCAGATTCGGAATGGAGCGCTAGGTCACGCACAAATCGCTGATTTATATAGGTGTTGTCATCCCGAGCGAAGTCCTTCTCAGCTTCATTGCGAAGGCGCACTGGAAGGGATCCGAGGTTGGCTGGCGGCTTCATCTCTTCGCCGTAATCTCCAGCTTTATCCCCTTCAAGTCTTATCGGTGAGTAGGTCGATGCCCGCTCGCAACAGCAGCCTCCCGGGCGGCCCACGCAGACGCCTGCCCTGGTGTGGCAGAATGATGTCATTGACCGCCCGGCGCGAGCCCGCCTCCGAGCTGTGCCATCATGCGATGAATCTTCCTAACTCCATCACGATGAGCCGGATCGCAGCCATTCCGCTGCTCATCTGGATCCTCTCGCCCGCCTTCCCCTTCCACGGCCACGGTCAGGCCGGGCTCCGGGGCGGCGAGCAGGAGATCATCGCCTCCATCGTCTTCATCATCGCCTCCATCACCGACGGAGTCGACGGCTACCTCGCCCGCCGCCGCGGACAGATCACCACCATGGGGATGCTGCTCGACCCCCTCGCCGACAAACTCCTGGTCTCGGCCGCCTACATCGTCCTGGTGGCCTACAACCCGCGCATCGTCCCGCCCTGGATCGCCGTCCTTGTCATCGGCCGCGAGTTCCTCGTCTCCGGCCTCCGCTCCATCGCCGCCACTGAGGGCTTCACCATCGAGGCCTCCGAGATCGGCAAGCTCAAAACCGTCATCCAGATCGTCTCGGTCGTCGCCGCTATCCTCGCCCATCGCTGGGACTACTGGCTCTGGTTCCCTAACTTCCACGGCGGCTTCGTCATCGGTGTCCGCTTCATCGCGCTGACGGCCATCTACTGGATGACCATCGTCTCCATCATCTCCGCGATCGATTACTTCGTAGGCTTCTGGAAGAAGATCGACCACGCCAGCGAGCGCCAGCGTCGCCGCCGCGTCGTCCTCAGCCGCAAAGCCAAACCCTCCCAGCCCAGCCCCGAACACCCCTCCCGCATCGGCTGAATGGGATTGCCGGGGACAGCAAGAACTCAACTGACGAGAACCCGGCTTATCGTTACGGATGCCAAAATTGAAGGGGTACGAAGAGGCAATGGCCAACGCTCACCCGGTAACATGTCAGATTCGGTACACGCTCGACTTGAGCAAGCTCAGTGCGTTTGAGAGCTATGCACGCACTTGGATCGTGCTCGTCGAACGCTATGGCGGTATTCATCATGGATATTTCATTCCTCGAGCGTCTCCGGACAGAGTTGGGGTGAGCTTTCCGGGACTTGGGTATGATGGCCCGGCGGATGTTGCCGTGGCGATGTTCACCTTTCCAGACGAAGAAAGTTATCGGAGCTATCGCGAGAGGGTCGCAGCGGATCCCGAGTGCAAATCGGCTGCGGAGCTCGTTCGAGAGACCGGTTGCTTCCTTCGCTACGAACGCCTCTTTCTCGAACCCGTGAAACTGGCATGAGAAAGAGCGACACAACAGCTATTTGGTCGTAAGAAACGCGGTTCCCTTTATCGGCCGAAGGCATGCACTCGCGCGTATTAGATCCAGCAAGAATCCGCTCGAATGGGACTTCACTTCGACAGTTCGTTGAAACCCCGACCGCTCAAGATCATGGGTATACATCTTTCTGCTCGCGCTGTTCTGGTGTTTGCCTGCTTAGCGCTGGAGATATGGAAGATGTATGACTTTCTCCGCCCTGGCGTGAGTGCTTCAAACGATGCTCTCAGAGCCGCGTCGTCACTCAGCAAGGTCTCTAACTCCTCAGGAATGGCGTACTCTGATAGCTTCTTGCGCTCGACCTTCTTCCCGGACTCCTCCAGTTCGATGGCTTCGTAGAGGTAGCTTCTCAGAGACGACTGCAAGGCCGTGATCTCTCTAAGTGAAGTGAACTTGATCCATCGCCCGGCCTGCGTGTGTTCTCCGATTTTGCTAAGAATATCTCCGGGATCTTTGAGCAGAGCACCTTTGAAGAACGAGAGCGCACACGACTCCTTGAGCGGGATGATAATGGCGATGTTCTTCTTGAGAAAGGTGAAGCAGGGTTTGCCCCACTTGAGTTCTTCGATCAGGTCACAGTCAAGCGCAATCTTTCGCAGCTTATCCGTTTCCTTCTGCCACTTCTTTGCGTAGGGAACCTGCATCGCTTCCGCTGATCCTTCAGCCCTTCAAAATTGACGTGTTCGCAATGAACCGCCGGCGAATCCAGTTCCATGGAAAGAGGATTGAACTCCTAACGGACGTGAAGTCAGCATACCGCGCCACGTCGCACGATGACCGATAAACGCCCTTGCCGGTAGCAAACTGATCCTCCGACCTCCGCCGTACTCAACTCCTGCCGGGTATTCCATTCATTCAGCTTCATCGCGTGGGTGGTCCCTTCGCGCAAGGCGCGAATAAAATAAGGGGCTTTAGCCGTTGAAATTTACGGTATGCATTCGAGACAAAGTGTCACAATACAGGTAATAATCTTGTTGTCTGTTCACCTTGTTTTGAACCGCCTTGAAGTATCTCTTCTCCATGTTCTTGAGGTGAAATCAAATGCCATTCCAGCTGAACATCAATCGGAAACCTCTAACGGTGGACGTCGCGGATGACACGCCGTTACTTTGGGTCCTGCGCGACACACTCGACATGAAGGGCACCAAGTACGGCTGCGGGATCGGCATGTGTGGTGCGTGTACCGTGCTGATGGACGGCAAGGCCATCCGCTCCTGCCTGACTCCGGCGTCGGCAGTGAAGGGGAGCATTACAACGATCGAAGGCCTGGGGGAGGACGGCAAACTGCACGCCCTGCAACAGGCCTGGGTTGACCTGGACGTTGCGCAGTGCGGTTACTGCCAGGGTGGACAGATCCTGAGCGCGGCTTCGCTGCTGGCGGAGCATCCCAAGCCCACCGACGAGCAGATCATCACGGCGATGACGGGCAATATCTGCCGCTGCGCTACATATAACCGCATCAAGGCGGCGATTCAGCAGGCTGCTGGCTCACACGTCGAGACGAAGGGAGATACCCATGCCGGTCTCTGAGACATTCGTGCAATATGACGCCGATCTCCAGGCCATGATCGCGGAGATCGAGACCATGCCCGCTCCGATTGCGGGGATGGGGCGTCGATCGTTTATCAAGCTTGCGGGATTTGCCGGCGGCGGGCTGGTGCTGGCCTTCAATCTCAATACTCGGGTTGCCCGAGCGGCCGACGCCCACCCAACGGCAGAGTCCGAGACGCTGAATGCTTTTGTGCGGATTGCGCCGGACAACACGGTCACGGTCGTCTCCAAGGGGCCAGAGATCGGCCAAGGTATCAAGACGGCGTTCGGCCTGATCATCGCCGAAGAGCTCGACGCGGACTGGAAGACCGTCAAGGTCGATCAGGCGCTGATCAATCCCAAGGTTTATGGCTATCAGGGCGCCGGCGGATCCACCTCGATCCCACGCGGATGGGATCAACTGCGGCAGGCGGGCGCCACCGCACGCGCCATGCTGATCGCTGCGGCAGCCAAGCAATGGAATGTGCCGGCGGGTGAGTGCACGGCCGCGGCCAGCTGTGTGAGTCACAAGCCTTCCAAACGCATGATGTCGTATGGCGAGTTGGCGAAGGCGGCGGCTGCACAGCCGGTGCCGGATGTGAGCAAGGTGCCGCTGAAGACGCGAGGCGAGTACAAGCTGCTGGGCAAGCGTTACACCGGAGTCGACAATCTGAAGGTTGTCACCGGCAAGCCTCTGTTCGGTATCGATGTGCAGATGCCTGGCATGCTCTATGCCAATTACGTGAAGTGCCCTGCCGTCGGCGGCAAGGTGAAGAGGGCCAATCTGGACGAGATTAAAAAGATGCCGGGCGTGGTCGATGCGTTTGTGCTTGAGGGCACCGGCAATCCGCTTGAGGTAATGCCGGGTGTTGCGATCATCGCCAAGTCCACGTGGGAGGCCTTCAAGGCGAAGGCTGCACTGAAGGTCGAATGGGACGAGAGCGGTGCGTCGAAGGATTCGCTAACCCAGGCAGACGCCAAAGCGAAAGAGCTTGGGCCCAAGATGCCTGCGCCGGCCAACAATGTGGGCGATGTCGATGCCGCCTTTGCCTCCGCCGCCAAGGTGGTCGAAGCGAATTATGACTATGCGATGGTCTCGCATCAGCAGCTGGAGCCACAGAACAACACGGCGTGGTGGCATGACGGCATCATGGAGGTGTGGTCGCCAACCCAGCAGGGGGACCGCGGCCTGGCGATGCTCGTCAAGATGCTGAACCTTCCGGAAGAGAAGATCAAAATTCACCAGACCCGCGCCGGCGGCGGCTTTGGCCGCAGGCTGATGAACGACTACATGTGCGAGTCCGCGGCGATCGCGCTGAAAGTCAACGCTCCGGTAAAGCTGCAATGGAAGCGCGAAGACGACTTCGCTCACGACTTCTTCCGCGCAGGCGGCTATCACTTCCTGAAGGGCTCGGTCGACAAGGCGGGCAAGCTGACGGCCTTCCAGAACCATCTCGTCACCTTCTCCGCCGACGGCAGCCGCCCGGTATCGGGTGGCGGGCGCAGCAACAACAGCTTCCCCACGGACATGGCGCCTAACACACGCTATGCCGTCAGCCTGATGCCGTTGCAGATTCCATGCGGCCCTTGGCGCGCTCCTACGGACAATGTTCAGATGTTCGTGGCGGGGAGCTTCCTTCATGAGCTCTCCCTGGCAGCAGGACGCGACCACGTGGAGTTCCTGCTGGAATGGTTCGCGCGGCCGCTCGCTGCTGCTCCTACTCAGGGTCCGCCGCCTGATCTCAGCCGTACCTTCAATCCCACCCGCGCCGCCGGCGTCCTCAAACTGGCAGCGGAGAAGTCGGGTTGGGGTAGGAAACTTCCTGCCGGACGCGGGCTGGGCATCGCCTTCAGTTGTGCCTACGGCGGCCACATCGCCGAAGCCGTCGAGCTGAGCGTCGATGCGAAGAAACACATCATCGTGCACAAGATCACAGTCGTCGGTGACATTGGTCCCATCATCAACATGAGCAGTGCCGAGAACCAGGCCCAGGGCGGCGCTATCGATGCACTGTCCACCGCTATGGGACTGGAGATCGGTTTTGAGCAAGGCCGCATCCAGCAGACCAACTTCGGCGAGTATCCGATTTTGAGGACAAACAGCGCGCCTCCGGTGGACGTCCACTTTATCCAGTCGGAGTTCCGCCCTGCCGGTTTAGGCGAACCCTGTGTGCCTCCTCTGGCCGCAGCCCTGGGAAACGCGATCTTCGCAGCCAACGGGGACAGGGTGCGTACCATGCCCTTCAAGCGCGCGGGGTACACGATTTGAAGTGTCCGATAAGTGCCGAGAAACGCTCTTGCCGGTAGCAAGCTGATCCTCCGACCCCCGCCGTACTCACTCCTGCCGGGTGCCCATTCATTCAGCTTCATCGCATGAGTGGGCCCTTCGTGCAAAGCGCGAACAGCAGTGTTACGGGCACGGCTTTAGCCGTGCCGTATCGGCGCGACTAAATAAGCCGCTTAGCCGCTGCGGTACAGCTCTGCCAAAGTTTTCTGTTATAAAACCCGGCCTCGTCTTGAGATAGAGTCGTAGATCTATGTTGGTCCGAATCTGCACGCTCCTCTTCCTGGCGGCATGCGGTCTTTCTGTCTGGGCCCAGCAATTCCGCGAGTGGACCTTCCAGGCCCCTGTCGGCTGGCAGCTCTCCCAACAGGCCGAGACCGCCACCCTCACTCCTCCAGACGCCGCGCACGGCACCGTCTATCTCCGCCTCTTCCCCGCGCAGAATCTCAACGGTACCCTCCAGTCCTGGCTCGAGCAGCGCGTCCAGCAGGAGACACAGGGGCTCACCCTCATTCAGACCACACCCGCCGGACCCCTCAGCACCAGCGGTCTTCAGAAGATGGTTGTCATTCAGCAACCCGACGGACAGAAGGCGGTCCGCATGTACATCGGCAAATCTCCGTCCTCCGGCATCGGTGAGTTGATGGTCTTCCACGCCGCCGTCGCCGTCGCCAAAAACTACACCCCAGTGCTCAACGCCTTCGTCAGCTCCGTCCGGTTCTCGCCCGTCGAAGCTCCTCCCCCGGCCGCTCCGCAGCCCAACCCAATCCAGCCCGCTCCTGCTCCCACCGCCCCCTCAGGCAACTCCCCGGAGGGCCTCGTCAACGGAGGCACAGGACTCCAGGGTTGGTATGCCAAATCGACCACTCGCGTCATGCCCGGCATGAACTTCACCACCTCGGTCAAGACCGTCTGGAAGTTCTACCGCTTCTTCCCCGACGGATGGGTCTACACCAGCCTCCCGCAGCAGGGCTCCCTCAACGACATTCAGTGCCCGCAGGCCGGAACCGGCGAAGGATGCTGCGTCCGTTATCAGATCACCGGCCGCGCCATCCGCATCGGCAACGATGAGTCCAAGTCCATCGAGCCCGTTCCCGGCCCCGACGGTGAAATTCGCGTCAGCGGCGTAGGTATGTGGCCCCTTCGCCCTCTTCCCGGCGTCCTCATGGGAACCTATCAAGCCGTCAGCGGCAGCGGAATGATGGGCACCGGCTCCCTCCGCCTCGAGGACATGACCTTCCTTCCCGGAGGCCGCTTCACCAGCTCCCGCTCCACCTCAGTCGCCAGCAACACCGCGAACACCAGCGCGGGCGCATATCGCAGCGGCTCGGCAAGCGGTCAGTACCGCATTAGCAATAACTTCGACCTCGAGCTTCAGTTCTCCGACGGCACTCACACGACCACCCGCATCGTTGCTCCGACGCAGGACATCGAGATGCTGATGATCGGCGGGACGACCTTCGTAAGAAAAGGCGCGCGCTAGCCCACTTCCCATCGGCCCAAAATTTATCCTAAGCTTGCCAAGAGTGCATCAATCAGTTTTCCCTCTTCGCGGGGATCGGTGTCTTTCTCTATGCAAACGGAGATGTGACCCTCACGGTAAGGACGCACATATTGATAAAAATTTCCGTAGGACACGATCAAAAAGCGCAGACCCCCGCAGTCGATGTCTCCACGCTGTTTCGCCAGCAGTAAAAGCGTTGGGTTTACAAGCAGCTCTTCATAGCGATCACTCTCGCTGTCGGAAGCTTCCTCGACCATCTGACGTTGCCGTGAAATCAGCCGCTTTTCTTGATAAACAGCGACATACCGGATATTGCGCGACAGGTGGAACGCTTGCTCGATGAAGTCAAGAGCCGCTTTCTCATTCATACGGCAAGGATGGTATCAGTCCTGAGAAATGCTCTTCTCGTCACTCGAACCCGGAGGGTCGGCATGGCTGATAAACAAACTGCTAAATCTGGCAGCCGAAGCAACGCACCCTCGGCGCTGCTCCCTCCCTGCGACGTCCATCTTAAGATGGATCTCCAGCACGATCACTAAGGCGTAGACTGCCGGCAATGAACACCGAACCTATCGGCAGTATTCCTCGGCCGCTGCCCCTGCTTCACGCGATTGCGGCATTTCGCTCTGAACGTATCACCCGCGACGTATTGGACGAGGAGTATGCAAAGGCCCTTCGGGACACCTTGCAGCGTTTTGCCGAAACCGGTTCGCCTATCATCACCGATGGCGAGCAGACCAAGCCAAGTTTTGCCACGTATCCCCTGGGAGGGTTAGAGAACCTCGCGCCGGATGGCGTGGTCATTCCCTTCGCAGACGGCCATAAGCGCCAGTTGCCCCTTTTAACCAAAGGCCCCTTTCGCTATGCCGTCCATGCCGGTGCATACACTCGATCCGCCCGGCTCAACGCCACTCTCCCCATCAAACAGGCTGTTATCTCTGCCTCTGCTCTGAGCCTCCTCTACCCGTCCTCCGCCATTGCAGACTACCCACACGACGCTTTTGTTGCCGATCTGATCAACGAGGCTGAGGCAGACATTCGTGATGCGCTCGATGCAGGCGCGGTTGTTGTGCAGATCGACTTTACCGAAGCCCGCCTCTCCTTGAAGCTCGATCCATCGGGAAAACTTCTCCGTAGCTTCATCGATCTGAACAATCAGGTGCTCGATCGCTTTACCAGTGAGGAGCGCCAACGGATTGGAGTTCACGTCTGCCCAGGAGGAGATTTCGATTCGACGCATAGCGCGGATGTCAGTTACGCGGGACTGCTCCCTGACCTCTTTCAGACGAATGTCGGGCGCTTCTACCTCCAGATGGCAAGCGAACCAGATCGGCCTGCCACTCTTCGCATCGTCAAGAACGTCATGAAGCCGGACCATCTGGTGTTCATCGGCGTTATCGACCCCATCAACCCCATCATCGAAACCGCCGAGCACGTACGGAGCCGGGTGCTGGAAGCCGCGTCGATCCTGCCTCCTGAACGCCTCGGCACCACTGACGATTGCGGCTTCGCGCCGTTTGCTGACGATACTTCGACTGCACGCGACACAGCGTTCAGCAAAATACGCGCACGCGTGGAGGGAACCAAACTAGCCGCCGAAGAGCTTGGCCTTGCTTCCACACGTTAGAGCAACAACGCTCTCCTGGAAGACGGCAGATTCCCTAGTCGCCTCCGGACTTTCCTGAAGATCTCCGCGGGATCGCAGCGTTATGCAAGAAATTGAGCGTGTGTTCGGAAGGTGAGGATTTCAGACTTATACTTTGCAACAGTAGAGAGCATGCTGGCCAACAGCTATTTGTTCTATGGTTGAGTCGCTCTTGCAGAGGGCACTTGTCGCGAACTGCAGTAAAGTATAGGAGGCAAGGGACACATCGCGATGCACGGGGACAAGCGTCAAATTCTTGTAAAAAAGGCCACCGCCTTATTTTCCGAGCACGGTTTCCAAGCGGTTGGCGTCGATTCGATCATCCGCGATTCTGACGTTGCCCGCATGACCCTCTATCGGCACTTCGCCAGCAAGGACGAGCTGATTGGAGAAGTGCTGTCGCAACGCCACGAGCACATCTTCCAAAGCATCGAAGAGAAGATGCAGCCGATCACAGACCCAAAGAAACGGTTGAAATGTATCTTCGACTGGTATGAATCATGGTTTTGTACGGCTGAGTTCGCTGGGTGTTTATTTGAGCGGGCGCTTGCCGAGTTCGGCACGAAGAGGCCGTTGATCTCAGAGCCCGCGGTTCTTTTCCGGAATTCAATGACCGATCTGATGACTGGCATATTACAAGATGTTGTGTCTCCTTCGGCGGCGAAGCAACTGGGGCATGTTTTCATGATGTTGCTGGATGGCGCGACGGTGGAAGCTCGTGCGACGAATGATTCGCACTCTGCGGCCATAGCCTGGGGTACAGCGGAAAAGCTTCTTGAACAAGAAATCGGCAAGACAGGTAGGGTCGCCTCGCCGAAACTTCGCAGCCATGCGCTTCTGAAAAAAAGTCCAAATCCCAAAAAGCCTAAACCTGAAGCTAAAAACCGACGGTAATGAAGGTTCAATATTTTTTATTTTGACGGGAGGGAGACCGGTCAGTATCATTTTTTCCTAATGCCAGCTAAACCTGTGCTGTTCCTATAGTTAGGAGACCCGTGAAATGCTGAACCGCTGTTCGCTCATTTACCGCAAGTTTTTAGGAGCCATTGCCCTCTTCATGCTTGCTATCTGCCTTGCACCGGCTGCCGACGGACAAGTCGACGTAGTCGCGTCCCTTAAACAGAAATATCGCATCACCGAGATCAATATGCAGGGGGTTGCGGCTAATCCCGGAACTGTATTCACGATCGAGGCCGATGGCATCAATGCCGAGCCTTATCCGACGATGATCACCTTCGAAAATCCGGTGATAGATGGTCAGGTAAAGCAGCGATCCAAGGGCTTCGGCCTGCTCAAGAGCTCGAACTTACAGATCCTGCAGCCCGGGCAGAAGGTGTATATCACCAAGATCAATGGCCACACCCAGGGGGACGGGGATTCTCTCAAGGTTACGATCCTGACCACCGATGCCGTTCTGGCCACGTATTCCAGCGGTGCATATAGTCAGTATCAGGCTGCCAAGCGATATTCCACCACATTGGCATTCAAGCTACCCAAGGGCGCTCTCGCAGAAATGTCTTTGGACGATGCGTCCAAAACGATTGAAGCTGTTCTCTCAGTCAACGCAGCCGATCAAGTCCGGGCCCGTGATTCCGGGACGGTGGCACGTTCCTGCGAACCGCACTGCGCCGTTTCCACCACCACAGGTGCAGTCTTGGGCGGTGCAGTTGTAGCTCCAGTCAGCACACAGCCCACCACACAGCCCACCACGCAGACCATCTCCATAGGGCAGACCATCGATCAAGTGACTGCAACCATGGGACAGCCAACCCAAATCGTTGATCTGGGACCTAAAAAAATCTTCAAGTACCCCGATATGAAGGTGATTTTCGTCAACGGCAAGGTCAACGACGTACAGTAATGCAATCATCCGCCGTTCTACATGAACGGCGGATGCCTCAACGAAACGAAGCGCCGAATGTTCCGTTCAGGTCTTGTCCTCATAACGAGCTTGTCGAACAAGCGATGCATTGTCGCTTTGGAGAAACCGTAGCTTTAGCCCCAGTGTTGGTGGGTCGTCTTTAGCCGTGCTACCGCTCTGCTAAAGTTCTCCTGCCATGAAAACCCTCCTCGTCCTCACCCTTGCTGTCACCACGCTCCACGCCCAACAAACCCCCGAGGTCCCCGACTGGGCCCAGCCCGGCTCCCCCACTCACAAACAGGTCCCGCCACCAGCCGACTTCCACCGCCCCAGCAAAATCTTCAACACCCCCATCGGCATCTTCGACGGACAAGCCGACATCGGCTCCGCGCTCGTCCCCGGAAGCTCTTCCTACGACGCCGCGACGAAGCAGTACACCATCCACTCCGCCGGCTATAACATCTGGTACTCCCGCGACGAGTTCCGTTTCCTTTGGAAGAAGATGTCGGGAGACGTCTCTCTCGCCGCCGACGTCACCTTCCCCAATCCCAAGGGCTACAACGACCGCAAGGGCGTCCTCGTCATCCGACAAAACCTCGACGACGATTCCAAAGAAGTCATGACCGGCGAGCACGGCACCGGCATGGTTCATCTCGCAGCGCGCCCCGAACGAGGCGCAAACTTCCGCGACTACGAGTACCGCCTCTCCGCCGTCGGTCTACCCTCCAGTCCGAATCCGTCAAGCCGTGTCGATATCCTGCCCAAGCGCGTCGGTATTGAAAAACACGGCGACGAGATCTGCCTCTACATCTCGCTCGAAGGCGAGCCGCTCCACCAGTTCGGCCCGCCGATTCGCCTGCACTTCGACGGTCCCTTTTATGTCGGCATAGGCTTTACCTCGCACCTGCCCGCCACACTCGACACCGGTGTCCTCTCCAATGTCATCCTCGAAAACTCAGCAGGAAAAGTCCGTTAAGTTTTCTCCTCGCCATGAAAACCACTCTCGCCGCGGTCCTTCTTCTCCTGGCCTCCGTCGCTCAATCTCAACCCGCCACCGACTTCCACCAGCATCTCTTCAGCCCCGCCTCTCATCAGCGCGCACCGCAGGTGCAGCCCTTCCTCGCCCGCGACCTCATTCCTTTGCTTGATGCCGCCGGAGTACGTCAGGCCGTCATTCTCTCTCTCGCCTATCAGTACGGAAATCCCAATCTCCCTCCCATCGAAGACGAGTACACAAAAGTCAAAGCGGAAAACGACTGGACCGCGCAACAGGTCGCACTTTATCCAGGGCGTCTATGGGCCTTCTGCAGCGTCAACCCGCTCAAGGACTATGCCCTGGACGAGATTGCCCGCTGCGCTCGTGATCCCATCCTGCGCACCGGTCTCAAGCTCCACCTTGGAAACTCCGACGTCGATCTCGACAACCCGCAACACGTCGCCCAGCTGCGCCGCGTCTTCCAGGCAGCCAACGATCACCATATGGCCATCGTTGTCCACATGCGCTCCTCCGTCACGCGGAAGCGCCCCTACGGGGCCAAGGAAGCTCGTGTCTTTCTCACCCAGCTTCTCCCCGCTGCACCCGATGTAACCGTGCAGATCGCACACCTCGCGGGTTCAGGCGGATACGACGACCCCGTCGTCGATGACGCGCTCTCCGTCTTCATCGAAGCCATCGCAAAGCACGACCCCCACATGAAGAACGTCTACTTCGATATCTCTGGAGTCGCTGGGGCCGGGCAATGGGAGACAAAGAAAGACCTCATTGCCACACGTATCCGGCAGGTCGGCGTAGAACGTATCCTCTGGGGCTCCGATGGAGCCTTCGGCGGTGGTCCCACTCCACAACAGGCCGTAAGGGCCTATCAGGCTCTCCCGCTCACCAAACAAGAGTTCCACACCATCGATACCAACGTTCCACCCTATCTGCACTGATGAACGTCCCTCCCTCCCTGACAGCCCTTCAGGAAGTCATCTCGACCGGGGCGCAAGGAGCGGAGTGGAGAGATCTGCCTTTCTGCGGCTCTGTCAAGCGCATAAAGCATATAAACCATTACAAATCAGTAATATAAATCTGCCGATCAGTTGCCTCTCCCTTGCTATCCTGAATACAGGACGAAAAAGGGAAAAGGCCCACCAGACGGTGGGCCTTTATGATCGTGGAGAAAAAGTAGGTCCAAGGCTAAAGTCTATTTTTAGAAGACTTTGCGCAATTAAGTATGGGTGGCTACTACTGCAGAATCGGAACCCCGCCCAGCTCCCCGGCAATTCGCGCCTGCCATTCAGCCGGTCCGGTATGGTGAACGCTGACGCCCTTCGAATCGACCGCCACCGTGACCGGCATATCGACCACGTCGAACTCGTAGATGGCCTCCATGCCCAGGTCGTCGAAGCCCAGCAGCTTCGAGCTGCGGATCGCCTTCGAGACCAGGTAAGCCGCTCCACCGACCGCCATCAGGTAGACCGCCTCGTGCTCCTTGATGGCCTCGATGGCAGCCGGTCCGCGCTCTGCCTTGCCGACCATGCCCAGCAGCCCGGTCTCGGACAGCATCTGCCGGGTGAACTTGTCCATGCGGGTCGCCGTCGTCGGCCCAGCTGGTCCTACTGCCTCGTCGCGCACGGCATCCACAGGGCCGACGTAGTAGATGAAACGGTTCTTGAAGTCGACCGGGAGATCTTCTCCGCGGTTCAGCATGTCGGTCATGCGCTTGTGCGCCGCGTCACGGCCGGTGAGCAGCTTGCCGTTCAGCAGCAGCACCTCGCCCGGCTTCCAGGTCTTCACCTCATCGTGGGTGACGGTGTCGAGATTCACCCGTCGCGCCTTCGAGGAGTCGTAGGTCAGCTTCGGCCACGCATCCAGCGACGGCGGCTCCAGCGCCACCGGCCCCGAGCCGTCCAGATGAACATGCGCATGTCGAGTGGCCGCGCAGTTGGGAATCATCGCCACTGGCAGGTTGGCCGCGTGGGTCGGGTAGTCGAGAATCTTGATGTCGAGCACGGTGGTCAGACCCCCGAGGCCCTGCGCCCCGATGCCCAGCTGATTGATCTTGTTGTAGAGCTCGATGCGCAGCTCTTCGATCTTGTTCTTCGGCCCGCGAGCGATCAGCTCCTGCATGTCGATCGGGTCCATCAAGGACTCCTTCGCCATCACCATCGCCTTCTCCGCGGTCCCGCCGATACCGATACCCAGCATCCCCGGAGGACACCATCCAGCGCCCATGGTGGGCACGGTCTTGAGCACCCAGTCGACGATCGAGTCCGAGGGATTGAGCATGACGAACTTCGACTTAGCCTCGGAGCCTCCACCCTTGGCCGCGACCGTCACATCCACATCGCCGCCCTCAACCATCTCCACCGAGACCACCGAAGGGGTGTTGTCGCCGGTGTTCTTGCGTGAAAACGCCGGATCGGCCAGGATGCTGGCCCGCAGCTTGTTGTCGGGATGGTTGTAGGCCTGGCGCACGCCCTCATCGACCATCTGCTGCACGGTCATCAGCGGCTTGCCGCCGTTGTCCCAGCGAGCCTCCATGCCTACCTTCACGAAGGCGGTGACGATGCCGGTGTCCTGGCAGACAGGCCGGTGGCCCTCGGCGCACATGCGCGAGTTGATCAAAATCTGCGCCATCGCGTCCTTCGCGGCAGGAGACTGCTCGAGCTCCCAGGCGCGCGTAAGGTTGGTGATGAAGTCCTCTGGGTGGTAGTAGCTGATGTACTGCAGCGCGTCGGCGACGGACTGGATGAAGTCGGCTTGCTTGATGGTGGCCATGAAATGCGAAGTCCTTATTTCCGGATGCGCTCAATTCTAGGATGTCCTGCGTATCGTTGTCTCATTCTGGCTGTAGAACTCAAGCATCTAATGTTTTAGAGGAACGCAGATGTCCGATATCCGTACCGAAACCGATTCCTTAGGTGTAGTTGAAGTCCCTGCGAAAGCTCTTTACGGAGCCCAGACCACGCGCGCGGTCTCCAACTTCCCCATCAGCGGACTGAAGGCAAATCGCTTCCTCGTCCGCGCGCTCGCGATGATCAAGCTTGCGGCGGCGGAGGCGAATGCGGAACTGGGTCTGATCACGGCGGAGCAGGGAAGAGCCATCGTGCAGGCAGCGCAGGAGGTTCTGGATCACAAGCACCATGAGCACTTCGTCGTCGATGTCTTTCAGGCCGGAGCGGGCGTGAGTCTGCACATGAACACCAACGAGGTGCTGGCGAACCGGGCGAACCAGATTCTGGGTGAGGAGTTGGGAAGCTACAAGAAAGTTCATCCCAACGACCATGTGAACTATGGGCAGTCGACCAACGACGTCTTCCCGACCGCGATGCGTCTCAGCGCTTTGCTTGCGCTGGAAGAGCTGTATCCAGTGCTTGAGAGACTGGCCGCAAGCTTCTCCGCAAAGGCTGTTGAGTTCAAAGACATCCTCAAAGCCGGACGCACGCACATGCAGGACGCCGTGCCGATCACGCTGGGCCAGGAGTTTGCGGCGTATGCGGTTGCGGTGCGGGAGGCGTCGGCGACGATACGAAGGAATGCTGTGACGCTGCACTCGCTCGGCCTTGGAGGTTCGGCTGTTGGGACCGGCCTCAACACGCATCCCGAATACCGCGAGAAGGCCATCGCAAAACTTGCCCATCTCACAAAGCTCGAACTGCACCCGGCCTACGATCTTCGCTATGCCATGCAGTCCTGTGCTCCGATGGCAGATGTCTCAGGAGCATTGCGTGGGTTGGCGCTCGAGATGATCCGCATCTCGAACGACCTGCGGTTGCTGTCTTCAGGGCCGAATACGGGCTTCAACGAGATCCATCTTCCCAGCCTGCAGCCGGGTTCGAGCATCATGCCGGGCAAAGTGAATCCCGTGCTGGCCGAGCTGACCGCGATGGTCGCCTTTCAGGTGATCGGCAACGACACCGCGACGGCGATGGCGGTGCAGGCAGGACAGCTGGAGTTGAACGTGATGATGCCCGCCATGACACACGCCACGCTGCAGTCGATCACCATCCTGACCAACACCTTGCGCGAGCTGGATGCGCACTGCATCCGGGGGATTACGGCGAACCGGGAGCGCAACGCCTTTTACGCCTCCAGCACCATCGCGCTCGCGACCGCGCTGAACCCGTATATCGGCTATCGCAAGGCAGCGGAGCTGGTGAAGGAGTCGGTGGCCTCAGGCCGGTCGATCGTCGATTTGGCGCGCGAGAAGAAACTCCTCAACGAAGACCAGATCGCCGAGATTCTCGATCCCAAAAACATGACCGAACCTCACGTCAAAATCTCCTGACGGCGAGGTTCGGTCGTTGTTTTTAGAGGAGCACTACTTGATGCGGCCGAATCGATAGACGACGCCGAGGTTGACGCCTAAGTTGTTCTGGATGGTTCCGCCCCAGGTCGAGCCCAGGTAGGTAGGAGTAATTCGGAAGGCGAGGTTCGGGTAGAAGTTGTAGTCCAGGTTTAAACCCGCAGAGAAGACCGCGCGGGTCTCGGAGGGCCACAACCCGAGCTGATCAGCAGGAATGCCCTTGGATCCGCTGTCGAATTTGCCGATTCCCGCGCCCGCCGTGCCGAAGACGCTCGCTGCCATCTTCTCCCTGAGGTAGAAGCGGTAGTTCGGGCCTGCCATGAAGGTGTACTGGGAGATCTGGGGATTCTTGATGTTGAATTCCGTGTTGCCGACCTTGGCATTGCCAAAAGCGCCGCGCACATCGGCGAGGATGCCCAGCTTCGGGTTGAAGAAGCGAGTTCCGGAGACCCAGAAGGTAACCTCGTTGTTCCTCTGGAGGTCTTCCCCGGAACGAAAGCGAAGGTAGCCGCCACCGGCCCCACCCTCCCACTTGTGGCTGTAGGTGTCCTGAATGGTGCGCTCGATACGCGCTCTGCGATTGGCATTGGTCTCTCGCCTGCGCGAAAACTGGGCCTGAAGGGGAGTCGATCCGCTGGCAACGAAAACGGCGGCTAGCGCTGCTGCCGCACACTTCACACTAAACCTGAAACCGAACATCAACGATTACTCCTGCACTAGCTGGGCTCTTGCTATGGTGGAACTTAGGGCACGCCGCTGGAACCTCTCGCCGCGAGCCATCTCTCTTATTAGAACATCCGCGGCATCCGTGGAGCGGGGACAACGGATTTTCCATCGCGAATTCCTCGGGAAAGGTTTTGATTATGGCGAAAAAAAGTAGTGGAGGGGGTTTTGGCAAGCTGCTGCTGGGATTTGTCCTGGGGATTGCGGCGGTCGCTGCCGGTGGCTACGCCTATCTCAATTTCGGAAGCCTGCCTGTTGCCGTGAGCGATGTGCCCTTTCTGTTGGAGAAGCAGCTGGTCAGAATTCCATTGCATAGCCGCATCGACAGCGAGAAGAAGGACCCACCGTTCGGCATTGGCGAGGACGTCTTCGAAGGGGGTGCCAAGATATATCGGGCACAGTGCGCATCCTGCCATGGCACGCCGGGACACGATGTGGGGTATGCGAAGTTCATGTATCCCTCCGCTCCCCAGCTCTGGAGAAAGCACGGAAGCAAAGGTGTCGTTGGTGTGAGCGACGATGAGCCTGGTGAAACCTACTGGAGAGTTGCAAACGGAATCCGGCTGACCGGAATGCCCGCCTTCAAGCACGTTCTTTCCGATACGGAGATGTGGCAGGTCAGTCTTCTGCTGAAGAACGCGGACAAGGAGATGCCGGATCCGGTGGAGCGTATCCTGCAGGGAAAATAGCCCAGATCAATAAAAAACAAAAAACGCGGCCTGAACTTCATCAGGCCGCGTTTTCCTGTTTTCCCCCTGCTCTAGTGGAACGTGTACGTAACGCCAGTGACAAACTGCAAGCTGTTCTTGTTGAAGCCAGGGGCGGGAAGGTTCAGATAGTTATCCAGCAGGTTCACGCTGAGGCTGAACCGGTGGTAAACCGGAAGCGCCAGGCCCAAGGATCCGATCGCCGACCAGGCATCCGTGTTGTTCCACGACTGGATGAACGTGGCGCTCTGCGTCAAGATGATCTTGGCGGGCAGAGTCCTGTGATACGCCTCTCCAAAGGTAGAGCCGATGAGGTTCAGATTGGGGGTGGGCGGAATTTGCTCTGCAGGCGGTGGCGGCTGGACAGGAGCAATATACCGCAGCTGGGAGTAGTGCAGGTCAGCCTTCGCGTCGAGCTGCTGGATGGCGTCCTTCAGGATCGTGTAACCGGCGCCACCTCCGTAAATCTGTTGGAGCTGCATGCCTTGAGAGAAGTTATGGTCCAAAGACAAGCCGCCCAGGATGTAGAAGCGAGGAGTCAGGTACTTGTCGTGCTCAAAATCGGTATGGAAGATGCTGGTCTTCGCTGCCGAGGCTGGCAGGTTGGTCGGATTCGGAATTACAGGCTGCGTCAGCTTGCCATAGGTCTCCAGCAGGTTAAAAGTCGTGCGGGTGCGAAGAGGAAGATAAGCGACCGCGGGAATCTCGCGGACCAGGGAGAGCGCCGCGGTTAGAGTCTGGCCATAGGTGCTCGACTGCAGGACGGTTGCGCCACCGGTCGCGGAGCCGTCCCAACCCTGAAAGAAGCCCGGATTTCCATTCAATTGTTTGTTATAAGTTGCACCATCGACGATATAGCCGACATTTTTGTTCGCGATCGTCTCCGCCGCGCCGCTGGGGGTTGTCTGCTTTACCTCTCCATCTTCGATCTCGATGGCAGTGGCTTGCTTCGGCGTACGGGTGATCTTTTCGTCTTTCTTCAGGACGACGAAGTTGCTGCTGGAACGCAGTTCCTTCACTTTATCCATGGAAATGGTGACCTCGCCTACGGCATCGCTCTTGAAGACGATATTGCCGCCTTCACTATGGTCAAACTTGCCGGTCAACTGGTCGCCGTTTTTGAAGACCACAATATCGGGTGTGGAAGCCGGCTTGTCTTGGGCTCGTGAGGCCAGGGGAAGCATCGTTGCCGTTAAACCGATGATCCCGAGGTGCCGTACAAATTTCTTACAGCCTCGCTGAAGGGAAAAAGAGTTGATATCCAGATGAGGTGTCATTGGGTACTGAATGCCTAACTTTAAAAATTTTTGGATTTTGAGCTAACTCCCACAGTTAGAGGGAGGTTCGAAGGTTCGGGTTGTCAGCGCTCATGAGAAAAGCGGGTCAAAGGACTGACCAATTTTTGGGAAAAAGAAAGGGAACGAAGCATGACGAAATCACGGTCAGGATGCTTATGGTGTGCTTTCGGTGCATTTTTTTAGGTAAAAACCCTTGCCAATTGTTATTCAATCGGCTTAGTATCCGTTTCGGCTTCGGTACAGTGCGCTTATCGCTCACCCTACTTGAAGGCGAAAGTGTCGTAAATGAACAGCTTGTCTAACCTTTCGTTTCAGTATGAATTTTTCATTAACCAACTGCCTGACAGGGCGGCACCAGCCCTGCCTGCGCCATGGAAAGGTAAAAACGATGGCATGGTACGCCTATTGCATTGCAGAAAGACAGGCCTTTCCGGAGCTTTGCCGGCATCGTCGCCCGATGCCGCTGGCCGGAGTCACGGGTCTGTTTGGTAACCAGACCTTTCTCTTTCCAGCCAGCGATCTTGCGGTGATCGTCTCCGAGCACAATGCGGAGGACAGCGCACGCATGGATCAGCAATCCCAGAAAGATCACGCTCGTGTGATCGCTGACTGCTTCAAGCACTCTACGGTCCTGCCTTTCCGCTTCGGAACTTCCTTTCAGGACGACGACGCTCTGCGACGTTCTGTCCGTTCCAACCAACGCCATTTCCTGGCCAACGTCGAACGCCTTCGCGGCAAGGCCGAGATGCACCTCAAAGTCCTGGTCGACGACACCTGCCCAGGCAATACGCTTCGCGATATGACCGTTGGACAGCAGTATCTGACGAGCCTTCGCGAGAGCGCCAGCCGTCAACGGGAACGCCAGTCCAGAGCGCGGGCGCTTTCGGTGCAGATGCATCGCATGTTCCTTCCCCTGGCAGAGGAGATCACCTGCCGGCGGATGGACTCCGGCAAGATGCTTCTCGACATCGCTCACCTGATCGACAACAAGACCATCGAGCGCTACCAGAACAAGTACACCTCTGCCATGCAGCAGATGAAGGAATGCCAGATGCAGCTCTCCGGTCCCTGGCCTCCTTATCACTTCGTTCAGCGCACCAACCAGCACCAGCATCAGCATTCGGCCTGAAGAAGGCCAGGGAGAAAGGAGCGAATCGTATTCCGGCGGCCGGAAAGGATTCGCTCCTTTGTCTTTGGAAACAGGCTGGTTACAGTTCGAATCCATCGTCCAGGTACTCGCCTGCACCAGACTACTTTTTCCCCAGGCGCAGCATCGCACCATAGAGAAAAGCGCAGACAGGGTCCAATTCCACACGCCTTAGGGTGACCGTGTGTATTTGAGTCCGCCTATGGGACAAGGGAGAATGTGAATGTCGAAGATGAAATGTCTAGCTATTTTTGTTGCATTTGTTCTGACCGTGGTTGGTATCGGCGGGTCGAAGCTGAGCGCCCAGGAGCCCAATCCGATGGCGCAGCAGGCGCCTCCGGACGATAACAAGATCACCAAGGAATCTGAGGGCGTCTATCTCTATCGCGTGAAGGTGGTGCAGCGCGATCTGGACGCGGTGAATTACCTGCATCGCAGCGGATCGACCCGGATCGCCTTCAAGGGCACGCCCCTGCTTCCCATGGCGAAGGGAGATGCCAAGGTCACCAGCGAGCGCGGAGGCATCACGATCGATGCTCGTTTCGAGGGCCTGACCCCGGCGAATGGCTTCGGTCGCGAATATCTCACCTATGTTTTGTGGGCGATTACGCCCGATGGCCGTCCAGAAAATCTCGGCGAGGTGCTGCCCGCGGGAACGAAGAATAACATCAATGTCACGACCGCTCTTCAGTCCTTTGGTCTCATCGTCACGGCGGAGCCCTACTTTTCGGTGACACAGCCGAGCGACCTCGTAGTGCTGGAGAACCAGATCATTCAGGACAAAACCACGGGCGTACTCGAGAAGGTGAACGCCCATTACATGCTGTTGCCGCGAGGAACCTACGCAGAGACCGAGGGTGCAAAATCGGTCCTCGATCCGATTACGCGCGATGAAAAGATGCCGCTTGAGCTGTACGAAGCCAACAACGCTCTGCGCATCGCCCAGCAGGCAGGCGCGGATAAATACGCGGGCGACATCTATAACGATGCGACTCTGGATCTCAAGAACGCGACGGACATTCTTACCGGAAAAAAGCCTGACACCAAGATGGGAATCACCTACGCACGGCAGGCGGTGCAGCGCTCTGAAGATGCTCGCCTCGTAACGCTGCGCAAGCAGGCGGCGGAACGGCAGCGCAACGCCGAACTCGCTCGCGATCAGGCGCAGAACCAGGCGCAGCAGTCCGCACTGGAGGCGGAGCGAGCGCGTGCTGCCCAGGCGCAGGCCGATGCTGAGCGCGCACGTGCCGAGGCAGAGGCGGCCCGGGCCCAGCTGCAGGCAGCTGAGGCTTCGAAGAGCGCAGACAGCGCTCGTGCGGCCCGTGAGCGTTTGCGCGCTCAATTGAATAGCGTTCTGGCGACGAGTGAGACCGCACGGGGTCTGATTGTGAACATGTCGGACGTCCTCTTCGACACAGCCAAGTACACCCTCAAGCCGGCCACACAGATCAGTTTGGCGAAGGTCTCGGGAATTCTGCAGGCGTATCCCGGTCTGAAGCTTCAGGTCGAGGGGTATACCGATAGCACGGGAAGCCCGGAGTTCAACCAGAAGCTGTCGGAGAATCGGGCCGGTGCGGTGAGGGACTTCCTGGTGACCCAGGGCGTCTCGAACGACAACATCGTCGCGACCGGCTATGGCATGGCCAAACCCGTGGCGGATAACAACACGGCGCAGGGGCGCGCGCTGAATCGGCGGGTGCAGCTTGTCGTCTCCGGGGATGCGATCGGGGTTCAGCAGAAGGGGCCGGATGCAGATGCAACTCCCATGCCGGCGCCTGCTCCCGCTCCGGACTCCAGGGGAACCTCCAACCCGCCTGAGTAAACAAGAAAAGCTGAAGGCAATAAACAAAATGCTGGAGAGTCCAACGCGGCTCTCCAGCATTTTGTTTATAACGGAGCTATGGGATATCTAAGCGGGAAGACTGTACTGATCACGGGAGCGAGCTCGGGCATCGGCCGGGCAACGGCGCTGGCGTTTGCTCGCGAGGGAGCACGTATGGCCGTCTGCGCGCGCCGGGAAGATCGCTTGAAGGAGCTCGAAGCAGAGCTTGGCAACGCAGGCGCGCCCGCTGTTCTGACCTTTGCACTCGACGTCACCAGGCGTGCTTCGGTGGACCAGACATTCGCCTCCCTTTCAGCGGAGTGGAGCGCGATTGACGTGCTCGTAAACAATGCCGGCCTGAGCCGTGGCCTGGCGAAGGTGTTCGAAGATGACCCTGAAAACTGGGAAGAGATGATCGACACCAACATCAAGGGGCTGCTCTATGTCACCCGCGCCGTGGTGCCTGGGATGGTCGAGCGTGGCAGGGGCCACGTGATCAATATGGGTTCGACGGCCGGCTATATTACTTATGCCAATGGAGCGGTCTATTGCGCCACCAAGGCTGCTGAGAAGTCCATCAGCGAAGGCCTGAAGATCGATCTGATGGGCACGGCGGTTCGAGTGACCTCGGTCGATCCCGGCATGGTGGAGACGGAGTTCAGCGAGGTCCGGTTTCGCGGCGACACGGAGCGAGCCGCGAAGGTGTATCAGAACATCACGCCGCTGCAGCCCGAAGATATCGCGGATACGATTGTGTGGGCGGCTTCACGGCCGGCACACGTCAATATTCACACTGTTGTTATGACGACGATCGACCAGGCGAACTCGGTCGTCTTCCATCGGCACAGCTAGGCTTCTGCTGTTCGCCTACAGGTGCACGGTCCAACCCAACTCGGCCAGCTTCTCCTCAATGTCGGCCAGCGCATAGGTCAGGGCTGAACGGCGGTGAGGACTGGAGGTCCGCTCGGAAAGGATGCGCTCGCGCTGCAACTCGAGCGCCTGCATACTACGCTTGCGTTCGGCAACGTCGGAGCTGCTCTCCTGCGTGTCCGGCTTAGGGGCGGAGGCTTGTGCTTGCTGTTCTTCCACAGATTTACTCTCCCATCCACGCGACATAGTCTCATTCTACGCCGAGGAGGTGAAACTCCAGCGAGTTTCGCTGCATCCTGGCCATGCTGTGGCCCGTAGGTAAGTCAATCCGGGAAAGATAATCGTACCTGCGGGAATGGAGCAGCTGGGATGGGACAATAGATCCCGCACTTCATGTAATCTGAAGTGTCGCGCAGGGGAGGGACCACGGTGATCGTTGAGATCGAAGGCCTGAGGAAGGTTTACGAGGGCAAACAGCGCGTGGTCGCCGTTGACGGGATCGACCTGTCGGTAAGTCCGGGTGTGCTTTACGGATTTCTCGGTCCCAACGGTGCCGGTAAAACTACTACTATCAGCATCTGCACGACCCGCGCCTTGCCGACTGCTGGCAAAGTGCGGATTGCGGGGATCGATGTCGTCAAATCGCCATCGCAGGCGAGGCGATGCATCGGTGTGGTCCCTCAATACAACACGCTCGATCGAGCCTGCACGATCTACGAGAACATTCACTTCCATTGCCTGTATTTTGGCTTCTCGCAGGCCGATGCGAAGAAACGGACCGACCGCCTGCTCGAACAGTTTCACCTGACCGAGCGTGCCCAGGCCTATCCGGCGCAGCTTTCCGGAGGCCTTGCGCAGCGGGTCCAGATTGCGCGTGCCATCGCCCATCATCCCAAGGTTCTCTTTCTCGATGAACCGAGCGCCGGTCTCGACCCCCAGAGCCGGATCGCCATGTGGGAGGCGGTACGGAACCTTCGCGAAGAGGGAATTACCGTCGTTCTGACAACGCATTACATGGAAGAAGCCGATGAGCTCTGCGACCGTGTTGCCATCATCGACCATGGTCGAATTCTTGTAGAAGATACGCCCTCCGCCCTGAAGAACTCGGTCGGAGCCCAGCGCATCTATGAATTGGACCTTCGCAGCGAACAGGGCATTCCCCAACTGCTGCAGACACTCCAGCGGCAGCCGGGCGTTGCCAGCGTAGAGAGCACCCAGAAGGGATTGCGCGTCTTCGCGGAAGGAACAGAGGGTCTGCTGTCCGAGGTCGTCCATGCTGCAAATCCTTACGGCCTGCGCGACCTTACCATCACCGAACCCAGCCTGGAGACGGTCTTCATCCGGCTTACGGGCAGAGAGCTTCGCGAGTAATACGAGATTCTATGACTGAACTTGCCACAATCGAAACACAGGCTCCAGCCCCTATGACTGCCGGCGGTTCCCTCAGGACGCAGTACGCTCGTGCATTCGCGGGCCTGTTTCTACGCGATCTTCACGTCCTGAGGCGAGAGCTCTTTCCTTTTGTCATCCGCGTCTGCATGAATCCCATGCTGTTCCTCTTCGTCTTCACCTTCATCATGCCGCACATGAGTGGGGGCGCCTCGATGAATCCCACCGCGGCTGCGATGGGGACGAACTTCAGCACGGTTCTCCTGCCTGGTCTGATGGCGGTTGCCATCATGTTCAGTGGAATCGCGGCAGTAGCGCTCCCGCTGGCACAGGAGTTCGGCATCACCCGAGAGATCGACGACCGCGTGATGTGCCCATTGCCGGTTGCCGCTGTCGCCATCGAGAAGATCGTCTTCTCTGCGATGCAGAGCATCATCGCCGCCGCTGTCGTCTTTCCACTTGCGTACTACATTCCGTCCACGCCGGTCGTCGCGCACGTCAACAACTGGCCGTACCTGATTACGATCCTGGTGCTCGCTTCGGTCACCTCGGGCGCGCTCGGCCTCACCATCGGCACGACTGTTGAGCCCAAGCAGATCGGCCTCATCTTCGGTGTCGTTGTAATGCCCATTACCTTCCTGGGCTGCGTCTACTACCCCTGGACGGCGCTCAGCCATATTCGCTGGCTACAGATCGGGGTACTCGTCAACCCGATCGTTTACATGAGCGAAGGCCTGCGCTCCGCGCTTACACCGACGCTTCCGCACATGCATCCCGCATTGATTCTGGGCATGTTGGTCGTCTTCCTGGTTCTCTTGACCTGGCTTGGGAGTCGCGGGTTTATGCGCAGGGTGATCGGCTAAACCAGCCGCGGATCTCAATCGAAGGCAGCTGCCGACACATTCTTGGCCAGCAGATCGGTCGCGATCTGCTTTCCGTGAAAGCGGCCGTTCTCGATAAAGATCTCGTTGGTTCGCTCGCCCGCGACAACAACGCCTGCAAGGTAGATTCCCGGTACGTTGCTCTCGAGTGTCGCCGGATCGCATGCAGGACAGCGATCGTTCGCTTCGTCCAGGTGCACGCCGAGAGCTTCGAGGAATTTGAAGTCCGGCTGATAACCGGTAAGCGCAAAGACAAACTGGTTCGGCAGCGTACGCTCGCCCTCGGGAGTAGCCAGCGTGACGTCGTCTTCGGTAATGCGCACGACCGAGCTTGAAAAGTAGGCCGTGATCTCTCCATTTTTGATGCGATTGTTGATGTCTGGAAGAATCCAGTACTTCACATGGCGATGCATCTCTGCCCCGCGATGGACCAGGGTCACCCTCGCGCCGTGCCGCCACAGGTCAAGCGCTGCAATCGCTGCTGAATTCTTTCCGCCGATGACGACCACGTCGAGCCCATAGTACGGATGTGGATCGTGGTAATAGTGCGAGACCTTATTCAGCTCCTCGCCGGGAATGTTGAGGTAATTCGGCAGATCGTAGTATCCCGTCGCGATCACCAGCTTTCGCGCACGATGCGTAACAGGTCGGCCAAAGCGATCGGCCGTGTGGACGGTAAAGTTACCGTCGCTGCCTGTGATGCGTTCCACGGTCTCGTACTGCCGAACATCGAGCTGATAATGCTCCGCCACCTTGCGGTAATACTCCAGCGCCTCGTCCCGGCCGGGCTTCTGGTTTGGGCTCGGGAAGGGAATATCGCCAATCTCCAGTAGCTCTGGAGTGGTGAAGAAGGTCATGTTCGAGGGGTAATGAAAGAGCGAGTTACAGAGACAGCCCTTGTCGATGAGGATGACGGTAAATCCCGCCCGCTGCGCTTCGATGGCGCAGGCCATCCCGGTGGGACCTGCGCCGATGACTGCCAGATCCATGATCGCTTCCGTGGGGGCCAGCTGCTCGTTCATCTATTCATCTTACTGAACAGGGTCGGAACGTGATCCCCGGGAAGGCTCGGCTCCTGGCTATTTCCAGTCTAGGCCTCCAGCGAGACGAGTTTGTGGGCTATGGCAAACAGTGCCAGTTCCAGGCGCGTCGAGACGCCCGTCTTATCGAAGATATTCGAAAGATGGCGCTTTACGGTCTCTTCGCTGATGGTGAACTGCTTGGCGACATCTTTATTGCTGCAGCCTTCGACGATACAGGTGACCACCTCGAGCTCTCGCGGAGTCAGGCCGTAGGTCTTCTTTTCCTGGACGGCGGCAGCTTGCTTCATCAGCTCATTGAGAGCAGCTACCAGGTTCATCACGCGTTCACCGCCAATCCAGTAATCGCCGGAGAGCACGGCCCGCATCGCCCTGGTCAGGTCTCCGGCCACGGAATCCTTCAGGATGATGCCGCGTGCGCCAATCTGCAGGGCTTCAATAATCTGTTGGGTCGAGATGGTGCTGGTCAGCAGGATGATCTTCACCCGCGGCGACCGGTCCATGATGGCTCGCATAGCCTCCAGGCCCGGCAGCCGCGGCATTTGGACGTCGAGCAGAAGTACGTCCGGTTCAAGCTCCAGAGTTTCGGTAATGGCTACGTCGCCATCCTCGGCCTCGCCGACGATCTCGAACTCCGGCTCGTTCTCAAGCATGTTTTTTACACCAAACCTGACCACGGGGTGATCGTCGGCGACGATGATGCGGACTGGTGTGGTTGCTGCGTTGGACCTGTCGACAGATTTTTTCCCGGACTCCTTCATGCGTGACTTCTCCTCGCCGTCTCTTCGGCGGTCCCGTCGTGTTGTGTAGATCTACGTTTGCTCACGATACATTCGAGTCTGCCGCAGGCCCGCAGCAGTTCATCGAGTGTATCCATGAGAGTGGTCGTGACGCCATGTACTTCTATGTACTCCGCAAGATTGGCCATCTCTATCGCGCCAACCATTTTGCAGCTTCCTTTAATAGCATGTGCCTGTTTTCGGCAGATTTCATCGTTTCCATGAGCCGCCTCCTGCCGTATTGCGGCAATGCGGCGCCTCCCATCTTCCAGGCACAACGCATAAAGCTCTGCAGTCTTCTTCTCGCCCATGGAGCCAAGGAGCTGTTCATAGATCTTCTGATTGAGGATCGGGGCGCGGTCTGCTTCCGGTTGCATTCTCGAGGAAAGGGGAATCCCCTCTCTTTCAAGAAGACGATCCAGTGCATCCATGGAGAAAGGCTTTCGAAGAAATCCATCGAAGCCATCCAGCGCTGCTTTGCCAGCCTCGCTTCCGCTCATCGCGATCACGCGGAGATTGTCTCCGCACATCGACCGTATTTTGTCGGCAAGAGGCTTGCCAGTAATCCCCGGCATCTGCAGATCCGTGAGTACGGCGTCAGGTTGAGCTTCCTTGTCCCCGAGAATCAGTAAGGCTGCCTCGCCCGACTCCGCCAGCTCAGCCACATACCCGTGCCGCGTGAGCAGCAATTGAAGCAACTCGCGGGTCATGGAATCGTCGTCCACCACAAGAACCCGGCTCGATCGACGCTCAATCATCCGTGAAGAGTATCAAGTGGGAGTTTTCCATGCCAGTGGACCGGCGCAGGCGGTACAGTAGTTTCCATGGGTCCGGAGGATCTTTCGCAGTCGCAGCAGGGTCAGGCAGATGAGTCATCCGTTGTGTCAGAGCTGCGTCTGCTGACCGCCAGGGTCGAGGCACTGGAGCACCAGCTGGCAGAGATGAGGCGCACATCAGCTTCTCCAAGAGCCGTCTCCAAGGCTTCACCAGTACCGGTACAGATCCCGGCACCGCCGCCGCCAAAGCCAGACTCTATCCCCGATTCTCCGGTTGCAGCTGCCTCTACCCCCTCCTCCTCGCTGGAAAACAGATTAGGCGCGCAGGTCTTCAACCGTGTCGGCATCATCGCCCTGATGATCGGCGTCACGTGGTTTCTCAAGCTCGCGATCGACAATCAGTGGATTGGCCCGGTCGGCCGCATTCTTATCGGCCTGGTCGCCGGCGCGGGAATTGTAGTCTGGTCGGAGCGCTTCCGGCGCAAAGGTTTTCCAGCCTTCTCCTACTCCCTCAAGGCCATCGGCTCCGGCGTGCTCTATCTCACACTATGGGCCGCTTACCAGCTCTACCATCTGTTACCTGGGGAGGCTGCGCTGGGCGGCATGATCCTGGTGACTGGATGGAACGCCTACATGGCGTGGAGCCAGAATGCCGAGTTGCTCGCAGCCTATGCCCTTGCCGGTGGGCTCTCTACCCCGCTGCTGCTCTCGACAGGGGGAAACCATGAGGTCTTCCTCTTCACATATCTTCTGGCGATCGACGCCGCTACCGTCGCCCTGGTGCGGGTCAAGCCCTGGCCGCGCCTCCTGCTTGGCGCCTTTCCCGCAACGGTCCTTTACTTCATCGTCTGGTACTTCAGGTTCTATGCGGAACCCGCATTCGCAGTCACCACGATCTTCGTGGGCCTGTTCTTCCTAGCCTTCGCTGTCGTTCCGATCGGTCCCGGCGTGGGCGAACCCGAACCTCGTCGTGGCCTGATGGGATTCCTCGGCCGATTCACCCCACAGATCCTCCTGCCGCTTGGCAATGCGGCCTTTGTCTCCCTCGCGCTCTACTCGGTGATGCAGGACTCCGGACGTCACTGGTTTCTGCCATGGTTGATGCTGATCCTAGCCGCGGCCTATCTGCTGATCGCCCGCCTGCCCCAGGATCCGGTGCCTGCGGCAATGCATCTCTCGCTGGCTGTCGTCTTCCTTACCATTGCCATTCCGCTTAAGGCGAGCGGCCATTGGATCACCGTGGCGTGGCTCGTCGAGGGAGTTGCCTTGCTTTGGGTAGCCGCTCGCGTCTCCTCTTCTCACGCGACCGCTCTGGATAACCCAGCTCCCGGACGCCTCGACGCCGGCAATGTGCTGCGCTGGCTCTCTGCTGGCTCGTTTGTTCTTGGCCTGGGTGGGTTGATCGCAATGCCGTTCTGGTTCGACGGGGGAATTGCGCCGTCGCTCCTCAATCGCAATCTCGCAACCGCGATCACGGCCGCCGCCTCTTTTGCGGCAGCAGCATGGCTCGCTCTGCGCACACGCCGCACCGATCAGGCATCGTGGCCCGCGTGGTCGCAGTTCGCATTCCTTGCCGTCATTGCGGTGAACCTTGTGGCCGTTCTTCTCAGCCTGCGAGAGATTGGCACCTCACGCGCCAGCGGGCAATCGCATCCACCGTTTCTTAACGCTGACTTCGGCATGGCGCTCATCGGTCTGGCCATCTTGTCTACGGTGGCATGGCTTGCGCTGCGCATCGCTCTCGAGGATAAGGCGCCGCTGTTGTGGGCGCAGCTCTCCGGCGCCTCCATCATTGCGATCAATTTGATCGCGATTCTCACCGGGGTTCGAGAGATCGAGGCTCTATGGCCCCTTGCAGCGGCGAATCCCGACTCCGAGCTTCAGCGAGCCCTCGCCGTCTCAGCGTTTCTCATGGTCTATGGAGCTGTTCTGCTCGCAGTCGGCTTCTGGCGCCGCACCTCGTTTATTCGCTGGCAGGCACTTATTTTGCTGGTCTTCACGATCGGCAAGACCTTTCTCTACGACATGCGCAATCTCACCCAAGGCTACAGGGTTGTCAGCCTCCTGGGTCTGGGCGCGCTTCTGATGGCCGTGAGCTTTGCCTATCAGAAAGATTGGCTCGCTCTTCGCGATCCCGAGCCGGCGCAGAGATCCGAAACAACAGGGACAAGCCAGTGAAGCTATTCCCTCTGATCTTCCTGCTGCTCTGGCAGGCGAGCGCTCCGCCGGCAGAACGCCAGTACTTCCTCTACCAGCGCGCGGTTGTTCCCGCCGTCACCGGGCTCAACTGCGCAGTGCTCGACGCGGCGACCTTCGCCCACGCATCGGCCTCCCTGAAAGATTTGAGGTTGTTCCCGCAGACCGCGCAGGCCCGAGAGATTCCCTATGCCGTCACTCTCAGTGAATCCGTGCAGCCTGATTCCGAGCCCGCACGCGTATTGAACCTGGGCCTCCAGGGGCGCGTCCTCACCTGCTAGCTCGCGATGCCGCAAAGACCCTACACGGAAGTCGTTCTCGACCTCGCCGGCGCTGATTACATCGCTTCCGCGACCGTCACGGGCATGGAGCAGCCTGGAGGCTCCGGCGGAACCCGGCTCGGCGAGTTCACCCTCTTCGATTTGAGCAGCCAGCGCCTCTCCCGAAGCACCGCGCTGCCGCTGCAGGAAGCCAGCTTTCCTTACCTCCATGTCGAGCTCAACATCTCCCCCGCGCCGGGTGTACGCGGCTTTGAGCCTTCTCCTCAGATGGTGCGTGGAGCATCCGTTCCGCCCAGCCGCGAAGCACAGACCGTCTTCACGGTCGCCGCAGAGACACATGCCATCACGCAGCGGGGACGCGAAACGATCGCCCGCTTTACCCTGCCGGAGCGGGTTCCCGTCGAGCAGGTGAGCTTCGTGCTCGCACCGGAGTTCAAAGGGAATTTCAGCCGCGAGGTAACCATTAGCGATCATGCTTCCGGCACTCCTGCCTCAGCCGGTGAAGTGATCTCCGGCAGCATCTCTCGGGTTCGCTTGACCGAGGCTGGTCGGGAGATTCGCCAGCAGCGCCTCAGCATTCCCACCACAATGGGCTCCAACCTGCAGAGCGCGGCCGAAGTCGAGATCGCGATCCACAATGGCGACGATCAGCCGCTTCCCATCAGCGCAGTCCGGCTGGAGATGCGACAGCGCAGGCTATGTTTTAGCGCCTCATCGACAGCCTCGCTCACTCTCTTCTACGGAGACCCGGCTCTCCTGGCGCCCGAATATGACTTCGCCCGCACCGTCGTTCTCACCAATCAAACTCCCGAGGCTCGAGTAGGACCGGAGCAAAGAAATCCCGTTTACACTGAGCGGCGCGATACTCGACCTGCCACCGAGCGCCATCCGGAACTCGTCTGGGTCGCCTTCCTCGCCGTAATCTGCATCCTCGCCGTGATCGCCATCCGCTCTTCGCGGCATCTGCCACGCTGAACCTCAGGCGGGACATCGTTACCGCATCGCGGCATCGACCTCTTTCATCCAGTTAGGCGACTTCAGGATCTCGCGCGGCTTCGATCCATCTGCCGGTCCCACCAGACCGTCGTTGTACATCATGTCGATCAAGTGGGCCGCCCGGCCATATCCGATGCGCAGCCTTCGCTGCAGCAGCGAGGTCGAAGCCTTGCCGAACTCGAAGATCAGCCGGACAGCATCGTCATACATCGGATCGTCGGCCTCTCCGTCGGCACCGCCATCCAGGTCGCGGCCAGCCTCGTCCTTCGGTCCTTCGAGGAAGCCTTCCACGTACTCGGCCTGTCCCTGCGCCTTCCAGAACTCGGTGACCGCAGAGATCTCCTTCTCTGTGACGAAGGGCGCATGCACACGCTGCACGCGGCTGGTCCCAGGCGGGAGGTAGAGCATGTCGCCTCGGCCCAGCAGGCTCTCGGCACCGTTGGAGTCGATGATGGTGCGCGAATCGACCTTCGTTGCCAGCCGGAAGCTCATGCGAGTCGGCACGTTTGCCTTGATCAGGCCCGTGATCACGTCGACCGAAGGCCGCTGTGTCGCAAGGACAAGGTGAATTCCCACGGCGCGGGCCATCTGCGCCAGTCGCGTGATCGCTTCTTCCACGTTGGCACGATCGAGCATCATCAGGTCCGCGAGCTCATCGATGATGATCATGATGTAGGGCAGCGGTTCCTGGTTTACATCTTCGAAGAGATGACCGCTGCCGCTATCGAACAGCTTATTGAACTGGTCGATGTTGCGGACGTGATTCGCAGCCAGCAGCTTCAGGCGGCGCTCCATCTCGCGCACGGCGTTGCGCAGTGCGTTGGCCGCAAGTTTCGCCTCCGTGATGATGGGAGTGAACAGGTGGGGAATTCCCTCGTACATTCCCAGTTCCACCCGCTTGGGATCGACCAGGATCATGCGCACCTGCTCAGGCGTCGACTTGAAGAGCACGCTCATGATCATGGCGTTGATCGCGACGGATTTGCCTGAGCCGGTCGAGCCTGCAATCAGAACGTGAGGCATCGCAGCCAGATCGCCGGTGACGATGCGACCGTTGATGTCTTTACCCAGTGCGATCGGAAGCCGCGACTTCGACTGAGCAAAGCTCTCGCACTCGACCACATCGCGCAGCCAGATCGTCTCTCGCTCCGTGTTGGGAACCTGGATACCGACCGTCGATTTTCCCGCCATCCTCTCGATCAGGATGCTCTCGGCGGCCATCGCCAGGCAGAGATCGTCCGCCAGGCCGGTTACGCGCGAATACTTCACACCAGCATCCGGCTTGAACTCGAAGGTGGTCACCACGGGGCCCGGATTAATGTGGGTGACCTGTCCATCGACGTCGAACTCCGCGCATTTTTCCACCAGCACGCGGGCTTCTTCGCGCAGGGCATCCTCGCGAACCGTCGCCTGCTCCTCGCTGCGATGCAGCAGGGAAGAGGGCGGCAGCTTGTAGCCGCGAACGCTCTTGGGAGTGATTGCCACAGCCTTGATATCGGCATCGGCTCGTCTGCCGAACGAGATTCCGCTCTCCGCCGGCTCCGCCTGCACGGGCTGAATCTCCTCCACGGGCCTCTTCACGGCACGCGGTGGAACGATCTCGCGGTTCGCAGCCGGCGCGGGCGCCTGGCGCTCGACCTTCGGGATGAACCCGGCGTCGTTGAAGTTCGAAGCATCGTCGATGGCCCGTACCGGTGCGGCTGCCTTCGCAAGAGCATCGGCGTAAGGAGCGGCCGCAGCGGCCGCGGTTCCCAACGGTGTGACCGGGGGAGCATCGACCATGGTCCGCGGCATTCCCTGCCACACCGAGGATTCGGCAACCGAAACCACTTCGTCCGATTCGGGCACGGTCCGCACCCTCTTCTTGCGGCGGCCCAGCCAGCCGAACAGACCTCCCAGCAAAGTCGGACTCGGCTCCTTCATCTTCGCTTCGGCCTCGCGGGCCTTGTGTTCGGCCATTTCGCGCTCACGCTGTGCACGTAGCTCAGCACGCTCACGCCTGCTGCCGTACTGGTCCATGGGTAGGTCCGCTCCCCGACGGCTCTCACGCCAGGTTGACCAACGCTCCCACATCCTCTGCGCGAATCCGAAGCGCATCGTCGCCCATTCGCGAGCCGTGTTGAAGGTGAAGGTCGTCGCAAGGTACAGAGACAGCGCAACCATCAGGCCGAGGACAATGGAAGCACCGGGAAGATTCAGAAAGGCAACCAGCATGTCTGCCAGCAGACGTCCGCTGGTCCCTTCTATGGGCAGGGCTCCACGCCATAAGACGTGTCCTGGAAGCAGGGCGATCGCAGCAGGACCGAAGATGACCCACATCGCGAGCCCCACGGCCTTGGCCACCGGCGAGCCAGCAGGTTTCGACAACATCCAGCAGATCCCAAGCCGTCCCAGCACCAGCGGAAGGAAGAACGCCGCAATCCCGATCGTCTGCAGCACGGCATCCGAAAAATAAGCTCCCGCGATTCCCGTCCAGTTGTGCGCAGGTCTTCCCGTCACATACGAGCCGAGCGTATTGAAAGAGCGGTCTGTCGGGGTATAACTTACCAGCGCCAGCAGAAGCAACCCGGCAGCTACCAGAACCGTCAGGCCGATAATCTCGTTCAGGCGGCGGTTGCGGGTCGGGGTCGAGACGAGTCTAAGGGTCTTCATCAGGGGTTCGCGCAGCCTCTCTCACATGCCGGCAGCCGAGTCTCTTCGTGCCGGCCGGTCGTAGCAGGTTCGCCACCGAGGCTGTAAACCACCAGAGCAACTTCGATTATCCCAGACCCGGGCAGCCGAAATGCGAAACAAAATCGAAAAACCGGTCGCAGGTACCCGGATGCAAACCTCAGCCAAAAACGTGCATCTATCCTTACAACTTCCCGCCGAACGATCTTCGGCGGCCCTTAGAATCCGGTGAGCAGGGGAGCGGGATTTTCGCGATTTCTCCTGCTTGCCGCCGGCGAAGGAGAATCGCTGACAGCCGGCGGACCCTGCTCAACTGGCCCTTAAATTTGAAAATGAAAGAGGTTTCAGCATGTCCACTGACGCTGCCAAGCGCAATGAGATGAATCTTGCCCTGCGAGCTGTCATCAGCACTCTCATCGACAGTCAGAAGGGATTCGCCGAGATAGGGGATCACCTGAAGGACGAGACCCTCAAGCGATACTTCCTCGCCGAATCCCTGAAAAGAGCCAGCTTTCGTGGCGATCTCGAAGAGGTTCTCCATCAGAATGGCGTTCACGACATCAAGGAATCCGGAACAACGGCTGGCACCATCAACCGTGTCTGGGGTGATCTGAAGGCCAAGCTCGGCGGAGGAGATCACACCCTGCTGGCAACCGCAGAAGAAGGGGAAGACGCAATCAAAGAGGCTTATGCTGATGCCTTGAAGCAGGATCTCCCCCTACCCGTCCGCCAGATGCTGGCCGAACAGCAGGACCACATCCTTACGGCCCATGATTATGTGAGAAATCATCGCGATACGGCAGCCGCGAAGTAGTAGATCGAATCAAGAGTGGCGAACGGAGGACTCCGCTCGTCACTCTCGTTCTTTAGTATCCAAGATGGTGCAGATAGAAGACCACGCCTGAAGCGACCAGGCAGTAGATGCCGAACAGGTACCATCGTCCCTCTTCGAGCCATGCGCTTAGCCATTTCAACGCCACCAGGCCCGCAAAGAATGCAAGCACCATCCCGATCAGGCTCGTCGCCACGCTGCTCTGCAGATCGATGACGGTTCTCGCCGCCGCGGCCTCGTGCGAAGCCTTCACCAGTCGCATGACCTCACGCAGAACCACGGGGGGCGTCAGCAGGACGGCAAGCGCAAAGCTGAATCTCTCCGCGCGATCCTTGCCGGCTCCAGCCAGCATACCGGTTGAAATCGTTGCTCCTGAGCGGGAGAAGCCGCGGAAGGGAAGGCATAGACCTTGCACCGCTCCCATCCACCCCGCCTGTCCCATGGTCACGCTGTTGCCGTAAACCTGCGTCGTTGCAGCGCCCTTGCGTTCTTGAAGGCCGGCGATAAGGATCAGAATCCCGGCTGCCAGAAGCGCCGGCGCGATCAGGTCCAGCCTGCCGAAGAGCTCTTCGATCTCCGCCTTCGGGGCGCCATGAAACATCGTCTTCTCGATCGCGACCTTCAGAGCGCCGCCGATCACCACCGTAAGAACCGTCGCCCAGACCGCGCGGATCAGGAACCGCTTGAACATATCGCCGCTTGCGAAATAGGTCTTCTTCCACTGCTTCCAGAAGTATGCGATTACCGCAAACATCGTTCCGGTGTGCAGCATCACCAGTAGCAGCGTCATCTGGGGAGAAGACGGATCCAATCCCATCAGTTTTTCGGCGACAACGACGTGAGCGGAGCTCGAGACCGGCAGCAGCTCTGCGAGTCCCTGCACAATGGCGAGCACAACAACCTTCAAAATCGGCATAAGTTTATGCTACATGCTCAGCCTTAATTCCCTGTGAAGATGAGTATCAGGCGTGATCGGAGAGTACCTTTTCGAACACTGCAGAGGTCTTCGTTTGAACGAAGCCCTCTCTCAGATAAAACCGGTGCGCCCGCTCGCGAGTCATTCTCGAAGTCACACGAATTACCGGGACGTTCCTCTGCCGGCTCCAGCGGTCCACTTCGCCGCATAGCCTTTTACCGACCCCAAGCGAGCGGACCCCCTCCTTCACCACCAGCCCCGTAATCAGCGCATGAACAGGCGACTGCAGATGACGTACAACCTCCGCCTCAACCCATCCCACAACCTCATCGTGGATGCAGGCTACAACCGCCAGATGATCGTCTGGGAGCGGAAGCATCGCTGTGATGCGCGCCTTCATCTCGCCGGAGGAGGTCTCATAACCCAGCTGGCCACTCAGTTCCGCAATCGCGCCTGCGTCTTCAGGCACAATCTCGCGGATCGCAACCTCGTTCCCGTCAGTCGCGATCGTTGCCATAGATGGCGATCCCTTGCTGGACTTTATAGGCGATGCTCACGGCCCGGGCCGTATAGTCGGTCTGCGGAAACTTAGCCTTCATATCCGCGGCCAGCGATTGAGTCTTCGAGGCAGCGCCATCAGCTTTCTTTTTGTCATCCTGCACCGTATACATGGTTACGACGGTAGCTTCGCGATAGATCGCGTTATAGAGCGCCTCTGCGGTTCGCGGACCGTCCGGAAACTGCTTCACATACTTCTCGTACTGTTCTGCTTCCATCTCCGGGCACTTTGGCAGACCCTGCCAGTCGCCGCACAGCTTGTTGTCAATCATCTCGAAGGCAGCCATCGCGGCATATTTCGAGCCTGGATAATTCTTGATGACCTTCTTCATCTCGCCCTCGAAGAGCTTGGGGCGCAGGATGGCATCCTGCTCCTTGGCTGAAGGCAGCGTGCTGATGTCACGCTTCTCCAGCTGCCAGCGAATGTCCGCTGAGCGCCACGCCGCCTCAGGAGCAAAGGTCGATTGCGGAAAATACTCCGCCACCCGGCGATATAACAGGTGAGCCTCCATTGCCGCGTCCTTCGGAGCGTTCGGCTTTGTGGCAGCGTCCTCGAGGTTCGCCGCGGTGCCATAAAGAATCACGTCGCCATTGGGCGTTGTCGGCCCAACCACGCCCTTATCGCGAATCCATCCCGAGGCGGGAGTAGGAGCAGCCTCGTCGCCAAACTCCGGCTTGTCCTCAGGATCTTCCTGGACATCCGTGTTCGCGAAGACCTTTACCCACGGCGAGCTGCGCTCGACGACGACAACCTCGTGACCGGGAGCCACCAACGAAACCTTTTGCGAGGTCGCATCCGAAGCCACATAGACAGTAGCCTCGTGCAGCACTGTCGCCCGGGCTGCGCGGTCATAACCGGCATCGTTCTTGTTCTTCTTCTGCGCCCCGGCCACCGAGCACACCAGCAACAGGGCAGCACCCGCACTCATCCGACGCAACCATTCGTTTCGCATAGCCGACATATTAGATTAGACGGAGTGGCAACGGCGTTCGTTCCTATACCGCTGTCCCGGCCGCAATCTCGCTGTCGAGACGCTCGCGCAACGCGGGCTCCAGGTTTCCCCCGCTCAACACCACCGCAACCTTGCGAGCCTTGGGCAGCTCATGGGCATGAAACAAGGCTGCCGCCAGGGCCACAGCACCACTGGGCTCCGCGACTAGTTTCGTTGCAGCCAGAATGACGCGCATCGCCACAAAGATCTCGTCCTCTGCGATAACTGTGATTCCGTCGACATGGCGCAGAATATGCGCGAAGTTCAGCACCCCCAGGCTCTGCGTCCGGAGTCCATCGCCGATCGTCCGGACCGTCTTCTCGGCCGGCCACTCCACCAGCGTCTTCGAATAGAAGCTCTCCCGCGCATCTGCGGCCAGCTCCGGCTCGGCTCCCCACACCTTTACGTCCGGCGAGGCCAGCCCCTCCTGGGCCGCCAGCTTCACCGCGGTAGCAGTTCCACTCAGCAGACCTCCGCCGCTCACAGGCGCGATCACGAGGTCCACATCCGGAAGCTGCTCCACGATCTCCAGCCCGCACGTTCCCTGGCCCGCAACGATCTGTGGCGCGTCATAGGGCGGAATCATCGCATATCCAAACTCTGCGACCAGCTCTTCCGCTTTGATTCGTCTCTCCGATGATGCCGGTCCAACCTCGACTATCTCCGCGCCTAACGCCTTGGTTGCCGCCTTCTTTACCTCCGGGGCGTTGGAAGGCATCACGATCACGGCCTTTGCGCCCAGCGCCCTCGCCGCGTAAGCGACTCCCTGGGCATGGTTGCCGCTCGAATAGGTAATGACTCCCCGTGACCGCTCCTCGGGCGTAAGCTGCGAGACCATGTTGTACGCCCCGCGCAGTTTGAAGCTGCCGATCGGCTGCTCGCTCTCCGCCTTGATGTAGAGGTCGAACGCAGGCTCCGGCAGCTTAGCCATCTGCAAGCGCGCTCGCTCTACTCGGTAGAGTGGCGTCCTGACGGCAACGCCGCTGATTCTTTCCTTGGCGGCTCGAATCTCGTCCAGGGTCACAAACTCGCTCATAGAGAGCATCATAAATTGCTTTGTGGAGCGAAGAGGATAGAACCTAGAAGACCCGGCCCACTGAGAAAAACCACCTGCGATGATCGCTGTCGCCGATACTAAGCCCGCCCGTCACCGGACCGATCAGTGTCTTGATCACGATCGCAGCTGCGACGTCATTCGGAGTATGAGGTGTCTGCGAATTTCCCCCATACATCTTGCCGATCTCGTAGATCCCGACGGCATAGATGGCGTCTGCAAAGATCGGGTTAAGTCTTGCCAGCAGGTGCAGATATCCAACCTGACCCACGAAGTAATCCGTACCCAACAGTTCGTTCCTCGAATAGGCGCTCAATCGTAAAGGGCCGCCAAGGGTAAGCCCAGCCAGCCCAAGATTGCTGGCTCCGAAGCTTGTGCCCCCAAGAACCTGGGTGACGATGACACCCTTCGAGCGAATCGGTGTAAAGTGTTCCAACCGTCCCGTCAGCTGAGAGAGGCCTCCCCCCTCGTTCGGGCGCTTCGTGAAGTAGTTATAGGTCGTCGATACGATACTGCCCGCGGTTGGCACCATTACATCGTTCTGACCCAGATACTGAAAGCGGACCCGGCTGACGAAAGGGATCAAGCTGAACTCCGGCAGTCCACCTGTACCGATTGTGCGATGCGTATTGAACCACTGAACGTCCTCGCCCACACGCAACTCCGTTCGCGCATTGAACAGATAGCCAAGATCCAGGCCCAATCCGTTGCGATTTTCTCTGTACTGCTCTACCTGCTGACTTCCCTCGTAGTAAGGGTTGATCTGGCGTGACAGATAGGCACGAGGCGCCACAAAGGCGCGCGAACCTGCTTTCAATGGCCTGAATAGCTCTCCATTCAATCCTGCAGGCTGCCCTAGCGTGCCCTCCAGCCTCAGCTCCGAGCCCGGACCTGCCACATTAAAAAATGTCGCGCGTACGCCGATTCCCAGTGAGACGTCGTTAGCATTGTTCGCAAGAATAGGGAACCCTAGATTCATGAACGGTGGTCCCCACGTTTTATTTCGTGGCCGGATCAACAGGCCGACCTTACGGTCCCGTTCCGTCATGTTGTAGTTGATCGTGGAGTAGAGTCCGGTTCCCTGCAGATCGGCGATGCTCTTCTCGATCTCGTTCGGATCGATCGGCTTTCCTACATATTTCTGAAACCTGGCTTGGATATCGCTCTGCTGCATCCCGCCAATTCCGTAAACCTCGATGAATTGCGGCACGGGAACGTGTGTCCTGCGTCGTGCTTGCCGCTCGGCCATATAGGCGGCCCAGTCCGCGTCGTTCAGAGCGTATTTCTTGAGCTCGGTTGCCTCCAGCTCCGCTGCCTTGTATCCCAGCGGAATAATCTGTTCGCTCTTCTCAAAGTCCAGTGTTCCGACCTTGCTCACATCCGAGGAGACAACGATATCGGAGTTTTTAAGGCTATTGATCTCGTTGGCCGCCACCATAATCGAGACGTTTCGCCCCACCACACCCGTCAGGGATCCAAGAGCCTCCTTGTTCGCCGGGCCTACGTTGAGATAGGACGAGATCACGACCTGCGCGCCCATCGCCCGGGCAACGTCCACCGGCAGGTTATCCACGGCGCCGCCATCGGAGTAGAGGTCGTTGTCATGATGCACGGGCGCGAACATTCCCGGAATCGACATCGTAGCTCGCAGAGCCTGAGACAGGGATCCATCCTCGAATACATGCGGCTGCCCGGTATGCAGCTCCGTGGCCACACAGCGGAACGGAGTCGGTAGATCGTCGAAGTTCCTCAGATCCCAGTAGGGAAGCAGTGCACGGTCAAACAGAAGCCCGACAGCCGCGCCCGAGTTGAGCGCACTTGGAAGACTCACTCCGTGGACTAAGCCGAACTCAAGCCGATTGGGGTACGCAAGCTTATCTTCCTTGCGCCGATAGCTCAGAGCCGGAAAGGGAATCTGGCCGCTCAACACGGTGGGCCAGTCAATCTGTCCTACGAACGCCTTGATCTCATTCGGATCCATGCCTGAGGCGTAGAGTCCTCCCACCAGGCCGCCCATGCTCGTTCCGGCGATGTAATCAGCCGGGATATGGTGCTGCTCCATCCACTCGAGCACGCCGATATGCGCAAACCCCAACGCTCCGCCGCCCTCGAATACCAGGCCGATCTTCGGCCTGTCTTTTGCCGAATGCGCGGGAGCGGGCTTTGTCTGCTGAGCGGGCGTAGGCTGCTGCTGGGCTGCCGCTGTTGTGCCCAGCGCCGACACAACCCCCGCAAAGACCAGAATCAGGTCACGGCAAAATGCAGAACTCAACATAAGTCACCATGCTTTTCATTTGCCTGCTGTCTTCTTTGTATTAGCCGGTTTGTCCGCTTTTTCTATGTATTTCACAGTCAAAGCTCATCTTACGCCCGGTCAGGACGGTTTTCTCCGGAACGTACCCCTGACGGCACCCTGTCTTCCATCCGAAGAAAAGCGCCCCAAAGGGCGCCTTTTCTGCTTCGAATTTGTACTGAAACGGAGATCAGATCTCGAGGATCACCGGCATAATCAGCGGCCTGCGGCTCATGCTCTTCTGGATAAACCGCTTCAGGTCCGTTCGGATCTTCTCCTTGACGACCCCATAGTCTGCCTTCTCTTCGCTGGAGGAGCCATCCAGTGTGCGCTGTACGACCTGACGCGCTTCTGCGATCAATTCCTCCTCCGGCACGGCCATCCCGCGCATCACGATCTCCGGCAGGTTTTCGAGCCTTCCCGTGCCTTTGTTGATCGCGATGATCGGCAGCACAATTCCGTCTTCGCTCAGGTGCCTGCGATCCCGGATCACCAGGTCTTCCACCACATCGGAGGCCGCGCCTCCCGAATCGATGCAGACCCTGCCCACGGTTACGCTTCCTGTCTTCGTTGCGGAATTCCTGTCAAGCTCCAGAACCTCGCCATCCTCCATCAGGATGGCCTTCTCAATCAGGCCCATCGACGAGGCCAGCTCCACGTGGCGCTTCAGATGACGGTAATCCCCATGGATAGGAACGAAGAACTTCGGCCGGACGAGATTGATCATCAGGCGCAATTCTTCCTGGCTTCCATGTCCGCTCACATGGATCAGCCCCGCTGTTCCATCGTCGTAGATCACCTTCGCGTCGCGCCGCTCCAGATGGTCAATCACGCGGTAGATCGACTTTTCGTTGCCAGGAATCACTCGGGAGCTCATGAGCACCGTGTCGCCAGCATCGATACGGGCAAACTTGTGATTGTTGACGGCAGCCCGGCTGAGCGCGCTCATGGGCTCACCCTGGGTCCCGCTGATCATGATGCAAAGCTTCTCCGGCGGGAAGTCCTTGATCTGTCCAGGATGAATCAACAGACCGGGTGCTGGCTCCAGATAACCCAGGTCCTGAGCGATCTCAGTGGAGTTGTCGAGCGAGCGGCCAATGATTGCAATCTTTCGCCCGTGCGCAGCTGCCAGTTCCATCGCCAGACGGATCCTGTGGATCGAGGACGAAAAGCAGCTGAAGAACAGCTTCTTCTCCGTTTGAGCGAAAATCTCGTCCAGGCGCGGCCGCACCGCTCTCTCGCTGGGCGTGTAGCCGCGGCGATCGACATTGGTGGAGTCCTGCAGCAACGCAAGTACGCCCTGCTTCCCAAGCTCCGCGAACGCCTGCAGATCGAACGGCTGTCCGTCCGTGGGGGAAAGGTCTACCTTGAAGTCGCCCGTGTGCAGAACCACGCCCACAGGCGTATGGATCGCCAGCGCCACGCAGTCGACCAGCGAGTGGGTCACCCGGATCGGCATGATCGAAAACGGTCCCAGGGTCACCCGGTGCCCGGGAATGATCTCGTTCAGCTCCGCATCGTCCAGCAGATGATGCTCTTCGAGCTTGCCCTCCACGAACGCCAGCGTGAATTCTGTGCCGTAGACGGGAACGTTCAGCTCCGAGAGGATCCACGGCAGGCCGCCGATATGATCCTCATGTCCGTGAGTCAGAACGATGCCGCGTACCTTGTCGCGATTTTCAGTCAGGTAGCTGATATCGGGGACGACGATGTCCACACCCAACAACTCGTCTTCGGGAAACATCAGTCCAGCGTCGATGACGAGTATGTCATCCTGCCAGCGGAGGGCCATGCAGTTCATTCCGAACTCGCCCAACCCCCCCAGCGGAATCAGCTTCAACTTATCTTGTGCCATGAATCTTAAATCTTAGCACCGTAGGCTCTACTCTACTCTTCTTCTCTCAGGAAGGATTGCTGAGGTTCCCGTGGCACGGGAACCTCGTCGTGGCACATCAGCAATTTCACGTTGAATTAATCGCAGAGAGAAGCTGGATCAGGGATGTCTCGACGTTCTTTCTTCATGTGCCTGATCACTGATCCATTTCATTACCGTTCTTGCGCTGTATTCTGCAGCGCATCAATGACATGCCTCTCTTCGATCTGCAGAAGCCGTACAACTGTAACTCCATCCTCAGACAACAGGAAGATTGTTCCGGTGTCGGGCCGTTTCACCTGCTGCTTTACTCCGGCAACCGTTGCCAATAAAACCTGCTTCGAAGGCCTCGACGTATCGACGACGTTGTAGCTTCGTGAGACATGGGACGGTTCCGGCAGCGCGTCTTTAGTGATGCTATCTGAGCTCAATAAGAGGCCTGTCGTTCCCAGCACCTCAGCGCCTCCCGCGTTTGCCAGCTGCGGCGACTCGCTGAAAAGCGGCCGTTTGTACTTCCTCAAGTCCAGAACGGCATAGCCGGGGTGATTGTGATAATGAACCAATACCGCGGAAGCATTCAGATTCTGAACAAAGTCGAAAGGACCGGACGCAGCAACCGGCACCCGCGCGATACGCTTAATGTCCCTCGGATCAGTGACATCTAAGACAGTCAGGTCGCCGCCGTTCTTCGATTCGATGTAAAGGAGGGTTCGCCCATCGCTGGCGTCATGAAGGTATATCGCGGCTCCATCCCTCTGTGCCAGCTGCGGGAACGTGGATGGAGATTCAACAACAATGGTCTTAGAATGCGCCTTCGTTGCACCCGGCATGCTGCTTCCGCCCGCCAAGATGCCTCCGAATATGATTGTCTTGATCGCGATATTCATCACTGTCTTCCTGCTCTGCCTTTCTGCAACTCGTCTCGCTGCGAACAAAGGAGAAACACGTGAGACTGTCGTTTATTCCGACTGTGCAAAACCGAGGGACAGGCGAAGATGTTATAGAGCCTGGTTAGTCGCCTGCTCTTAAAATTTTTGAGGATGGCCTCAGCCACCCTCAAAGCCAAATAACTTACAAAGCGGTCTTTACCGCAGCACGTCTTCCAGCACCAGCGAGAGCTCCGTCTTCTCATCCCGATACTTCACAATGACCGGTGCAGCAATGCTAAGTCCCCACTCGGCGCCCTTGCCCTTCGTTACGGTTCGGGACCCCGGAACGACCACCGCCCCCTCTGGAATCACCAGAGGCGACTCCGCCGTCGCCTTATAGACCTCGCCCTTCACCAGGTCATATACCGGCGTCCCACGTGTCAATACGGTTCCAGCCGCGATTACCGCGCGCTTGCGTACGATCGTCCCCTCGTACACTCCCGTATTGCCGCCCACCAGGGCATCGTCTTCGATGATCACCGGGCTGGCATTCACCGGCTCCAGAACGCCGCCGATCTGCGCTGCCGCACTCAGGTGGACGCGCTTGCCGATCTGCGCGCAGCTTCCCACCAGCGCGTGAGAGTCCACCATCGTTCCCTCATCGACATACGCTCCTACATTCACATACGCAGGCGGCATTACCACCACGCCCTTGGACAAATACGCCCCGCTCCGTACACTCGATCCGCCCGGAACCACGCGCACCCCATCGGCCACAGCAAACCGCCGCGCCGGATACGTCGCTTTATCCACAAATCCGAACCCGTCCTGGCAGCCCATCTCCACCATCTGGCCTAGCCGAAAGCCCAGCAGAATGCCACGCTTTACCCACGCATTGACCCGCCAGCCCAGCGGAAGGGAATCGTCGGGCTCCGCCGACCGCAGCGAACCAGCCTCGAGGGCTCCTCGCAGCTCCAAAAATGCAGCCTCTGCGTCCTTGTTCCCAATTGCCTCCGCGCCCTGCGCGAACCAGTGCTCAACTCTCTCCTGCAACGAACCGTTCAAGCTCACCTCTCACCTTTTCTCAGAAAAAATCATCGTCTATCCGGGTGCCCCATCTTCGCCGCGAAACGGCTAAGGTGGGCATTCGAGCGAAGCTCGAACCGCATTCCGTTTCAGTCTTTACAACGGTTTCTTCCGTTCAGACTAGAAAGAAAATGAGTGATACCTAGGAACTGACCGCCTGGAGCAGTCCAATCTCTGCAACCAGTGCCTCCAGCCGCTTCCGTCCCGCATCGCTCACCGGCACCATCGGCAGCCGCAACACATCCTCACCGCGTCCGATCATCTTCAGCACAGCCTTCACCGGCGCCGGACTCGGCTCCCAGAAGTGGGCCAGCATCAGCCGGAAGTAGCTTCGATTGAGGCTCCGCGCCTTCTCCCAGTCGCCTGCCAGTGCCGATCGCACCATCGTCGACATCTCTGTCGGAAGTACGTTTGACGCCACCGAAACCAACCCTGCACCACCGAGCGCCAGCACCGGAAGTGCCACCGAGTCGTCTCCGGCGAAGACTTTGAAGCCTTTGGGAGCTGTCGTCAGCAGTTCGGTAATCTGCGTGATATTGCCGCTCGACTCCTTGATCCCGATGACGTTCTTAAGCTCTGCCAGCCGAAGCACCGTCGCCGGCTCCAGGTTCGCTCCTGTTCTTCCAGGAATGTTGTACAGCAGCACCGGAAGGTCCACCGCCTCCGCAATCGCGCGAAAGTGCTGGTACTGGCCCTCCTGGCCCGGCTTGTTGTAGTAAGGATTCGCGGTCAGGACTCCCGTGAGCCCTTTCACCTGCGCCAACTTCTTCGCCTTCTCCACAGCTTCGCGGGTGGAGTTGTTCGTGCATCCGCCAAACACCGGAACTCGCCCGGCTGCTGTTTCGGCAACCACTTCCACCACCCGCAGCCACTCGTCCTCGCTCAGCGTCGCCGCCTCGCCGGTCGTGCCGCAGGGAACCAGAAAGCCGATGCCGCTTTCGATCTGCCATTCCACCAGCGCGCGCAGCCCGCTCTCGTCCACGCTCGAGTCCTCCCGAAAGGGAGTCACCAGCGCCGTTCCACAACCCATCAATTCCATAATGAATGCAAGTTTACCGCGTTGCGGCAAGCCATGGACCAGGCAGAGAGCTCTCCCTGGGCAAATCTTTTGCAGCAAAAAGCCCCGACACATTTGCCGGGGCTCTCTGGGTTATCCATCCGCCAGCCCGTTAGCCGCGATACAGCTCCGAAGGAACGTGATACTCCGGCATGTATAGCGACGCGCCGTTGACCGCGCCTGGCGCCGTGTCCATACACTTTACGAACGCCGTCTGGAACTTTGCCATCTCCTGCTTGGTCCCAACCGTGACGCGAACGTAGTTCGGCATCGCCGGCCACGAACGGCCGATTGCGATGTTCTCCTTGATCATGGCCGCCTGGAAGTCCCGGCCTGGCCTCTTTACATCGACCATGAAGAAGTTCGCCTGCGATCCCGGAAGCACCTTGTAGTTGTGCTTCTCCAGGAACTCAAGCGTCTCCGCCCGAACATCGGCATTGATCTTGCGGCGCAGCGGCACCAGTTCCTTATCCTGCAGGCTGGCGCGGGCAGCGGCCGAGCTCGTGATCGAGATGCTGGCGAGGCTGCGGGCCGGGGCCGCAACCGTCGAGAACTTCGCCAGCAGATCGGGCCGCGCAACCGCAACGCCTGCCCGGAGACCGGCCATGCCGTAGATCTTCGAGAAGGTCCGCAGGACAATGATGTCCTTGTCTGCCGCAACCTGATCAATCACCGAATCCTGTTCCGAGAAGTGGTGATACGCCTCGTCGACGATCACCACCGAGCCCGCAGGCTTGTTCGCCAGCAGCCACAGAATGTCCTCGCGCGGAGTAATCGTTCCCGTCGGATTGTTGGGGTTCACGATGTAGTAAGCGCCGGGAGAAGGATGTGCCTTCACCATCGCCTTTACGTCGTGGGCAAAAGCGGCGTTCAGGGGAACGGGAACCTTAGGGGCCTTCATGGTCTCCGCAGCGCGGAAGCCCTGCTCGTAGCTTGGATCGCCATACACGAGCGGCTTGTCGGGTCCGATGTTCGACATCAGGGCCAGGTCCAGCGGGCCGCCCGATCCAGGAGTCAATGCAACATAGCCCGGCTTCAGGCTGAACAGATCGTTGAAGACCGCAATCGTCTTCATCGTCTCTTCCTGGTGATAGCGGCCTCCCAGCGGAGCCGTCTCGCCGATCGCCGAAAGCGCCGACTGCGCCGGTCCAAGAGGATTTTCGTTGGAGCTGATGATGACGGTGTCGGGATTGAGACTGCGCGCCGCGCCCATACCGCCGCCAAAGCCGCGGCGCGTACCGGGACCCTGCGCCGGAGCGCCCGTCGTCTGTTGGACCGCGGCAAGAGCTGGAAACGAGGTAGCCGCGGCCGAGGCTGCCCCGAGAATTCGCATAAAGGACCTGCGCGAAACACCTGTGTGAATGCTGGAACTCATAAGGCTTCCTCCGAACGCGTTGAACGCGGGATATCGATTTTAGGGTGCAGGAATGTGACGACGCAGCGACGCGAAGTCGTGCGATAAGGCCAAGGTCGTGAATCGAACTTGCCCTGCGGAGCGTCACGGCTCACGCAGTAACTACGATGTGGTGGGGTTCACGGATACTGACGCATCAGCTCTGTGTTGAGTTTCAATTTACAGCGAAAACTGAGTTGACGCACAAAAAAATCCGATGCCGGTAAAAAAATCTTTCAAAAGCTGCGGATAAAGCGGCTTTTCGCCGTAGAAGGCGCAAAAAGATGCGGATGCCATACAGCATCCGCATCTCTGATTCTTCGTTTCCGCGCTGCGTACTACACCCACGCACCCTTCCGCATAAGCGGTTCTGCCGTTCCATCTGCGTTGATGCCGTCCACATCCATCTCCGCCGATCCGATCATCCAGTCGACGTGAATCAGGCTCTCATTCGCACCCAGAGTCGCCAGTTGTGCCGAGTCCATCTTCTCCCCGCCGATAAGGCAGGTCGAATAGGCTTGCCCCAACGCGATATGGCTCGCTGCATTCTCGTCGAACAACGTGTTCCAGAACAGAATTCCGCTCTGCGCAATCGGCGAGTTGTGCGGCACCAGCGCTACTTCGCCCAATCGTCGCGCGCCCTCATCGGTCGAGATCAGACGGTTAAGAACATCCTCGCCTGCCGTCGCCGTAGCTTCGACGATTCTTCCGCCTTCGAAACGCACAGCGATGTTCTCGATCAAAGTGCCCTGGTGCGACAGCGGCTTGGACGCCCGCACCGTGCCATCGACGCGATCTTTATGAGGAGTCGTAAAGCACTCCTCCGTCGGAATATTCGGCTGGCAATAGATGCCGTTGCCCGCTGTCGTTCCGCCGCCGGCCCACAGGTGATCGTCAGCCAGTCCCACCTTCAGATCCGTTCCCGGACCCTTGAAGTGCAGGGCAGAGAAGCGCTTGCCGTTGAGCATGTCCACGCGCTTCTTCAAGCGTTCGCCGTGTTGCTTCCACTCCGCGACGGGATCTTCCGCATTCACGCGCGAGGACGCAAAGATTGCATCCCACAGCTTCGTAATCGCGGACTCCTCCGGTTCATCGGGAAAGACCAGCTTCGCCCAGTCGGGAGTCGCCGCGGCCACGATCGTCCAATTGATCTCATGCCGCGTAATCAGCTCCATCGCCGGCTTGCCCGCCTTCGATGCCGCAACATTTGCTCGCGCTACCTTTGCGGGATCCTGTTTGGCCAGCAGCGCCGGATTCGCGCCCGCAATCGCCAGCCGTGCCGCGCCGCTGCGAAAGCCATTTGCGATCCCGTCCTGCAGCCATGTCGGCGCATAGTCGAAGCTCGCATCCTGCCCGTACTGGAATCGCGCCAGCACGCTCGGATCATCGCCGTAGAACGTCGTTACCAGCTTTGCGCCTGCCTTGTAGGCCTGCTCCGTAATCTTGCGCGCCAGGGGCAGGGCATCCATCGGCGCCGACATAATCAGCTCCTGCCCCTCTTTCAATCCCAGCCCAACCTTCACGGCAACCTCTGCCAGACGATCCAGCTTTTCGTTTAGGGTCAATTCGTTAAATGGCGTAACTTTGACTGCCTCAGCAACACTCATGATGGCTCCTCGCTCTTCTTTAGACGCGTGTGGGGCTCTGGAGGATCGCGCCTACATCTGCGTATAAATATCCTGGAAATCGAAGCATCCGCGGCGCGTCGAGATCCACTCCGCAGCCCGAACCGCTCCCTCGGCAAAACCTCGCCGGGAATGCGCTTCATGGGTCAGGATCAGCTTGTCTGCGTTGCTCTTCGCCTCCAGTAAGTGGAGGCCGGCCGCATCTCCCACTCGATGCGCCTTGATCGGAACATCCGCCACCCCCGCAGCCGACTTCACTGTAGTGGCGAGCGTCAACGCTGTTCCTGACGGAGAATCGACTTTCGTAACATGGTGCGTCTCTTCAATCGAAAACTCGTACCCGGCACTCTTCAACAGCTCGCCCATCCGCTTCGCCATCTGCAGCATCACCTGCACGCCGACCGAAAAATTTGTGCCATATAACAGGCCCGCCTGCTTTCGCTCCGCCAGGCCGCGCATGTCGGAAAGCTTGTCATACCATCCCGTCGTTCCTACGACCATCTTCGCGCCATTCGCCAGCACCGCGCGCATGTTCTGCACCACCGCCTCAGGCGCGGTGAAGTCGATCACCACATCGAAGCCCGCGACGAACGGAGGCGTCAGCGCCGAAGCATTTGCATTCTCCTTCGCATCCAGCACATGGACGCTATGCCCGCGTTCAGCCGCCACCTCGGCCACCAGCTTTCCCGTCTTGCCATGCCCCAGTACTAGTACGCGCATTGAAGTTCCTTCCTAAACTCTGCTCTCCGCAGGCACCCGTGCTTCTACGTCAAAAATCGTCTCATCGGGATTGGCGAAGAAGTGTTTGTGCAAACTCCGCACCGCCTCCTCCACATCTTCCTCGTCGATCATGAAGCTCATGTTGATCTCGCTGGCTCCCTGCGAGATCATCCGCAGATTCACATGGCTTACCGCCGTAAAGACCTGCCCCGCGATGCCGTTGTGACCGCGAATATCCTCGCCCACCATGCAGATCAGGGCCTTCTTGCCCTCCATCTTCACATCGGCAATCTTCGCCAGCTCCTCGCAGATCTCCGGAAGCCGCTCGTTCGAATCCACGCTCAGCGAGATGCTCACCTCGCTGGTCGAAACCATGTCGATCACGCACTTGTACTTGTCGAAGACGTCGAACACGGCCTTCAGATATCCGTGCGACATCAGCATGCGGCTCGCGACGATATCGATGATCGTCAGCTTCTTCTTCGCTGCAATGCACTTGAACGGGCTCTTGCACGGTGGCGCCACCGCCGTGATCTTCGTGCCCTCATTCTCCGCGTTGCGCGAATTCAGCACCCACACCGGAATGCTCTTCTGCACCGCCGGAAGAATCGTCGCCGGATGCAGCACCTTCGCGCCGAAGTAGGCAAGCTCCGCCGCCTCTTCAAAGCTGATCGACTTCACCCGCAGCGCATCCGGGCAGATCCGCGGATCGGTCGTCATAATGCCGTTCACATCCGTCCAGATCTCGATCGCTCCCGCATGCAGACCGCCGCCCACCAGTGCAGCCGTGTAGTCGCTCCCGCCGCGTCCCAGCGTCGTCGTAATTCCCTCAACGGTCGAGCCGATAAAGCCGCCCATCACCGGGGTCCGGCCTTCTTCGATCAGCGGAAGCACCAGTTCCGTCAGCTTCGCCTCAATCGCAGCCTCCTGAGGAGCCGCTTTGCCATAGTGAGCATCTGTGATGATGCAGGTCCGCGCATCGACATGCGTCCCATTCAGCCCACGCTGATCGAACGCCGCCGCCACCATGCGGCTCGAAAGCCGTTCGCCGAAGCTCACCACCAGATCGCTGGTCCTTGCTGTCAGCTCGCCTACGGCAGCGATCCCGCGCAGCAGATCGTCCAGAGCGTCGAACTCCTGGTGGATTGCCGCCTGCAGGCCCGCAAACCGCTGTTCGTCCAGCAGCTCCGTCGCCGTGTCGATATGGCGATTGCGCAGACGCGCACTGATGGCCATAGCGCCGGATTTGTCCCCGCGTCCCGCCGCTGCGGCGGCCGCCAGAAGTTGGTCGGTCACCTTCGCCATCGCCGAAACCACGACGATCGCCTCCAGCCCCTTCTTCCTTCGTCCGCCGACGATCGCCGCCGTCCGGTCCATCGCCTTCGCGTCTTCGACCGAGGTTCCACCAAACTTCATCACCACAAGCTGTTCCCGCGCTGTGCTCAAGCCAACACCACCTGATCCTGCGCAGCTCCTGTAGGAACCCCCAGCTTATTCAGCTTGCCCATGCGAGCCAGCACCTCCGCGTTCAGCACGGCTGCGCCTGCGGCCCCGCGAATCGTATTGTGCGAAAGCACGACAAACTTCCAATCCAGCAACGAGCACTCGCGCAGCCGTCCAACCGTCGCCGCCATCCCATTGCCGCGCATCCGGTCCAATCGTGGCTGCGGACGATCCACCGCTGCATCGAACTCCACCGGAACCTCGGGAGCTGTCGGAAGTCCCTCTCCGCGCAACGGGGCGAATTCGCTCCACGCCGCCAGAATCTCCTCGCGCGTTGCCTTTTTGCGGAACTTGATGCTCACGCACTCGGTATGGCCATCTTCTACGGCCACGCGATTACAGTGCGCGCTCACCTTCGCGTCCAGCATGGCAATGCTGTCGCCGTTCACGTGGCCCAGCAGCTTGCCCACCTCTTCCTGCATCTTCTCTTCTTCGTTCTTGATGAACGGAACGACGTTGCCCAGGATGTCCAGCGAAGGCACGCCCGGATAGCCTGCGCCGCTCACCGCCTGCATCGTCGTAACGAACAGGCTCTCGATCCCGAACCGCTCCTCCAGGGGCTTCAGCGCCAGTACCAGACCGATGGCTGAGCAGTTGGGATTCGTCACAATGAATCCGCCGCTCTCCCGCCGCCACGACTGCGCCTCGATCAGCGGCAGATGGCTCGCGTTGACCTCCGGCACCACCAGCGGAACATCGGCGGCCATGCGGAACGCGCTCGAGTTCGAGATCACCGCGCAGCCCGCCGCAGCGAACTTCGGCTCCAGCTCCCGTGCGATATCCGCATCCAGCGCGGCGAAGATGATCTTCGGAAGCTCACCCTCGCACAGCTCCGGCACATTCGGCTGTACCTTCATCGCCGCGATCCTCGCCGGCAACTGGGTGTCCAGCTTCCACTTGCAGGCCTCGCCATACGTCTTGCCCGCGCTGCGGTCGCTTGCCGCCAGCCAGGCAATTTCAAACCAGGGGTGATTGTGCAGAAGCTGAATGAATCGCTGACCGACCATGCCGGTAGCGCCAAGAATGCCAACCCGTCGCCGTTCCATAGTCTTTTAAGAATAACGCGGCGCGTTCGCTTGCGTCACGAATCCGTCATAAAAGACCTGTCTACAGTCTTCTGCAGCACAGCCGCCAAGGGTCACACGTCCCCCCGTCGGGTCCGATACGTGTGTCCGCCACCGATCCACACCAGGATCGCCACCACCAGATGGATCACAAACCACAGGCTCAACCCCTGGTCCAGGTAGATCAGGTAAAGCACAAGGGCCCGGGGCAGAAGGACTGCGAACACCAGCGGAATCCATCCCACGAGATGAAAGGGAATCAGGATCCCCTGGATCCAGGCCACCACCAGCGAGACCCGTGGAAGAAAAAGCGCAAAGACCAGAAACCAGAAAGGAAGCCGATGAGAGATCAGTTCCAGCCTGAATCCGTGCCCCACGACCTCCTGCCACAAGACAGATGCCATCCCCATCCGCAAGCTCCTATTTCATCGAGTAAGTAAATTCAGCCTTCGCACTCTCCTTCGATGCAATCTTTACCGTGATCGTCTGCTCGCCCATCTTTTCGTGGACCGCCGCCAGCGTATAGGTGCCCGGAGGCAACCCTCTGATCTCAAAGTGTCCATCCGCATCCGTTACCGCAAAGAGCGGCGTTGCCGAAACGTTGATAAATGCATTCATCCACGGATGGTTGTTGCATCGCACCGGCATCATCGCCTCCGGCTTGTCGAATCTCTTTCGCTCCGGCGCGCCCTTCGGTCCCTGCGACACATCCACCCCCGGATTGTCCTTGGGCATCGTATGAATGTTGTGCATCGTTCCGTCGGAGTTTCGAAACTCCACCGTGCCGCCTGTCATCAGTGCGATCACATGCGGAACATAGCGGCAGCCCTTCTGGTCCAACACCACCGGACCAGGCGAAACCTGGCCCATCATCATCGCGGCGGGTGGCCCGTCTTTGACGTACACATAAACATTTGCGAGCTTCCCGTCATGCACGACATACTGTTCGGCAAGATTCTCGCCGCCCGTAGCCGAGCACACAGGATCCTGGCTCATGTCAATCTTCAGGCGTTCCGGACTCTTCCCGGTGAAACGAACCGTGCCTTCCAACGCTCCCGTCGTTGCGGGATCGATTGGAACTCCGGTCCTCGCCTCCGTCGGGCTACTCGATGGCTTTACCTCGTGGACAACCTCATTGTGGTTTGACCTGCATCCCACAAGCCCGATGGCAACCGTCGCGGCCGCCAGTCGCCAGCCAGAAAATCTCATCTGCGCCTCTCGTTAGTTCACGGCTGCGGGAGAAGCCATCGCCTCCAGCACCGCATCGGCGAACGCCTTGGTCCCACTCTGGCCGCCGACATCGCGCGTTAGTACCTTGCCCTCGCGATACACCTGCTCGATCGCGTTCTGTACCAGCTCCGCGGTCGCACGCTCGTTGATGTGATGCAGCATCAGCACCGCCGATTGCAGCAGCGCCGTCGGGTTCGCCATATCCTTGCCGGCAATGTCAGGTGCCGACCCATGCACCGCCTCGAAGATCGCGCACTCATGGCCAAGGTTCGCTCCCGGAACCAGTCCCAGGCCGCCGATGAACGCGCTGCACAGGTCGCTGAGGATGTCGCCATAAAGATTCTCGGTCAGCAGAATGTCGTACTGATAGGGATTCAGAACCAGCTGCATGCAGGTGTTATCGACGATGTGTTCCTTGTACTCCACCTCGGGAAATCCTTCGCCCACACGGCGGCAGCAGCGCAGAAACAGGCCGTCGGACAGCTTCATGATGTTCGCCTTATGGATCGCGTGGATCTTCTTGCGTCCATGCTTACGCGCATAGTCGAAGGCGAACTGCGCAATCCGTGTCGAGCCTTTGTCCGTAATAATCTTCAGTGACTGCACCACACCGGGCACAATCTCGTGCTCCAGCCCGGCGTACAGATCCTCCGTGTTCTCGCGAACGATGATGAGGTCGATGTCGGGATACTTTGTCGTCAATCCCGGCAGATTCTTCACCGGGCGGAAGTTCGCAAACAGGTCGAACTTCTTTCGCAGCGTGACGTTGATCGACGAAAATCCTCCGCCAATAGGAGTCGTCACGGGCCCTTTGAGCGCAACCTTGTTCTTCTCGATCGACTCGTACAACGCCTTCGGAATGTACTCCCGCGTCTGCTCAAAAGCTTCAGCCCCTGCGGCAAAGCGGTGCCACTCAAATCCCACTCCGTTGGCCGCTCCCGCGGCCTCTACGATCGCTACGACCGCAGCAGAAACCTCCGGTCCAATACCATCGCCCGGAATCAACGTAATCTTGTGCATTCTTTCAACTGCCATATCTCTCCAGCTTTCTTCCCGTCGTTCTCGATCTCTGTTCTGAGATCTCTATCTCTTCTTCTTCTGGTCTTTGCTGTTGCCGGTCAGCAGCTGCTCCAGCTCCTGCTTGAACTCGCTCACATCCTTGAAGTCCCGGTACACGCTGGCGAAGCGGATATACGCAACCGTATCGATCCCTTTCAGCCGCGACATGATCAGTTCGCCCACCTCCGAGGTTGACCGCTCGCGCTCCGGCGAATCCACCACGTAGGCCTCGGTCTCATCGACGATCTGCTCCAGCTTGATCGCCGACACCGGCCTCTTCTCGCACGCATGCAGCAAACCGCTCAGGACCTTCTGCCGGTCGAACTTCTCCCTCCGGCCGTCCTTCTTCACCACCATGTAGGGAATCTCATCGATGCGCTCATAAGTGGTGAACCGCTTATTGCAGCCCTCACACTCGCGCCTGCGGCGGATTGAGTCCGCCTCCTTGCTCTCTCGCGAATCGACGACTCGATCCTGGATAAAACCGCAATAAGGACACTTCATCTTTATACGATTCTAGCAGCGGACCTTAGAAGGCCCTCATGCCTAGCGTGGTGCTGTTCTTCTGAGTGCGGCAATCCCAGTATTTCGTTCGTAGAGCCACAGCGGCCGGGTGCCCCATCATCGCGACGGCTTCATCGTCGCCAAGGTGGGCCAATCGCGCAGAGAGCGATCCATCTCTACTCCTGCACCACCTCAGCCTCTTTCCCCGCCTCTTCACTCTCCGACGTAATCCTTCGCAGGCTCACGTGTTCCAGCTGAGCGCAAATCAATCCCGCCGGGATAATGCAGAGAAAGGTCACCACCAGCAGCAGGGCTCCGCAAGCCGTCGCCGCCTCAATCGGGGCGCCGTAAAACGTGTGCATCGCGGTTGCTGTAACTGCGATCTGCGTAAACCAGCCCACGATGGGCAACTGCAGCACACTCCCGCCAATGCTAGCCGCCATCAGCAACATCGCTCGAGAAAAGGAAAGCTGTCCCAGCTCCGGCGTCGCAACGAACGCATGGGCCGTCTGCACATAGGCCGACGCAATCATTCCCCACATCAGTAGCGAAATTCCCGCCACCACCGCAAACTCGCGCCAGCTCTTCAACGCATTCAGGCCATCGCGAAAGCCGACGATCTTTTCCGCAATGCTCTCGGCCACCGGCTTTGACACTGGACCCAAAACCGTCCGCGCAAACCCAGCCACCGCACCGCCCGCCACTCGCACCAAGCCGGCAAATACCGCAATCGCCAGCGTAACCGCCAGGCTTCCGATTCCGGCCCGCATAAAGACCTGCTGATGCGGCATATCCTTCGGCATAAACGCCAGCGCGGTCGAAAAAATCGTTGCCGCCGCACCCAGGTCGAACATCCTCTCGAGCGTATAAACCGCGATCTGCGAGCTCAGGGGAAGCTCAATCTTCTTCGCTACCAGGTAAGGACGTGTCAGGTCCGCCAGCCGGCCAAAAAGCGCCACCGCCGTAAACCCAATGAACTGCGGTCCCACCAGAGCCATCGCCCGCACCTCTTTCGTCGGTCGCACCAGAATGCTCCACCGAAACGCTCTCAACCAGTACGTCGCGTAGATCAGGACGATTCCCGCAATCGCGTGTCCCCAGTGAATATGCCGCAGCTGCTGCCAGAAATTGGTCCAGTCGAAATGAATGCGGTCACGATAAACAAAGACGATTGCCGCAAGCACAACCACCAGAACTGCCCACAGCACCCCACTACGCCTTTTCATGGAAGACCGCCTGCCTCGCCTACATTCAAAACTGTTGTTTTACTTTGCTTGCGCGATCTGTTCACCCGCGCCTGCCATCCGCTTACGCCGGTTGAACTCGCGGATCACCCGGGCCACGTACGCCCGTGTCTCACGATAGGGAGGCACGCCATGGTATTTGTCTACTGCCGCCGGACCCGCGTTGTAAGCCGCTAGCGCCAGTGCCACATTGTTGTTGTACCGCGTCAGCAATTGATCGAGGTAAGCCGTCCCCCCGGCGATATTCTCCTCCGGTCGGAACGCATTCTCTACTCCCAGCTCCCCTGCCGTCTTCGGCATCAGCTGCATCAGCCCCTGCGCGCCCACTCGCGAGACGGCCCGCACATGGCCCCCGCTCTCCGCCTTCACCACGCTCGCCAGCAGATCCTCATCGATGTTGTGCTCATCCCCGGCGCTGGCCAGCATCGTATGCATCTCCTCGCGCGTCAGGACCGTGGCCACGACCGGACGCTGCTTCGGCACATCGCTCACAGGCGCCGGAGTTACAGGCACAGGAGGATCGGGAATCGTCTCTACCCGAACGATGGCATCTGCTGCCACATCCAGATAATTCGCCGCTGCATCCTCTGCCGTTCCCTGGGGCGAGAAGAAGAGCCGCACGTGATCGCCGCGCATCTCCCTCCGAGCGCAGTCCAGCTCGAACCCATTCTTCAGCGTCACGTGCTCGGTCGCCCACGCAGGCACACCGATCGCCGCCATGAACAGAACCGCCATTGCCCGCCGAAAATTCGACTGAATCATCCTCTAAAGCCTACCATCGCCTCGTTCGTTGACCTACTTCCATAAACCTCAACCATGCACGGAATTGCATGAAACCTCTTATGTGGATTCCTCAGACTGTCGCAACTTCCGAACATGAATCAACGCCTTCGTTAGAAAGGGAGATCCCGGCGAAATCGAGGAGACCCGCCATTCTACCCGTACCACCTGGTAGACCGTTGGTTCACCATCCTCGCTATCGACCGTCAGAACCTCTCCAACTGCCGGTGCGCGCAAATGCCACTGGACGGGAAGCGACGTGTCGTCCTCCGAGACGATGAAAACCTGAAAGCCGTGTCGCACGTCCCCACTCACGCTGGCCCTTATCCTGGAAACCTCACCACGAGAACTTGATTCCGCGCTCTCGCTGATCATGGTTTCGCGAACGGTCTTCGCATCGACTCCTCGCTCGAAGAGTATCTTCGCAACTCGCGACTGCGGGTCACGCAGAAGTCCCAGAAACAGGTGTTCGGTGCCGATAAAGTGATGCGAAAGCTCCGTAGCCTCCTCCGTTGCATAGCTCAGGACACGTCTAGCCTCGTCCGACAGCGGTAGATCGACCGAAGTGGGAGTCTCCGGCCCTTGATAGAGACGCTTTGCAATCTCTTCTCGCAGACTTAACTCCCCCTCCCCGTTGCCGAGCCAGCGCAGCACCGTATGCTTGTCCTCCCGCAAGAGACCGAGCAGCAGAAACTCAGCCTCAATCGATGGGTTGCCGAAGGAAGATGCCTCGTAACGGGCAAAAAAAATCACCCGGCGAGCTCTCTCGGTAAATCGCTCAAACATGGGAGCTCCCTTGAAGATGCTGGAATGGTCGAAGCCGTAGCCCGTCGTAATCTTTCGTGTCAGCAACCCCAAAGTCAAGATGCAGATAAGCGGCTACTTACTGGTCGCGAGCCACTCCCCCGCCAGCGCGGCCTCCACAGCAACAGCCACTCCATCCTCCGCATGGTGGCCCCCCACCGCCCACCCCCGCGCAACTCCCACTTTCTTTAGCTCTTCCGGAGCATTCGCCATCAGCACAGCGCTTCCCGCCGCCTCCAGCATGGACACATCGTTCCAGTTGTCCCCAATCGCCAGAATCTCTTCTTTGGCAACCCCGCGCTCCAGCGCCAGGTCCAGCAAGGCACGCCCTTTGCTGCAACCCGCCGGCAGAACGTCAACAATGCTCAAATTCCGCAAAGGATATTCCGTTCGATGCAGCGCCGCCTCGGCTCGTGGCCGAACCTCGTTGCCTGTGCGCCGGACTTCATCTCTCCGCAGCGGCTGAAGCCCCACGCCCAGCACCTTCGGATCCGTCAGCAGCCGGGCCTCCGCCTCCCGCATCCGCTCAATGGTGCCGGTCAGCATCATCTGGATCATCCCCTCCCGTCCCAGGGCTGCCTCCATCGGAACCACGCGCTCAATGTACGGCTCGTTCGCCGCCATCCATCGTTCAATGCTTCCATTCAACTCGTCGACCTCTTCCACCACCAGCGCTCCGCGCGTGTCCTCACCATTCGCCTGTACCCGGTCAAAGGTAATCAGCAAGTGGCGTCGAAACTCTCCCATATGTTTCACCAGCCACTCCGCGGTCGATTGCTCCAGCAAAGTCCGTTCCAGCAGCCGGGCTCCAAGCGTCCGCACCACCGCGCCGTTCGAGCTGATCAACCCGTTCTCCTCGCGCAGCCCCAGTCCCCGGAGCACCCGCATCGCAAAGCTGTGCCTGCGTCCCGTAGCGACAACAACCTCTACCCCCGCCCGCTCAGCGGCCTTCAGCGCAGCCAGATTCCGCGCGCTCACCTGCCCATCTGCGCCCAGCAGCGTCCCATCCATATCCACTGCAACCATGCGCATCTGCGTGTCGGCCATGCGCTCATTCTCTCACCGCAATCATCACGAAGACCGGTTTGCAGGATGCTCAGTCCTTCAAGCTCGTACTCCACGAACGCAGTCCTCTAGTAGCATCGAACTCATGCCCCGCATCGCCTCCCTTGAATGCTCCCGCTGCCATCATCACGTCTCCGCCGAAACCGTTGAAGCCGCTCCCCAGACCCTCTGCCCTGTCTGCGCAGGCTCCCTCTACGTCCGCTACGACATGGACACCCTCAAGCGCACAGCAAAGCGCGAAGCCATCGCAACGAAAGCCGCGGCCAGCCCCGCCAGCTTAGGCATGTGGCGCTACGCTGACGTCCTCCCCGACGTAACCCCCGTCACCCTCGGCGAAGGCTGGACCCCCATGGTCCACTCCCGCCGCTACCCCGGCCTCTACATCAAGGAGGAAGGAGCCAATCCCACCGGCACCTTCAAGGCCCGTGGCCTCGGCCTCGCCGTCACCATGGCGAAGCACTACGGCCTCCAGCATCTCGCCGTGCCCTCTGCAGGCAACGCTGCCGGAGCCCTTGCTGCCTATGCCGCCGCCGCCGGAATCGCGGCCCACATCTTCATGCCCCAGGACGTTCCCTTCGCCAACTATGTCGAAGGCATCGTCTACGGAGCCGACGTCAACATGATCGACGGCCTCATCTCCGACTGCGCCCGCATCGTCGGCGAAAAAATCAAAGCCCAGAAAGAAGCCAACACTCCCGTCAACGAAGTCTGGTTCGACATCTCCACCCTCAAGGAACCCTTCCGCGTCGAAGGCAAAAAAACCATGGGCTACGAGCTCGTAGAGCAGCTCGGCTGGACCTATCCCGACGCCGTCTTCTACCCCACCGGAGGAGGCGTAGGCCTCATCGGCATGTGGAAGGCCTTCGAAGAGATGGAGCAGCTAGGCTGGGTCAGCGGCAAGCGCCCGAAGATGTACGCCCTGCAAGCCACAGGCTGCGCCCCCGTCGTCCGCGCCTTCGATCAGCACAAGCCCGCCAGCGAGTTCTTCCAGAACGCCGACACCTTCGCCGCCGGTCTCCGCGTCCCCAAGCCCTACGGCGACTACATCATCCTCGACATCCTCGAGAAATCCGGCGGCAAAGCCATCGCCTCCGACGACGCAACCATCCTCCAGAGCATCCTCGACTACGCCCGCAACGAAGGCCTCTTCCTGTCTCCCGAAGGAGCCGCCGCTACCGCTGCTTACGATCAGCTCCTGAAATCCGGCGAACTCAAGCCCACCGACAAGGTCGTCCTCTTCAACACCGGAGCCGGCCTCAAGTACACCGACATGACCGCCGAAGCCATGCACCTCCGCCGCCCAGGAACTCTGCCCACCAGCCTACCCGTAGGAGGCATCATTACGCCGCAGTGACCTCTGCGATAAATTGAGGCGGATGAGAAAGTCATCCGTCTCGTCCTCTCGTTCGCTCTAATTGCAGATCTACTGCACGCAGCTCGATCTAATCTTTATGCAAAACTCCCCAGAAAGATCCAGTCAGCGGGTAGGGTTTTCAACGTGGCGAGGGGTCATACTTCTTTTGCTTTTTTCCGTTCTCTTGCTGGTCGTGCTCGCTCTTCGCTATTTCGCCGATGAACATCGTACGGTGATACAGCCGATGGGCTGGAGATGCGTTCAAACATCAGACACAAACCAGCCCAAATACCCGCACATAGAGACCATTGATTTGTGGTTCATTGCGAATCCGAATTACAGAGAAATCGCCTCGGGCCCCAGTCTATGCGCAGACTTAAAGTCTTCAGGGCAACCCCAGGTGACAGTGACTTTTGATACCTGGGGAAACAGATTCACAGGTCTGCACGGATATGACACCATCGAGATGTCTTCCGGAAAACGACAGCTCAAGATCTACGGTACCGAGTCAGGTGGATTTCACGACGATACCCCACACTACGGAAACTTCGATTCCGTGCAGGACAAGAAGATTCACCCTGAAAAGTATCGCTTCCCAATTGACACGTTTAGATAGCAAGATACCTGGGTCTCCGCGCGGATTTCAGGGATAGTTCCAAGCGTCTACTCGCCGGGTGCCCCATTCATCCAGTCTCATCGCATGAGTGGGCGATCGCGCGTTAGCGCGATCCGTCCCGCAGCTCGCTTGCTCGACCGCCGAATCATTCCCCGTTAGAGCTTCGAGCGCCTGCAATACACCGCCAGCAAAAGCATCACGACAGGTGTAACCAGTTCCGGGACGAGCAATACGTCCCGCCCAAGACATCTTCGCAAGAAGTTGCACTCGAGACTCGAAGCCTGCACTCAGACAACCTTCCCACAAAACGTTTTACAATCTGTTCTTCAACGAGGACACCGCCATGAACATCGTTGGAACGGTTGAAAGCCTCTGGCGCTACCCTGTCAAAAGTATGAGAGGAGAACAACTGCAAAGCGCCTTTGCAGGCTTCTCCGGTATCTATGGAGATCGCATCTACGCCTTTCGCGATGCCGCCGCTCCCGCTGGATTCCCCTACCTCACTGCCCGTGAACGCGAGCATATGCTGCTCTTTCAGCCCCTCTTTCGCAACGCAACCCATGCGGTAAAACCCGCGAATCAGGACGAGGCCGAAGCACTTCCTCCCGGCGTCACTCCCATCTACGGCAACGCCGACGATCTCCTCGTCGATGTTCAAACCCCCGATGGCGCAACCCATGCCGTCGACGATCCAGCACTCATCCACCTGCTCAAGCAGGGCCTTCGCGAACGACATCAGCTTCACCTCATGCGTTCCGAACGCGCCCTCACCGACTGTCGCCCTGTCTCGCTCTTCTCCCTGCAAACCGTCCAACAACTCGGCGGTGACCTCGGAATCTCCCTCGACAAACGGCGCTTCCGTGCCAATCTCTATCTCGACCTCCACGCAACCGACGGATTTGTCGAAGATCAGTTCGTCGGCCATACGCTCCGCATCGGCGAAAAAGTCACCCTTGCGATCCTCGAGCGCGACCCCCGCTGCAAGATGATCACCCTCGACCCCGACACCGCCGAAGCCAATCCGGCAGTCATGAAGCACGTAGCCCACGCCCGCGACGGAAAGGTCGGAATCTACGCCGCGGTCCTTACAGAAGGCACACTCCGTCCCGGAGATCAGGTCTCCCTCCTCAATTGAATGTTCAGGCATCTCGCTGCGTAAGGAATCCCATGCGCCAACTCGCCGCATTCCTCCTCTGCCTTGTCCCTCTCTCCGCCCTCGCTCAAACCCCCGCCGCCGATCCCACCCCGCGCATGCAGCAGATCATCGCCAGCTACACCGGCGACAAATCCTTCATGGGCACCGTCCTCGTCGTCAAAGACGGCAAGACCCTCATCGACCAGGGTTATGGCTCCGCCGACCTCGAGTGGAACATCCCCAACGATCCTTCCACGAAGTTTCGCCTCGGCTCCATCACCAAGCAGTTCACTGCCGCCAGCATCCTTCTCCTGCAGGAGCGCGGCAAGCTCAACATCGACGACCCCATCAGCAAATACATGCCCGACGCCCCCGCTGCCTGGTCGAAGGTGACGATCTACAACGTCCTCACCCACACCTCCGGCATCCCCAGCTTCACCAGCTTCCCTGACTACCGCTCTACCGAGTGGAAGGACACCAACCCCACCGAGCTCGTCGCCCGCTTTCGAGACAAGCCGCTCGAATTCGAGCCCGGCACAAAGTTCAACTACTCCAACTCCGGCTACGTCCTCCTCGGCTATCTCATCGAGAAGATCTCCGGTCAGACCTATGCCGACTTTCTCCAGCAAAACATCTTCACCCCGCTCGGCATGAAGGACACCGGCATCGATCCCAACGCCGCCATCCTGCCGCACCGGGCCCAGGGCTACGCCCAATCGCCGAAGGGAATGGTGCATGCTGGCTACATCAGCATGACCGTCCCTTTCTCTGCCGGAGACCTCTACTCCACCACTGGCGACCTCCTCAAGTGGGAGCAGGGGCTCTTCGGCGGCAAAATTCTCAAACCGGACTCGCTCACCAAAATGACCACCGCTTTCAAGAGCGGCTATGGCTGCGGCCTCTTCCTCCGGACGATCGAAGGCCACAAGCTCATCACCCACAGCGGAGGCATCGAGGGCTTCAACGCCTCGCTCAACTACTATCCCGACGACAAGCTCACCGTCATCGTCCTCGGCAACCTCAACGGCGGCGCTCCTGACCAGATCGCTTCCTCCATCGGTAAGCTCGCCATCGGTCAGACCGCCACTCTCAACTCCGAGCGCAAGCCGGTCTCCGTCCTGCCTGCGCTCCTCAGCGAGTACGTCGGGACCTACCACATGATCGATGCCCCCATCGACGACATCATCGCGATCAAAGACGGGCACCTCACCTCGACGCTCGCGAAGTAGCCGGAGCTCGACCTCTTCGCCGAATCCGAAACAAAGTTCTACCTCAAAGTTGTCGACGCGCAGGTCGAGTTCTTCCGCGACCCCGCCACCCACGCCGTCAACCGCCTCGTCATCTACCAGGGCGGGGTAGAGCATGAGGGAAAGAAGCAGTAAGAAAAACCATGTTCTTTCCTATCGGGTACACCCGACCGAAGCAGTACGACAAGCGCTCCTCTCGTCGTAAGGATTGCTTCCGGTAACCGACTTGTCGGTATTCAACGCTAACTGCGGTCTCCGGCCCCCGTGTAGCCTTGCTAGTGATTCGTCTTGCTGGAGATCGAGATGCTCAGACAGGTTTGCTTGCTGGTCTTCGCGTGCAGCTTCGCTCATGCGCAGGAGAAGTCCATTGCTGGGGACTGGGTTCTTGATTTCGACTATCTCGGAAGCAAGATGTATGACCGTGCTCTGATTCAGGACGAGAATGGCAAAATCTCGGGAACATTCTCTGGCCAGCCGATTCTAGGAACACGGACCGGAAACAAAGTCGTGTTCCATTCGACATCAGAGGGTGGCCATGGTGAAGGCACAGTTGAAGGAGACGGTTTCAAAGGGACGGAGGTCATTCCCTCGGGACCTCAAGACCCTCATCCGTTGGTTCTGACATTCGTCGCCAGGCGCGTTCCACCACGTCCACAGCGACCGCCCATGACGCACAACTTCAAACCGTCCATGTTCTATCGCAGTCTTTCAGCTTTCAACCCAGTTGCACTGCACATCGCTCCGGGCGATTCAGTAAGGACTGAGACGGTGGACAATGCAGGCATCGACGGGAAGAATGTTCGGCGCACAGCTGGAGGCAATCCTCTAACAGGGCCTTTCTACATCGACTCCGCGATGCCCGGCGATGTTATCGCGGTCCATATTCTGCAACTCACACTGAATCGCGACACGGCTGGGAGTTGTGACGTTATCTCTTACTCAGCGATGAACCGTGACCTCGCGGTGATGACAAGGAACAACAGAAGCGCAGTGACGTGGCATCTGGACCGCAATCGCATGGTTGCATGGCCCGAGGGTCGAAGCGGTCATCTTTCCGATTTCGAAGTTCCGCTCCATCCGATGCTCGGAGGTATCGGAACGGCCGCAGATCCAGGTCCACCAGCACCTCCTACCTTCGACTCCGGTAGTTCGGGCGGCAACATGGACTTCAATGAGATAGGGGCCGGGGCGACAGTGTATTTACCGGTCAAGGTACCAGGGGCACTCCTATACGTCGGGGATGCGCATGCCCTTCAGGCCGACGGCGAACTGAACGGCACGGCTCTCGAAACATCCATGGACATAGAGTTTTCAGTTGATCTTATTCCGAGAAAGAGCATCAAGACGCCGCGAGTAGAGACCGAGGATCACATCGCTGCGCTTGGCTTTGACGGAAGCGTTGATGGCGCCCTGAGAGCCGCTACAGACGGAATGGCGGATTGGCTCGCGAAGGACTATGGTCTGACCCCCTCCGAGATCGGCCAGATTCTGGG
>Ga0193743_1000040_pt1 | contig 86793 bp, 82 predicted proteins | sample L2c2metaG_FD_143038 | JGI IMG/M metagenome (GOLD analysis project Ga0193743, IMG submission 143038) | Soil microbial communities from a riparian zone of the East river system, Colorado, United States - L2c2 | ecosystem: Environmental > Terrestrial > Soil > Riparian zone | place: USA: East River... | reverse complement strand
CGAGAATTGCGGTCCTCTTTCCGGGTGGCGGAATGCACAATCCTGTTGCCAATGTCGCTGGTTTCGTTGCTAATGGAGTTTTGTTTGCTATCCCGTTCTTTATATTTGGTTGGAAATCATTGAAGGCTAAGTGACCGAATAAACGAAGTAACGGATTCAGTTAACCGTGTAGCGTGAGGAATTATTTGTCGTAGATTTTGAGGCGGTATTTATCGTAGGCGGCGAGAATCTCACGCTTGGCCGATGACAAGACTGTCCCTGGCTGCTTCGACGATCTCGACGGAGATGACCTGGGGATCGTTGACGCTCAGGACGCGTTCGATCTGCGTCAAAAATCGTGTGAGGAGCCGCAGGTTTCCGCTGGTCATTCGAATCAGGCGTGCCAACCACTTCGGGGGAGAACGCGGCGTGTGGCAACTTCACACCGGGTGGCGTCCAGCGTCGTTCGAGAAGATCCTGGACCTTTTAGGGCGAATACAACCCTGTTTTCTCCATCGACTCGTGGAATGACGGTCAGCACGCGGTCATCGAAACTTTTCCGAATTCGGTCAATTAATAATTGATTGCTCTGGCCATGGGCCATCTGAATGCAGTATCTTGGCATTCAATTGGTAATGCTAAGTCGCATTGTGTTTACTAACTTCTGGGCAGCGAAAGCTTCGCAGCTAAGCTGGGCTTGGTCTTGCGGGTTAAAAGATGGAATTGGCCCACACCGCTGTTTCGTCACCGATCCGCCAAGGTGAACAAAGTCCGTTGCTGCAGGATGCGGATACCGCGCCACGTCTATGAGCGTAGTTCGAAAAATCACAGTAGAGTAGCAATATCGACCTGGAGACCAGGAGTCACAGTTGCATCTTTACGTGCCAACCGTCGCACTATTGTTGCTTTTCGTTGCCAACCCGCAGTCCGATTCAGAAAAACTTCTCCAGTTCAAAGCCGAAGCGGAGAGGGCAACCCATAAAAAGATTGTGATCGAAGAGGTAACCGACGATACCCATTTTGCGGGTGCCACCAAGTGTGATGATCCCAAGGTAATCCGAATCGAAATCGGACATGACATCACCGGCGATGCCAGGACAGGAGTCGTCGCTCACGAACTGGGACACGCAATCACTTGCGGAAAATTGGGGGTAACCGAATGGCGACGGCCTTTCTTAGCACCCCCTCCCATTAGTCAGGAGTTGCTTCGTGACGCGAGGAATACTGTAGGTGGATGCGCCATAGAAAAAGCTGCTGATAGAGAAGCTCTGAAACGGGGATTTAACCTAGAACCCAGGGATGCAATGACAAAGGCTAATTTTGCTAAGTGGTCTACTGTCGAGTTGCAAAGTGTGTACCGAAGGAACGGAGTGATCTACGCGAACGTGACCGCCCTCCAACAATTTTGTTTTGAGTATCGGGACGCCAGCTACAAGAACTCTCCGTTAGAGACGCGAATCCTCGCCGCAATTCCGGGAAGCCGACAGATTATGGTGTCGTTACGAAAAGATGTGACTATTCACGACTGCAAGACCGCCATAGAATGCTTTACAGCGACGAAGCAGGTACGAAACGCGGCGGGCCTGGACAGATATTTTCTGCTCGTCAATCCCATCTCAGGCGAAGCGGAATAGGCGTGTTGTCCTTGCACGCATTGACCCTCTGCCTTCGAATTTCGAGCAAGATAGACATCCCGCTAAGTTATTTGCGAATGATCGGGGCGAGAGGATTCGAACCTTCGAGGTGGTTCCGATTCCACAACGCCCTGGTCGAGAACAGATCAGATGATCCACTCGATTCGTATCTCTATGAGTTTCTTGATTCCCAAAGGGAGGAACAGCTGTCCATCGCCACGATCCGAAGCCGCAGAGCGGTTGTATCGGACCTGTTCTCTTGGATGAGATCTCGCGGTATGCCTCTGTCAGAATTCACAGCCGCAGATGTGGAGGGATATATGGAGGGTAAGAGAGCCGCTGGATGTAAGCCTCGCACCATTGCAGGTATCTGCAATTGCCTCCGCAGCTTCTTTCGATATGCGGAACTTCAAGGCTGGGTTGGAACAGTGATAGCTCACGATATTCACGGCCCTCGAATTCCAGGTTTGCAGCCACCGCGCAGGGGCCCGCATGGAAGGATGTCAGGCGTTTGTTGCAATCCAAGGACGAGGGGTCCCCCCACCCTTCGCGTTCGATAGCCATGCTTTTCTTGTTTTCGATCTACGGCCTACGAGTGAGTGAAGTAGCCGGACTTGTCTTGGAAGACTTCGACTGGGTAAATGAGACCTTTACGGTACGGCGAGCTAAGCGGGGTAGGATTCAGCAGTTTCCGATCCAAACCGAGGTCGGAGAGGCAATTCTGAAATATCTGAAAGATGAGCGTCCGATTTGCAACTCCGCTATGTATTCGTGACCGTCAGACCCCCATTCCGTCGAGTTGGCACGCAAAGCATTCAAAATATGGTCTCCAGGCGAATGAAGATGCTGGGAGTGCAATCGAAAAGAGTGGGTCCGCACTCCTTAAGGCATGCGTGCGCCACCCAACTACTTCACAAGGGGATGTCATTACGGGAAATCGCGGACTTCCTTGGACATCGCGATCTACGATCGGTCAGCATTTATGCAAAGCTTGACGTGCGAGCGCTGCGCAAAGTAGCCGACTTTACCTTGATGGAAATGCTATGAAGCTGTCCATAGCCATCGATCAGTATGTCGCGCGCAAACGGAGAGACGGATATGCGTTCAGGAATGAAGAATCCCGCTTGGCCAGGTTCTGCAAGTCGAGCGGTGATCTCGACATCTCGGCTCTAAGTAGTGATCATGTCGTCGCGTATCTCGATGGTTCTCCTGTCGCGACAGTCACATGGCGGCAAAAGTACTTCCTCTTGTTGCGCTTCTTTGAGTTCCTGCACCGGTGCAATGAAATCCCACTAGTTCTAATGCCGCCGTTGAAATCTGCCGTTCGACAGACCTTTGTTCCATACATCTATACGCGTCAAGAGATTTGCCGCTTATTGGCTGCGACCTCATCGTGTCAGCAAGCAACGAACTGCATGATCCATGCTGAGACGTTTCGAACTCTCCTTCTAATGCTCTACGCTACGGGGGCGCGGCTTGGGGAAGCTGTCAAATTAGGAACGAAAGATGTCAACTTCAAAACGGGCATCCTCAACATAGAGAGCGCTGGTCTGAAGGGGGGACGTGTTATCCCCCTGAACCAGCAGCTACTAGAACAGCTCCAGAGGTATGTCGCTTGGAGAACTCAGGAGGGTATCTGTGGCGAACATCTATTCACAAATGAATGCGGGAGCCCGATTCCTGTATCAACTATTAGGCACAATTTCGTCAGATTGTGTCGGGTGTCGGAGGTAAATCGACGTTGCGGACCCCCCGGCAGACCTCGGCTGCACGATATGCGTCAGACTTTTGCCGTACATCGGATTACGTCATGGATTCGTGACGGTGCTGACCTCAATCGGATGCTCCCCGCATTGGCCGCATATATGGGGCAGGTAGGTTTGGGTTCCACAGAACGCTATCTACTCTTGGCGCCCGAAAGGTTCAGGAAACATCTAGTTAAGCTGGGTTCTCCCCGATGTGCTGGAAATTGGCGGGACGACGAGCGGCTCATGAGTTTCCTGGCCGGATTGTGAACCCATTCTTCCTTCAAGCCAGACGTTAAGCTCTTGACATCTCTGAAATCTCCTTCGGTCCCTCGCCACGGAAGTCGCTCGGGGCGGACCACGCGAAGCAGTGTTCGACTGATGCGTAGAGAAGGTGGGATCTGAAGTCAGTGGTGACTGGTAGACGTGTTAGATGAGGCCAAACTTCCGGATTGCCCTTTCATTCGGGAGCCAACGGAAACTCCACATAAGAAGGAAACAATCGATGAATCCTGAGGGTTTTGAGTGTACTTATCTACGGTCGCCGCTCTGTACCATAAAGGGCCCGTACCCTCTCACCTATGAGTCCTTCGACGCGAATGTCGATCCCGTAGACCATCGCCGTATCCGCCGCAAGGTTTGATGCGCGCCGACCACGGAGTGTGATTGCAACCCGGACATTGTTGTTGCTAACACCGGGTCATTGGGGGAGCGTATACCGACGAAAGTAGTTCCCAAGAAGGGTTAAAAGGCGGCCTCTCGAGAATCGAGAGACTCGCTAATCTGCCCTACTTTGGAAATACCTGTTTGTTTATCTTCTATGAGGCTCGTAGTTTCCGCTTGAGACAGCCAACTGTCGCGAGAAGCCAGGCCGTCCACGAGCGTATATGCCTGCTTTCAAAACCGCGGCAGGGGCACTCAGCGGCGTTGTTTAGCGGTGCCACCACGGGCCGCTAAACGCGCTTATCTTGTGCCGCGGCTTTGGAGCGGGTACGCCGATAAAACCTTATATTGCAGTCCAAGCAGCGATAGGCAACGATATTTAGAAGCTTGAGGATGCGTTCCCAACCGCGACGACTAGAACGGTGGACGTCGAACGACGAACGGCAACTGGGACAGATCATAAAAAACTCCCCAAAAAGCACATCAAAGTTTGCGTCCGGGGTAATTTGTTCCCCTCTGCGCAAATGATAGCGCGGAAACATAAGATTGCTGCTTTCTTGGCTAAGGCATATCCAGCCGTATTAGCTGTAAGCTGCAAATTGCACTTGACTTAGTCGTTTTTGGAAACTATTTTGGCTGGCGTGCCAATCTGCAAATGCCGTGCTGAGATGCGTCGAGTGAGACGAGAAGGCTTTTGGGAAGAGATGGTCTTCAGCCGTTTTGGTTTCTTTCCTTGGGAGTGTCCCCGATGTCGAGTGCGTCGACGCGTCCGTGATCGCGGCAAAAGAATAAGCCGCAAACGAACAACAAATGCCGCCTAGCGGTGCTTCCATGGGCCGCTAAACGTTCGCACGGCTATATTCAGAGCATGACCCGTAAGGTTTTCGTACTCGGCTATCGGCTCCTAAACGAAGATGAAATCGTTCCATTGAATCGACCCGGTGAACGACTAGAGAATATCGGCGTTCGCTATACCGCCGAGCCGAGATGGACTCTTTACGACCGTCAAGAAGCGGTAAGGGAGTGCGACGGGCTGAAAGCGATGGGGGTTCATATTGGTGACCACTACTGCGATTTCGCGATTGAGAGACTGAAAAGCGGGGAACACGCCATCGTCTGCCGTGACCATCCCGCCGATTTGGCGCTCGCAGCGTCTTTGGGCGGATAAGATGCCTAATTTCAATGAGATATCGGTTCGGATGTCTCCAAGCGACTATAGGGAAAACCTGGAGAGCGGCCTCAATACGTTGACCATCATGACATTTTGCGGTTGATGGCGCCCGGATATCCTCCAGCACTGACGAAGGCGCAGTTCAAGGAACTAATGGCTTATCTGCAGGGGGTTGGAGCCCAAAATAGGTGAGCTGCGAAGGGACAATTTCGATGACTAAGCAAGAGCAATTTATCTGAGTGTTCAAACCATAATTCTTTCCAACGAGGGGAACGTCTCACCGCAGCCAGAGTTTGCGGCTAAGTTTCGTCACACCATCTCCGCCACCGGCGTCTCGTTCACAGCACGTCAAGCTCTCCGTCCAAGCGAACTTATCCTGCGGATATGATTGCTTCCGACTCAGGGGACGGCGTTTGCTTTTCATGCTAGAAAACGTCAGGCAAGAAGGAGCAAGTGTCCGAGCTGGTTTTCGTTGTAATTAAGCCTGACCGGAGACAAAACGCTCGATAATTCTTGCGCACACCGACTCTCAGCTTTAGCACTTCAAGCACGAGAAACAATCGCATAAGTTATTGATTTTGTGGGAGGAAGGATTCCTATCCACGTTTATATCGTTTCGTAACGTTGGATCATCGGGCAGCACACAAGATCGGTCAGGCTACGATGAATATCTTGTCATTTCGGATGAAGACATCTACGAATAGGTATGCGAATAGGTATAGAATTAGCCTCCAATGAAAATTCGTGGACTGCGTAGGTACTTTGAACGAAGCCTTGCCGGTACGCCAAAATTATACAAATCGTTATTGATAGCAACCGGACGCGGATCGATCGAAAAACGCCTGTTTCTAGGATTGATTCAAGCTGGCGACGTCGTATTTGATGTTGGAGCCAATGTCGGCAACTTCACCATATTGTTCTCGGATTTGGTAGGAGCTTCCGGATCAGTGCACGCATTCGAGCCTATCCCCCCAACTTTTTCTCTTTTGAACGAGCGAGCTAATCGCGAAAACCACCACGAAAATATATTGGCAAATGCAGTCGCCTGTTCAGATGGTGCAGGTGTGATTGAGATCAAAGTCCCGGATGGAGACTTTGGTCAAGCCTCTATGCGCTCACATGCTGCAGGCTCGTGGTTGTCTGCAAAAAGCGTGCAGAGCTTTTTGGTTCCCACCCTGAAGCTCGATGACTATATGGCTGAACATCGCCTGACTCAAGTCGATTTGATCAAGTGCGATTGTGAAGGAGCAGAGTTGTTTGTACTGAAGGGCGCTGTCAACTTACTGCGACGATTTGAGCCAGTGCTTTTCTTGGAAGTCGCCGAATTTTGGACTAAGGATTTCGGATATAGATCTTCAGATTTGGTGGATTTTTTGGTCAATCTCGGATATTCGCATTTCCTCATTGAAGATGAGCCGATGCGGCTAGAGGAGATACGTGAACGATTAGCAGATAGAGCTCGCGAAGGGTCGGTAAATATCGTCTGCGCTTGCCAGGCCGATGCCTTGCGTCATGTAGTCGCTCTCCCAGGCAGCCATTTGGCGTCGTCCTCGGAGGTCGGGACTTGAATGAGGATCTCATGATTTTTCTCCGCCGCGACCGTCGCCGAGCCGGTCGTCCCATCTACGGTAATCGGAACGCTGAGCATGACGATTGCGTTCTGCGGACGGTGACAGCCTCCACTGTACTCTCTAAAACTCCAAAGGACAGCAGCGCCGTTGCCACCGCATCGCTCTTTATCTCATCCAGGCGAGGCGCAGGCACGTACATACTGATAGGCTTGCTCTACCATCAGCAACGCCTCCTGAGCGCTCATTGTCGCATCGAAGATCCCCAGGTCACGAGTTCCGGATATCACTTAAGCGCAGAGGCCGAAGCGCTTACGGCCGCTGCGATCCGCCGGGCGCATTCGTGAGGATGCCAGAGAGGGTCGAGTCATCCTGACGCAAAGGGAAGTCGACTGCCATTTTGATGTTTGCCATTGGACCTCAAGCTCCTTAATTGAGTCGGGAATTGTGATGTTTGGTTGTAAACTTGGCCATCGTTGCGGGGAGATATTCAGATCTCCCCGAAACAAAGCCCGCCAATCTGGAAGGATTTTGTTGATTGAACCGATATATCTGGACGAGCGCGTCTGCTTTGGTATTAGGACTGGCTCTATGGCAGTTCTGGGTTCCGGTCTACGGTTGGTTGCGGATGAAAAAGTATGAAGCGGATCTAACCCGGAAGTATGCAGCGGCAAACAAATCCCTTCATAGCCCACCGGAAGTGGTGTTTTACGGTGACTCCATCACGGAATTCTGGGCTGAGAAATATCCAGCCACCTTCTTTCCCGGAAAGCAATACATCGGGAGAGGAATCGTCGGGCAGACTACAGCACATATGAAGCTTCGCTTCAAGCAAGACGCGATTGATCTAAAACCGAAGGTCGTTGTGATCTTGGGGGGAACAAACGACATTGGGGGAATACGCGGTCCAATATCTGCAGAGGAGACTGAGGGCAACATTCAAACGATGGCCGAACTGGCCAAGCTGCATGGAATCCGCGTGGTGCTTTGCTCTATATTGCCTATGGATTCTGTCAAGGCGTCCAAGATCGTTGCTCTGAATGCGTGGGTGCGCGACTATGCTTCCCGGCAGAACCTAACCTATGTTGACTATTACTCCGCAATGGCCAACGCGAATGGCAGGATGAGGGATGGGATTAGCGTGGATGGTGTGCACCCGAACGAGTTGGGATACAAAATTATGGAACCATTGGCGCAAGCCGCGATTATGGCCAAGTGAATAAAGAACGGTGCTGGGGAGACTCGACACCATTATGGTTTAGCGTGTCGCGAAGAATGCCAGGATATTAGCAGGAACCAGACTCTCAGCGCCTCCTCAAGCCTTGAGAGGCGGCATCGGTAGGTCTCACCGTTCGCCCCTAGGCAGTCTTTACAGGCACAGCCTTTGCCGGAGCCTTTTTCGCGGCTGTCTTCTTCTCTGGAGCGGCCGTGGTTTTTTTAGCGACCCCCGAAGCAGACTTGTTCGCCGGAGCGGGTTTCCTCGCCTTTGCCCAACGCTTTTTCTGCGCAGCTGCGATACGCGCCTTGGCCTCGGCACTGAGAGGCTTCCTGGCCTTCTTGACGCCGTGAGAAACAACGAGAGAGGTAGCTTTCGGTGGACGGCCTACCTTCTTCGGTGCAGGGGATTCGGTTAGAAGAGCCTTAGCAGACTGAAGACGCGCAATCTGCGAGTCAATTTCGCTGATTATTCGTGATAGTTCCATTTGAAAAGGCTAACAGATTGACAGGCGGGGTCAGCTAAGTTTCAGTGCTTCATCGCACCATTTTTTTCACCTTCGATTGCGAGACCTTCGCTCCAGGACTAAAAAAAGGGAGCTCAGCCTTCTGTTTGTAAAACGCGAACCACGAAGCAATCTGAGCCTTGTCGGTCATAGTACGACCTTGAACGCTATCAAGACTGAATGCCTGCAGCCCCTGTCATGACGGCTCATTTCATCTGCCTATCGAGCAATAGATGGCGCCATGCGAGTCTGTTAGTTGGAAAGAACGAACGTTAGGATCTTGCCTTCGGTACTCAAAGAGCAACAAAATGGCGTTGGAGAGCCCATGAGGAGTACGGAATTCTCCGCCCAGCGGGTATGCCAAGGCATGAACCGCCGCTGTGTTTATAGGCCGAGGCAAAAACGACCAACATACTGGCCACGGACATGCCTTCGCGCGCGCCTCAAGATCGGCTCCATCCTTAATTGTTCGGAGCAGAGAGTACATCCCCAGTGTGCAATAAGAAGCCCACTCAACAGAGGGAAATTGCAACAGAGCTGAATTCGGCTGCTTGTTCCATTTTGGAACAGCGGATGGAAGATGCCAAAGCGGGTTATTGTCGCATCCGCAAACTCGTGCGAATTTAAGTTCTAAATCGCACCATCAGGAATTTATGCAATCAGCACAGCGTAGAGTACTTCTCGGAGCCTTTGTATACATTGTTGCTGCTAACATCCCTGCTTGGATTGCCGGGCATGTCTTCGGCCTCATGGTTCGTGGCCTATTTGGAATTGATTTCCTGGTAGTTGGAATCGTATCGATCTATTTGAGGCGAGCATTTTCTGCGAGCCTCCTATTGATCACAATCCTCTTAGACTTGCTGCATTGCGTTACCAAGACATATCTGTTCAGTCCGTCCGAACTCCTTCGCAGCGCCTCAGGAGGATCCGATTTTGCCTTATCTCACCTTTGGGGTATCGCAATTCTCGCTTCCTCTCTTGCAATCGCGTGTTTCGGTGCTATGGCGGCACCTTATCGCAATGCGAAGAAAGAGGTGCAAGGTCAGATCGTTCCAGTTTTTCTGATAGTTCTATTTTGTTTCGGAGCTGTGGACTTCAGCAGAGGACAATTGCCTATAAATCATCCAGATGGGCAACTTGGCAGCATTCGTCTACTCCGGGGGGTGACCGAATCACTCGTATTGGAAGAATGGAACCATCAGAAGCAGATGGACGCACGCAGGCTCCGTTCCTCAAAAGGGTTCTTGATTAAGGGGGCATCTTCCATGCTCCCAATAGTTCGAATAGCCGCAAGTACAGGGGCTGGTTCGAATCGACCCAATATTGTTATGGTATTGGTGGAGTCGTGGGGTAGCTTATTTTCACCTGCGATTGGCTCTTCCTTAAAAGATCCCTATCAAGGGGAAGATATAAATTCCATATATAGAGTTAGTTCCGGAACCGTTCCATTTAATGGGCTAACAATAGATGGGGAAACCCGAGAGTTATGCGGCAATATGCTGGGACCCAACATCATGACCGCATCCGCCTCTCGTCTACAGGATTGTCTTCCAGCAAAGCTTGCATCGGAGGGGTATAACACAATTGCTGTCCACGGATTCACTAGCAGATTTTACTCCCGTATCAACTGGTATCGGCAGGCGCAGTTCAATGAAACTTGGTTCCGCGAACAACTGGAAAAACAGGGGCTTCCGAGCTGCCACGGAGCATTTCCTGGAGTCTGTGACGAACCCATATCCGATTGGATCGGAGATCGACTGTCTCGAAATGGAAGCACACCACAATTCGTATATTGGGTAACTTTGAATTCGCACTTGCCTGTACCGATTCCCAATGATCTAAATATGGCCCCATCGTGCTCGATGATCAAGAGGCTATCAGGAAGCTCGGCGATCTGTTCTTGGTATCAGTTGATATATAACGTTCATCGTTCAGTTTCAAAACTCGCATTAAGAGAGGGATCGACTCCAACCATATTTGTAATTGTTGGCGATCATGCCCCGCCGTTCGCAAATCCTGAACTCAGGAACCTGTTTTCAGATGAGGTTGTTCCTTACGTAGTTCTCTTACCAAAGAAAATTGAAAAGGAAGTGGCGCAACTACAAACGATTGCCCCTCCTCTAACCTCTCTAGAGGTGAAGAATCGACGACACTCCGCTAAAAGGAGGCAGACCCCGTCGAAGGGTTGATATAAAGATTTCTCACCAGAATTCTTCCGTCTCGAATCTTTACTCAACCTTACAAAGCGGCTGTGGTCGCTTCTACGTCGCGACAAGTCCAATGCTGCAGGAGTAGACTTTAACAAGTGGAAAGTAGTGATCTGTGTTTCGATCCCGGAGTGGCAAGATTGATGTTTTTTGTTCTTCAAATCCTTCATATCTTGGCGTGGATCGGTTCAGTCACGTCGTCAATCTACTGCCTTATGGTGCTCCTCGCGGCTATTCGCTTTCGAACACGACATCCCCAGAGCAGCGGCCCTGTAAAGCGGCCTACGCCCTCAGTCAGCGTCCTGAAACCCCTGCATGGAATGCAACCAGGTCTGCATAAAAATTTGGCCTCGCACTTCGTTCAGGATTATCCAGGCGAGTTTGAACTGTTATTTTGTGCGCGCCAGGGCCAGGACGAAGGGCTACTGCTAGCGCGTACACTTGCTGATCTCCATCCAAAGGTGAAGTGCCAATTCCTACTTAGTGGGGAGCCACTGTTCCCAAACGCGAAAGCTTATTCTCTCAATCTGATGGCGGACGCTGCATCTCACGAACTTCTCGTTACGACCGACGCCGACGTTTGCGTAGGAAGTGACTATCTGACGACGTGCGTCGCCGAGTTTGAGCAGAAAAATGCTGATCTGGCGTCGTGCCTCTACCGCGGAGTAGCAGAAGGTTCATCACTGGCCGTGCGGCTGGATGCAATAGGCAAAACCGTGGAGATGAGTTCAGGCGCGTTGGTCGCAGCGATGCTCAATGGAGTGGATTTTGCCCTTGGCCCTTCCATGATTTTTACCAGACGAGCCATCTCCGACGTTGGCGGTTTCAGAGAACTGGGAGATTACTGGGCGGAAGACTTCGTGTTCGGAAATCGTCTTGCAGCGCGCGGAAGAAAAGTGGAGCTATCAACCTACGTTGTCGAGCTTGTAGTCAGTGCGAAAGGTGCTTGGGATTCTTTTGCAAATCAGCTTCGATGGATGCAGAGTACTCGTCGCTCACGAAAGTGGGGACATCTAGGAACAGGCCTTACTTTTGCAGTTCCATATGGACTGCTCGGATTGATAGACGAAATATGCTTAGGGAATATCTGGGTTGGAATGTTCCTTCTGAGTATTGCGATCTTTAATCGGGTTGTTCAGTGCTCAGCGGTGGCAACGCTTTTGCGAGACAAGAACGTGCTCTCTTCATCGTTGTTGTATCCGGTTCGGGATCTTCTAGGCGCGGTCCTTTGGTTCTGCAGCTATCTTCCATTGCCAACTCTATACCACGAGACAGCCCTGCATATTCTCCCGGACGGACGCCTTGAGAGATCTCCGCGATTACAACAGAGTGCCTAAAGCTGATCACGCCTTTACCTACCTTACAACGCCTGACGGAGCGTTCTCGCAGAAGACTCGATTCGGTGCGTACCGATTTTTGCTACCGGCAGAACCGTCGGGCTGCCTTTGAGATGCGTCGCTAGCCCAATGTTTACTCCCAGCAGCAGAAGTTTCCCTCCTCTAGCTTACGGCCAGATTCTGGGCTTCGAGCAGCTCAAACTGCGGCGCGGTGCCGTCAGGGCGCCGTATCCGATTCAAGGACGGCAGCAGTTGTGCATCGTCTGAGCTCGGAGGCCCTACACCTGGCTGTTTTTTCCGTTAGCGTCTTCTCTAGCAGCCAAAAGGGTCTGTCCGACAATCTGCAGGAACCTCAAAGGTGCGCTCTTCAACTTTTCGAGCTGTTCCTCGTGCTGCAGCAATGCCAATTTATTCTTTTCAGATTCGCAAGCAACGTGAGCGATATGAGTTGCCTTGCTTCGCTCCTGCGGAGTTCTAACCCATCTCAGCTCCGATTCGTACACGCTATCGATATAAGTTTGTAGGTTCGCGATTTGTGACTTGCGAATACTTCGCAGACGCATTTGTTCGAACATGTGTGGATCTTATCGTTGATATTAGAAAACCACATGAAGCCGAAAAGAAATTTGGAATTGCTCAATTGCTATCTTTGGTTCCACTGACACAACCTACTACCGGGACTGGCTTGCCTTGAAATATGCTCAGTTTGAAGCGGTATCGCTTCGCCGCCACTACCGACGGTTGATCGAAAAGAACTGCGGGCAGAGAACGGACTTCAACCGTGAGGTGGATCCCTGTTCTCTATGTCTTCGAAAAGACGGCGTAGTCCTGACGCAAAAGGAGCTGGCCCGCCTGGTGTGGATTGAGCAACCGACGATTGCGGAAAGTTATACAACGTAGTTTCTCAAGATCTGCAAAGGCCTCAGTGACGCGAAATGGGGGAAACACGGGCAGCGGGCTTGTGATGCGCAAGCTGTAGAGCTTCCGGCCATATCACAGTATGGGCATGAATCCGCCGTTTCCGCCAGACCCTAAAAAGAACGGCAAGAATAAGGATTGCCATCGCCGCGGTATTGAGAAGAAGCCATACTTTTATCGTGCAAATGAGAAGGTTGGAAACGTTGTGCAAAAGAACTCCCATGTTCTTAGGCTACCAACCTCCTTTGTCAAATCCATCTGCAACGAATGTGTTAAAGGAGCTCATGGGAATTCGATGAATTGGTTTTGCCTTTCCTGTACCACTGATCGCTGTTGCATTCCCCGCGCCAATACCAAGGTCAAGAAAACGTCGCAGCTACTTTCAAAAATGAAAAAGGCTTCGATTATCCATGGAGTGACTTCCATAAAATGATCTGCGATCACTATGGTCGTTATAGGGATTTCTGGGCGCATATCGTTGCTGCTTTTCCATGAGGACATGTGACCACGGCGTTTCAAAATTTATACTCGATTCCACCGTCCGGGAATCGAGGCATTTGGTCTTGCTCTAAAACACCACACTTTGGGCATCTCGGTCTCCATTGGTTTGAATAGAAGTTATTGGTTCCCAATGCGTTCTGAAGTCCGATATGCCAGGTCATTACTCCGTGATGAAAGTGATAGCTATCTTCGATTCGAAAATCCAATCGACTATAGGCAGAGGCTCTCATAGAGTTTATTTTCGACAAATCATAGACATCACGATTTTGTGCAAAGCTCAGTGCTAGATTGTCGGGAGTATAGGGGCGGCCAGATGCGCCACTGTATCGAACTGTCATGAGCGTGCTTCGCTTTATAGCCCATACCATTCCAAAGTTAGCGACAACTGGAAGATCGAAATTTCCCTTTCGCAGTACACCATCCAATCCGCTATACCAGCTTCTCGCGTATGCTAGGGTGCTCGTTATTCGAAGCTTAGAATGGAGTTTCGCTTCCAGAGAGAATTCGACTCCTCTGGCTACGCCATATCCCTTGCTGGTCATTGGAAACATTAGAAAGGCTTGTCCGAATGTGTCTGCTATGTTTGCCATGGACAGTTGGGGGTAATTGATTGCGACAGGATAGGCAGAATATCTCTTTTGATACAGTTCGAGCGTCGCCTGAACGAGCCGACCGTTTATAACTTCTGTCCCGCCTGTCACCTGTTGGACCCGCATGGGTTTCAAGCGCTGTAGGTTATCAAAATTTAGCACATAGAGTGTAGGAGCAGTTTGAGCGTATTCAGCATAACCAACATGCGCCAATCGACCATGAATGGGGGTTGCGATCAGAATCTTAGGGGTCCATTCTGTGTTCCCTCCCAGTGCCCAATGGGTCAGCCTCTGCCCAACGACTACTTTGGTGTGTAACGGAAGGAAAATAGACGCCTGGGTATACTCGGCCGTGTTAGCTGTTGTAAATCTCCGATTCAGCGAAGTCTTGTCCATGGGAAGTGGACTTTTGCTGTAAGGATTCTGTAGCCCGATAGGCTGCTCGATCCTATAATTCATACGATCGAGGCCCGTTCTTACGCCTCCAGTAAGTGTGAGCCACGGAGCTACCTGTGTCATCTCGTCGTACTTGAGCGTTGTAATTCCGTCACTTGTGTTCTCGTTGTAGACAGGCCTGTTCGATTGAAGTTGATCCGTTTGGAGGATTCGTTGCGATTGCTGTGAATTGGCAATACTCACAACTCCGAATGATTTAGTCGAGAATAGATGTTGCCAGTTGAGCCCGGTCGTATTCCTCCAGCCGTGATATTCGATATCGAATGGATTGGTCTCGAAAGCGTCCTTTGCACTCGGGTTTATCTTGATTGAATCGATACCTGTCAAAGATAATCCCCACCAATTGTCCTTTTGACTGATCCGATCACCAGCCCGGATCAGCTCATTTTGGTACAAGGGTACACCATTCAGGCCAATATCATTGGTTAGTAAATGGAGCACACTGTGCCTTGCAGAAGCGAAGAGAGAGCCATCTCGGCTCCAAGGGAGTGTTGTAGACCCACCTACCCCAGCTATGCCAAACTCAGCCGTGGAATGGGGCTCCACTCGACTGTCGGGACGTGTCGATATCTCCAACACAGATGACAAACGCTGATCGAATTTGCTGTCGTAAGCATCAGTATGAAGCGTCATATGTCTTACTGCGGCATTATCGATCATCGATACGAAGCCACCAGTGGTGTCTGAGAGAGCAAGCTGATTAATAGAAGGAATTTCTATATTGTCGATGACGAAGAGATTTTCTGACGGGTTTCCACCGCGAACCAGAAAATCATTTCGTTGATCGTTGTCGGAGACAACACCGGGCAACATTTGAATGAATCGCGATGGATCTTCGAATGTGCCGGCGGAAGTTTTGATCTCCTCCATCGTTATTCGACGTTCAAATCCTTCGTTGCTGTCTTCAGTATGTGAGGCTTCTATACTGACCGACGATCTGACCATGCCAAATGCCCTTCCTGCAGCATGAGTCGGGGAAAGTTCGTCATTGTGTTCCATCTCTCCCGTAGACGGTTTTGTTTTAAACAGTGACAATAAAACGCCACCTGATCCAACCGTCACAGGGCAACTGCGTCGCTTATCCAATGTCCCTGTCGGAATACTTGCACACAGCCGATCATTCGTATTCGCTGCTATTGGTTGAGTCAGCGTTTGCTGTGCTTGTGACGGAAATCCATTCAGTGTCAGACAGAAGACGATCTGAACCTTGACCAGAGTAGGATGCACGATTTTGCCCTCCCGCTTTCAATGACTGGGATATCGGCTTGATCGTGAATTTCTTGATTCTCTTTTACTCGTCGTGGGATTTACATGGTCGATCGGATGGATAGAAGTAAGTGGCTGAATAGGAGCGTCCACAAATTGGCGTCGTCCTCGGTATGCTCATAACCCATCTAGGCCGTTGAGCCTACAACTTTCGGGTCACGAAAGCCGGCCATGAATATTGCAACCGTGAAAGTTGCATTCATCCAAGCATTGAATTTTGCCAGTAATCCGCACAAATGGGCATAAATGGATCTTCAAATGGACTTTAACAACCGAGTCCCACATTGGAACAAGTGTTTATCAAAAGACTTGATCTGGAATGGAACAAGCATTACTAAAGTATGTAGACCAAGTAAAAACTACCCTATGCCGCGTAAAAAATGCGAGACATGGGAAACTTTAGTAATCCAAAACGAATTCGCAGAGTTGAGATGCTGGTATCGCAGGGTTGTACGTCTTCTCAAGGTCTTTCGAAGTCCACATTGGAATTGTTCAGAGGGTCTAATAATCCCGACTTTTGCAGAACAAAGATGGACGATGGAGTGGCTGAGGGAATCGGCCTAGCCCACGACGCAGGAAACATTTTGGGTGCGCTTAGCCTTTATGCCGACTTGCTATCTGGCGTTGGCGCTTTGCCAGATGAGTATCGGTCGTATGTTGAAGAAATCCGACTACTCGCTGAACGTAGCAACATCTTGATCGAACGACTGGCTCGCTATACGCGGCCATCAGCTAACAAGATTGAGAACATCGAGAGCGCAGTTCTCCCACAAGTCGTCAACAATTATAGAGGTTTGTTGTCCCGAATAGTCAGGCGACCTGTCCACGTCACTATAGGTCCATACTCAGCGCATCCAATCTCCGTCTCAAGTGAAACTATCGAGCGAATCTTGGTGAATCTCGTCAAGAACGCTGCGGCGGTAACGCCGGTGGAGGGAATGATCTCCGTAACTATTGAAGGTAGCGACGAAAGTGATGAGTATGGGAGACGTCGCATTGTTATGACGGTTCGGGACGATGGGCCAGGTATGAGTAAATCGGCTCGTGATAGATTACGCGGTCTAGCCTGGCATTCGAAAACACAACGTCGCGGACTGGGATTGCGTATCGTCCGTGAATTAGTAGCCAAGTCAGGAGGGTACATTGAGGTCGACAGCTATCCAGGTTGCGGCACCAGTGTTTCAGTAACCTGGTTTGAGGAACGAGTGAACGCAGCGTAGGTTGCAAGATGAATCGAAGGACACAATGTATCGCAGTGAGTGGTGAGAGGGAAGATAAGAGATGCTGGTGAACGATGCAGCTGTTCGAATCCACGAATCAGTGACAGCGTGTCCGAAGAACTCAATTGACAATCTAGCTAAAGTAGATAGCGATCGCTTGGTAGGGATAGCGACAACGGAATGTGCTCCTTTGTATGTCTTGGTGGTTGATGATGATCAACAAATGCGGACAGCATGTTGTCATGTCCTTAGCCAGAAAGGTGCTTGTGTATCGGAAGCTGGCACACTCGCCGAAGGCGAGATGTTGTTAAGAAACCAGAAAGTCGATCTTCTACTGTTGGATTTGAAGCTTCCCGATGGAGGGGGGCTAGCTTTACTTGAAACGACAAAAGATCTTTATCCGGATACCGCGGTGGTTGTAATGACCGCCTATGCAACTGTTTCCTCGGCAGTGGAAGCGATGAGGATTGGAGCTCGCGATTATCTGACGAAGCCTTTCGCTCTAGAGGAACTGGCAGCTGTCCTTGAAAGTGCAGGCCAACGAGTACATTTCGATCGAGAGAGCCGACTGCTACGCGAAAAGTTACGATCACAAACAAACACGGACGGACTCGTAGGTCGCTCTTCGGAGATGCGGAAGCTATACCGGATATTGTCTAAGGTCGCGTTTTCGACGCACCCGGTCCTCATTTTGGGGGAGAGCGGCACGGGAAAGGAAGTCGTGGCGCGGTCCATTCACTTCAACGGACCCAATGCAGCGAAGCCATTCGTTCAAGTCGATTGCAGTTCTTCGTTTCCAATTTCGATAGAAAGCGAACTATTTGGGCATGTGAAAGGCGCGTTTCCCGGAGCGGATTCCGAAAGGGAGGGATTATTAGCTTCCATTGGGGGAGGAACTGTCTTTCTCGACGAAATCGGGGCGCTTCCATTAGATCTGCAATCTAGGCTGCTGCGCGCTCTACAGGAAAAGGAAGTCAGGCCGGTAAGAGGTATACAAACAAAGCCGATCTCTGCCCGCGTGCTCGCAGCAACAAACCGCGACCTGGCCGCCATGGTAGAGCAAGGAAAATTTCGCAAGGATTTGTTCTTTCGATTGAATGTTGTTAACTTGAAGATGCCAGCGCTACGTGAACGCAGAGACGATATCCCGTTATTAGTCGTTCATTTCCTAGCCAGAATTGATAGAGAGACAGGCCTGGAAAGGACGCTGTCCGATGAGGCACTTCGCGCATTACTCAAGTACGATTGGCCAGGTAACGTCCGAGAGCTCGAAAATGCAATCGAGCGGGCATGCGTACTATCGAACGGGTTGACATTAAACATAGACGATCTTCCGGCCCCATTACAGGATCTCGAAGCCCCTCTCGGCGAAGAATTGACCGTAGAACCAACCATAGAAACTATTGCGGCTACAAGCTCCCCGTCTAATGACGGCCATATTATTCCCATTGCGGAGATGGAGAAGCAGGCAATTTTGGAAACTATACGTCTGCTCAACGGAGACAAGATTTTGGCAGCTAAGTTGCTTGGGATCGGTAAGAGGACTCTCTATCGTAAGCTTAAGGAATACGGAGAAGGTGATGAGCTCGACGGTTTAGTTCTGTCGCTGTCGTAGGCGTGTTCCTGCGGTTCCTGACCCTCGCAAAGTTCCGACTTCACATCCGACACTTGCCGCGAAATTATCGGTAGAGACGCTGCCGTGCTTCTTGTGAGCGTGTAAGATTCACGAGCTGTCCCCACAGCCGTGCAAAGAAGCCCCCTCGACGGATAGGGAAAGGGACTGTAGACCGCGGTGGGAAGGCTGTCGTAGATGGATTGATCCGCATCGTAGAGACGTGTCCCTCTAAAAATGCGACCGTGGACATCACGGAAGTCGCTCGCTACCGGATCACTCGCACGTTATAGCTCGTGGCTATCGGAGTGATAGAGGTGGCGGATATATTACAGATGACAACTTGCACGGTTCCCGACGCAGTATTCGACACATAAGCGTTGGACCATGTGAGGCCGGGGGTTGCGCTTGGATTTGAAGCTGGAGAAACGATTACAGCCATCGCGTTCGTGGCGCCGCTGATAGTCACCGTTGGTCCGTTGACGCATGTGTTTGGCGCAATAGTACTCCCTCCGTTGGGCCAACTCGCGGTTGTTCCCGACAAAGGAAGCTGTGATGTCAACGCCAGCGTACCGGATAAGTTTGGAAGAGTTGCCGTGATGCCTGCTGTCAGTGTCGGTGCCTGTATTGTCACCGTATTGTTCGAGCTGGCGTCTTTGACTTCTGGCAACCCCGCATTGTCAATATATGTTGCGCTGGAGCTGCCGACGAACTCTACCAACATGTTTGCACCGGATGCACTCGTCCCGGTGACAAAGCTAAACTTACCATTACTATTGCCATGCGTTGCAGTCATGTAGAAATGATTCTGAAGTTCCGTACCGTTACTGCTAATCTCAGATAGTGTGAGCGGATCGCCACCAAGCTCGCCCAAGCGATAGCCAGAATAGGAAGAGTTGACTATGCCTCCGTTATAGTTGAAGCCTAGCCAGCCGCCACCTGGGCCTCCTGTAGTCCCGTACAGTGCTGCGTTCATGGCGGTAGTGGGACGGCGCACCTCGAAAGAGCCCGAACTTGTTATCTTCCCACCAAACCCAAACGTTCCGCCAACAGGGTTGGTACTTGGGTCAATACTAATGCTACAAAGCGCACATTGACGGTCTACAAACAGATTGTATGTGCTGCTTGCACCGCTAATGCTTCCCGCGGTGCCCACATCCAATACAGCCAAAGTTGGCCTGTTGCTTGTCTTGATGAAGCTGCTATAGCCTCCAAGCATTCCGATGCCACTATCCTCTACTCCACCGGCTGTAGTCAGGTATGGATTAAGAAGATTGACACTGGAGGTCATCGGTACGGGACCAGAGTCGATGACCTGTATTCCAGTGGTTCCAGTATAGATAGTGCTATTGTTCAAAGACGGGGTACGAAGGCCGACCGCGATCTTCAGTCCTGTTACCCTCAATGCGGATGACAGGGGTACCATGATCACATCTCCCGCTGTCCAAGCGACGGAGTTTGTTCCAAGGTTGACACAATTGTTCGACGTACTGTTGCACACTCCATTGATCTCAGCTGATGGATACATGGTGTAACTCGAATTTGCAGGGAAGACACCTGGAATCGCCTGTCCACGATAGTCCCCTAGCGCACCCATGCCGAGGTAAAGTTTTCCGCCGGTGGCTCCAACGACTTGAATCGCTCCGGGACCGCTTGTTGTCCCAAGAAACGTGTTGCTCACAATAGACTGGCCAACAGGGCCGCCCTGAAACACCGCCGCATGGATCGTATTGCCGTTGCTGCTATCCCACGCATAACGGGAGAGAAATGTGATCGATTGGGTGCCGCTCGAAGTCGTCCCAACGGACACAGCCGCAACTTCTTCCATATAGGGTCCAGCTAACATGATGTGATTCAAAATTCCTGAGGAAGCGACAAACGTTCCAGATGATGTTCCAAGGTTGACCGTGCACGTTTGCAGAACCGGAACCTGATACATACCGTTACCACCTGACGGAGCGGCCATTCTGGCGGTTCCACCGTCGGTCGAGGTTTCATCGCTGCCCGCTTGCGACCAAGTGAGCCTTGAGGCACTATTTTGGGTCACGGTGAAGGTACCGTTCAGATCGTTGGGCACCGCTCCAGCAATAGTGATCGTCGAGTTTACAGGAAAGTAGCGGGAGTTATAAGCGACTGCCTGACCGGGTGTAAATGTGACAACACCACCGGACCGTACAATAGTGTTACCGCTTGTATAAGGAGTTGCATAGCAACTTGATGGGTCAATAGTTCCCCAGGCAGTAGACGTGGGTCCAGAATAAGAGGTCGCGGTCGCGTATTCCAGATTGGCCGTACTATCAAACGCAAACGAACTCACTTGGACGGGTGTCCCGCCTCGTGTTTTATCGATGAGATATGCCCCATCTTCCGGGGTAATTCCGGAAACATTGAGAGTGGTTGAACCCGTCGACGCGTTGCTTCCCACGGTTCCTGTTGTGGATGGTTCTTGGGCGAGATACATTCGATTCCCCGTCGCTCCTTCATCAGATGCAGCAACGGCACCGCCATAGAAATTTGTATAAAAATTTACAACATTGGTATCTCCAATTGAATTTTTGTTGTAATTGCCTTTTAGAAAATTACTAATCCCCCGGGTGTAGTGGTTCATTGAGTTACCTTCGAAAGCCGCCCCCATCCAACCCGAAGCAAAAGTACCTATATTGCCCAAGTCATATCCGGGACCGTCAACATTCATATATCTCTGGAACTGAACCCAGCTCGGCGCATCTGACCGAAACAGATTGTTGTGCTCGGTGTAAATGCATCCGTAGCTAGAGGCGTTTCCAGCTCCAGGGATACTGCCCGCGCATGGCAAGTTAGGGTTTATCGTATAAGCCAAATTGGACACCTGAGCCCGCCAACCAGAGGACGTGCAGACGTATGGGACATTATTTTGGACGTCTGTATAGGGCTGACCATAATTTGTAGCCGAGCAACTACCCGTTGGAGCTCCAACACCTGTTACGAGGGGCCAGTTTATTTGGGTGGCAGGGTTGACAGTTTGCGCGAGTGCCAAGGCGAGACTGTTCAGTAAAAAGATAATCAGTATGCGTCTTTTCATATACCTACCCTTTCGTGTGTAACGCAAGCCGCGTTCGCCACACTCTGGATTGACGGGTAAATCCCTGAAATACCAACGTAGTAGTCCGAGTTGAGTTGAGGAGTCGTAACCGGCGATTGAGCAAGGGCAGGGAAGTGGCAGCGAGGCGTAAGCCGCGAATACTCCTAGTTCTCAACATGACATCCCTTCGGACTCAAAACGTCGGAGATTGACTTTGGTTCTAGACGGTTTACCGTAGTAAGCCTAAGGTCACCCTAGGCTTAGCCACATTGCACTAAAGTTGCAAAGTGATAGAGCGCACGCTTGCCAGAGATATTTAGTGGCAAGTGGACATTGCGGAACAATTGTGCGAAGAGTGAAGGGGTATTGCGACGGCGCACTATTTTGACGGCGCACTATTTTACGGTTGGTTCGGGTGTCCTAGCGCGATTGGACGATGTCGCTTGCTGCGACGTGACCGACCCGGCGAAACATCACCTCATCAAGGTGGGAAAGTAAGCTTAGAGGATGCGGCGTGCCCGGAGATCGCGCACGCCCATCTTCACGGACCGTTTCAATTTACAATTACGCTGCCCATAAGAGCAGCGATAAGACTATTCTTGCGAACGAACCAGAGGCACAAGTTTCAATCCACGCTGCTCCTAAGAGAGCGATGAGACTATTCCTGCGAACAGACCGAAGACAAAAAGTTTCAATCCACGCTGCCCGTAAAAGCAACGACAGCACATTGGGGCAAACGCCTCAAGTGCATTCCCTTACGATTACACATTTGCGAACCGGATGCCAGTCATCTAAGCATTTGCGTGATTCTGAGGATGGTAGATCCGGGAAATTTACACCAGTGGGCAATTTAGAGGGAACGCGGACTTGCCGCGGACCGCATGTCAGCGCCGCTCAGAAGCTGACCTGACTGGTGCGCCTGATAGGGAAGTTTAACCTAATACGATCCTCATGAGGGCTGCATTGATCGCCGGGTCCGAACTTCACGATTCGATGCAAAGAGTTCCAGGGAACGAATAGTCCCAGGATCATATCCGAAAGTCTGAGCAGACTCTTCAGGTAGCTAAGCTGGTATATCGCCGAGCACTCCCGACGCGTAGATACCAGCCCGAAGGCGTTACCTGAGCAACAGTGGCGCACGAGATCTCTAGAAGCCGTCGATCTGTTCCGCCTCCAGCCCGTCCAGGAGGTCGAGCGTGTAGCTGCCGTCGGGGTTGACGTGTAACGTCCCGTGGACCTTTGCCGAGGAGTACTGCCCAGCCTTGCTGTTGTGCTTCCACCAGAAGACTTTTAGCACAGCCATGCTACCCTCCGGCCGCGCGGAGGAGGCGTCGTTCTCAAATAGCTTCGGCAGAACCGCCTTGATCACTTCCGCATCGACGTCGCTGAAACCAGTGCGCTCCGAAAGCTGCGGATTCATGCTGCCGAAGAAGACATACACACCACTGTCCACGCGATGCTTCGCGCCCATGGTGTCGCGCCCGCGCTTGGAGCCGTCGCCTTCGCCGGAGACACTCTTAGTGATATGCGTAGTCGTTATATCTACAGGCTCCACACTGAAGGCCGACTGCACAGTGACGGGCCCGCGAATCGGGATGGAGATGCCCGTATCGCCACCGTGGTCGGCTTCTTCCTGCCCGTTGCCCTTTCCCTTCTTGATCTTGACTTTCATGGCGAAGAGCTGACCGAAGGCACGAACGTCGAACCATGCTTCGCAGGCTTTCCTTGCGGTATCCGGGCCGCCGAAAGCGTCCTTCAATATCTTGGAGGCGCGATCGCTCAGGCTGGTAGCGTCATCCGTCTTGCGGTCATCGGATTGCACGAAAATGGCAACGCCGGTCTCGGCAAGGCGATCGCGTAGTTTGCGCTTAAGGCACACATCGGTAATCTCACCCAGACCGTTGTAATCGGTGCGCGGACGGTTGCCATTGAGCGGATCCCCATTCGGGTTGGCGTGATGGACGCGAAGGATTACAGCAAAATCAATCTTCGATTGAAGCGGGCTCACGAGGTCAGGTCTCCTGTGGTGGAGCGGTAATGGCAAAAGATCATTCGGCGGAAGGTATCTCTGTACCCGAGGATTCGTAAGAAGAAGCAGTGGCGCGACGCAGGGCAGCACGTTGGCAATGGTATCCGAGCAGGAATTCAGGATCGAGCCGGCCGGAGAGCGTGAAGTCATCGTTCGCGAACTTCGTGCTAATCGTATCGAGCAGCTGCTTATAGTACTCAAGTGTTGCCGGCCGGCGGTTCTGGAGACGTTGCATGTAAGGCTGGAGCGCCAGTTCCAACGTGCGCCATGTTTCGGCCGGATGATCCGCGAAGCGCTGCATCAGTCGTTCCGCCTTGGTATCTCGATCTTCACCGGCAAGATACAGCGTATGCGACTCGATCTTTTCCGCCACGGCGAGCAATCTGCCGAAGAGGTAGCTCCTTGAACTTCTATCTTCTTCCAAAGCCATGCGGTAGTCCTTGTCCTTTCTGTTCCCGCAAATGAGAGAGCACGCAACACCAAGTACTGTCTCAAACTCCCAAGGTTCCAGGCTTTCTCGGTTACTGGCCCGAGCCACCGCGGAGAGCATCAGGCCGCGGGGCAACGGAGAACCATCCAAGATGCAGGGCAGCAGGCGCTCGATGGTTGCCTTGAGCAGCTTTTCGTCAACGCGGCGGCCATACGCCGCCTCGGCGATGTCGCGCGGTGCCGGAGTCCCGATGAATTGACGATTTCTACTGAAATTCTGCGGCCACGCCAATGCATTGTGCCAGTCCTCGATCCGCTGCAGAAACTCCGATCCAGATAACTCACGATAATAAGGGATCGCCATGCGGCCGGGCGTCGCAGAATCAAGGGCCATAACCATTATTTTCGAGTGCGCACTCAGCTTCGCCTGATACCCAAGAATCTTTTGTCGTAGACGTAGAGCGAAGGTCTGCTCCGCATTCCCGATAACTACGGGGATCGATATAGTCTCAACAGGACCGCTCTCTCCCTCCTCAAAGAGATCCCAAGTGCTGGCGACCACTGGCGGGGTTGGTTGTGCTTGAGCCTCCCAGGAAACAATTACCTGATCGGCGGCCCACGTTCCTTGTCGCCGGATAAGCCACCGAAGTGCGTTATGAGCCTTTTGTGTGGCATCGGAGCTAAGGCCATAGGCTTCCGCAGCGGTGTGGAAACGACCTCGGAAGGTATAGCCGGTTTTATCGTTTGTTGAGATAAGCTTGGCTCCATCGCGGCCGCTACGAAGTCGTTTGGGATGGTTGAAGGCCAGCGCCTCAACGGTTCCCGAAGCAAAACATAGGCCGCGGGTGGTGGGCAACGTGGCATAGTGATCTGCCCACGCCTTCTGCAGCGCAACATCTTCCCATACAGCGGACACCGGCTCTCCCGGAATCTCCACGCGCCAGCGAATGAGAGCATTTCCCTGATCTCGCTCTTTGGTCTTCGCATTCGGGGTGAGCAACTTGGCCAGAGGAGAGAGGCCATCTTTCCACTGTGTCTCAAGCGTACCGTCCGGTTGTCGGGTAAGCACACCGAACCGCACCAGGTCTTCGACGACCTTGCCCTGTTCCACATAGTGGAGGATTGACTGCAGTTTGCGGTTGTCGATGGCCCTACTCCAAGTACGTAACTGCTTCAGGTAGAGTTGATAGACCTTCGGACTGCCGAAGTCCGCCGCAACGTAGCGCAGCTTATCGCAGAGCGGATGTGCCGCTGAAGCTGATGTTCTGCCGGCAGACTTTTCTGAAACGGGCAGTAGCGTATTCTCTTTGGGAACTACAACGGCGCGATCAAAGTTGCCGTTTTGATCCAGCACAATTTCGATATGAGCCGGTTGCATAATGTGATCGATAGGCGTGAGTGCATCCGTGCCTGTAAACCGGGGTGAGCCAAAGCATGCATCGTAGGTCTCACTCAGGTTGTGAAGCCAACTCATGCGAGTCGGCCTTTCATATCCTCTGTTGCCTTATGCAAATTCTCAGATTCCTCCTTCACGGGAAGGAGAGATTTGCCAATACCGAACTGCTTCGGTGTCATCGAACGTATATCTTTGCGAACTACCGCACCGGATTTGTCGTCTGGCCTGGGAAAGGTAAGCACGCCATCGATCAACTTTGGACGCCAGAAGTTGGTTGCCAATCGACCTTCACCTGTTTCATCTGGGTAGCTGAAGCTGTGAAACATCAGTGCGTAATCCACGCTGCCGTTTCCGTCATAAGCGCCTGCACCTTCACCAAAACGGCACGGCCCCACGTAGCCCTGGCAGTCGCGTGTGCCTAGAAAGATGTCCTGGCGGCCGCCTCGCTCCAGACTGCGTTGTGCCGAGGCAAAATGCTTACCTTCATTTCGATCGCCAAAGAGTGCTTTCTGATACGGATTCCACTCAAAATGAGCGCGCACCTGATACTCAACGCCGGGGCCGTTGGTCAGGTCCACAGGTTTTCCGGAACGCGCATCACCGGTCAGATAGGTGTAGATCGCTAGCGTATTCCCACCCGAGACATATTCTAGGGGTTTCATGCCGCGGGTCTGCGTGCGGATGCGGCGCATGAGCCGCACCTGGTCCACATACCAAATGAACGTCGGCTTCCAGTAGATCGATTTGCAGATGCCTTTTAGAGCCTCATAGGTGGGTAGATGATAAGAGCACTTCTCCCCACCCACACGCGTCAGTGGATCGGTAAAGAGGGCGTAGCGGCCCCATACGGTGAACTCGATCGTGTTGCGCAGCATAGGAAAGTGATCAGGCAATAAGGCCTCCAGCGACGCCGCTTTTGGGCGAAGGCCAAACTGTTCGTCGTAAACTCCGGCCACAAAAAGTATAGTCCAGGAGCATGCCCGGCCGTATACCGAACCGGATTGTTCCAGTTTCCGCCATGCATGGGTCATCCACCGAGAACGTGTAACGCTCTGCCTGCCGCAAGAGCTTCGATTCTGCCACAAGAGTGGCACGAAGGGGACGAGCATGGACTGCTTACTCCGGAAGTGGACTGCATCTGGCGATTCTCCGCGACCTCCCTTTCGTGATTGGATAGGAATCTATTTGACGAACAAATCCGAACTGCCAACAAAAAGAGGCGTCACACCCTGTCGCGGTGAGTGGTACTGCTGCATCGGCAGGAATGGGCGCCACGAAGGGAATCAACGGAGCACTGGCAATGTCCAAAGGAAAAATGTACCCCCGCCACAGATACTGTTAGTTTTGCTCCTTCCCCTGGAGGCTGCGGGGTGGACGAGCCCACTGTCAGGCAACCGAAAAGCACCACTGGTTCAGGCCCATTGGTGAATAGATATTGATTTACCCAAGCAGTTTGAATCAAGCCATAATGAAATGTCATTTATCCTCTTTCCGTTAGCAGTACTGCGTAAAATGCACCTGGCATATCCTCTGGCATCGCCTTGACCAGTCCCACGTTCGGATCATCGCCGGGAGCACGATAGCCCAACCCTCAAAATAGTTATAGACCTAGTTTCCAGCGCCAAATACCATGTCGGCTCCAGGAAAAAACAGCGGGCACTTGCTGTAACGTTGTTCGGCACGGCTTTGCCTTCCTTTGCTGCGTTGTAAAAGACAGCCACGTCCTCGGCTGCCTCGGCTCAATAGACCACGGGAAAGATTTTCATATATCGGATAGCTGGGAAAGTGAGCATCCATGAAACGATTTTTACAATGGTTATTCCCTGAGAAATATTCGCACATGGCCAGATGCAAAAGGTGCGCAAACGTAGAGAGCAAAGCGTCGATGTTTTACGACAGAGATCTTGGTTGGTTTTGCAACGAGGATTGTCGCGATGAATGTTGGAGCGCTGCGCAAATCTAAAGCCCCTCGCGAGGGCGCTTAGGCTCTGTCGATCCCCCGTCATCTGGGCATCCGCGCAGACGGAGAGGCTAACGGTGCACACGATCGCCGCCGCTTCGTTCAGCAGTCGGTTCATTGTTTACTCCTCGTTAGAAGGGGTTGAGGTTAGAGAGTGGTGACCTTGCGGCGATGTGGAACCTGATGCAGCAGAGCTACCTCTGCCCGGCCGCGGAGCTTCGAGTGATCTTCTCGGCTACGCGGGTCTCTGGCGCTGCAGGAATCTTTGTTTCGGAACCCAGACTCAAAGACTCGGCCGCACCTTCACGCAGTAGGCAGTAACGCGGTCTATACGCGAAACTCTAGGCGACATGGAATGCAGAGTGTGTCAGGCCGCACTCACCGGAACAGCTCGAGTGTTGTAGGCCCGGCGAACCGCTCGTCCACGATCAACACAAACAGCGAAGTAGTGTGTCGTTGTTATCGAAATCCCACCCCACGATCAGTGGCGTCTGCAATGTCAGAAAAATATCCCGCTAGGTAGCGGCATTGAATCGACTGGCTTCAGAGAAATTGAGATATCTAAAGCCGTTTACGCCATCGCCACTGAATGGCAAAACAGTAGTGAGAACGCCCCGTCTCCGGGGCGTTCGAAGGGCGCTCGATGAGCGGAGCCTTACGACGAAAGCTTACTAGAAATAGCCGGGCCATCGCCGCTCAAGTACACTGGTATTCTTTTATTTCATCTTAGATTTTGCGTCAAGGTGGTGCTTGATGCTCTCTCCCCTGCTACCGCGACAGAAGTATGTGCTCGGCCTCGATCTCGGTTCGGCCGCGCTAGGCTGGGCGATGATCGCTCTTAATGAAGCGGAGGAGCCGATCTCCTTAATTCGTGCTGGTGTGCGCGTTTTTGAACCCGGAGTTGATGGAACGAAGCTTGACATCGAGCAGGGCAAAGACCAGTCCAAGGCGGTAAAACGCCGGACTGCAAGACTCCATCGCCGCCTGCTTCGTCGCCGTGCTGCACGACAGCGAGACCTCTTTCGCGATCTGCAAAGGGCGGGGTTACTGCCGGTAAACGAAGCGAGCGCTGGTGCAAGCTCCGAACAACGCCATCAGCTCCTCAATGAACTCGATCGAGCTTTGGTCGCGAGATTTGGTCCATACGCCAATTCCTTCGCACAGAAACCGCTCTATTATTTACGCGCCCGAGCGCTCGATCACCCGCTCGAGCCATTTGAGCTAGGTCGTGTGCTCTTCCACCTGAGCCAGAGGCGAGGCTTCAGTTCCAATCGAAAAGAAACTAAAAGGGGCGTGAAGGAAGACGAAGATCTCGGCCAGGTGAAAGCGGATATTCACTCACTCGAGCTGGCAATACAAGAGGCAGGTGCACGTACGCTGGGGGAATATTTCGCTGGCCTCGATCCACATGCAGAGATGGTGCGGCGACGCTGGACAGCGCGCAAGATGTTCGAAGAGGAATTTGAGTTCATTTGGGCAGCACAGTTGCCCCATCATGGCTCGCTTTTGACGCAGGGTCTGCATGATCGGATTCACGAATTGCTGTTCTTCCAGCGTCCGATCGCCTCGCAGAAACACCTTGTGGGAACCTGCGAGTTAGAGCGGGGCGACGACAAGCATCCTCCAAAACGTCGCGCTCCTTGGGCGATCATGGCCGCCCAACGTTTTCGAATGCTGCAGAAGATCAATGATCTTGTTGTCGTCGATTCGAAGAACAAAATCTCCAGGAAATTGAGCGAAGAAGAACGCTGCGGGCTTTGTCAACTGCTCGATCGTGAAGGCGCACAGTCCTTCACCTCAATTCGCAAGCATTTAGGGCTGCAAGGCACGACCTTCAACCAAGAAGCGAGCGGAGACAAAGAGCTTCCCGGCAACGGGACACAGAAGTCGATGCGGAAAGTGTTTGGTGTTTTCTGGGACGAATTTACAGAGGGCAAGCAGAACCAGATTATCGAAAACTGGCGCAACCGGAAGTCAGATGATCTTCTCCTGCAAGAGGCAGTGGAGCATCTCGGACTTGATGCGGATGAGGCTGCTTTGCTAGCGAAGGAAACCCCGCAAGCTCATTACTGTTCATTGTCTTTGAGGGCGATTGAAAAGCTGATGCCGTTGATGTTAGTTGGACGTTCTTTCAAGGATGCGGAAAGGGAAGTCTATGGGAGCCGTTTTTCGGGCCTGACAGTACATGACACACTTCCTCCAGTTCGGGCAGCCCTGCCTACTTTACGAAATCCTGCCGTTGAACGAGCTCTGACGGAGCTTCGTAAAGTTGTCAATGCGATCGTGCGCGAGTACGGCAAACCTTACGAGATTCGGATCGAGCTTGCGAGAGAGCTTAAGAAGCCGCGTCACGAGCGCGTGAAAGCAACTGCGGCGAACCGCAAGCGTGCGGTGGAGAATAAGACGCTCGCCGAACGTATGTACGAAGAATGTGGACTTCCAACTCCGCCTTCCAGAAAAGATTTAGAGAAAGCCAAATTGTGGGTAGAACAGCAGGGTGAATGCCCTTACACCGGCAAACGTGTACCGTTCTCATGCCTTTTTTCAGGTTCAGAGTTTGACGTAGATCATATTTTGCCGATTAGTCGCCATCCCGACGATTCTTATCAGAATAAGGTCCTCTGCTGCCTGAAAGAGAATCGCATGTATAAGCGAAACCAGACCCCTTACGAGGCATATGCTGCGTCGGACCCTGAGCGCTGGAGAACTATCCTAGCTCGCGTAGCGAAGTGGAACAACCCAAAGAAGGCACGAAAATTCGAGATCGTATCGTCCAATGAACTCGCCGACTTTAGCGCGAGGCAGTTGAATGACACCCGCTACACAAGCGTACTAGCCGGCCGCTTGCTAGCCATGCTCTATGGCGGACGCGACGTTGCGACAAGGACGGTCAATCGCCAAGTCATCTTCGCGTCGAGCGGTGCTGCCACTGCTCCCCTGCGACGTTTGTGGGGATTTGAGCGTATCCTGCAGACACTTGTGCCTCCTGAACGTGGAGAAGGCCGAGGGAAACCTCGCACGGACCATCGACACCACGCGGTTGATGCAATCACAATTGCGTTAACACGCCAGTCCGTACTTCAAGCCATGGCAGCTATATCCGCGCGTGAGCAGTGGAGAGTTGGACCCCTGACTTCACTCGTGAAATGACTAAGCAGCTCGAGAAGATGGTTGTCTCCCATCGTCCTGAACACAAAATTAGTGGAGAGCTACACAAGCGTTCAAACTTCTCACGCCCTTATATCTATCAAGGAAGGATTACAGTTCACATACGTCGTCCCTTAGCAAATCTCTCAGCAGCAGATATCGAGGCCGAAGACGTAATCGTGGACCCAGTGGTTCGTGAGACAGTCCGTGTGAAGCTCAGAGAACTCGGTGGCAACCCCAAGGTGTTCGAAAATCCGGCCAACGCTCCGGTTCTGATAGGAGCTAGCGGACAAACGATACCCATCCGGAAGGTTCGCGTAAGGAAGTCGAAGAATCCGCTTAAGGTGAGCCATGGAACAAGCGAGCGATTTGTTGATTCTGGAGGAATTCATCATGTGTCGCTGTTTGTGGTACGCGATGAAAAACATAAAGAACATTGGGAAAGCGTCTTTGTGCAAATCACAGAAGCATATGATCGGAGGCGTCGAAAGCTTCCCATTGTCGCGCGGGAACTTGGGAACGATCTTGATGCGGATTTTTTATTTTCTTTGTACAAGGATGACACTATTGAACTGGACCTTGATGGCTCCAGAGTAATCGCTCGGGTGAAGAAGTTCTATGCAACAGGCCAGATTTGGTTCACAGATGTGAATAATTCACAAACGGATGCCGACCAGCAAAGGCAGAAGACTACCTGGTCGAAGAGAGCGAACAGCCTGAAAGATCTTCGGCCACGCAAAGTTGTTGTCGATCTCCTTGGAAGAGTCCATCCCGCCAACGATTGATCGCATTGTTGGAATCGCCAATCTGGCCAAGTCAATTTGGATATCGTCTTGCGGACCGCAAATCAATGGGATGCTCGCGGTCCTAAAACACCGAGGCCTACTCATTCCGTGTCCAGAAGAAGTCACCAAGAAGCGCGGAGTTCGCCTTAGGAGGAGCTGATGAAGTGAGGGAAACTACAGCAAGCTAGAACCAACTATTCCGTCGCTCGGGCAGGTGCGCTCGATGATCGTAATCAACCACCAGTTTGGGAAGAGGAAGTCTTTATGGAAGAAAACTGAGAGCCCGAGGAGCTTCTCGCTCAAATTCTACTGTTCGAAAAAGAGAACCCGCGCCAGCCTACTTTTTCAGCATGCTAGGCGCGGTCTAGTGTTCTGGAGCGATGAATCCCGATCATCTCAAGCTCTCCCCGATCGGTCCCGCCAGCAGTATGGAGTGTACTTGAGCGGTAGATCTTAGGCCATCCCTAGCGGCTGGGCGCGGGAACGAACTTTACTAGCCAGTATACTGAGCTGTAAATCCTGGTAGTTCCTAGCGGTTCTCCGGCCCGCGCTACGCGCACCGGAAAACCGGGTACCTGCCTCATTTGGCTAGATAAGCTGTCTTGGACCAACAGATCCCAAATGAAATATCGATTCAAATGCTTGAGTCGAGAGACAAGCATCATACCTTGCGCTTTCTTCCGGGTGACAATTTAGAGCCTATTTCGTCAACTGACGATTCTTCATCATTCTCGATGTGAGGCAGTCCGGTACGAGCAGCAACTGCAGCTCGCTCACGTTTAATGCGTTCTAAACAATAGGTACGAAATGCTTCGCGAAACAACTCGCTGACGTTACGGCTTTCCTGCTGTGCGACTTCCTCTGCCTGTTTGGCCAAGGCGTCTGGAAAACTAATAGTGAATGCACGAGTTTTGCGCGACCTGGAGGACACTCATATCCTAAATTGTGACATAGTCATACATTTCAATACAGCCTAGGAGTTCCTAGGATCTACAGAACTCATGCCGATGCACCGGACAGCACGGAACAAAATGCTTTTCTAATAAGGCGATTACCTCATCCTCGATAAGGGAGGAGTCGTGAACGTTCTCGCAATTGGTGCTGAAGTCGCACGCCTGCACAAGGCGAAAGCAATCCTGAACAGCATTGAAATCCCGGTCGAAGTGAAGAGAGGTCGCCCCTCTCTTCCTCATCAGATAAGGCAACCAGCTTCCAGCCTGGCGAGCCGCAGGCTTAGTGACGAAGCCGGCGGGAAGATCGCTGGCTAACACTCCAGATGGCATGAACCTAAGGAGCAGGAGCGGCACGTAACGAGCTTGCACCCCTTCATCACCGACGGGTGCATCCGGTTCTAATATGCTAGATATTATGGAATTGCCTGACTTGGAAGATTCGGCGTTCTTGCAACACCTGTTACAAGGCCGAAGCGATCAAAATCAAGGGAGAGGCTTGCTGATTTCGGTTCCGTGGATACTGTGAAAACGACTTTGGATGGCTTCGCATGTTCGAAGTCCAAAGTCGTTTTCGGTGCAATGATTTCAGATCGATGTACATTCGGCGGAAGGAATAATTGCTCCCCGGCAAATTCTGCGTAACATGCCGCGAGGCTAGCCCAATTGAGTCCTGACACCGGACTCGTCTGAGCTGTGCCTCCACGTTCTTCCAACCAAATCTCGTTGAACGATGCAATTGTGCTCTTCCGGACTGATGCTGGCTCGAGTTTATGCGAGAATCCACCTCTCCATGTGATTAGGTGTACTACTCCCACCGTTCTTGGGTAGACCGCCACAAACTCAGCATCTGCAGTCGTTCTGCCATCGTATTTGACGAAGAGATGCTTCTTGAACGCTGGACAAATCTGCAGGAGTTTTCCTTGCGGATTAACCTGGTTGGCTTCAAGGCCATTGAAAGTTTCCAGACGAAGCAAGTCATTTCGACGCGAACTTACGAGGGCCAAATCGTCGGGTGAATAACCAGCCGCGGAATGCTCAGAAGATACATTGTTGGCTGGGTCTTGTGGCTGCAAAGGGAGGGCGCCGAGCAAAACGAAAGCCGCCGCCACGGCAACTACACGGCCGCACTTCTGAGAAACAAAGATCATTGGTTTGCGAAAAATATGAGGCGCCATATCTGTAGATTATTGTATGCCCTCGAAGAAGAGGGCATACAGACATTCACAGGGCATTCACTTCATTTTGTGTACGAGTGCTCTTCGATAAACATCCCAGCCAGACTGTCCAGCGACTAATAATGCTCCAGCTTTGAGATGCGCCAGCAGCTCTCGATCGTGATATATGCGTTCCAGATGAAGGCAGATGTCTTCGACAGATCTTATCGGAACCAAAAAACCTGACTTTCCATCGACAACAACATCTTCCGTTCCAGAGTTTTTGGTTGTAATTACGGGAAGCCCCTGTGAAAGCGCTTCCAGAACTACGAGCGCCCGGCCTTCGAATAAGGTAGGAAAGACCATGACATCGCTTTGGCGCATCAATTCCAGCACCTTTTCGCGCGGAATGGTCTGATACCACTTAGTTCGCTCCAAGGCGCCCGTCAATGCCGGACAACGCGCCACCATAGATCCGACCACGGTGAGCTCAACGGCCGGTCCCATTCTCGCAACGGCGTCAAACAGGTACGAAATGCCTTTGCGTTGCCCAAGTGAACCACAAAAGAAGACCCGTAGTGGTCCATTGTGAGACGGGGCGAGCTGGCTTTCCGCGAGAGGCGGGGGACATCCATAGGGAATGGCAGTCGCTTTTGCCCTGTAAATCTCGGGTAGTGTCTCGGATACGAAAGAACTGGGAACGACTATCTCATCGGCGAGGCGAAGTTCCACTTCCTTTCGCTCTAGTTTATCCTGCGGATCCTTTAGCCCCTGAAGCGTGATGGACCATGCAGGGTTCACTTCTTTCTCGTAACCCAAAATGCTATGCATACTCTTCCAGTAGCCGATGGGCAATTCATATATCTTCCGAGCACTCTTCGCTGCAGCAAAGCTCCTGCTAGCTCCATCTTCATATGCATAGATACTGAGATTCGGAGCGTCGCTCTTTAACACGCGGTTAGACAGCGCTTGATCGATAGAGGCCCACACGTCATCGGCGGTGGGAAAAAGCGGTGAGAGCGAAGGAACCCGAGATCCTATACGTTTTCCAAGCAATCGAAGTCCCTCAAGGTAAGGGTGCGACTCGATTGAGTCTGATGAGAGGTCAGAAAACTGCCGGCGGTTGATCTCCGAGCGAACGCTCTGCGGTAGAAATTTCACTCCTCGAAGATGATCAGCCGATATAGACGTGATGAATGTTTCGAGAAGGCCCGCCTCATGAAATGCACGCAATGCTTGTCTCACATTTGCGTTTCCGAACGGATGAGCCAGTATAATACTGCGATTCATAATTTTCATAACGCTTATTGTCCGAGAGTTATCTTGGGAGCCACGTTTGCCGGTTGCTTCAGAGTACAAGAGATTCGTGCTTATATATCGTGATAATCATCCATCATGTGGTGTTGGATGTTCCTTCCAACAAGTATCATCGATACCGAGTGGATTCAAACGCAATTGCTGCTTGGGCAACGGGGCCTTTGTCTAGCAATACTTCCCAATCCAAAGCCCGTCGAAGACTCTCCTGCGCTCGAACATATTTTCTGTCCGGCTGTGGAAGGTTCTATTTCTGCTCTGAACTGAGAGCGTGGTGCTCACGAGTATACTCAAGGTGGTATCGCACTCGACCGGTTCCTGCTCTGGTCACAGAGAGATCGACTTGCCGTTATTCCTCGCAGGACCCTTTGATACCGTATTGAGAATGCAAAAGACGACAGGCCAGAATTGAAATGGTATTCGCCTCGTCGGTCGCATTAATAGAATTTCTTCTGGAAGAGAAATCTAAATGAGCAGATTGATAGCGTTCCTTCTCCTGTCCTTAATTTGCTGTTCGAGAGGCTTCGCCGAAAGCGAGGTTGCCGCAATAAAATTCTCGTACCAGACGTCTGCCGAAGCTAATACGAGTGCGGGTGTGTTCGCCGATTCGGGGATTCTAATACGTACACTCTGGAGCAGTCGACCAGAGAGCGCAGGTATGCATGAATCAACCTGGGACGGCCGAGATGATAAAGGAAGTTTGGTGCAAGGTAGTAAATTCCAAATCAAAGTATTAGAAAGCCGGGTAATGTATCACTGGGATGGGCCGGTAGGAAACACCGGGAATTCCTGGACATCCGATAACGACAACTGGTCACAGTTCGGAACGCCACCTACGCAGAAATTGTGTTTCGTAAACGGATCTGGTTGGATCGTTAGTGGATATGCCGAGGGTCAATATAATCTAGGTCGGCTCGACCCATCAAAACCCAATTCTCCTCGCATTCTGAATAACAACTATTTGAATACTCGGATAGGGTTATCTGACGTAGCGACAGATGATGTTCATCTTTATTTCATGAACGCCGCTCAGGACACCTGGGTAACTATTTTTGATGCGAAGACGGGTTACCCCGTCTCTTTCACGGGAGGGATCTCAATCGTAGGGTCCCGCGGCTCATCAGTTCCTAACGAGGGATTCAATAATACAACGCTGAGTGTGATCGATCGAGAGCCAACGGGAGTAGGCGTGCCAACTGGGATCGCAGTTCAGAAAACTGGTCGTATCCTTGCTGTCGCTCACGGAGATTTTGTCTACCACACCCCTCGACCTGGATTGAACTTAGTTCGTCTTTTTGACAAGTATAGTGGACGGCCACTTGGAACAGACATTGCGATTTCAAATCCGCAACAATTAGCGTTCTCATCGGCGGGACTATGGGTGATTTCAAATCACACGCTAAACCTTGTGACCGATCCTGGATCCAAGAACGAAATTGTTATACCAATAAAAGATTTATCAAACCCTGTTTCGGTGGCTGTAAATAGATCCAATGAGCACGTGTATGTGCTTGACGGCGGTAACTCTCAACAATTGAAAGAATATGATAAGACATTTCGGCTGGTTCGCTCTTATGGGGACCTAGGTGGTTATAACGATCTAAAGCCGGATATTACTAACGATCGACTCCTTATAGATAATACCGCTGTCTTAGGTAAGCAGACCTCAAATGGATCCTGGCTCACCGTAGAAAATAACGGAGATGTTTGGTTCAGCGACGCCGGTACCGCCCAACGGATCATACATCTGACTCCTGACGGGGCACATTTCAAGTATGTCGATCAGATTCTTTATACTCCGGCTACTTACAACGCTGCCATTGACCATGGAGATCCAACAAGAGTTTTCAGTGGAATGTTTGAGTACCGTATCAACTACCATGTGCCTATAAAACCGGGGGACCCGGACACCCTGTTGGGCGGCAACGGGTCCTGGCGCTTGGTCCGTAACTGGGCCGTAGGCAATCGCCCTCCACCTGGCGCTAGCACAAGACACAATTTTCTCACGGTTGAAGATCTGGGGAATGGCCATACCTATGCTCAGATCAATGCGTATCAGAATAATTACGGGTACATGGCCGAATTGCCTAAGGCCGGGCCACTTCGTTACACCGGACAAGTTTCCGTATTCCAAACGCCTGTGCTTGAACGGGACGGAAGCTTGATGTCGATCAAAACCAGCGGTACTTTACCCAGGCTGACCCAGACGATCACGAGACAAAGTCTTGTCGGGTTTGATAGCTCGCAGAACCCAAAATGGTCAAATGCCGTTCCCGTCTTGGCAGTTAGCGTCGATTCCGAGAACGATCCCTATACGGTGAAAGGGATAGGGATGACTCCGAATCCTTATCCGTCCAGTGGTGGTGTTTATCCAGTCTACAATGCATCCCCAACTGAAAAGATCGGCTATCCGCACTTTGGGGGACTCACTGCTAACCTACGCAACTATGTTTTCAAAATTAACTGGGAAGCATGTATCTCGAACCGAGATACAAAAGGACTCTTTCCATGCAAAGCTGGCTACGGAGGACACTCAGGCATAGCGGCCATTGCAGAGGGGCGTCATATCCTTGTCGCATATGACGGTCAGTACGCTTCATGGGGCAATACTTATTCTGATTACTATGAAGATGGTCTATTAGTCGGAGAGTTCACTCAAGCCAGCCCTAGCGGTCATCGGCAACCGGGAGTGGCTCCTCCTCGGTATCCTGTGGGGTTTGCTGCGAACGTGGGAACGGTATCCGCGGTTACTGTCGGCACAGAGATCTATGTCTATCTGCCAACAGAATCGGGGTTTCCCCCGATTGTTCGATGGCACATAAGCAACCTATCTAGTATCCACGAATATGGTGCTTTCGGGACGTTAGGCAGTCGTATCAACTTAGCGAAGCTCTTCTAGGCGCATCGTTGAGTTGGGCGCACATCTGCGTGGCATCTGTCTCTTAGTGCAGTTGGGGAGTTTTCGACCTGAAGATTAAACGACTCGACCTGTTTAGGTTGAAGAGGTCATATGAAATTCAGGATTCTCTCTTGGAGATTTGATATGGTCCACTGCAGTTGAAGGGAAGAATGTATCTTTCATCCTCATAGGAGGAGATTCAACGAAGTACCACATTGCATAAGCAGAGACTATCGAGAGTACAGATCCGGTTAAAGTTACCAGAATCGCGTCTTCACGTTTGGCTAGGTGCAGGTAGCCGCAAAGATTCTTAGCGATCATCAACATTGGATAATGTATGAGATAAAGGCTGTAACTAATCTTCGCCAAAATGCTCAAAGTAGGACTACGCAGTCTCCGCAACCAGAACACGTTCTCCCCGGAGTGGCGTACCGCGGCGTAAATTATGAACCCGAACCAAAGATCGACCAACAACATCCCAAACGCGGAGACGCTTCGGATGGCGAGACTTCCTGAGGTCCAACCAAGAAATGCGACGGCTATAAGACCGAAAACTATGCCACTTCGATCGAAGACTCTATCCCAACTCCGCAAACGGTTTGAGTCATTGCGCTCGCGATACAAGAGTGCCGCGAGGGCCCCAATACTCAAAGCATCCATCCGAAAAAGGAAGGAAAACGATTCAGCATGTTCATAAGTATGGAAATGCCATCTAAGTAAAGGGCAGGTCAGAATGACGATCGGCAGAAAAATAAAAAAATAGCGATGGTTTATGAAGCGAATGAGCGGCGCCCATAGCGTGTAAAAAATCTCCTCGACCGAGAGGGACCAGAGGACTCCTAGCCCCAACATAACGGTCGGGCTAATCTGGTAAAGATGAAAATTCGGTTGTCCGAAGTGGAGACTGGAATAATACAGGATATATTGCATCCATAAACTAAACGCCGGTAACTTCTGTACTGATAGTGAAACTATAAAATACAGCAGCAAAATAAAGTAATATGCTGGAAAAATCCGAAACGCTCGTCGTGCATAGAATGTCTTGAAATAGCTTTTCTCGGAGAATTTAAGGTCGACGAGAATGCTGGTAATAAGAAAACCGGAAATTACGAAAAACATATCGACGCCGGCCCAGCCGTATACAGCCCCACTATATTTGACCCAAGACATATAGTGATGCCAAAATACCGCCGCAATCGCAATTGCTCTTAGCCCATCTATCTCCTTAATACGCATAAGGCCCTTTCGTTGCAGACAAGATAAAAATTCTCAACTTGAAAATCTGGAGAAGCTGATCTCAATGATTATCTTTCAGAGATATAGACAAGATGCAAATGTGACTCAGAACGAGGTCTCTGTACGTCGCCGATACCGTTCTCCGACTTCGCCCAATTATTCACCTAGGGTAGTGAGAATCCTCATTCGTCTAATCTTCCGTTGGACCGATGTCGACAGTTAAATTATATATGGAGAAATTACCTCGACGCACCGTTCGACCGACTGATTGGTCCGGTAGAGATTGTAAGCGTTGTCCGCCAACGACTGAAGCTTCAGAGAAGTCGAACCAAAATCGTCTGATAGCGACTCTAGGATCACTTCTGGAAGCACGTATGGCAAAGGTGCTGATGTCGCAATTCTCCGGCGTTGTAGTGGTATAAGAATCGGAATCATGGCATGGGCTTGATACGCAGCAATTACTCCCGATTTCTCCCAAACATCGGGCCAGTAAGCTACGATTCCGAATGCGCTATCGGCAAGCAGGGAACTCAATGGTCCATCCTCAAGCCTACCCATAATGTGAACCGGAACATCCCCGATCATTTTGGGTATTTGCGATATATCTCCGGAGCCGACATCAACCCATTCCACAACCTTCAGTTTTTTGCATATTCTTTCGATTGTCAAACGATACTCTTCATAAAGCCGGGCTCTATTCGCTGCCTGCCCGAAGGCTACCATTCGTCGCTGTCGATCCACTAAGGGTGGGGGTGCGGCAGGCTCTCCTATGTTAGAGATCACGGGCATCTTTGTGAGCGACCGATTTCCCTGATTAAGAGCCTGAAGTTTCTCAAGGTATTCGTCATTCGAGGTGAATGCTCCGATAGAACAGTCGAGCAGATTAGAGACACTTTTTCGCTGTTCACTGTTCGTCCAAAATGATCTGCGCCACGGCCTCCCTGTGGCATAGAGTTCGTGAAAATAAACTAACATGCGTGTCTTGGCGGCTAAGGCGGTGATGGCCTCTTGAACCGCATGCGGTTTGCCGTCACGCGAGTAGGCGTATGGTCCGTAGTGTAAAAGTACGGCACGGAAGTGATTAGATCTTACTAATTCCGATGCATGACTCAATAGAGCCGCAGGTGTTGCATCAGGCGGATACGAGATGGAGTTGGGTGCTATTTCGGCGACGTTCAAGGCTTGTCTGGGGCGTCGGTAAACAAGAAAGTGACTTCGAATGTTCCGCTCTTTTAAAAGAGCATTGCCAAGGTGTCGTGAAAAGTCGCCCATTCCATCGATGTCGGGACTGAAACCGGACACGATCTGTAGCACTGGTAACATGCTTTCCACTATTGGCTGATCCTGGAAGTTAGAAATTTCGGACAAAATCTAGATCTGCTTTGCAGGAACGCCAACTACGGTCGTCCCCGGAGGAACATCCTTTGTTACGACGGCATTCGCCCCTACAGTCGCTTGATCTCCAATATGAACGCCAGGGAGGATCGTGACTCCCCGTCCGATCCAAACATCTCTTCCAATTGTAATTGGATTGGAAGTGTGTCCTGAATCTCGGAGTAACTGACCGGAAATCCTGGTGTGATTTGCATCTCGTATACTCGTATATTCACCTATCAATGTTCCATCACCAATCGTAATGCGAGACATCGAAACAATGTGCACGCCCCTACTCAATAGCACATGGTCGCCGATATTGACAGATCCCTTGCCCCATGATTCAAGATGCACCTCTCGATAAAGAGTGACGTTGCGACCAATGTGAATATTGCCTGTACCATGCACGTCTGGACGGCCTAGAGTAATGACGGATGGATCTAGGTATCCCACGATGCTAGACTGGAGTTGAGCGAATGCCCAAAGGCGCCTCAACTTATCCGATACTTTCGTCGTCTTTCCGAGTAGCTTGATCAAGTTCAGCTTTAGGAGCTTTTTGCAAGAGGAGCCTGAATACGATTTGCTTTGAGCGTCATTGTCCACTATTCAGGTTCTCTCCATTGATTAACCAATACGATGAGCCTTTCGAGATATTGCAACACGAGCAGACCTCGTTGGGCTACCTTGGAAAGGCACGATATTATACAGAAAATTGTATTCGAGATTGCCCCCTGGATCGTGTCTCAGGAAAATGCATGATCGCTTGCTATCGACTGTCATTTTATAACGCCAGCAACTGCTATGGTAATACACCATTTGTTGCATTTGCGCGAAAATGATTGCGCAGCGACTTTATTAAGATGTCTTGTCAAACCACATTGATTGTGTGGCTTGGAGAAGAATGAGCCAAGAAAAAAGTACTCCTTTACGATGCAGCAGAATCGTACACGCGTTTGCTGTGAATCGATCAAATATGTCAGAGTATTCACAGCGGCAACTAGTGCATCTGGGCGGCAGATCTTGTTGACAGGATCATGAATTGAAGTTCTCTCGCGGTTGAGAAATCTGCAATTAAATCGTTCTATTTATCACGGGTAGGTGTTATTGCGAGTTTTACTCGTTGGCAATTATGCCTTAGACAAACAAGAAAGTATGCTGCGCTTCGCAACACTAATGCATCGTGAATTGTCAGTGCAAGGCCACGAGGTTCAGTTGTTGCAGCCTCGTGCGCACGTGGCGAAAATATGGCCATTCGGTGGCTTCATAGGTAAGTGGTTGGGTTATGTTGATAAATTTCTCTTATTCCCGAGGACACTTAGGCGGGTTAGCGGGAACTTCGACGTCATCCATATTTGTGATCATTCCAATGCAATGTACAGCCGGTATTTATCAAATGTCCCGCACATAGTGACGTGTCATGATGTTCTAGCTATTCGTAGTTCCTTGGGTGAAATTGCAGAGAATGCCGTGTCATTTACAGGACGGAAATTTCAGAGCCTGATTCTTAGTGGCTTAAGAGAGGCTCAATTTATAGTCTGCGTTTCCGAGAATACCAAGAAGGAACTACTGCGTATAACTAATCGCCCGGCCGAGGCAGTAGGCGTAGTCTATTTGTGTCTGAATTATCCCTACACTCCCATGGAAAGAGATGCAGCGGTCGCAAGACTGGGCCACTATCGCTTCGACGCGACTATCCCATTCTTCGTGCATGTGGGAAATAACAGTTGGTACAAAAATAGACTCGGGGTGCTGGAAATTTTTAAGAGCTTGACTGCGAGAAAGTCATCACCAAAGTGCCTTTTGATGATTGGGAAACCATTACCCGAGGTTCTTCTTAGCTATATTTCAGAGAATAACTTGCAAGATCAGGTAGTAACACTTTCCGGCTTGTCCAATGAGGACTTGCGGGCCGCATATTCGATGGCTACAGGTCTCTTGTTTCCGTCATTGCAGGAAGGATTTGGGTGGCCGATCTTGGAAGCGCAAGCCTGTGGATGTGCCGTATTTGCCACCGGCAAACCGCCGATGACTGAAGTGGGCGGAGAAGCCGCGATCTACTTTGATCCGAAAGACGTCGAAGCTTCTGCGGACGTCGTAGTCGCTGCTCTCGAAAGACTCGAGGCCGTTCGCAATCGCGGCCGCTCTAACGCATCACGCTTCGGCGTTGAACAAATGATGGCAGGCTATACAGACGCCTACAAAAATGCGGTCAGAGCCAGAGGGACAGGTCGATCGACCTCTTGATGGCGAGCGTAAAAATTAAGTTGTCGTTCTAAAATTGCTGTGTACGCTCATATAAAATCTGCGGCAGGAAGTGGGCCTGTTTATGGTGATTGACTCAAGGATCGGCGGAATGGGTGATGTTTGGATGCGTCTTATTGCTTTACACACTCTGTCAGGCATTACGAACGAAAAGCACACTCTCATCATAAAGCCTTCCTTAGCATCGATTGCAAGAGCCATCTTTGGAGAGCGCATCAACATTCAAGTGGATGGTGAACCCGACGTCGTCTACACTCATTACGGCCTTCGGCATCTCCTTTTAGGAATGTCTAAAGGCACAAAGTATGTCCATCCATTCCATTGGGTGCTTCGAGAAACACGAAAGCATACTGGCCCCAAGGACTTGATTAACGACCTCGCGGTAGAACTGGTGACGGCGTCCGGCAGATTGCTGATTCCTGTCAGAAGATACGTTTGGGAATACCAGGGCTTCATGGAATTGAGCGCATTGAAGCCGTTTTCTCGTGTGGATGTAGGACTGTTCGAGAATGCCAGTAGAAGCGACTGGGCACTCTTGAGTGCGAAACTTCGAAGCTTGGTTTCACACAACGAGAGAGGTGGCACGGACATCGTCGTATTCCCTTCCGGAACAGCGCATCAGATTATGCCTGTTTCTTTTGCGCGCGATCACCTCAGCTCTGCAAGTTTTGCCTTTCATGCCAACGATACTTATGGTGCGCAATATAAGAGTGAAGGGCTAAAGGTGATAACCTTTTCAACTCCGGAAGAGATGCTTCGACTTGGCTGTGATGCGCGTTTTGTATTATGCACCGACAGCTTTCCTTCCCATTTATGGCAAACTTGGGGGACTAGGGTGCTGGTCCTCCTGAGTCAGCAGACCGCAAAGCAAGTTGTACATCCCGGATTTCCAGAGTCTCAAATCGTCAATTCTCAGGCACCTTGTGTGAAATGCCGCAGTCGAGTAAGGACGCATGCTGAACATACTTGCGATGCAGGAAAGATATTCTGCGATACCTGGAGCCATCCTATATATGTGCAGCAGTTACTAAGTCTTATAAGCTAAAACCCAGCCCCTTCTGGCAGCTAAAGATTGGCAAGTCCCCCTAAGGGAAAGGGAAGTATATGTCACCTAATCAAGCGTTTAGCCGTAAGAGCAAAATACTTTTGACATTCTTTGCGGGTCAAGGCTGCGCTCAGATGCTTAATCTCCTGAGCGGCTTTATGGTTCTGCGTTGGCTCGATGTAGTGTCTTACGGACAATACGGCTTGACCTTTGGATTTCAATCAACGGTCAATATGTTGATTGATTTAGGTTTTTCGAGCACTATCGTTGCGTTGGTTGGGCATCGCGTAAATGATTCCCAAGTGCTTGGAGATTATGTACGATCTGGCCGTAATCTACGGTCACGTGTCTTAATGGTTGTTATGCCGGTCTCAGCGGCTGTCTTTTGGTACCTTACACATCGTTTAAACTGGACGATTGGTGTTCAGGTCTTACTTCTTACTTCGATTTTTGTATCTATATATTTCTCCGGAATGCAGGCATACTACACGGCTCCGTTGATCGTTCAACGAAGGCTCGGAACGCACTACTGGATACAGTCGTTGGCCGCCCTATGGCGCGTGGTAGGATACGTCATCTTATATAAAACTCATACTCTCACCGCCGTGAGCGCGGTATGGCTGAACGCAACGGGGATCGTCGCGGCTGGTCTGATGTACAAATTTGCTTCTCGTAAACTACTTTCGGAGCCCAAAGTTCCGAATCCCTTGGTCACGAAGCAGATGATCGATTATGTGTTGCCTAATCTGCCCGGTGTGATCTTTTTTGCCCTTCAAGGACAAATCTCGGTCTTCTTGATAGCAGCGTTTGGCCACAATACCGGCATCGCGCAGGTATCGGCATTAGCTCGTCTCGGTCAAATCTTTACACTAATTTCCGCCTTGAACGGCACGGTGCTTGAACCGTGGTTTGCTAAATCTCGAAAAGAAGATGTTTTGAAGAAGTATTTCGAAGCGGCGGGTCTCACTGTATTTTTCTCCAGTCTCTTCGTCACTTTTGTAGTCGTGTTCCCGGAGGGCCTGCTCTGGATTCTTGGCAAACATTATGGTGGTCTTCGTTCGGAGGTCCGTTGGACGGTGTTGAGTGGATGTACAAGTTACTTAGCAGGTCTCACCTGGACGGCAATATCGGGACGCCGCTTGATATATTGGAGTTCGACTGTTTTGAACATAGCTTTGATCCTGATTACCCAGATAGTTTTTCTGACAATCCACGCGGTAGCCGTTCCACTTGATGCGGTTAAGTTTGGATTTGTTAGTGTAGCTGCTTCTTTGACGGCACAACTAATTAATTTCGGCTACGGACTTAAACGAGGGCCACGTATTCAGCTGACAACTGGAGATCCACTTATTACAGCAGAAGGTAAATAGATGGGCGGAAAGTCACAAGAGCAATCGATGGATCAATTTAGAGAGTTGACGAGAAAGGTGTTATTCCGAATCCGCGAAAGAGTGTCCACCCTGATAGCCGGAAATTTTCGGAGGATCTACTGGACCCTTCATGGAATGCAGGTCGGAAAAGACACAGTGCTTCCACGTCTACTCGTAACGTGGCCGCATCAAGTCAAGATTGGTGAACGTTGCGTCGTTGAGCCCGATGTCTATTTCAAATTTGATGGGATTTGCAAGCCTGGCCCGAATATCATCATTGGCGACTACACGTTCATTGGACGAGGATGCGAGTTCAATGTGACTAGACGGGTTGTTGTTGGTAAACACTGCTTAATTGCAAGCGGAGCGAAATTTGTTGACCACGATCACGGCACAGAATATGGCTCACTTATGGGGCCTCAACCGAGCACAGCCTCCGCAATCTTATTAGGAGATGATGTCTGGGTTGGGTCTAATGCAGTTATTTTACAGGGGGTTCAAATTGGGTCCGGAGCGATTGTGGCGGCCGGTGCGGTTGTTCGCACTAATGTCGATGAGTACGAAGTTGTCGGTGGAGTTCCTGCGAGAGTTTTAAGGAACCGTCGTATAGAATCGAGAAAGAGCGATGCATAAACGCGCGGACGGTTCCGATCACTTTGTCATCTCGCATGAGCTTATGGTCTGCACTCTCTTCGAGGGTGATTACCATCTCGGGCTAGCGGCTTTAGTCAATTCGTTAATCGCTCATGACTTCAAGGGTTGTATAGCGGTTGGCTATCGCGGCGCTTTGCCGCCTTGGGTCGACCAACTGACCAGAGCTCAGAGCGTTGCTGATGCTAATCAGTATCAAATCTCGGATAATGTCCAGATCAAATTTGTAACGATAGATACTGCAATGCATCTAGCGAATTTCAAACCATTTTTTATGCGACGGCTGCTTTCGGAACATCCAACATGCAAATACATTTGGTACTTCGATCCTGACATAGTAGTACGTTGTTCATGGGAGTTTTTTGTTCAATGGGTCAAATACGGTATTTGTCTTTGTGAAGACGTTACGAATGGGACAATGCCTACGAATCATCCAATAAGATGTAGATGGATTGAGTTAGCTACGCTTTGGGGACTGGTGAATCCCGTGAAATTTTCCCGCTATTACAACAGTGGTTTTGTAGGGCTGCCTGCGTCTTCGGCCCATTTTCTTGAAGTTTGGGAATCTGTAATTGATTCTGCACAATCTTCAGGAGTCAGTATGACGGCTTTTGGTATCGGAACTCGAATGAGCCCCTTCTATGGCGTGGACCAGGATGCCATGAATGTTGCTGCGATGTATGCCGGCCTACCACTCACGACTGTTGGGCCTGAAGGAATGGATCTTGTTCCAGGTGGTTTCACAATGTATCACGCAATTGGATCTCCCAAGCCGTGGCGGAAGAACATGCTCTTATCGGCGATTAAGGGCGTGCCACCTTCTGGATCCGACAAGGCATTTTTAGCCAATTTGGTCCGCCCGATTCGGGTTTACACAACTACCAGGCTCGCAGTTAAGCGTCTAAGTTGTAACGCTGCGGCGCTTATTGGTAGGTTCTATCGACGCGGCTAAGGCATTCGGTTACTGATGATTGCATGGTACACAAAAGTAGTTTGCTAAGACCACAGTGGGCAAACTACAAATGCACTAAACTGCGGGTATTTTCAGCAGCATTCGAACCTGACTTTCCACATCGTCGATACTGACGTATTGGTCGCCGTCCTTAGGAAACATCTGATGATGAAGTCCTTCTATCTCCCATAAAATCCGATGAGATGTAGGATCGTGAACCCTATTGAGCAATACTATGCAAGGTTTACTAAATCCTGCTGCAAGGTGCATTGTGAGACTTGAATTGGATATCACTAGATCTGCGGTGGAGATCAATGCCATCGATTCACGTAACGATACTTCTCCGCATTTATTTTTCCAGCGTTCAGCGGTGGCGATGATTTGATCAGCGACGGCTCTCTCGTGCGAAGACCCTATGACATAGCCGCAGGACCACTGCGACAAGCGCTTTACAAGCGCTCCAAACAGGTGCGCCGGCCATTGCTTGTCTGCGAATCCAGCTCCGGGGGCAATTACGATTCGAGGAAATCGTTGATTCGGAGATTTCGAGATTTGACCCCACATTTCTTCAGCAATTCTGTTTTCGAGATCGGAAAGAAAAAGTTGAGGGCGTAAATCGATATCGATATCTGCACTAGGACTGATCAAATTCACGAAGCGAGCCGATCCCTTGGCGACGGATTCTTCCTTTGATGCATTTAGGTAGGCTGTTGCAGCTCGATGACCTCCAGCGTAACCTTTACGCCCAAGCCTCACAGGAATGCCCATATGGATTAGAAGGAGGGACCCCAGTTGGCTTCCGAGCACGTCTATGCCAACGTCAAAGTGTTGAGCTTTGAGTGCCCTCACTTCATCGGATCGAAAAATATAATTAATCGACTTTCGAAGACTTTGGTCGCCGGTGAACTTATTGTGCCAAGGCGCATTGCATTCAATAATTTCCGAGATGTGAGGGTTGTACTTTAGGATTTCCTTGGACCACTTTCCAACGCCGGCTACAATTCTTGCTTCGGGAAAGGCGCTTCGTAATGCGCAGAATAGTGGCGTTATGACGGTTAGGTCTCCTAAATCGTTATTGCGAAGGACGAAGATTGATCTAGGTCTCTCAACGGTCCGGAAGGTATAAGCATGTCTTGCGGCAGCTATGCCGTATTCAAAGATATCTCTTTTTAATCCCATCTATTTCTCGCTCGGTGGACATGTGGTTCGGGCAACTCTGTGGAATTATTAATGGAATAGGCGTCTGTATTGGCTAGAATAGCGGAGATTCTCGGTACGCATGCCGATTTGTTTTGCTGGTGCTCCGGCAACAATAGTGTTTGGCGGTACTGGCCGCGTCACGACTGAGCCTGCTCCCACAACACATCCTTTTCCTAACGAGGCTCCCGGAAGTATCAGCGCGCGCGTCCCAATGAAAACGTAGTCTTCGATAACGATGGGACTTGTTATTCCATCACCGTCGCTCGATTGCATATCGTGTGAGGCCGTTAGTATGCATACCTCGGCGGAAATAGACACATTATTGCCAATTGTCAGGCCACCGCGCCCGTCCAGGCGGCATTTCTGATTTACTATCGTGTTCTTCCCAATCGATAAGTTGCCTGGACAGTCAAACCACGCCCGCATAAATACGCAGGCCCCCTCGTCAATTTCTATTTTTAAAAATGATTGATAGAATGTGCGCCGTATGAAGAAAAAAGGAATATAGGCAACAATATTATTGGCAATATACAATCGCCCGTCCAACCAGAGTCGCCTAAGGAAGTGAACTAGTTTCGCATTAGCTCTGTTCATTCTTATTAAAACCGTCTAGTGCGGGTTGTGCTGATATCCTATGCCGGATTACTCCCCAGTCATTCTAGAGGATGACACAGTCTCGTTGGAAATATCCAGCCCGCAATCATTCGATACAATTTTAGCTAGCGTGTTCCGACAGAAGAAGTCGTCAGAATCTATTCGGTTTCAGCTCTCCTGTTTCGTAAGATCGCTCATGCCGCATTTCGTTGACGTCATCCTCGTCTTTCGATAGCATAGAATCGATCTGCGTAGGGTCAACGTAGACAACACGAAAATGCTCGAGATCGGGACTGTATCTCGTTTTTCTATCGTAACCTATTGAAATAAAATACCTTGCTTGCTAGAAGCTTGGGATTTCATCTAAATTCACGAATGTGAAGTCAGGGCCTCGAGAAATTTTGACAAGCGACAACAATACTCCCCAAACGTTTCCGGCTGTCGCGCCAGCTCCAAGTAGTGAAGTTGGCTTAGCAGAGATTTTTCGCATATTTAGTCGACGCAAGTGGATCATACTTGGCTCCGTTGCTGCAGCGCTCGTATTTACATGGCTCTATACGGCGCATCTTCCAAGAATCTATACGGCTACCACTCGAGTAGACATCGGACTCAATCAAGCAAATTCAATACAACTGGGCTCTGCCAGTCAGTTAGAGGCAGTGTCGGACCAAAAGCTCCAAACGCAGCTTGGAATTCTCAAGAGCCAATCGTTGGCGTGGGATGTTATCAGACGACTGCATCTTTACGCAGATCCCGATTTTATGCAGCATCATCCGTTTCCAGCGGGTCAGGATCCTGAAAGAATTCCCGATGGAGTGCGGGTCAGTCTGACATCGCTTTTTGTAAATTCACTCACGGTTCAATTTGAACGCGGTACCGAGATTGTTCAGCTTCAATATCGCTCTACAAGTCCCGCTTTGGCCGCGCGGATAGCTAATGAAATTGCAGAGAGCTATATAGACCGAAACTTCCAGAGCAAGTATCAGACCACACTAAAGGCAACGACCTGGCTAAACGGACAACTGGATGGTTTGCGGAAGTCAGTCCTTGAAGCTGACCAGAAGTTTGCGCAATTTCAACAACAAACTGGTTTGCTTCAAACTGATGAAACCCACAATCCCAATTTAGACAAGTTGTTGCAACTCAATGTCGCTTTGGGAAATGCGCAGGCGCAGCGAATCCTAAAGGAAGAACTGTATCGCGCATCAGCTTCCGTCGATCCGGATCAGTTGTTGCCAGCCGGTACATTCCCAGCACTTCAATCACTCAGAACACAAAAAGCAACGTTGGACGGCGAGTATGCGTCGCTATCCGCGAAATATGGAGATGCATATCCTCGAGTAACGCAAATCAAGAATCAGATTCTGCAGGTCGAAAAAACAATTGGCAAAGAAGCCGCCAGGGCTAAGAGTCAGATCGAAGTCGAGTACCAAACTGCTTTGAGCAATGAGCGAAGCTTATCTTCAGCTGTCGACCACCAGAAACAGGCGATCTTCGCACTGAATCAAACCGCCCTGCAATATACAATCCTTCAGCGTCAAGTTTTTTCATCGAGAGCTCTCTATGAAGATCTCGTTAGGAAGTTGCAAGAAGCAGGTATCACCTCAGGGTTGAATGCTGATGCAATCTCCGTCGTTGATCAGGCAATGCCTCCTATTGTCCCATCAGGGCCTCGTAAGACTCTCAATATGGAAGTTGGGTTTGTCATTGGCTTGCTGATGGGTCTTGGTATAGCCGTCTTGCTCGAGATTTTGAATTCTGCAATCCAAACACCCGAAGATATTGCTACAAATTCCGGTCTTCCGACATTGGCGTTTGTACCGCACGCCGAAGGCGGCATGAAGGCGGTTCAGAGATTTGCGGAAAAGAGAGTAGATCCTTCGCAGAGGCGCTTGGCTTTCCGAATCACTGAAGATGTGCGATCAAAGTTTGCTGAGGCTTTCAGAGTACTGAGATCAAATCTCTTGCTTAGCTCAGCCGGGGCGCCTCCCAAGGTCCTTCTGGTTTGTAGCTCATGGCCGAATGAAGGCAAGTCGACGACAACTTCTAATTTGGCGGCCGTGTTGGCACAGATGGGTAAGCGTGTCCTATTGGTGGATGCTGATTTGAGGCGTCCTTCGTTGCAGCGATATTTCAGTGTGCCCCCGACAGCCATAGGCCTGAGTGAGATCCTTAGCGGCGCTGAATACGATGCCGCTGATTTCTCCTATCCGGATCCAAGTGTGCCAACGCTGCAGTTGCTGACTGCAGGCAAAATCCCCCCTTCATCGTCGGAACTGCTTATGTCGCCTCAAATGACGAAAGTCCTCGAGGAATGGAGACATTTGTATGATTTCGTGATCATCGACTCGGCGCCCATTTTGGCTGTGAGCGACGCGCTCTTTTTAGCATCAATAGCGGATGGCGTAGTGATTGTTGTGCGAGCGGGTTCAACGCCAAGAAAGGCGCTACGAACTCTGAAGGACAACATAGTGAAAGTTCGGGGGAAAATTATTGGCGTCCTGCTGAATGACGTCAAGGCTTCATCTGAAGCTTATTATGAATATTATGGTGGAAAGGGAGGAAAGCACGACAATTACTATTCCTCGGAAAATGGCGGCTAGGACTATGAGTGCATTCCTTATTAGTACAAGTCTCAGGAAACGACTGATAATTGCTTTTGTTGTTAGCAGTGCAATGGCGATTTATTTCTCCCTAGAAGCACGTCCTCTAAATGCTCAGGAACCAACGCCTTCCTCATCCTTCGCTTCGCAATTCACGACACGAAATGGCGATGCTTTGATCACGCCCGGCGACCTCTTGTCGATTAGTGTTTTCGACACCGCCGAATTCTCCGGGACAATGAGAGTTGGCAACGAAGGGAATATTGCCCTCCCCTTAGTGGGATCACTGCATGTCGCAGGATTGACCGCGCCAACAGCTGCCAAGTTGATTAGTGATCGGCTCATTGAAGGAAATTTCCTGAAGAATCCCCAAGTCACCGTTTCGTTTGTCGATTTCATAAATCAAAGCGCGTTGGTTCTCGGAGATGTAGTCAGGCCGGGCCCCGTGCCGATCCTTGGATCTCGAACGTTGTGGGAGATCATTGGCGCTGCGGGTGGCATAAATCCTACCGCCGCCAACAAGGTCATTATTATTCATCGCAGCGATCCGGGCCATCCACTCGAGCTCCCGATTAATTGGAGCAAGGGTCTCGCAGAGCAGCCAAATCCTACAATCTCGTTGGGGGATACGGTGGAAGTGCCGCGAGCAGGTATTGTCTATGTGGTTGGAGAGGTTAACAGACAGGGAGCTTATCCAATCTTACACGAGAAAATGACTGTCCTGCAGGCTATCACCTACTCGCAAGGAATCAAATACACGTCAAAAGCTTCGGAAGCCCGACTAATGCGTAATACCGTGAATGGCCGCGAGATATCGAAAGTGGACATCCAAGGGATGTTGAAGGGAAAAGTTGCAGACTTCGCTTTGCAGGATGAGGACCTCCTTTTTATTCCCAATAGCGTTTCGAAGGTTGTGATTACGCGTGGGCTAACGGCTGCAATAGGAGTGGGCTCAGCTGTGGCTATTTATAGGACTCAACAATGACATTCTGATCATCCAAACCACCCTTGTATGTCAGTGAAGGATGATTGTAGGCATGATCGATAATCAAACTAATTTAGATTCTTCGGGGCCTGTTCGAAGTAGCACGGCTACAGAGTTGCGGATAAAGTCCTTGCTCTGGGCATATTTCTGGCTGCTGATTTTCGAAGGCGCAATACGAAAGTGGATTCCGCCTCTTTCCGTACCATTTCTGGTCATCCGCGATCCGATAGCTTTAGCTATTTGGTTTTATGCGAGCAAAACAAAGAGTTCAATTCCGAAGATTTGGGGATATTTCTACCTATACGCATTCTTTATGACGCTGCTGGGCCTAGTTCAAATCATCGTCGCGGATATTCCCGCTCCAGTGTTTTTGTATGGCTGGCGTACCTACGTCTTGCATATTCCGGTAATTATCGCCGCCGTCAGCATATTTGATGCTGAGGATCTACGAAAGCTTGGAATTAGATTGCTAAAGCTCTCAATTCCAATGACGTTTTTGATGTTCGCCCAATACGTCGCTCCCGGGGATTCCTGGTTAAATCGCGGAGCATCGGAAGGGAGTGCCCAAATAGGGGCGGCGCTTGGTCATATTAGGCCTGCCGGCACGTTTAGCTTCATTACAGGATCTGCGTCGTTCGTCCAGTTTGCTGCGGCATTTGTTATGCTCGGACTTTTGAGAAGGGGTGTGTTTCCCAGATGGCTGGTGGTGAGTGCCGGCATAGCCGTTGTGGCAGCCATGCCAGTTAGTGGCAGTCGTACACTGGTGTTGGGGGTAGTTACAGTTTTTGTCGCAGCCATAATCGGAGGCATGGTAAGCGGAGCAGCGTCGTTTGATGTTAGAAAAGTTCCGAAAATTGTGGGTGGGGTGATTGTTACTAGTCTGGTAGTGGTTGGGATTGCACAGATACCGCTAGTCAAGGATGGGATTGTGACGTTCACGACTCGGTGGAATCAAGCGGCGGAGTCAGAAGGCGAAGGAAGTGGAGCTTCGGCGGTGGGGAACCGTGTGACACTACCGTTTACGCAGGTCTTTGATATCGCTGCTACCGCGCCAGTGTTGGGTCGAGGAATCGGATTGGGAAGCAATTTCTCTGCGACCTACTCGGGATCCGATAGCTTAGCTCTGGGTGAGGGTTCATGGGATCGTGAAATGAGCGAACTTGGACCCATTGTGGGCTTCTGCTTCCTGGCACTGCGTGTAAGCATTTCTCTGATACTCGTTGTCATGACTCTTCATGCTTTACGGAGACACGTGCTCTTACCGCTATTACTATTGACAGCCACAGTCCTTGCGATCCTAGTCGGAAACCTCGATCAGCCGACGACCCAAGGTTTTCTGACACTCTTGACGGTGGCAACTTTTGTTGGAATGAAAGGCGATCCGAAAATCCGATACTTGTAAGTTCCCAACTAAGATTGTCTGATGCCATTTGGAAAACTATTGGCTGGTGGGCTGCCAGGTTTCTCTTGGCATTTATTGTCGTGAATTTTGTGCCTTGAGGGGAGCGATTTTAGAAACTTTTCGCTCCAGAAATGCCTTAGATTGCAAGCGGCTGTTACTTCCCGTTCCTCTTCTATTTTGGAACCTATCGGATGATCAATGTTCGCGGATCAATACGATGAGCATACCAATATGGATCGCACTCATGTTCTTGTAGGACTATTCCCTGAGAGCCGTATCTTCGGTGAGCTGATCGGATTTCTGAGTGTGCTATTCAAAATCAGCTTCGAATGTGCCCACAGAGAAGCGGTCATTTCAACCGGCAGTTTTCGGGCTATCTAATCCGGAGCCATGTGTCTTTCGTTGGGCGTTCCAGATTGGGATGCCATTGAATTTGTACCGAACTTGAAAAATTGCGTTGGGCTGTTGCAGCAAGTGCCGGGATCAAGTAGCGCTCGTACTGAGCGAAAGCATTCATCTCGAAATTCGCGCCTAGCCGCTTCACCAGTTTGACGCTCACATCAGTTTGAGTGCCACCCTGTGCCCACAGCCTGCGATCCAGCTTCGCGTCGCGATATTGAAATTGGAGCTGCTCCTTCGGACTCAGCCAATAGGTCAGCCAGCCCTGATAGCCATTGCTGTCTCGTCCGATCCAGTGCCCAATGACCTGGCCTTTATTGGTGAAGCCATCGCGATATCCGTGGTTAGTGTAAGTTCCTCCTGAATAATTTGGGCTGCTTGTGTACGGTGCCTCGAACCGCAAATCCCACCGTGGTAGATGAGGAAGCCGGGATATATAGATCCCCGGTGACCAACCGGAACGGCCAGGATTTGCGAGCGGAGAAGGGTCATCGTCCGCGATGGAGTCGGCGTAGAGAGTTACATCTTTGAGGCGACGCGGAAGTCTCCAACGAAAGTCGAAGTTCCCACGGCGATCGCCGACGTCGTATCTCCGCAGACCGGCTTGTAGAAAGTCTCCAGAACTCTTGAAGCAGTTCCAGAAAGTTCCAAACGTCAAGACGCTGTATCCCTTGCCTGCAAATTCGCAGCTACGCGAAAAGCCGAGCTCCAGATCTTTAAGGGGATGAATACTGATTTTGTTGCCAAATATCCAAGGCTCATTTGGCGAAATATGTCCTTTCAGATCACCGAAGTAATTGTCGTAACGAATTGGACCGATAATGCGAGAAATGAAAGGGATATACAAGGGTTCTACACGATTGATGCGAAACATGTAGATTGGTTCGGCGTTAGTACTCCAAAGAAACGCGCCGCCCTGATTTGGTGCTAACCACATCTCGCTTTTCCCCACGGAGATTTCATGGCCGGCAATATGGTAAGAAAGATTTGCGCTTAGGAGGCGAAACTGATCGCGTGTGTCGACGCCAAACTGTTGCGCCGGGGTTAGTACGTCAAACGCCGGACCCGCGTTTCTATCGGCTATGATCTTCTGAACGGGGATCGGAAGGGGGCCGAATCCAGGAGCGTGTTGATATTCTCCACGTGCGCTCAAACTGAAGCGTCCTGCTTCAATTCTCCCGTCAAAGCCTAATAGGAAGTTGAATCCTTGCCCGTACGGCCGGCCTGAATCGTTAATTACCGTCTGCCCAAACTGGAAACTGCTGTTCAGCGGTTGACTTCCGGCGATTTGTATAAACCGACTATAGACTGAATCCAATTCGGCGTTGACTGGATGTGGCGATAGATCTGGGCTTAGAGTTCGCTTAACCGAGAGGTAGATTTCAATAGCATCGCTGTCGTTGCTGGATCGAATTGCGTCTTCACTGTCTTCCAGCATCTTCTCTATGCTCATTCTGGTCCAAGGTCGCAGACCAAAGAATGCATTGTTTATATAGCCAAGAGAAGACAGGCGGTCCAAGGCCGGGTAGATCCAACTGTCCATCGGAACATAGGTCGAACCCAACATCGATCTATCGGTCTGGACGAGCGGGGGGAAACCAGAAGGCTGGCCTCCGGCCAATTCAGTCGATGCAGATGTATTTTTTGCCCTGTCGTGTACCGAAAAGCCTTCGGTATCAGTTAGGACTTGATTAGCGGAAGATGGCTCATCCGGAAGTTGTACTAGCGTCGCCGTCGCCGTCTGTGCTACCAACCTCGGACACGCGGCAAACGCTGTGAGGATGAAAAACAACGAAACCGATTTCAATACACAACCTCGTATCAAGACTAAAGCGTCCACCAAGCAAAGTTCTTGTCTATACCTTCGGCGCCCAGATCTGGTTTGGGGTCCGTTCGACAAAATCGAAACCCTAGCCTTTTGGGCATTTCAATAAACTTCCAAATCGCTCAGACAGCCGAAATGAGGTGTAACCGTTGAGTTTGATTCCATCGTTGCCGGTTTGCGGATCGTTGGCATCCGCCTTTGAAGGATCTTCCCATCGAAAGGGCGTACATCTTGCAATTTATTATACCCTCTGAGAAAGGGTGGAAGACTAGTCGTCAAGAGAGCCTAGTCTTGTTGATCTGATTGGGGATCGAACGACGACCCGCTTCGATACCATCGCGCAATAAAACGCAACTCGATGAAATAAATTCTGATGTAAGTCTTAGCCCCTACGTCAACTTGTGTTGGGCATTCTGAACCCGGTGAAATCCAACTAGCACGCTGTGCTTGATCATCGGGACGATTCGCGTTGGTCTTTATGAGCCTGCTGATTGTTTATTGATGCCAATGTAGAATTCGGCTGTGGCGAAGAGAATCGAAACTTTAGAGGAACAGAGAGAGATCTACCAACGAGGCTACTTCTCGTATGCAGTGACGATCGTCGGGTTGTTTGTGAAAGACTTTCTGGTTGTGGAACTGATAACCATGGTCCTCATTAAACTGGGCAAGGTCAAGGCATTCGGAGTTTCGATCCTGCTTGGAGAGGCCGCGTTCTTCGTACTTCTCGGAATCATCTACAGTGAGTTCGGCTGGCGTCGACTGAAGAAGAAACTTGGAATGCCTAAACGGTCATGAGTTCGAAACACTCGTCCGTTGTACTGAAGATTCTTAAAACGATCCCGGGATCACTTAGAGGTCGACATCAGGTGCGGTCGGATATCGATTAGCGTAACTCGAAGGTGATCATTATGACGGTGCCATTATGATTTCCTATCCATCTGGGAAGAGTGATGGGTGACACACTCTCCGTTTCCCCGATCACACTGAGGAAGGCTCCCTCTTTCGGATAATATTCGACTCTGCTAAACCGCCAGGATCGACAACGATGTCTACTATTGCATCGTTTTCGCCGAGACCGCTACGACGGAACGCTATAATATCATTTGATGGGAAGAGCAGATGCTTGGATCTTTAGATAAACAATTTTGACGGACTACGGCGATGAGAACTTGCTACAAGATACATCTCACAAACATAAGCATTACGGCCGAGCGGCTTGATATGACAGTTCGCATCGCTTATGGGACGCTCATCGTCGAACAAGAGATGGTAAATGACGGAAATGGCTATCTCGTCTTATTGAGCAAAAAATGGCGAATAGTATCCGAGCAGGTATCTTTACTCCCTTTCTACAATGAGGAAGTGATCGTGGCCTGCGATGAACACATCTGGAACTGCTTTTTGTATAAAACAAAGGGTGATGTTTCCGTGCTCCAAGGACTCAATGACTTAGGTGATTCTGAACTGGACTCTCTACGTGACAGGCCGACCATCCTAAACACGAGGCGATAAAGTCTGCTGATGAATTAGCCTACGTAAGACCAGGCAGCTGACGGTACATTCAGGCTCTTAGCCTATTTCTTTTCTGCTCATATAATTTCGCATCTACTAAAAATCTAAACCAGAATGTCTGCAGAACCCAAAAGATAAGACCTTCAGTCCCATCCAAAAATCCGGCCCTTATCACAAATCTGTAGATAAACAACAATACAGGTCTAACGAAAAGCGGAAATCGACCATAATATGCCCTGAGTGATCGCTTCTTCTCGATCTCATGTCCTGATATCTTGCCCTGAATTCGACCAGACGTGTCCGTCTGCGTCAATTCGCGAACTTCAGCATCGGACCACCGATTATGTCTGAACGTCCACTCGGATAGTGACATCTTTATATCGTCAATCATGCAATGATGCAGCTTTCCAACGGTTCCATCACAATAAAAATGTTGATCATATTCTCGAGCTTCACAGCGGCCATGCCCCTTTTTGAACAACCGCATGTGCCAAGTGGGTGACATGCCACCATGCTTCAGAACCCTGCCCATAAATTGCAACATACGAGGAACAAGATATCCCGAGAACAGAGACTCCTCCGGAAGGCTAAGTATTGCGTCCCTCAAGTCGGAAGTGAGACGTTCGTCGGCATCTAAATGCAGCTGCCAATTATGCGTCGTAACAAGATTATCTATAGCCCAGTTTCGTTGCGCGCCATAGTTGGTGAACGGATGATGTACCACTGACGCGCCAAAGCTCCTAACGAGTTCTATCGTCCCGTCAGTGCTACCCGAATCGACAACGTGAATGTCATCGGTGAGGCCTGCCAGGCTTGCCAAAGTAGCAGCTATTGAATCGGCTGAATTGAAGGATAAAATGATTACAGAGGGCTGCATCGAATCTCCTGTTCACTATTTTGGCGTGTGTAACCCATTTTAACCCCTACATTGTAAGACTGTAAGCAGCCGCGACTCGGAGTGATCCGCGTCGACCTTGGGGCTCAATTTCAGCACCGATCTCCCTCCGACGTTACCTTTGCTCAAAAGTCGATATTGGCAATTAATTGCGTTATTCTGTCGAGATCATGGAGATCATACTCACTTTTCATCCAGGCGGCTTTCAGATGCGGCTGCACGACATGCAGACAGGCTTAATCCCTCAGGTGGGGGACTATGTCATGATGGCAGATAATGTTCAACGAAAAATAACCCGGCGATACTTTAGCTTTTTCAGTCAGGAGAAGCTAGGAATTGACTTCGCAACTGAATAATAAACTTACGAACCTATCGCTACTGCAAATGAGAAGGCTAGGACTCATCTGCTCAATCTGGGAGCGATATTGATGAGGGTTTTGAGGAGCGATCAGCAGTAAAACTGACCAAATTTTGGTTTTCTATGTCATTTAGGCGCCCGATCGAATCGCTTTGACTTTGCCAATAATCTGAAGTTTCGCCTTTCGAAGTTTCGCAAGAACACCACGTGTATACCTACTCGCGGGCTTGTCGGCGAACAATATTTGAACCCAAGACGCCCCAGCCAAGTTCGTCAAATCTCGTTGAAGAGTACGCCAATCATCCGGCTCGACCTTTGCTTCATCTAAATACTGTGAATGCCCTAACGCTAACTCGAATCTCCGACGCTTGAGGGGCGACAGACCCCAATTTCTTTTGGAATATGCCCCCGTTAGGCTGTCGCAAAAAACCGATTGGAGCCCAGCAATCTCACTCGTCTTTCGTGCTACCGATTGTCGATTTGGAGCACGCCAGACTCTGTAACCGGCGAGAACTTGATCCGCATAAACGTTTCCCCAGCCGGCATCTGCGATTCTTACGCAGAGATCATAGTCTTCTGCAAAGTTGAGTTGAGGGTTACCAAAACCGGCGCTCAAAAGCGCTTCTTTGCGAAACAGAATAATATTCGCGGCGACTCGATATCCACGCACCATCGCGCGCAGCGACGACTCGGCATCTTCATAGCCGCTTCCCCGCGCGAGTCGTCGAATTTTTCGAGAGATTCCTTCTTCATCAATCTCTTGAATAGTGCAATGAGCATACCCCGCTTTCGGCCATCTATCCATTAGAGCGGTTAGCTCCGCTACGTACGCAGGATAAAGAATGTCATCGGAATCAAGTCTTACGATCAAATCAGTTTCAGGCTGCTTCAACACCCAATTTACATGTTTGCCAATTCCAACATTCTTTGGATGATTGACAACTGTGACATTCTCACCCAGACCGGCATTGGCCAAGACCAGTGCCGTATCGTCGGAACTTCCGTCGTTCGATACCAATACCTTTACAGGCACAGTCTGTTTGACTGCGCTTGAAATTGCCTCAAGCACATATCGCGATTGATTGTATGTTGGAATACAAACAGTCACTCGGCTCGTCAGGTTTTCACTCATATGCCCCTTAATACACTATAGAGATAGAATGTTGCGATTCAGCCCGGACGGTTAACGTCTTAACCTCCCTATTCGATAAGCAGAGAATATCATCGGGCGCCTTCGCTAACATCCTGTCGAGATCGGTGCCACCCGCCTCCTTGGCGATATCATCGTGCCAAAGGCTAGGCCCGCTATAGTGACGATGTTTTCCTTTTCCTCAGGCCTGTCAGCACCGCCCAACGAATAACTCGAAGCGTAAATTACTGCTGACCGTTGTGTTTAGCAGGTGCAGTCCGTTATGCTGGTCATAGCGTATGGGCCACCCCACCCGAGAACAAGTCAGCTTTCGGAACACGACTGCATCTGTGCTGTTTGATCTTATTCGCGGCGTGGCCGCGATGGTCGTGCTCCTTACCCATTGGAAGATCCTTTATTTTGTGGATTTTCCGAAGATTCCATCGCATCGCGTTCTATTTGCAGTTCCGTATGTCATGGCAGCAGCAGGCCATCAAGCGGTGCTCATCTTCTTCGTCCTAAGTGGTTACCTGATCAGTAGTAGCATCTTCCGTTCGATTAGTCGCGGCACATGGAGCTGGCGATCCTATCTGACACATCGCTTTGTTCGGTTGTGGGTAGTGCTGGTGCCAGGTCTTGTTCTCGGAGCTTTTCTCGATCACATCGGTCTACGACTCCACAGCACGACAAACCTTTACAGATCCTTAACGCTTAAAACCCACAACCTCGATATAGCGCGCGATGTGACGTCCCATGTTTTCCTCGGCAATCTTTTCTTTCTCCAAACAGTTTTTGTACCGGTTTTTGGTTCAAACAAGGCCCTGTGGAGTTTGGCGAATGAGTTCTGGTATTACATTCTCTTCCCATTATTCTGGCTCAGCGTAACCCGTAATCCATCGCTGAGGATTTCAAGATTGACGCGCATTTTCTACATTGCTCTCTTTGCCATACTTGTCTGGATTCTGAGATCTTCGCTCCTTCCACTTTTTCCAGTTTGGTTGGCTGGAGTGGCTCTTGCCTGCCTCGGCCCTCCTCAAGTCAGCAGTAAATTCCGAGCTGCTACCACTATTATCTATCTAACTATTTTTTTGGCTGCTGCCAAAATACGAATTCTTTCACCACTCATACAAGACTATGTTCTTGCAATTTTTACGTTGATCTTCTTTTGGATCCTCCTCTCTGCTCAAGGCCATGCGACCGATTCTCGATTTACTCGTTTTTCGAGATGGATTTCGCGCTTCTCGTATACCCTCTATCTCGTCCACATCCCCTTCCTATTAATGCTCACCGCGCTGATAGCGGGTGATAGACTTTGGAGCCCGACGGATCTAAAGCATGACTTAATCGCCTTAGCTGTTTTGTTAGTGACTGTCGGTTATGCGTGGACAATCGCTTACCTCACCGAATTCCATACAGACGATATCCGCAAGTGGGTGGAACAGCGTGTCAACCGTGGGCAGCCGGTAAGAATGCCGCCGTCCTATAACGCTTGATAGTTGGCATTAATCTAGCTGTCACGGTCGCTGCATTTCCGAATTGCAACTGCTATCTTCGCCGCACTGACAGAGTGAGGCATTAATCTTAGCGTATGTGATACAACGACTAGCCTGAATGATTGACTGCTTATTAGGAGATCACCTTAGACATCTTTCCGCCTAATATATTTATGGCGTAGCCTGAAATATTATCTGAATTTCGGCCGTCCGAAGCTAGATCCATGCGCGATGAAGAGATAGCCAGCATCTTGAGTACAAGGCATGCATTTCCGAGAGGTGAAAACTATGGGATATCCTGAAGAGCAGACCGAGCAAAGGGCGATACACTTCTCTCCTGTCATTCTTGCAGGGGGTAGCGGAACGCGGTTTTGGCCTCGTAGCCGCCGCCATCGAGCCAAGCAGATCTTGGCGCTTGATGGCGAACGCACGATGATACAGCAAACTGTGGATCGATTACTGCCAGTAGCTTCGGCGGATACGGTTTGGGTGATAACCAACGACCTGCTTAGGGAGGAAATCATTAAACAACTCCCAATCGTAGATCAGTCTCATATCGTGAGCGAACCGACGCCGCGTAACACTGCTCCCGCTTGCGCGCTTGCAGCCTTCCTTCTTGAGCGATCCAATCCTGCCACTGTTATCGGTATTTTTCCTTCTGACCATGCGATCAGAAATGAGGAACGATTTGCTGAGATCGTGAAAGCTGGCGTTACGCTTGCCAGCACTGGGCCTAAAGTTGTTGTGTTGGGCATCCCGGCAACTAGAGCCGAGACCGGCTATGGCTATATTGAGCTTGGTGAACCATTAGAAGCAACGAACGGCGTCGAAGTTCGAAGAGTCAAGCGATTTACCGAAAAGCCCCACTCTGCACTTGCGGAAGCCTTCCTCGCAGCGGGGAATTACGTATGGAATAGCGGAATGTTTTTCTGGGGTGCGAAGACTTTAGCAAATGCTATCCGGGAGCACAGCTCACAGATGGCAACTCTTTTTGAGACTATTGCAGCGGCCTACGGAACTAATGAATTCTCGACAGTTTTGCGTGAGCTTTACCCGCAATGCGAAAACATCTCGATCGACTACGCTGTCTTAGAACCTCAATCAGCGAAAGGAGAGTCGGCATCTGAGATTTACTGCCTACCTGGGGATTTTAGTTGGAACGATCTGGGGTGTTGGTCAGCCCTACATGAGCATGTTGCTAACTGTGGCCCGGAAGATCTCGCGAAAACAAATATTTTTGAGACTACAGATCGCCCCTGTATCAATATCGATTCCCAAGGAAATTATGTCTTTCTACCGGGTAAGGCTGTTGCTCTGGTAGGTGTAAGCGATCTTGTGGTAGTCGGAACCGAGGATGCTCTTCTAATTACGACGCGCGACCGATCACAGGACGTGGGCAAGGTAGTTACTGAGCTAAAGCAGCAAGGTCGAGAAGACCTAGTTTGAGGTTCTTGGCTCATAAATTTAAAGAAGTACATCAGAGCACTACAACGGATCGAAAACTTATGACAGATAATACTAAGATAATCAAATTTGGGACCGATGGCTGGCGCGGTATTATCGCTGACGATTTCACTTATGCTAACCTCCGAGTGGTCGCGGGAGCAATTGCGAACTATGTAATCCATCACGAAAATAGAAAGTCTGGCGTCTGTATCGGGTGGGACACTCGTTTCGGATCCAAATCATTCGCGATTGTTGTGGCCGAGATTTTGGCGAACGCGGGCATTGCTGTGCGGATCGCAAAAGAAGTCACCCCGACTCCTGCCCTCTCGTACGCAGTCCTAGATCGAAAAGCAGCAGGTGGCGTGATGATTACGTCGAGCCACAACCCTGCCGAGTGGAACGGAGTGAAATACAAAGCTACGTATGGAGGTTCAGGTACGCCGTCGATTATGGCATCCATTGAGAGCTATCTGACGGAGCCAATTCCGCGAGCAGCAACGCCCGCACCTATCGAAGAAGTTGATTTCGCGCCAGCGTATATTAACGCTCTCGAGAAGTTTGTCGACCTCAAGGCCATCAAGGCCAGCGGATACAAATTCCTAGTCGACGTAATGTATGGGGCCGGCCGCGGTGTGGTTGCGGGAATCCTATCCCGTTCCGGCATCCCTTGCATCGAGATTCGAAACGAGATTAATCCGGCATTTCCGCAGGTTAGCCCAGAACCGATCATGCCACACATCGCAGCTGCGCGACAGGCCGTTCTAATGGAAAATTGTGATGCAGGACTAATCACAGATGGTGACGCCGATCGTATCGGTGCCGTAGATGAGCATGGCAACGTCGTCGATGCTCATAAAATATTTTCGATCCTTCTGTGGTGGCTATTGGAAAGAAAAAAGTGGCCTGGTGAAGTGACGCGCGCGTTTAATACCACAAAGATGATTGATCGCATCACGGCAAGGTATGGTCGCAGGCTGAATGAACATGGAATTGGGTTCAAGTATATTGTCGACTGCATGCTTGAGAAAAATATTTTGATCGGTGGTGAAGAATCTGGAGGTGTCGGAATTAGCAAACACCTTCCCGAACGTGATGGCATACTGAATTCGTTGCTTTTAGCTAACGTTATGGCCGATGAAAAGAAGACGTTGAGCGAGCTAGTGGATCTCTTGCAGAGCGAATTTGGCGTTCATGAATATGGCCGGATAGATTTGCACCTAACAGAAGAGGTCAAGCAAGCAGCAATAGAACGCGTGAAAGTAGGTTTCCCGACGTTTGCTGGCATGAGGGTACTTCGGACGGAGACTTTAGATGGCATCAAACTTTTCTTGGAAAAGCCGGAGGATGTTGGCGATTCTATGGCAGCCGAAACTTGGCTGATGCTGCGTGCGTCGGGAACAGAGCCCCTGTTACGAATCTATTGCGAAAGCAGTTCGACGCAGTCGGTTGAAAGATTACTCGAGGCTGCAAAGAATTTCGTGCTTCAGAAAGCAGCGTAGAGATCACTTAGATTGATCTCTAAATCAAAGATGCAATGTTGCGTCTCAATGATAGGGTTGCTCTTTTGCTCAAGATCGATATTCTTTGAATGCATATTGCGAAATAGAATCAATCATCCGGTCATGGTTAATGTGGCTAAATGCTGTCTTCGCTCCTTGAGCTTGATAGCCGGGACGCCGGCATAGATCGTCCATGCCTCAAGGTTTCGTGTGGCAACTGACCCCAGTCCGAGGACCGCTCCCTCTCCCATGTGGACCCCCGGGGCGACGGAGGCGCGGGCACAGACCCAACTATAGGCTCCAAAGCTCATCGCATAGGCAAGCAGAGGGAATGCGGGGTCGTCGTAGTCGTGGGTCGCCCCGCAGACGTAAGCGTCCTGTGAGAGGATGGCGTGCGAACCGAAGGAGACGGGGGCTGGATTGTAGATCTCAGCTCCGTCTGCTGCGGTGACCTGGTCGGCGCAGACCAGGTTCCACGGAGCCCATATCTTCGATTTGGGATAGAAATGGCAGTTCGGCCCCATAGTCGCTCCAAACAGGCGGAGCAGAGACGAGCGCCACCCATGCAAGGGGCGGGGCGAGGTGCGATAAAGAAGTGCCCAGCAGATGTTCCACACGAGTCTCCGCAACCGCTGGCCGAGCGGAAAGGCGGGCCGCTGATAGGGATCGGCTGCCGTCTCAGCGGAGATATGTTCGGCGGCGTTGTAATGAACAGGTCTCGGCATGGTAGCTCAGGAATGGGTGGAGACTGGCTCTGCCTGGTGAGTCTTCGCTGACTCAAACAGGCGCATGATGGTTTTAGCGTTCTCGCGCATATCATAGCGCTGCTGGAAACACGCGATGGCCTTTTGGGCCATGGCGGCGCGAGTTTCCGGAGTCGTCGAAATCCAGCGCTCAAGCAGACGCAGTGTGCCTTCGGCGGTGTCCGGCTCCATAAAGCCTGCTTGATCGTTTGCAATCGTCTCGGCGATGTTGACTTTGTCGGAAAGCAGCACAGGCCGGCCGCAGCTTAGAGCTTCAGCGACGGCGATGCCGAAGTTTTCCTGATGCGAGGGCAGAATGAAGGCTTCAGAGGCATAGAAAGCGCCCCACTTCGCGTCGCCGGTCAGCATTCCCGGCCAGTGCACGCGGTCGGAAATGCCCGCATTGCTCGCCATCTGCTGAAGGTCCTGAGTCCAGCCTTGTTGATCGGGACCGGCCATCACGAGATGGAGAGCGGGATCCTTACGGGCAATCTTGCCGAATGCCTCGATCAGGAGATCGCATCCTTTTTTTCGATGAATTCGGCTGAGATAGAGAAGGAAACGCTTCCCGTGTACGTCAGGGCATCGCTCGAAGAAGGCATCGCGAAGCGCTTGCGAGTCCGCAGGGGGGCCATTGACGCCGTAGGGTACGACATGCGGTTTCCAGCGATGCAGCCAGAAGCTCTCTTCCGCAAGCTCTTTCTCCGCGGTCGAGGTGAACAGCACGCGAAAAGCATCGCGCAGCACGTGGTACTCAAAGGGCGCCCAATAGAGCCATTTTTTAAGGTGCTTCAAGGGGAAGGCGTGTTTGAAGTAAGGATCCAGCATGCCGTGGGAGAAAACCATGTAGGGCATGTCGCCGCGCAGCGCCTTCCGCGTGGCGCGCCCGTGATATTGCCAAAGACCGTGAACAACGACTCCTTCATAGCGTTTGTAATTCTCTTGGATCCACGGGACCAGCTTCGGCGTATAACCATAGGTCGACGGGATAGGGCCGAGAGGATATACCGGGAAGTCAAGAGTTTTGAGGAAGGGAGCCGCCGGATCATCCAGCGTGGCGACCTCGCCGAAGTAGCCGATATCCCTATGACCGAGAATCATGCGTACTGACTGGCTGGGCCCTCCAGCTTCCGGATTGAGTGTTAAGATGATGTGCAGAATCCGCACCCGCTGTCACGCTCCTCAATGCCCAATGCACGCTACAATTCCCGCTTCGACAGAACGAAAGATAATCGTTGGTTCAAGTTTATCCTACCGACATCACCGACTTTCCGTCGTAGCCGCGATATCCTTTAAAACCGATAAGCAGCGCCGAAGGTATAGACCATCGGCGTCAGACCGCTATCGCGAAAACCTGGCCAACGCTGGTATTCGAAGTCGACCGCGCGAATATTGATATGCGATGTAGCACGAAAGTCGATACCCCCGCCGAACGCATACACGCCGTATGTAAATGCGCTGGTGGTTTTGAAACGGCCAAAACCGCCAAGAAACTTGGCGTAGGGTTGGAATCGGTTCAAAGGGAAGACATAGCGAGGTCCAATTAGGTAAGTGTCCTCTCCTATATTGTTCGGAGTAACAATGTGGTTAAGGTGGATATCGCCTTCGATGGACCAATGTCGAGTCAGATCGTAGTCGCCATAAATGGTCAACCCCTGGATTTTGCGCCTCCCGTAATCAGGGCTGGCGAAACCCCATCCAACACCTAACTGTAAAGATGACTGTTTTTGTGCCGTGGGGATGGCTTGCGCGTGCAAAATCTGCACTCCTGCAGATAAAATGAGGGCGGTCAAAACTGTACACGAGAAGGTCTTCAAATTGAGATCGTCTCCCCTCCTGAGAATGCGTGCTTATGAACTGTATGGATGATGAGCCAAATTGCCAAGTTGCCTATAACCAGGGAGTCACTATGGCGATAGGTTAGACCTCTATGTCCTAGACAAACCTAGAATGTGGGTTAGAGATAGATCCGCTCTCTGGTTTCGAGTCTCATCGAGCCTCATCTTCGTAAGATATTCTTGTATAAGGCGATCCTTGAGCCCCGCGAACCATCTTCGATATTTTTGAATCTCTAGTGATTCGAGTGCACTCTGCAAGGTGACATGGAATGGAAATCCCGCTTCCTCAGCCGTATGGTCCACAACTATATAGGCTAAGTATTGATGAGTGGCCGCTTTCAACTCTCTAATGCTTCAGACTCCATTGTTCTTCTCTCCAATAGTGGTCTCAAACCTCAGGGGGTAACATCGCCTCGAGCGAATAGTGTACGACATTCGGCGCGCGACCCTCTGAAAGGAGTGTCGAATTTTTGGAGGTAACTCGAACCACTCGCGCATTGGGGCGTGATTGTTCATGCGCAAAACTGTTGTTTCTTGTGCTGAAGATAGTCGATAGATCCAATTTCGATGCAATCCTTCTACGAGCAGCCACCGGTTTTCCGAGCCCTAATAATCGCTCTGAAAGGTCTCGATCGTCTGCTTGTGCCACACAGCACCGCCAGTCCGTGGACACAACCATGGAGCCCGAACACACAAAAGGGTTCACTAAGAAAGTCATGGCTTTCCTCCTGCCACTGATCTGGAGCAGTTTCCATCGGTAGTGGCGTCAAGTATCATAGTTCCTCATGGACCTAAGTCTTCTCTGGCACTGGCTTGTCTCGCCTCCGGCATTTGCGTCCTGCCGCTGCTCCAAATGCAACGGCAAACTTCATCTGACGTCTACCATGGTCAGAGATCTGGGAACCTGGTTTTGCAGCCAAGGGGCGATAGAGGAAGAGCTTGAATTTCGGCAAATGGGCTATTGACGCTCAAACGACTCCAGTTTGTTCTCCTCACACTTCCGTGTAATTCGTCGCACACGACTGATCTTTTAGATTGGCATTATCAGGATTCCAGCTATTGACTGGTGCGACTGGCTGCTTCGAAAAGTTCAGTGCGTCCTGCTGCTCCTCACAGTCACTGCCAAGGTCTTGTTCTTCTGGGGGTGGGATGCACAACGTTCAGACCGGAAAACTGGTGATGCTGAAAAATGCAGTCATGGACGCAGGAGAGTTCGTCCTTTACAGCAGCGTTGCATACGACTCGTCTTGGTTCAAATGTTGAGAGCGCAAAAATTCATACCTTGGGCTAGCCGAACCATTGATCTGTGCTCAACCCTGACCGGAAAGAATCATCCGAGATTGAATTTTCCCGAATTTACCTTTGGCGAAACGGACGATCTGAATTGCTAAGTGACGTTTGTTCACGGACTTTATGTGCGACTCTGCTTCTCGCGCAAAGAAGCTAATTCATGTGAAAGATCGGCAATGATTTCATCCCAAGTACCGGCCCCTGGCGCAAGTCCAACACCGAGTGCCGATTCAGAATTCCAAAATTCTTTTGGATCAGGAGTTCCTCGATCTCGATTCTCTATCGCGGCTCTTAGCTGGTCCTCTAATTGCTGAACTGCTTCGCGGAACGCGCTGTCATCCATTCACAAAGATTATCATCGCTAAATGGCCGGCTTGAATAGAAAGCGTTAGTCGGTGAAGGGGTGATAGGATCGAATACGTGGACAGATAGTTGTGGCCTTTCGGATTGTCTGGTCGGCGAGATTTTCAACAGAGGGTAAGGCGACGAAGAGTACACATAGTAATTGCCAGCCAAGCGTTAGTTGACGAGAGCTTTGCTTGCGAATTTGATATGCGCATTGGTGAATTCTGACAGCGGGAGGGAGAAATGGAGTATGACAGCACCTTTGTCACGACACGTAGATCGCAATTAACGTGTAGGTTGACACCGACTACAATATCCCTCATAGAACGGTTTTCTGAGTTTTATGCGGTTGAACCTGATCAGTTGATTGAAACCGCGATCGGCAGATTTATTGCTCAAGATCGGGACTTCCTCGAACACTTGGAGAGTGATTCCTCGAAACGAGTCTGATACCTACGCAGCGAAATCGACAAGTCCAGTTATGAGATATCCATCCTTAAAGTCGGTGAATCTGGTCGTGTTGGATGGGAGATCCGGAGATTCCCGTTTGCCTGTTTACATGTCAGGTTGTCTTTTGGCGCTTGCAAATAGGTTTAATGGCCATGTTTTAGTGCTCTGCTCAACGAAAACCCAGGTCGACGAAGCGGAAACTCTAGGCGAAGAGCTCGGATTAGATTTTTTCTTTCACGGTGATCAAGTCTCCAGTGCTGATGAATTTCTCGCTTACTGTGAGAGCGCACAGAAAATTATAAAACCGGATCCAAAGTTCGATAAAGATAGTGAATTGAGGTATTTGCGCGAGATGGGAAAGCTGGTCATAATGCCCCAAAGCGTTGCGGACACTGTCGAAGCATGGCCAGCGGTGATAGTACTTAGTGATGAAGAGATTACGCCGTCACGCATTATGGAGGTAATTCTCGCTTGAGGCATCTTCGGGGATTATTTTGCGATCATTCCAACAGGTGAACAATGGTTAAAGTTGTGTCGGGTTTAGGAATTGTGCTTTGTGGCTCTATCGTCGCAGCGGCTATTTGGGTTGGAAGAAATGCGAACATGTTGTTCAGTTGGAGCCCTCGTGACTGGGAACACGATGACAGGCAAGACCGCGAAGCTTAGATTTCCTTATTCATCTCTCGGTACAATTGTCATTGAGTCTCAAAGGTAATCGCGATGACGACACCGTTCTTGTCCCGTATCCAACCGAGATTTCCGGTCGGGTGAATCACTTTATTCCCTTTCATAATCCGTATATCAGAATTCTCTCTGGGGCAGAGCTTAGCTTCGGCTAAGCCAGATCCGTCGAACACCACATCGATCCTCTCCGCAGTCTCTCCAAAGCAGCTCAAAATCATCGCTCCATGGGCATCTTCAGGTATGAAGAAGGTATTTCCATTGGAGGCGGTACTTCTATTTTGGCAGCCTATTAACATAGGCAGGAGAAATGTACAAAAAATACGAATATTTCCTGTCATTGGTAGAGCCTAACACGCCGTAGAAGACTGTTCGCTGGTGATTGCAAAAGGCTTGCGAGCTAATACGCTTCCGTTCCATGAGATCAAACGATCAGGTTACGACGAAAAATTTTTCAATCGCTTTTGGTTTTCGAAGTGAAGCAAACGGAATTGTTATTTCCGGGAATTCATTTCGCGGTCACTTAACCTGCGTGATCGAGGAAGGAGGCTCTGACCACGCTCCAATCTTGTCGGCCAAACAAGGCATTAGCTTGAGAGCTTGATCCTTGGGATACCCGTGGATATTGCGAAGTGGGAAAATTCCGGAAAAAAACCAATATCGATCGCTCGGTCTTCGAGCGTTGGGATACTGACTTATTAGAACCTCTACCCTTCCGTTTTCGTATACAAGATGTCTCTGAATGATTGCGTATTGGCTGTCAGCTAAGGTGCTTTGTGTCTCTGATTCTTCAATCGGTGGACCACATTTTTGGACGACTTCGAGAGGCGTTATGAATAGAGACTGTTTCCATCTCTCTCTCTCGTCACCGTCGAGGTCCGAGTGCCTGGCTTTGAAGGAGGTTGGCTTCAAATTCCCACTATAAGTTTGTCGAGCGCATCCTGACGCGATTGTGAGGATAGCTGCGAGTGAGGCCAGCATCGTTCTATGCAGATGCCTCTTCAGCTGTCCCGCTGAGACAGGAAGGTTTGTTAGCTTATCGTCAAGTTGCTTCTTCTGCCCAGAGTGGAGAATCCGACGGTACCTCAACAATTCATCTATCCAGAATGCCTCTATAGAAGGCTGTTTTTCCCATATACCATGAGTCTACCGCCGCAGGCGGTGGCCTGCGAGCCAGATCGACAATGCCGAGACGCCAAAGATATTTGTCTTCGTTTTTTTTACGCCTTTCCGATGAGCCGTAGAATTGTTGGATGATTCAATGGCTGCGCCCATGCAGTTTGCCGTATCTCCCTTTTGACGCTCACTTTGCATGAGGAGGAACAATTCACTCCGTTCGAACTCATAAATATCGAAGCCCCGCAGCATTCGTACCAAATGGTTTAGCGGCGCCTATTTCCGAAACGGAAAAACCTTTTATCGCAATACCGGCAGCGATAGGGGAAAAACGCAAAGAGACAGAGCAGCCGCTCGAGACCCCTGCGACGTCCGCGGTAAACGGCCCTGCTGCCACAGTTGGGGCATTCCATAGAGCACTCCTAGAGTGATCATTTCACTCTCTTGTCAACTTTCAGCGAAAGGCCAACCTAGGAATCAAGAGCCGGCCGGAGCTCTCGAAGTAGAGGGACTATTCCAAGTGGATTCCCGCCGCTATTGATTCCCGCCGGCTCTGATTTCTTATGCTCGCATTCGCAAAGCCAGGAAAAATATAAGGGTCGGTCGACCTTCGGATGGCCGCGAGGTATGCCGAACCCCGAATGGGAACCAGAGGCGTGCCGTGGCTATTGAGCAATATCTCCGGCTGACTCAATTCTATCGTTCTCTCGGCTTGGCGTAACGATAGTCAGTACTGCAAGAGCGAATGCCGCCGCGAGGGCAACGACCGCCCCCTCTTGAGATCGCTCGTGCCTTATCGCGACTTTCTGAGTATCGCGGTTCCTGACTTATCCGGCCAAAGGGAGATGTGCTCACCTGTTCCCTTACGGAATTCGTCGATGGCTTTGGTGGCTCCGCTCCAATTGCCCGATGAGTAATCGTGGAGAATCATCATCCCGCCTGTGTTGGTTCGTGGATAGAAAAATTCCAAAGCGGCCTTCATTGGTGCGTAGAGATCGCAGTCGATGTGAACGAGCGCGAACCTGCCAGCCTGGACTTCCGGAGTGACTGACTCGGGAAAATATCCGGGAATGTATACGGCGGTTGAGTCGCGGCCTACTGTCGCTCTAACGTAGCCGATAGAAGTATCTGTAAAATCGCCATGCTTGGCCCGTCCGTCTCCCTCGGCGTCGCATGGATTGAAACCAGTAAAGGTGTCAAAAAGGTATAGCTTACGCTCGGACTTCTCGGCATAGGCGGCTAAAAGGGCAGCTGAATTTCCTTTCCAAACTCCCAGTTCCGCGAAATCGCCTTCGATTCCTTCGTCTTGAAGTTGACGGAGATTCAGTAAAAGGCCCATGAATCTCGCCGCATCGCCGTTGTTGTTTATCTTGTTTCCTCGTATCCAGCGCCGATATAAATCGTCTCGGTCGGGGAACGAGCGGATAGAGTCGGGGTAATACGCGGTGAAATGAGGAAGCACTCCCGTGGGCAGCCAGGTAGTTAGGCCGAAGCGTATTTTAGAGATGCAGGACCTTTGGAGATCGACGACGTGCCATTTTATAGATGCTGCAATTTCCGTGGGAGACTTTCTTATTAATCTGGAGAACTTGTTTTGTAGCTGTGGCATGTACCCTTCCTCTTGTTGAGACTAGGCTTCCATGTTCACGTTCAGCTGAGCCTGCCGACTCGTCCATTCGCTTTGGGAACCGATTATAGACAATCGATGTAGATATCAGCGACTGTCGGCACAAACAGCAATAGTTTGTGTCGAGTCCTCGCACTTCTGCTCCCCTTGCGGTAATGACTCGGGGATTGCTTTCTCATTCAATGGTGCGGTTTAGCCGTCGAAAATGTGTAATGCCTCCCATTCCATTGAACTTGTCTGGGTCACGCCTCGCCAAATTGTCGGATCACCCGCGGTTTGGGGCCTCAGGCGGACAGATGCGGATGATGGTGGATCTAGATTATCGTGAGCGGTCTTCGGCGACATCGGACAACCATCGGAAGCGTCGCGGCGGAGCTCGGGTGCAAATGCGTGGGCGAGTTACACGGCAATCGCAGGGTAGCGATGTAGTCCATAGGGATGCGGATCCGATCAGCCTCGTTGAAAGGGCTGCCAACATTGCTGTGCGGCCGTGAGGATTTCGGAAAGAGGGTATATGAATGATATGAGCGCTGAAAAGGATTACCAGTGATTCCTGAAGGTTTCCAAGAACAGGGAGCAATTCTACTTAACTGCAGATGAAGGTGGTAATCTCCGTGCGAATCGCTTGCTCACCGAAGCTGAATCCCGGATCTTCTACGCCACCATATTTGATCGCTCCAGCTACACTCGCCGCGGGAAAGCGCTACAGGGCTGGCATCGAACTTTGCGGGTAGCACGTTTTGTGCCACCGCCTGATTCCAAAATTCTTGATTATGGCTGTGGAGAAGTAACTTTCTCAAAGCCTGTCACCAGCGTTTTCCGACGGCCAATCTCGTTGGTTAGCGCGCCGCAGATCGGAGCGGAGCAACGGTGACGCCTGATTTCAGTATCTTGACCGCGATTGGCGAAGACGGCTATGACCTGATTACCGCGTGGGGTGTGTTGGAGCATTGTGCTGAGCCGGTGGACATTATCAGGCGTCTCTATTCATTACTGCGGCCAGGAGGAACGATGGCCGTAAATGGTTCCCAATCGTGGGGCGACTGGTATGAGCCGTATGGGCGCGGATCGGGCCTGGTGCCAAGCTCCTTTCATCCATATCTGGCACTTCTCACCCCGTGGATTGCTTCGGTGGCGTACTTCGCCGCCCCCACCGGGGAGGCGAAGGTGTCCACGCGAGATTGTTGGGATTGCAACCATCTTACCGACTGGCTGCTGAATTGTGCTTTGCACTTGAATGACTGGCAAAACCGGCGGATGGCCCTGAGATTCGACAGTCTGTTCCGGCTATTCGCCACCCTACCGAATGAGTTGGTATTGAATCCTTTTGTTTTTGCATACCATCAATTTGGGGCGGAACTCAACTTGACCCTCGTCAAACCAACAATTGAAAACACCATCAGCCATTGACCACGGGCGAGGAAGCAACGAGGGCTTATGCTTGCCCTCCTCTCCTAGTCATAAAGAAGGAAGGCGGGGAACTCTCCGGTCCTAGGTCAGACTTGCTGGGGCACGCCGATAAGCCGTACGAGATTCATTTTCGAGTCCTTCATCCGGCGCAGCGAATGCCCCGAAAGTGTTAGTCAGGAACTAATTGAGCGCAAAAACTTCTGTTTGTGCATCGACCTTTTACCCTCTTGCGCTAAAGAGATGTTCAGGTCAACCGATAAATTACGCAGATAGTCTTGCTGGAGGAATCTGCGTGATTGACAACGGACGCCTTGTCTTTTCTCTGATAGTGGTGGGGTACTGGCTGATTTGGTGGGGTCTCAAGCGCATCTTGATGTATCGGAGCAAATGGGAACATGGGAAATGCTGCCGCAATCTGGCCCTTATCTTTGAACACAGACAACAGTAGCTTGTGAATATACTCAGCACTGTCCACACCGTGTCGCCGGTGTCTAGCTCCTCTAGATCCTTTGGTGGTTTCTTCGCGTGGCCATATCTGGAACAGCTTAACATCGTCCCGCCAATCCGCCGGATAACGGATGTTTTTTCAGGTACTTCTTCAGGATGGCAAGCCCTCCATTCGACTTTGCGCTCCAGAGGGGCATACATGCCACACGAATTCGCGGAATGGAGATGTTTATGACGATGAGCATGCCAAGGATGTTCGACGGTCGATCAACAGAATGCGAGTGATCTTCAAAATGACATCTATTCGGCTGCGGTCACAGCGACCGCAAGGGGCTTTGACCCCGGCAGTCTAGCCGCTGGCGTCCTTGGCTTACAGAGAGCCTCGACTGGGAACAATGCAGCGGGAGTAATGAATATCCCGGGCAACATTGAGATGAGCGTCATGGCTCCGTGGGCTGGAGCGGCAGTGAACTGGTGTTAGTCAGGTATATTTAAGATGAAACTGTATTCAACCTTCGTCACATCGCATTTGGGTACATGTGGCAATTCAACCATTCCGCTTCTGGGTTTTCTCACATAAATATTGTTCAGAAGCAGCAGCAACAGCGCCGCAATACTTTGATCTGTTTTTGATCTATTAAAGCGATGCGCCTGCTCGGCGCTCTGTAACAATTACTTTGTAAGAATGCCCACACGAGGAGCTCGCGCGGTGATCCCATTTAGTTCGTCCAATCTCAAAGAAAGACTTATCCCAGACTTATGGGTTGAGCTGCATCAAGCCGCTAGCGCCTCGAATAAATCTCTAGATTCGATGCTTCGGCCGCATAGATGAAGGTGCCGCAGATCGATACCCAACGGCGAATTCTGCAACTCGACGGATTACGCGCAGTTGCGTTTTTCATAGTCGTCTGTGAACACCTGTCTATCCTCCCGTTTGGGTGGATGGGCGTTGACATATTTTTCGTTCTTTCTGGATTTCTCGTTACGTCAATTCTTCGACGTAGAGTCGGACGGGAAAACGTTCTGGGTCAGTTTTACTACAATCGGGTTCGCCGCATTCTACCCGCGTATATCATCTGTCTAGCCTTTTGTACGATTTTCTTTCCAGTAGACTGGCATTCAGCGTGGCCGTTTTTTACATTCCCTCTGGAGAATATCGCCACTTCGTATCACTATAAAGTCGGTCCTTTAGGGCCTCTATGGTCTCTGGCTGTAGAAGAACAGTTTTATTTTTTCTGGCCCCTTTTGGTCTTAAGGCTCTCGCGGCGCAGTCTTATAAAAGTCCTAGCCGTGATACTGGTACTATCGCCCTTTATCCGTGCGGCGTGCACCCCGCTTTTTTCGGACTATTGGAAGATATATGAACTGACACCTTTTCGTGTTGATTCAATCTGTGCAGGAGCACTCATATCGCTTCTTGTGGAGCAGGGTGACTGGGTCTATAGGTTAAAGAAGATGGCGAAACCATTATTATGCCTGGCTATCTTATGCCTTTCGATTCTTTCAATAGCTGGTTATCATCGTACAGATAATTCAATTATTTACAATGCTTTGGGATATAGCCTCACCTACCTTGCGGGTGCAGGCATTTTACTATGGTCACTTACTTCCAATGGTGGGCCACTGTATTCTCTCCTGATGCTTCGGCCACTACGTTTTATTGGGACGATCAGCTATTGTGCTTACCTCATCCACTATCCCATGATGACCCTGTTTCAACAAGTGGGCGCACAACACATGATTCATCGAGGTAAGCTACTTGCACTCCTCTCGATTCCAGTCACTCTACTGTTTGCGTCGATATCATGGTTCTCAATAGAAAAACCTATTCTCTACTATAAGAAGCGCAGCATAGAGGTTCGCTCGATGGATATGTCTTCAAAGGTTTGAATAGCGCATCAGGGTTCCGGGGCTATTATTGAGCTCAACACTACAACTTATTGAAAATAATGGAAGAAAGCATTACGCTTTCGCGCCTGACGGAGAAAAAATTACCAATGGGTAAAGAAGAAGGGGCGCCACAGGGGTATCTGCCCACCCTGAACGGTTGGCGAGCTATTTCGATCATAGCTGTCATATTTTGCCACGATAAGATCCATAGTTTTGGACATGCGAGCACTACGCTTCTTTACACCTATGGCAATAAAGGTGTCGATGTCTTCTTTGCTATAAGCGGACTCCTCATCTGCTCACGCCTGCTGGATGAAGAGAAGAAGGCTGGGACAATCTCGATAAAACGGTTTTATATCCGGCGCGTGTTTCGTATTTTGCCGCCCGCACTTTTCTATCTCAGTGCTTTACTGATGTTGAAGTGGTTGATCGATCTCCCGGTCAACTACTCCGAGATTGTCGCCTCTCTTTGTTTTGCCAGGAATTTCTCGTCGGCCCTAAAGATCTTTGGGCCTTCAAATCAAACAACTTGGTATACAGGACACTTCTGGTCCCTTGCGGTCGAAGAACACTTTTATCTCTTCCTTCCGGCATTTCTTGTCTTCGTGAAATCGAAACGGAGAGCATCGTTCCTGATACTGTTCTCGGCTCTAATTGTGTTGCATCGGTTTACAAACAAAGTAGCCTACCAAGAGTTTCATACTGATATGCGCCTTGATGGTTTGCTTTTCCCCGCGGCTCTTTCCATTCAAATGAGAAGTAGACAATTCCGTGAGCGTTTGCTGCCGCTTCTGCGTTTTTGGCCTTTGGTGCTTGTAGTGATTGCAGGCATCTTTTACTTTGGATCTTCGGACAAACTCGATCAAACTGCCTTGGCGTGGCTTCTCCCATTCGTCGTTTTGGGAACCATGATGCGACCAGAAAGCTTATTTGGAAGATTTCTCGAACTTCCGGTCATCAGTTATATCGGGAAGCTGTCCTATAGCCTCTATCTGTGGCAGCAACTATTCTTTGTCAGCCATTATGGGGTGATAACCCCCAAAATTGCCTTCCTTCAGAAATGGCCTTGGTGTCTTCTCTCACTCATAGTATGTTCCGTTACGAGCTACTATCTTATCGAACAGCCTATGATCAAGGTCGGCCATCGAATCTCAAATAGAGTTCGAACTAAAAGCTCTAGCATAGGTGAACAGGCCGGTCATGGTGAACCTGCGGCTCGATGAAGAACAGTAGCATAAGCTGCGCGGGTGATAACCTGTTGGCACTATGCAGGCTGCGTTGAGACTTATCTCCCAAATTGGATCCGTTATCTGAACCATCTTTATTGACTCCTCCACTCATATACCCAGAGTTGGGGAGCTCGTTTTGTTGGTCACCTGGAGACACCACGGCCAAAGTACTTTCGGTCATTCATCAGTTTCCAGAAAACAACCTTGATCGCCGTTCGTGCCGCGTGAGATTCGCGGTCCAGCGTAGGAACAATCTGGGAGCAATAAACGTTCGGCGGGTTATATCCCGGCTCCTTAACGCTTTGTTTAGAATGACTAAGTTGCTGAAAATGCGTCCATTAGCGTTTTTGCCTGGCTCAAAGAGACGTTCTGTCCGTGGCGGCGCAACAACGGTGTGTGCTGGTGCGACCAAGGGGCAGAAAGAAGCGATGCTCGCGGCCCAAGGCGTCGTTCTGGATAAGAAAGAACAAGAAGTCTTCGACTAGATCAGGAACACTTCATCAAGATACGTACTTGCGTTGCTCCGAACTTTCCTTCACCCGTGATCGTTTGTAGTTCAGGATCGGCCTCTCCACGAGAAACCACATCAGACTCGCATAGATGATTGTCCCTATCGCGGCAATGGGCACAGATTTGTGGGGCGATAGATCAAGAGCGCCGAGGTGAGACAGGTAGATCGAGTAGCTGATGATTCCAAGGTATCCGAGCGGTCTGATCGAAAGGATTTCCTTTCCGACTCCTGCAAGAGACAACACGAGCATACAGGCTGAAATGCACAGGGTTGACTCGTAAATCCATACGTTCCCGATTCGGGTGTTCGAGTCAGTTGTGTAGCCATACCTGGACAGTAGGACGATGGCTACCAGCGATAGCACGATAAGTGCTCCACCGGACCAAGCGACTCTGGCTGTCCTAACCCTGTCCTTCAGACCGGGCCAGACGATAGCTATAAGTGCTCCTGCAGCGAGTGTATCCATGCGGAACGGTAAGAGCATGTATATAGCCCAGTGCAGATGAAACAACGGCGTGCATACGTAACGCAGGATAGGCGCCAGAACGAGCAACCCAATGGCGCAAGCTTTGAGGTGCTTCGGGCTGAGGTAGAACACCGCTATCGGCCATAAAAAGTAGAACTGCTCTTCCACGGCCAGCGACCAGAGGGGCAGCTCTTTGATGCTTTGCAGATGCAATGGTGCCAGGAAGTTCATGCCTCCCAAATAGAGGTACCAGTAACGCGTCCAGGACAGAGAAAACAGAATGGACACGAGCACCATGATGACAACGTAAGGAGGCAAGATGCGACGGACACGTCGAGCATAGAACGCTCCTATATAGCTTTTGAACGGATTCCCCTTGGCCTTCAACAAGATGCTTGTGATGAGATAGCCGGAGAGACAGAAGAATAGGTCCACACCCATCCAAAGCAGCTTCGCGTGGTAGGCGTGGTGAATGAAAACTGCGGCTATGGCAAGACCACGGAGGCCGTCAAGCTGTGGAATCCGAGTGGTGGACATACCCTCGTAATTATATGCGGTTCAAGCATTTACCGAACTACCGCTAAAGATGTGCAACGAAAGCTATTCCTCCATGCCCATACTGGCCAAAAATGTGTTTGCCATATTCACAATGCGAAGCGGTTAGGTGGAAGGGACCACCAACTGGGAGAAAGCCAACTTCGGGACCGATTCATTGAGGAGCTCGTTTCCTCGATCACGTTAGGGAGTCTACCGTTGAAGGGCAGGTTGAGAATGCTGTTGTTCTCAGAGATGGGCAACGACTCAAGACGGACAGTACGGGCTGTCAGAAGCTGACGAAACTTGGCAGGCCGTGACCCTTCTTTGATAGCGAAATGTGCCAGCCACCGTCACGCGCAATCATCTCTACCATAAGGGAGCCAGTGCGCCTAACTCGGACCGAAGACCAAGCGGTAGTTCTGTGTGGGAATCCGGCAACCGTGTCTCAAAAGGTAGCCTGGGTGAGGGATCTGTTTCATCTTTGAGCCAAGACGCAAACCAATCGACGTTGCTCTGCTGAGACGTCATCCTCTCCCATGGCTTTACCAGTAGATGGGTGCCGCGGGGAAGAAGAACGAGGTCGATCGGCTTTTTCATACTCGATGACAGTGAAAACCACTCCCACTCTTCGATCGCTCCTGCAACCCCATATGCTTCAAGTCGAACTGGGGTTTCCAAGCCGGAAACGTTGTAGGTCGGTGAGTGCTCGAGCCAATGAGGGAACGTGGCACCATATGGCGGACCGCCATTGACTGCATCGGGCTCTGCGATCTGATTTGGATAGGCAATACGTTCGAAATAGCCTCCATTAAAGCCATCGGCTAACGTAGCATCATTGGCGGGCACAATCCGATGGCGGAAGCAGATGGGAGAATTACTCGACCGATACTTGAAGCCTTAGGTAAGTGCATCTCATGCTGTCTGCAAGCAGAAAACTTCCTGCATGATATGGGTTTAAGAGAGAGAAGTACCTCAGAGGCGTTTTTTGAGGCAAGATAATTGGAGCATAATGCTTAGTTTTGAGAACATCGAGTCGCCGCAAGCCTAGCACCTCATTGTCACGGTTTGAGCACACTACTCATACACAGAATGTGGGATGCAGTGACGAAGGCGGCGCTGGATACACTCCCCACCATGCAAACGGTTCTCAAGAATCTCGTCTTGTATTCGCCCACCCAACCAGGAAACCGATACCGCCAGATCGCGGTCGTAAAACGTGACGGCGTCTTTGAAGTTCGCATATTCGGCGGCGAGATTGAGCAGGAGGACCCGGATTTCATCGCCAATAACCCCAATGCGGAGGTTGATATCTACAAAGACCTCGCACTAGCGTATGCAGATGTCGAGAGAGAAAGGCTGCAAAGCATCATCAACGGATGGAAGCTACAAAGTGATTAGTGAACCTCATACCGTCGCCGGAAGTCTGCATCGCTTTGTTGTCGAACCGCTCCGCCCCGCAGAACACAGAAACGGCGACGTCTATCGAACGCGACGCAGTTCGGGCAGTTGTGCCTATGCTCGGCAATCTTCCACTGAAGCAAATCGAGTTCGCTAGGGTAGTCGGCTGGACCTAGACGCCCCAAAATTTCGATAAGGCGAAAGCCAAGAAAGCGAAGTTGTTCGCATGATTCGAGCGGAGAATACATATGGTCTACTCCCAAAACTGCACTCATCGGGTAGCAGGTAGACCTCAGAATCGGGGATTATCTGCGGGGTTAGGTGAAGTGAAACGCCTAAGGGCCCTCTTGCAAACTACTCCGGGATTATAAGGCCAAAATAGCAATCATTTGACCTCATATCGTTGCCTCACCCGCTCGTAAACGTGGCGCGGCATCCGAATCCTACGATAGCGGCGTTTGTCCGTCTTGGCGGATCGGTCGAGAAACAGCGATGTGGCAGTGCGAGCGGCTGCCCTACAAGCAGAGAGACGTCGCGCCCTTCGGATTAGGGCGTGAACGCTTGCCGTTCGTACTCGAACACTCGGCAGTTTTCGCAGTCGGCGTTGGCTCCGATACGCTGACCGCAGGAGTTGCACCGTGCCCGTTTTAGCCACGAGACGGCGAAAGAATGCAAGAAGTGGAGGAAGCGGAAGCGGAAGCGAACGCGGACGGTGCGGGGGGGCGGGGTGGTATCGAGAGCATTGCCGGAGACGTGCATAAGGAAAACGTGCATTCCTTTCTAGGGCCGGGGCGAGCATAAGCATACACGCAGTAACAGATCGTGAATAGGGAAACTTAGATATGGCCCGAAATAGAGAGGTTAGGACCGTTACCGCGAAGGTTCGTGATGCTGCCGGTTAGCGAACAGCGAGGCGCGTTGTACCGCGACCGCTTGGTCAACCATCCGAGGAAACCTCCGAGGGCTGATACCAACACAGCTCGGAGCACAGCGAACACCTCGTCTATGTAGGTTAGTGAGTCGTCGCAAACTCGCGGATACAATGGGATGTTCATCCTTGCGGATCGGTCGAGAAACAGCGGTGTGGCCGCGCGAGCGCCCGCCTTACAAGCAGGATGTCGGGGGTTCGAGTCCCTCTCTGCCCACCAAATAAACCCCTTTACAGCAACAATCTACCTAGACGTACTGCACAAGTACCGGCTTAGACGGTACCTGTTGTGTGGGATTGTTGGGGACGGTCGGCGTGCTGGTAGTCTCTACGGCGCGGCGCAGGGCTTCGTCGTCGGGGTGGCTGTACCGCATGGCCATGCTTACGGTGGTAGAGCGCGACCAACCTACAATCTTGGCAATGGTGGGCAGCGGCACACGGTTGTCCACCATACGACTAACGGCTGTGTGTCGCAGGTCGTGGAAGCGAAGGTTGACCAGCCCTTCCGGTAGTTCCGCCAACGCTTCGCCGCACTGGTCGCACTGGTAGCCCTCGGGCTTCGCCTTGGCCAGCTTGCCCGCCGCGCAGTCGGGGTTGGGTCAGTGGTGCCGCGTCCTCTGCTTGGCCGTCTCCCACCGGATGCTTCGGATCGGTTTCGTACACGCGCACCTCGCCGCCGAACGTGCCCTTCTTGCCGTGCAGCCCAGACGCAATGTTCGGGCTCATCCGCTCGTTACACGGCGGTGCGCTCCCTAGGCGCGGATATCCCAGCCCATTCATCTTCACAGTGCCCCGCTCCGGATTCGGCATACTGACCCCGAATCCGGGATACCCAGGGCATCGATGGCCCGGCCAAATCACACAATCAGCCTTGCAGGCAACGAGATCCTAGATATGGAAGATCACACTAAGAGAAGGAGCAGTCATGAATACCCCATACCTCGTCCCCGTCACCGCCCCCGAGTTCCTGGCCCGCTACCCTGACTACATAACGACCCTCGTCGAGCGCCGATGCATCCACCTGACCGATGAGCAGAGAGGGCGAGCCGTGGCGCATCTCAGCCGTCACATTGGTGAGTTGCCAGCGAATCGCTCGTCCTATGACGGCGCGGTCGACCGCGTCGACATCATCGCTGGGTCCATCGATCAGGAAGAGGAGGCGGAGGAGGCGACTCTCTGGGGGAGGTACTTCGGCTACTTGAATCTAGTACTCCTCGGGGAGCTCAGTCGGCTTCGCCTCCTCTTCCCGCCGTCCCACGGATGCCAAGCTCACTGGATGCGGGGAGACCGCTTCCCGTCCTTCAACCGCTTCCCATCGCTGTAGCGTCTGAAAACTCAACTGAGCGAGAATCATTCGGGGGGCTCTACATGAACTCTGAACCACAGAGGCACTTCATGCGTTTCTTAGTCGGGGAGTTGAGGAAAATGAACCATCAACTCTTGGCTCACATCGTTGTGGGACACCTTGCAGAGGAGGCTGGATTCCCATTCATAGGCACACTCCAAAGGGCTATGGCAACACCTGAGATTGAGAGACGCGCCGACGAGCGGATGGACGGACTCGAGGAACTGATAGACGAGATGGACGACTCCATTCAAGATCGACTCATCCAGGAGTATCTGGCGAAGCGAGGGACAGGCGACATACCAAATTGATGGAGGAAACCATCCTGCCGCTCGCCAAAGGATCAGATGGTATTTCAGACTGAAACACAAACTACTGTTGTTTGTGCTAACGTTTCAGGCAGGTAGAAGGCTTCCATGCTCAAGCCCATTCCAACTGTCCACCCAGCCATAATGCTTAGCTCATTATTCATCGTTGCGGGATTGCTCTATTGGGATTTGAGCGGCTCACATCGACCGCAAATGTGGGTTTCGTTGGTGGCAGTTCTTGGGATCTCTACAGCTTCCAATCTCTCCCTTAGAAGGCGAGCTAGAGCGATCAATCAGAAGTATTCGAGACGATAGGCCTCAGCACGAACTATCGTTGTTTGTACTCGGATACTTAAAGCAGCGGCCTAAGCAGTTCCGCGACATCGTCTAATCGCCGCCCACAATTCCCAAGCCACTCACCAAACGGATTGCACTTTTCAATAGTCAACCAGGCATCCTCCTTGCCCTCTCTACCACCGTGTTGCCGCGCCAACCCATGTCTATCTTGCAAAACGCCTTTGACGTATAGCTTTTCTTTTGGAATGAGCCAAACATAGGGGAGAAAGTAGTCAAAGCCCAAACAGAATAGATAGCTAAACTGAGCATCGCCTCTGATCTGCTGGAATTTCCAATGGGTTAGATTCCATAAAAACGAGCTGCGTACGTGGATCAACGAATCGCCAACCCAAAGACCTTCATTTGTCTGGCTTGGATCACACCCCTCAGATATTAGTATCTGCTTCGCAATTTCTGCGCCGATCTTAAGCTTCGGCCGAAAAGGTACTCGGCGAGCGCCAATTCCGAAGAAAATTGAACCGCTGACCCAATTGCCACATTAGCCCGGGGATCGCGTTGATCAAGTGCGTCAAAAGATCATCTGGCTGGAGCGACTTCCGCTTGTCGGCGGAGCGGACGTGTCCATTCACTGGAGATATCAAACGGCCCGACTCAAATTTACAGGAAACCGGACCTTTTACGGCTACACTACACTGACACAGTTCAACCGGCCCAACCGCCTAAGGAAATATTTATGGGGCTCCGCGGAACGGCGTTCAGGATCATTCTCTCGATTTTGGTTGGGCTTGGGCTTCTCGCATGCATGCTGTGTGTCGCTTGTTTCGTGCGCGATCACCGCATGTTGCCAGTTGTAGTAGCGACCCGTCCGATGGCAGATGAACTGGGCGTTGGAATCGGCTCACCGCTGACTCTCACTTTCAACAAGAACATTCAGCCGGAGTCGATCAACCCTTTGACCTTCGTGCTGCGCGATGACCGCAACCAGGTCGTCCCTTCGAGCGTCACGTACGACCGTTCCACCAGCACCGCGATTCTCTCTCCTTCGATAGCGCTCGTCTCCGGCATCACCTACCATGCCACCGTTCTGGGAGGTATAAATGGAATCAAAGACAGTCGAGGGCATCCTTTAGCCAACGAATTTGTGTGGAAGTTCACTGCCGGATTCCCGGCCGCATCCTCTCAGGTGGTTGGACCGGGCGGCCCGATTCTTCTGATTACAAGTCGGGAAAGCGGCTTCAGCGAGTACTATGCCGAGATCCTGCGCAACGAAGGCTTCAACGAATTCACAGTCATCGATATTTCGCAGCTCGACGCTACCAGCTTGCAGAAATCTGACATCGCTCTCCTGAGCGAGGTTCCGCTCAGTGATCGTCAGGTCCAGGTTCTGTCTGGATGGGTGCATCGGGGAGGCAATCTGATCGCCATGCGCCCCCCGCGCAGATTCGCCGGGATCTTCGGATTGGACGCTCCCAATGCTGCTCCCGATCAATCGCTCCTATTGGACGGATACCTGGCGATCAACCCCGGTACGAGTGCCGGTGCAGGCCTCACAAAAGCGTCAATCCAATTTCATGGATCTGCGGATCGATATCGCTTGTGCAATGGCACCTCTCTCGCGAGCCTGTATAGGGACTCAAAGACGGCCACTAGTTTCCCGGCTGTCTGCCTGTTGAAGTTCGGAAGCGGCAACGTAGTAGTGTTTACCTACGATCTCGCCCGCTCCGTGATCTACACGCGACAGGGAAACCCGCTCTGGTCCGATCAGGAGCGCGACGGGATATCCCCGATCAGAAGCGACGACCTCTTTTATGGAGCAAGCGCCTCCGATCCGCAGCCCGATTGGGTAGACCCGGAGAAGATAGCCATTCCCCAGGCAGATGAGCAGCAGCGTCTTCTGTCGAACATCATCACGCTCATCAATTACGCAAAAAAGCCACTGCCGCATTTCTGGTATCTTCCGCGCGGGCTGAAGGCAGCCATTGTGATGACGGGGGATGACCACGGACATGGCGGTACAGTCGGTCGATTCAAGAGTTATTTCAACAAGAGCCCGCCTGGTTGTTCCGTTGAGAACTGGGAGTGCATTCGGGGAACATCGAACATCTTCGTGGGATCGATCTCCTCATCAGAAGCTGCGGCGTTCGTGCGTCAAGGCTTCGAAATTAGTCTTCACGTCCATACGAGCTGCGCCGATTGGCCAAACGACACGGCTCGCCAACCGATTGGAGGGCTGATGAAGAGGTTCGATCGAACCTTTGCGGGTGCCCTTTATGACAGACAGCTGGCAGCCTTCGCAGAAAGATACCCTGGCGTCCCCGCGCCCGTCAGCAATCGGATCGACTGCGTCACCTGGGGCGACTACGACACGCAGCCACAGGTGGAGTTGAGCCACGGCATTCGCTTCGATACCAACTACTATTTCTGGCCTGCGAAGTGGGTGCGGAATCAACCCGGCTTGTTCACCGGCTCTGGAATGCCGATGCGCTTCGCTACGCGGGACGGCAACATCATCGACGTCTATCAGGCCGCAACGCAGATGACAGACGAGTCGAAACAGGAATACCCATTGACGGTCGATACGTTGCTTTCGAACGCTCTGGGTGATTCCGAATACTTTGCCGTGTTCACGGTCAACATGCACCATGATAAGCCAAACTCCCGGGGAGCCGATGCCGTAATAAAGGCGGCCGTGTCTCGCCATGTCCCTATCGTTACAGCGGCCCAGATGCTGAAGTGGCTTGATGGCCGCAATGCATCATCGTTTCAGAATCTGACCTGGTCTGAAGGAAAACTTGGATTCACGATAGCGGTAGGGACTGGAGGCAACGGCATTCAGGCGCTTCTGCCTATGCCATCCAGTGCCGGCAACCTGGTCAGCTTAACCCTGGATGGAGTCGAGGCCAAACGTCAGACACGCACCATCGCTGGGTTGAATTATGCGGCCTTCGCAGCTGCCCCGGGCCAGTTTGTGGCCACGTATCGACGTGCTCAAGAATAACAGGAGATCGCGATTGCGGTTGTCGGTCTTCCATTACCTGTAGAAATGCGGCGCCCTTCTATTCCTTTACCTATATAAATTCCCTTACCAGTAGAATGTGAGGGCCCCTACCCCGCTGATTTACCACAAAAGTTGTACCACGACAATGTGCTTCGGGCTCCTCTGGGGCTAGACGATGGATCTGTGCGAAGTGCTCCGTCATCGAATGCTCGAGCTATCGCCCCGTATTTTGCGGGCGTATACCTCCTGCTGCACGGAGTTCTTGCTGTCGTCCTTCCGGAGCGCCTTACCCCGTTATCCACCCTTGGCATTGTCTTTGCGGAGCTGGCGACGATCGGTGTATGCCTTTATACGGCACAACGTACCGAATATCCCTGGCGCATGTTGTGGTGGCTCTTGGCAATCGCGACCGCGTTTTCTGCAGCTGGGATGACTGCGGACTTTCGCGCGGAGGTTCTTGGCGTAACAGGGGCTAATGTCGCCCCAGCGCTACAAGTGCTTCTGTCGACACTTAACGGAGTCTGTTTCCTGTTGGCCGTTTCAATGCAGTTCGATCCCCGAACCCTGCGAGCGGTCCGTATCATAAATATCTGTTTATCGCTCGCGACCGGGGTCACATTTTACGTCCTAGTCTTCTCGGTCGCGGCGATCCCCGGCACTAACTATGCCGCAGACCCTCTGTTCATGTCGTATCTGTTCGATGCGATGGACGTTTTCATCGCTACGGCTGCAACGATTCGCGCGCTCGGCGCGGTCGAGGCACAGGAGCGGCAATTCTTCTGTGCCATCTCCATCTTCATGTGGATTAACACGGTATTGCCTGCGATCCACAACCACATTTTGCTCAAACATGATTTCGTGTGGCTAGATGTTCTGATCTCAGCGCCATACATAGTGCTGACGGTTCTTATTGTGCACAGTCGCTCTGTCAATCTTCATTTACCGATCCCGTCTCCGAGGATGGCCCGTTGGGTTCGAAGCGGAAGTCCAATCT
>Ga0193743_1000039_pt1 | contig 87007 bp, 31 predicted proteins | sample L2c2metaG_FD_143038 | JGI IMG/M metagenome (GOLD analysis project Ga0193743, IMG submission 143038) | Soil microbial communities from a riparian zone of the East river system, Colorado, United States - L2c2 | ecosystem: Environmental > Terrestrial > Soil > Riparian zone | place: USA: East River... | reverse complement strand
GCGTGGCTGCTCTCGGGCCGGACGGCGGGTGCACTGGCGGCGCAGGCGGGGCGTCTGGTGGCGTGGGTGCGCGGACGCGAAGACGTGGCTCCGGTCGACGTGAGCTGGTCGCTGGCCACGACCCGGTCGGCGTTTGAGCACCGAGCTGTCGTGCTGGGATCGGATCTGGCCGAGTTGTTGTCGGGGGCGACGGCGGTGGCCGGAGGCGAGTCGGCGGCCAACGTGCTCGCCGGGACGGTGCCGGCAAACCGGTCGGCGCGGGTCGGGTTCCTGTTCGCCGGCCAGGGGGCGCAGCGGGCCGGCATGGGGCGGGAGCTGTACGCGGCCAGCCCCGCCTTCGCGGCGGCGTTCGATCGAGCCGTTGAGCTGCTGGAAGCCGAGCTCGGGTTACCTATCCGCGAAGTTGTTCTCGGTGCTCCCGAGGGTGACCCGGGTGCCGCGCCGGACCTTGGCGACGACCTGGAGGCACGCCGGGCGGACCAGACGGTGTTCGCCCAGACCGGCCTCTTCGCACTGGAGGTCGGTCTGGTCGCCGTACTGGCCGAGGCTGGGATCGTGCCCGACGTGGTCGCCGGGCACTCGGTGGGCGAGATCGCGGCGGCACACGCGGCCGGAGTGCTGAGCCTGGAGGACGCCTGCTCGCTCGTGGCGGCTCGGGCCCGGTTGATGCAGGACATGCCGCCGGGTGGGGCGATGGCGGCGGTCGCGGCGAGCGAGTCCGAGTTGCTGGCCGAGCTCGACGGCATGCCCGGGGTGTCGCTTGCGGCGGTGAACGGACCGACTTCCGTCGTCATCTCGGGTGAGGACGTCGCGGTCGAGGGGTTCGTGCGGCGGTGGCTGGAGCAGGGTCGGCGGGCACGTCGGCTCCGGGTGAGCCACGCCTTCCATTCGTACCGGATGGACCCGGTGCTGCCGGACCTCGGGGAGGTGGCCGCTGGTCTGGAGCACCGCACGCCGGCGGTGTCATGGGTGGGTGCCCTGTCGGGTGCGCTGGTCGACCTTCCCGAGGCGGGTTACTGGACGGCTCAGGCCCGGCAGCCGGTCCGGTTCGCGGACGCGGTGAGCGCGATGGCCGAGTTGAGTGTTTCGGTCTTCATCGAGATCGGCCCGGACGGAACGCTCTCCGGGATGGCCTCGACGGCGCACAGTGACCCCGACACCGGCGAGAACCCCGGTGACCGCGCTGAGTTCATTCCGCTGCTGCGCCCCAACACGCCGGCCGCGACCTCCGTGTGCGCCGCGCTCGGCCGCGCGCACGTCCGGGGAGTGAGCGTGGACTGGCCCGCCCTGCTGCCGGCCGGACGGCGGATCGATCTGCCGACCTATGCCTTCACCAGGAAGCGTTTCTGGATCGGCACGGGGACAACGCCGGCCGAGATGCCCGCCGGGAGCGGGACCCGGACTGAGACAACGGGGGAGGCGCGGTTCTGGGCGGCCGTCGAGGGCGGTGATGTCCGGGCCCTGGCCCATGAGTTGGCCGTAGCGGACCAGGAGCGGCTCGACGGTGTCATGCCGATGCTGGCCTCCTGGCGCCGTCGGGAGCGGGAGGACTCGGTCACTGCCGGTTGGCGGTATGCGATCTCCTGGACTCGGGTGCCCGATCCGGTGTCGGCGGTGATGTCCGGCGTGTGGTTGGTGGTCGTCGGCCGGGCCGAACAGGCTGGCGACTACGTACGGGCGCTGACCGTACACGGCGCTGAGCCGGTGGTCGTGGAGGTGGCTACCGGGGAGCTGGACCGAGGGGCGATCGCGGCCCGGGTTGGTCAGGCTCTCGACGGCGTCCCGGCCGTCACCGGGGTTGTCTCGCTGCTGGCACTGGAGCCGGAGCCGTCGCGGCGCCATCCGGTGGTAGCCGCCGGCCTGGCCGGGACGCTGGGGCTGGTCCAGGCGCTGGGCGACCTGGGAGTCGCGGCGCCTCTGTGGGTGCTGACCCGGGGCGCGGTGACGGTCGGCGAGGGAGACGTGCTGACCGAGCCGATACTGGCCCAGGTGTGGGGCCTGGGCCGGGTGGTCGGTCTCGAGCACCCGAATCGTTGGGGTGGGCTCATCGACTTGCCACAGGTGCTCGACGGGCGGGCGGCGGAGCGCCTGTGCTCGGTACTAGCCGGCGCCGGCCCAGGTTTCGAGGATCAGGTGGCGATCCGGGGCACCGGGATCCTGGGACGCCGGCTGGTTCGAGCGGATCCTGCCCGGGGACGAGGTGCACGGTGGACACCGCGCGGCACAGTCCTCGTCACCGGCGGCAGTGGGGCGCTCGGCGGACACGCGGCTCGCTGGGCCGCGAGCCGTGGCGCCGACCGGATCGCGGTGGCCAGCCGCTCGGGCGCGAACGCGCCCGGCGTGGCACAACTGGCGGCGGACCTGGCCGAGGCCGGAGCCTCCGTGGCGGTGTTGGCCGGTGACGTGGGTGCTCGCGACGACGTCGACGCGCTGCTCAAGTGGGTCGCGGCCAGCGGTCCCGGGCTGACCGCGGTGTTCCATGCTGCCGGCGTAGCCGAGGCCACACTGATCGATCAGGCAGACCTGGCCGGTGTGGCGGCGGTGCTGGCGGCCAAGGTCGGTGGGGCGCTGTGGCTGGACCAGCTGACGGCCGAGCTGGACCTGGCCCAGTTCGTCGTGTTCTCGTCGATCTCGTCGACCTGGGGCAGTGGCGCGCAGCCGGGCTACGCGGCCGGTAATGCCTTCCTGGATGCGTTGATCGAGAACCGGCTAGCGCGTGGCCTGGTCGGGACGTCGGTGGCCTGGGGACCATGGGGCGGCGCCGGCATGGCCGACAGCGACGAGACGAGGGCCGGCCTGCTGTCGAGGGGGCTACGTTTCCTCGACGGCGATCGGGGGATCGCGGCACTGGCCTCAGTGGTCGACAGCGGCGGCGGGGCGATCACGGTCGCGGACGTCGACTGGGCCCGGTTCGCCGAGGTGTTCACCCTGCTGCGGCCGAGTCCACTGATCGCGGATCTCCCTGAGGTCCGGGAAGCGTGCGCTGGTTCCGAGTCGGAAGATGCTGCCCACGAGGCCACCGCCCTGACTCACCAACTGGCTGGCCGGTCGCCGGCCGAGCAGGACCGCATCCTGGTGGACCTGGTGCGCACCGAGGCCGCTGTAGTACTCGGTCACACCTCGATCGAGTCGGTGGCTGCCGACCAGGCATTCAAGGACCTCGGATTCGACTCCCTGACGGCGGTCGAGATACGAAACCGACTCAACATCGCCACTGGCGAACGACTTCCCGCCACCGCAATCTTCGACTATCCGAACCCAGTAACGTTGGCCCGATATCTGAATTCGTTGCTCGTCTCATCGGCGGGCGGGAGCGATACCGAGAATGCTGAGGACGTCGAGCTGCGAAAGGTTATTTCGTCCGTTCCATTGAGCGTGCTCAGGAAAGTCGGCCTGCTCGAATCTCTTCTCGAGCTCGCTAATGCTGCGGACGGTACGGCGGAACCGGACCAAGTCGACGTGAGCATCGAGGAGATGGACGTCACTGATCTGATCAGAATGGCCCGCGACCGGGCCAGCTCCGGAGATCTCCGATGATTTCCCGATTTCGGGTCATCACCATCACTGAACGCCGGAATGTCTGAACAGGAGACCACCGTGGCATCGGATACCGAAGAGCTGGTCGCCGCATTGCGGGGATCGTTGGTCGAGAACGAGCGCTTGCGGCGTCAGAATCGTCGGCTTCTGGGGTCTCTGAATGAACCGATTGCAATCGTCGGGTTGGGATGTCGTTTTCCTGGCGGCGTTCGTGGCCCGGAGCAGTTTTGGGAGCTGTTGGCCACGGGTGCGGATGCGGTATCCGGCTTCCCACCGGACCGGGGCTGGGATGCCGGCGCGCCCGGCTCGGTGGGTCTCGATGGCGAGGCGTCGGGTGCGGCTCAGGGTGGGTTCGTCTACGACGCGGGTGACTTCGATCCAGGTTTTTTCGGGATCAGCCCGCGTGAGGCGCTGGCGATGGACCCACAGCAGCGACTGCTGCTGGAGACGTCCTGGGAGGCGCTGGAACGAGCGGGGATCGAGCCCCGGTCGTTGCGCGGCAGTCGGACCGGGGTCTTCTGCGGGGGGACCGCTACCGGGTACGGCGCTGGGCTGGAAGGCAGCGGTTCGGAGAACTTCCTGCTGACCGGCACCGCGACGGCGGTGCTCTCCGGGCGGGTGTCCTATGCCCTGGGGCTGGAGGGGCCGTCGGTCACGGTCGACACCGCGTGCTCGTCGTCCTTGGTGACGTTGCATCTGGCCGCTCAGGCGCTGCGGTCGGGGGAATGCTCGCTGGCGCTCGCCAGCGGGGTCACGGTGATGGCGACACCGGGGGCGTTTGCGGAGTTCGCCAGGCAGCAGGGTCTCGCCTCCGATGGCCGGTGCAAGTCCTTCAGCGCAGACGCCGATGGGACCGGCTGGGGCGAGGGAGCCGCCGTACTGGTGCTGGAGCGCTTGTCGGATGCCCGCCGCAACGGACACCACGTGCGGGCGGTCGTGCGGGGTAGCGCGGTCAATCAGGACGGCGCGTCGAATGGGTTGACCGCGCCGAACGGTCCGTCTCAGCAGCGGGTGATCCGGGCGGCGCTGGCCCAGGCGGGCTTGTCGGCGGGGGACGTCGATGTGGTGGAGGCACACGGGACCGGCACCGTGCTCGGGGATCCGATCGAGGCACAGGCGGTCCTGGCCACCTACGGGCAAGACCGGCCGGAGGGGCGGCCGCTGTGGCTGGGGTCGGTCAAGTCGAACATTGCGCACACCCAGGCCGCCGCCGGCGCGGCCGGGGTGATCAAGATGGTGCTGGCGCTGGAGCACGGGCTGCTGCCGCGGTCCTTGCACGTCCGGGAGCCCTCCCCGCACGTGGACTGGAGCGCCGGTCAGGTCCAGTTGCTGGCTGAGCAGGTGCCGTGGCCTGCTGGCGAGAGCCCGAGGCGCGCGGGGGTGTCGGCGTTCGGGATCAGCGGGACGAACGCCCACGTGATCATCGAAGAAGCGCGGCACGTCGGCCCGGGCGCGGTTAGCGGCTCCCCGGACGGCGGTGAGGCCAGCGCGGCCGCAACGGCGGATCGGCAGGCCCCGGTGCTGGTTGGCGGCCCTTCGGCCTGGCTGATCTCCGGGCGCACCGAGTCCGCGCTGGCAGCCCAGGCGGGGCGGCTGGCGGGTTTCGTCCGAGACCGCCCGGAACTGTCTCCCGCCGACGTGGCCTGGTCACTGGCCACGACGCGGTCGATGTTCGCCCACCGGGCGGTCGTCATGGGAGGCAGCCGCGCCGAGCTGCTGACCGAGCTGGACACGGTCGCGGCGAAACGCCCCACGAGCCGGGTGGTGTCCGGAGTGGCTCGCGGTAACCAGGTGGGGCTGGTCGGGTTCCTGTTCGCCGGGCAAGGGGCGCAGCGGGGTGGGATGGGCCGGGAACTGTATGCGGCCAGCCCCGTGTTCGCGGCGGCGTTCGACCGAGCTGTCGGGGTGTTAGAAGTCGAGCTGGGCCTGGCCATCCGGGACGTCGTGCTGGGTGACTCCGAGGTGGCCGACCGGGTCGGGCCCTCGGACCGAGGCGAGGAGGAGTCGGCGGCGGCTCGGGCCGATCAGACCTTGTTCGCCCAGACCGGCCTGTTCGCGGTGGAGGTCGGTTTGCTCGCGGTCCTGGCCGAGGCTGGGATTCGACCGGATGTGGTCGCCGGTCATTCGGTGGGTGAGATCGCGGCGGCCTACGCGGCGGGGGTGCTGAGCCTCGAGGACGCCGCTGCGTTGGTCGCGGCTCGGGCGCGGTTGATGCAGGGCCTGCCGTCGGGTGGGGCGATGGCGGCGGTCTCGGCGAGTGAGGCCGAGGTGCAGGTCGATCTGGAGGACGTGGCCGGGGTGTCGTTGGCCGCGGTGAACGGGCCGGGTTCTGTAGTTGTCTCGGGCGACGCGGCGGCCGTTGATTCGATGGTGGAGCGGTGGCGGGAGCGTGGTCGCCGGGTGCGCCGGCTGCGGGTGAGCCACGCGTTCCATTCGGCCCGGATGGATCCGGTACTGCGGGAACTGGGCGAAGTGGCCGCGGGCCTGGAGCACAGCATGCCGGCAGTGTCGTGGGTGGCTGCCCTGTCGGGTGCGCTGGTCGAGGTGCCCGAGGCCGGCTACTGGGCTGCGCAGGCTCGCCAGCCTGTCCGGTTCTCGGAAGCGGTGAGCGTGATGGCCGAGTTGGGTGTTTCTGTGTTCCTCGAGATCGGCCCGGACGCAACGCTGTCCGGGATGGGATCGGCGGCCCTGGCCGACGCCGGCGGGAGCCCGGGGGAGGACGCCGAGTTCATTCCGATGCTCCGTCCCAAGACACCGGCCGCGACCTCGATCCTGACCTCGCTCGGCCGTGCCCATGTCCGGGGGGCGGCGGTGGACTGGACCGCTGTGCTGCCCGTCGGGCACCCGATCGCTCTGCCGACCTATGCCTTCGACAGGCAACACTTCTGGGCTGCACCGGCACCGGTCGAGATTGCGGCGGATGGCGCGGGCCAGGGCGGGTCGGAGGCGGAAACGCTGTTCTGGGCGGCGGTGGAGCAGGGCGATCTGGCTGGCTTCGCCGATGCTCTGGACGTCGCTGAGAAGCAACCGTTCAGCGAGGTGCTGCCGGTGCTCACCTCGTGGCGGCGTCGAGAGCGGGAGGAGTCAGCGGTCGCCGGCTGGCGCTACCGGATCTCTTGGGTGCCTCTCCGGGACTCGGAGCCGGTCAGGTTGTCCGGTCGGTGGCTGGTGGTGACCGGTCCGACCGGGCGTGCCCTCCTCGACGACGTCGTCAGCGCGATGACGGCGCGGGGCGCCAGGGTTGTCCTGGTTGTGACCGCCCCTGTGACCGACGCCGCGGAAGTGTCCCGCGCCGCGCTGACCGCCCGGATCGGTCGGGCTCTGACCGAGCCGTCAACCTGCGGGGACTCCCATGCTGGGCCCGTTGATCCGGACGATGGCCTGGCGGGTGTGCTGTCCCTGCTGGCCCTGGACGAGGCCGAGCTGGCGGACCACCCGGAGGTGTCTCGCGGGTTGGCGGGCTCGATGAGCCTCGTACAGGCGCTGGGTGATGCCGGCGTCGGGGCCGCGCTGTGGATCGCGACCCGGGGCGCGGTGGCCGTCGGCGACGGGGAGGTCCTTGCTCACCCGGTACAGGCGCAGGTGTGGGGGCTGGGCCGGGTGGTTGGCCTGGAGCACCCGGATCGGTGGGGTGGGCTGATCGACCTGCCGACGGAACTGGACGAGCGGGCCGGCGCACGGTTGGGCGCGGTACTGGCCGGGTACGCCGAGGACCAGGTGGCTATCCGGCCGGCGGGGATCTACGGACGCCGGCTGACTCGAGCGCGGCGCCCGGTCGGTTCCGGCCATTCGGGCGCGGTGGACCGCCTCGCCCGGGGAACGGTCCTGGTGACCGGCGGGACCGGGGCGATCGGCGCGCGGTTGGCCGACTGGCTGGCGGCGCGCGGCACGGTCCAGGTGGTACTGACGAGTCGGTCCGGTCCCGGCGCCCAGGGCGTCGCCCGTCTTGCCGCGCGCCTGGCCGAGGCAGGGACAGCGGTCGCCGTGCTGACCGGGGATGTGGCGAGGCGGGACGACGTGGCCGGGCTGCTGGGTTGGATCGCCTCGGAGGCGCCACCCCTCACCGGGGTCATGCACACCGCGGGGGTCTTGGACGACGGCGTGCTAGACCGGATGACCCCGGAACGCCTCGCCGGCGTGCTGGCACCGAAGGCCGGTGGGGCCTGGCATCTCCACGAGCTGACGGCGGGGTTGGACCTGTCGGCGTTTGTGCTCTTCTCGTCGTCGGCGGCGACCATGGGGGGTGGCGGGCAGAGCAACTATGCGGCCGCGAACGCGTTCCTCGACGCACTGGCCGAGCACCGGAGTGGACGTGGGCTGGCCGCCACCGCGCTGGCTTGGGGAGCGTGGGCCGGGGGTGGCATGGCGCAGTCCGATGCAAGGGTGTGGCACCGGGTCGGGGGCGGACCAACCAGAGCGCTGGATCCCGATCGGGCCCTGCGGGTGATGGGGCAGGCACTGAGCGACGACCAGACCGCACTGGCCGTGATGGACCTCGACTGGGCGAAGGTCGCCGCGGCACTGGGCGACGTGCGGCAGGTTCCGTTGCTGCGGGAGTTGGCCGACGTCCACGCGCTCGTCTCGATCGATGGTCGGGGGCCACAGGAGCACGGCCGCGAGGTCGGGCACACCGCCGGCGTCGCGGCGCTCGTGGAGCTGGCCGGGCTACCCGCCGAGGAACAGGATCGCAGGCTGCGCGCCCTGGTTCGGGGCCAGGTGGCCGCCGTGCTCGGTCACTCCGACGGCGACCAGGTCGGTGATCGCACACCGCTGCGGGAGCTGGGCTTCGACTCGCTCACTGCTGTGGAGCTCCGCAACACGCTCGCCACCGTCACTGGGCTGGTGTTGCCAACCACGTTGATCTTCGACCATCCCACCACCGCCGCGCTGGCCGCATACCTGCGCGCCGCTCTGGCTCCACCGGCCGCCGACCCGATCGCCCGCCTGACGGAGGACATCGACCGCATCGAGACCAACCTGACCCAACTGTCCACCGGATCGGACGAGCGCGACCAACTGGTGGATCGGTTGCGCGGTGTGCTCTCCCGGGTCGGTGGGGCCGGTACGCGGTCCTCGACCGCCGCGCTGGCCAGCGCGGGAGCGGACGAACTCTACGAGTTCATCGACAAACAGCTAGGTCTGTGATCGATGTCTGAGGCGATTCCGGTGACACCCGGCGAACGATCGCGCCCGAGGAGGCTTTGATGACCGACGACAAGATGCTCGGCTACCTGAAGAAGGTCGCGGCTGAGCTTCAGGACACTCGGGAGCGGCTCGACCACGTCCGTGCCCAGGCGCGGGAGCCGATCGCCATCATCGGGACCGCGTGCCGGTTCCCCGGCGGGGTGAACTCCTCGGCTGCGCTGTGGGAGCTGGTGGCGGGCGGGGTCGACGCGATGACCGAGTTCCCGGATGACCGGGGCTGGGACCTCGAGGCGTTCTCCGCGTTGGGACCGCTGCCGGTGGGTGGTTTTCTGGACGATGCCGCCGGGTTCGACTCTGGCTTCTTCGGAATCTCGCCGCGTGAGGCGTTCGCGATGGACCCCCAGCAGCGGCTGGCGCTGGAGTGCTGCTACGAGGCCTTGGAGCACGCCGGGCTGGACATCTCCCGGCTGCACGGCTCGGACACTGCCGTCTACCTGGGCACCAACGGCCAGGACTACCTGATGTTGCTTGGCTCGGCGGCCGACGGTGCCGACGCGCAAGGGCACGCTGCCACCGGGAACATCGCCTCGGTGCTGTCCGGAAGGGTCTCCTACCTGCTCGGGCTGGAGGGACCGTCGGTGTCTGTGGACACCGCGTGCTCCTCCTCGCTGGTTGCGCTGCATCTGGCGGCCCGCGCGCTGCGCAGTGGGGAGTGTTCGTTGGCCCTCGTCGGCGGGGTCACCGTGATGTCCACGCCGGCGGCGTTCGTGGAGTTCGAGCGGCAGGGTGGGCTGGCCTCCGACGGCCGGTGCAAGGCGTTCGCCGAGGCGGCGGATGGCACCAGCTGGGGTGAGGGCGCCGGGGTTCTGGTGGTGGAGCGGTTGTCGGACGCTCGGCGCCTCGGGCATCGGGTCCTGGCCGTGGTTCGCGGCACAGCTGTGAACTCCGACGGCGCGTCCAACGGGCTGACTGCGCCGAACGGGCTCTCTCAGCGGAGGGTGATCGCGCGGGCGCTTGCCGACGCCCGGCTCAAGGCCGCGGACGTCGACGTGGTGGAAGCGCACGGCACCGGCACCGCGCTGGGCGATCCGATCGAGGCACAGGCACTGCTGTCCAGTTACGGCGGCGAGCGCGCCGAGCCGGTCTACCTCGGTTCGATCAAGTCGAACTTCGGGCACACCCAGGCCGCCGCCGGAGTGGCCGGCGTGCTCAAGATGGTCGAGGCCCTGTGCCACGGCGAGATACCGCGCACCTTGCACGTCACGCGGCGCACCCCGCACGTGGACTGGTCGGCCAGCGCGGTGGAGCTGGCCACCGAGCACCGAGTGTGGCCGGAGACCGGTCGGCCCCGCCGCGCCGGAGTGTCCTCGTTCGGGATCAGCGGCACCAACGCGCACGTGATCGTGGAGCAGGCGCCCGAGGCGGAGGTGGGTCCGCTCGCGGCGCGCCCGGCGAACGTGCTGGTGCCGTGGGTCGTGTCCGGCGCCGCCCCCGCGGCGGTCGCGGAGAACCTCGCCCGGCTGTCCGGCCTGGATCGGGATCCGGTCGACATCGGCTGGGCGCTGGCCACCACCCGCGCGTCGCTGACCGAGCGTGCCGTGGCGGTGGGCGGGTCGCACGCGGAGCTGGTCGGGTGCGCGCCGGTGCGCGGGCGAGCCGGCGGGGAGGGTCGGGTCGGGGTGGTGTTCTCCGGCCAGGGGGCGCAGCGGCCGGGCATGGGGCGTGCGCTGGCCGTCCGGTTCCCGGTGTTCGCGGCGGCGTTCGAGCAGGTACTCGCCGAGTTCGAGCCGGAAGTCCGCGAGGCCATCGACGACGAGCGGGTGCACCGGACCGAGTTCGCCCAGCCCGGGTTGTTCGCCTTCGAGGTGGCCCTGTACCGGCTGCTGGAGTCCTGGGGGGCTCGCCCTCGGATCCTGGTCGGCCACTCCATCGGCGAGCTGACCGCCGCCTATCTGGCCGGGGTGTGGTCGCTGAGGGACGCCTGCCGGTTGGTGTCGGCGCGGGCCCGGTTGATGGCGGCCTTGCCCGAGGGCGGGGCGATGGTCGCGCTGGACGGCACCGAAGCTGCCGTGCGCGAGGTGCTGACCGAGGGTGTGTCGATCGCGGCGGTGAACGGGCCGGGCGCGGTCGTGATCTCCGGGGCCGACGCAGAGGTGGCGGCGATCGCCGACGCGTGGGCGGGCAAGACCCGCCGGTTGCGGGTCAGCCGTGCGTTCCACTCGGCCCTGATGGAACCCATGCTCGAGGAGTTCGGCGCGGTGGCGCGCCAACTGGGCTACTCCCGGCCGGCGCTGCCCGTGATCTCGAACCTAACCGGCCAACTCGCTGAGGGGTTAACCGATCCCGAGTACTGGGTGCGGCAGGTGCGGGAGGCGGTCCGGTTCGCCGATGGGGTGAGCACGCTGCTCGACGCCGGGGTGGATGCGATCACCGAGGTGGGGCCGAGGGCGGCGCTGTCCGGGGCGGTGACGGAGATCGCCGGCGAGCGGGCGGTCACGGTGGCGCCGCTGGGTCGGGACGAGGACGAGGTACGCGCCGCGCTGGTCGGGGCCGCGCGACTGTGGGTGTCCGGGGTGGACATCAACTGGGCTGAGACGTTCGCCGGGTTCGCGCCCCGGCGGGTGGATCTGCCCAGCTACGCCTTCCAGCGCGAGCGGTACTGGCCGGCCGCCCCGGCCACGCGAGTGGGCGATGTGTCCGCCGCCGGGTTGGTTCGCGCCGACCACCCGCTGCTGGGTGCGGTGGTGAGCTTGGCGGACGGCGGGTGGGTGCTGTCCGGGCGGCTGGCCCGCCACGTCCAGCCGTGGCTGTCCGATCACGTGGTGCTCGGCTCGACGTTGTTCCCCGGCACCGGGTTCGTAGAGCTGGCACTGCGGGCCGGTGAGCTGGTCGGCTGTGACGCGTTGGAGGAGCTGACCCTGGCCGCCCCGTTGACCCTGCCCGAGCGCGGCGGGGTCCACGTCCAGGTTGTGGTGCGGGACCGCGAGGTCGGTATCTACTCCAGCCCCGAGGACGCCGGCCCCGACGAGTGGACCCCACATGCCACCGGTGTCCTCACTGACGCCGAACCCGCCGCCGACGAGGCCGCATGGGCGGCTAGCTGGCCGCCGCCCGGTGCGGAGCCGATCGATGTCACCGGCTTCTACGAAGGTTTCGCGCTCGGTGGCTTCGACTACGGCCCGGCATTTCGCGGCCTGGCCGCCGCGTGGCGCGGCTCGCCAGACAACGGTGAGGTGTTCGTCGAGGTGGAGTTGCCCGGGGAGGCCGGCGCAGCCGAGCAGTTCGGGATGCATCCTGCCCTGCTCGACGTGGTGCTGCAGAGCATTGGCCTGCTCGCCCAGGGCAGCAGCCGGGTGCCGTTCTCCTTCGACGGCGTCCGGCTGGCGGCCACCGGCGCGCGGCATGTCCGCGCCCGGCTCCGCCCGCGCGGGGACAACCCTGACGGCGGGTTCGGGCTGACCGTGGTGGACCTCGCCGGGGGCCTGGTGCTCAGTGTGGCGCGGGTGATCGTCCGGGAGGTCAACCGGGAGCAGCTCACTCCGGCCGCCGCCGGTCGCGCGGGTGCCCTGCTGGAGCTGGCCTGGACACCCCTGCGCCTGCCCGAGGTCGCGACCGGGACCGCCCCGGCTGTCATTGATGCGCGCGGGCTGGTGCTCGGCGCGGACGCGTTCGGGTTGTCGGTGACCGAGCCGCGACCGGCCGAGGCGCCCGAGTTCGTGGCGCTCACGGTGGCCGGCGGCGACCCCGGGGAGCAGCTGGCGCGGGTGCTGGCACAGGTGCAGCAATGGCTGGCCGACGAGTCACTCGCTTCAGCACACCTCGTGGTGTTCACCCGGGACGCAGTGGTGGTGGACGACGGTGCCCGGGTCGGCGGGCCGGCCCCGGTGGACGTGGCCGGCGCCGCGGTGTGGGGCTTGGTGCGGACTCTCGCCTCGGAGAACCCGGGACGGGTCACCCTGGTCGACTCCGACGAGGCCTCCCTGCCCGTGTGGCCGGCGGCGGTCGCGGTTGGCGTGTCGCAGGTGGCACTGCGCGGTGGCCGGTGCTGGACGCCGGCGTTGGCCCGGATGTCCGCTGACCTGGACCTGCCGGATGGCCGGTGGCGGGCGGCCTACGGAGGCGCCGGGTCGGTGCAGGACATCCACCTGCTGCCCGCCGGGCCACCGGAGCCGCTGGCCGCCGGGCAGGTGCGCATCGAGGTCCGGGCCGCCGGGGTGAACTTCCGGGATGTGCTCAGCGTACTGGGCATGTATCCGGACGAGCCGGCGCCGCTCGGGCTGGAAGGTGCCGGTGTGGTCACCGAGGTGGGTCCCGGAGTGGAGGGGTTCGCTCTCGGGGACCGGGTGTTGGGGATGTTCCCGGCCGCGCTGGGTTCGTCGGCGGTGGCGGATGCGCGGTGGTTGGCGCCCGTGCCGCGCGACTGGTCGTTCACCGAGGCTGCGTCGGTACCGGTCGTGTTTCTGACCGCGTTCTATGCGTTGCGGGATCTGGCCGGGTTGCAGGCCGGGGATCGGGTGGTGGTCCATGCCGCGGCTGGTGGGGTGGGCATGGCCGCAGTGGCGTTGGCGCGGCACTGGGGCGCGCACGTGCTGGCCACGGCGAGCCCAGCCAAGCAGCCGTTCCTGCGCGAGCTGGGCATCGATCCGGCCGATATCGCGTCGTCTCGGAACGCCGAGTTCGAGCGGATGTTCGGTTGTGCCGACGTGGTGCTGGACTCGCTGGCCGGCGAACTGGTGGACGCGTCGCTACGTCTGCTGCGCCGGGGCGGCCGGTTCATCGAGATGGGCAAGACCGACATTCGTGACCCCGCGCGGATCGCCGCCGTGCACGGTGTTCAGTACAGGGCATTCGACCTGGTCGAAGCCGGCCCGGAGCGGACCCGGGAGATGCTCCTCGAGCTGATGGAGTTGTTCCGCTCGGGGGCGATCACCCCGGTGCCGGTCACGGTGTTCGAGGCCAGGCGGGTGCGAGAGGCGTTTCGCTATATGGCCGCGGCCCGGCACGTGGGCAAAGTCGTGCTCCGGCTGCCCCGACCGATCACCGGCCCGGTGCTGATCACCGGGGGGACCGGGGGGCTGGGTTCGGTGGTGGCCCGGCACCTCGTGGCCGCGCACGGAGTGCGCGAACTGGTGCTGCTCAGCCGCTCCGGCGAGGCGCCCGAGCTGCGACAGCAGTTGGAGGCGGCTGGAGCCAGCGTGCGGATCGCGGCCTGCGACGTGACCGACCGGGCCGCGCTCGGCCGGGTCATCGACGAGGCGGACGGGCTGGGCGCGGTGATCCACACCGCCGGGGTGCTCGACGACTCGACCATCGACGGGCTCACCTCGGCACAGCTGGGCCGCGTACTGGCGCCCAAGCTGCACGGCGGCGAGCTGCTCGACGAGCTGACGCGCGACCACGACCTGAGTCACTTCATTGTGTTCTCGTCGATCTCCGGGGTGGTAGGCAGCGCTGGGCAGGGCAACTACGCAGCCGCCAACACCGCGCTGGACGCGCTCATCCAGCGGCGGCGCGCGGCCGGCCGGCCGGGCACCTCGCTCGCTTGGGGGCCGTGGAGCACCCAGTTCGGCATGACAAGTGGGCTGTCCGAGGCCGACATCGCCCGGATGCGCCGCAGCGGGGTGGTGCCGTTCACCGAGGCCACCGGAACGGCCGCCCTGGATGCCGCGCTGCGTGCCACCTCGGCCCTGCCGGTCCCGGTGCTTACCGCCCCGCCGGGGGCGGCTACGGCCGTGCCCCCCATGCTCGCCGGGGTGGTGCGGCTCGCCCGCCGGGCCGCTGCCGGGGCTGCGTCCGGCGTAGCGATGGCCGAACGGCTGCGGGCCCTGCCGGTCGACCAGCACTCCGACTTGGTGATCGAGCAAGTGCGCGCCGAGGTAGCCACCGTCCTCGGTCACGGTTCGGCCGAGCAGGTCGACCCGCTGCGCTCGTTCAGCGAGCTCGGATTCGACTCGTTGACTGCGGTGGAGCTGCGTAACCAGCTCGGAGCGGTCAGCGGGGTGCGCCTGGCGAGCACGGTGGTGTTCGACTACCCGACGGTCACCGCGCTGGCCGAGCACCTGCTCGAGCGGCTCGAGCCGGCCGGTGTCAGCCGGCCCGACGAGCATCGCTATGCCCTCTCACCCGAGTGCGGAGCCGGCCTCCAGCACGACGCCGTGTCGAGCCTTGCCCTCGGCGCCGTGTTCCACCAGGCGGTCGGAGCGGGCCGGGCCGAAGAGGCAATGATGCTGATGACCAGACTCGCTACTTTCCGTCCGACGTTCTCCAGTACGGAAGACCTCGCCAACATCCCGAAACCGCTGACGGTCTCCCAGGGACCAGCGACGGTCGGGATAGTCTGTCTCCCCTCGTTCTTCGGTCGTTCCGGTCCTCAGGAATACGCGCGTCTGGCCGGGCAGTTCCAGCGCAGCCGGCCGATGTCTGTCCTTTCCGAGCCTGGGTTCCGGCAAGGGGAGCCCCTGCCCGCGCACCTGACAGGTCTCGTCCTGGCGCAGGTCGACATCTTGAGTCGATCCATGAGAACGGTCCCCCTCGTCCTGCTGGGGCATTCCAGCGGTGGACTGGTCGCCCACGCTCTCGCCCGGTACCTGGAGGACGTAGGCCAGGCTCCCGCCGGGCTTGTCCTCCTCGACACGTTCGCCCCGCCGAAAAGAGGGCTGACCGGCATCCACTGGTCAGGCCTGCTCGACGTGGCTCTGCGGCACAACTTCCACGACGTCGACGATGACGCCTGGCTGACCGCGATGGCGCACTACTTCGAGTTCGGCTGGCACGAGATCGGTGCGTCGAGCGTCCCGACGTTGCAGCTCTGGGCGACCGACCCGATCACAGGCGCGACCGAACCTGCCGGCCAGAGGTCGACGTGGGTCTTCTCGCGTCACGCCACGGCCGTCGAGGTGCCCGGCGACCACTTCTCCATGTTGGGCGAGCACGTGCAAACCACCGCGGCCGCCGTCGAGCAATGGCTGGCTCAGCTGTGAACCGACAGCTGTGAACCGACACCGTCAAGGAGCTGACACATGAGTACCGATCCACGCGATCATCGCCTCGCGGTCGTGGGCGGCGGGGTGATGGGCACGAACATCGCCGTGCTGGCCGTCGGCCACGGAGTCCCCGTCGTGCTCGTCGACGTCAGCGAACCGGTGCTGGCCCAGGCGGAGAAGACGGTCGCCCTCAAGCTGCGGCACGCCCAGCTGATGGGCAAGCTGCCGGCTGACCGCACACCGGCCGCGCTGACCACGAGCGTGTCGCTGGCCGACGCGGCCGACGCCACGGCCGTGATCGAGGCCGTCACCGAGGTGCCGGAGACCAAGGCCAAGGTGCTCAGCGAGGTCTCCCAGATCGTCCGGCCCGGCACCCTGCTGATCTCGAACACCTCGTGCATCCCGATCGACGAGATGGCGTCCTCGATGGCTCAGGCCGAGGAGCTCGTCGGCGTCCACTTCATGAACCCCGCCTACCTGATTGCCATGGTCGAGGTGATCCGGGGCCCACGCACCAGCGACGCCATCATGACCGCGGTCACCGACCTGCTGGAAACGCTCGGGCGCACCGGCCTGGTCGTCAACGACGGCCCCGGGTTCGTGATCAACCGGGTACTGCACCCGCTGATCAACAGTGCCGCCCGGCTGGTCCAGGACGGCGTTGCCCCGGTCGAGGTGGTCGACGGCCTGCTCGAGGGCTGCCTCGGACATTCGACCGGGCCGCTGCGGACGGCCGATCTCATCGGCCTGGACAACCTGGTCGACTCGCTCAACGTGCTCTACGCGCACACCGGTGACAACAGTTGCCGGCCCTGTGAGTTCCTGCTCGGCCTGGTGCGGGCCGGCAAGTTCGGCCGGAAGACCGGCGAAGGCTTCTACGACTACGGAAAGGTGGCGTCGTGACCGACCAGACCGCCGCGGCGAACCCGCTGACGGCTGAGGCCATCGAAAGCACACTGACCAATTACCTCACCGAGAAGACGAAGACCGAGATCAAGCCCGACGACGACATTTTCGCCTCCGGCCTGGTCTCGTCGATGTTTGCCATGCAACTGGTCGTTCATCTCGAATCGACCTACGACATCGCCATCATCGGGTCCGAGCTGAAACTCGAGAATTTCCGCACCGCCAAGGTGATGGCCGCTCTGGTGCAGCGCCTTTCCGGGGCCGGCATCACCGCCGATGTCTGAGCAGACGCAGCAACTGGAGGACGGGCGCGCGCTGATCGGTGAGCTCATCGCCGACCACGCCGAGGACTGGGATCTCCGCGGCGAACTGCCGATCGACCTGCTGCGCAAACTCGGCGCCTGGGGTCTGCTCTGCGCCGAGGTGCCCTCGGTCGCCGGTGGGCTCGGCCTCGACAGCGGTAAGAGCGGTGAGCTCACCGCGTACGTCGGCAGCCTGTGCGGCTCCACCCGCAGCATCATGACCTCGCACGGGATGGCCGCCTGGATGGTGTCCCGCTTCGGCGACCGGGCCCAGCGTCGGGACTACCTCGCCGAGCTGACCAGCGGGCAGCTGGCCGCCGTGGGCTTCAGCGAGCCCGACGCCGGAAGTGACCTGGCCGCGATGCGGACCCGGATCCGGCTCGAGGGCGACACCATCGTCGTCACCGGTGAGAAGAAGTGGGTGACCGGTGCCCGGTACGCCGACTGCCTGATGATTCTCGGCCGCCAGGATGACGGGGGCGCTGTCGCGGTCGTGCCCACCTCGGCCCCCGGGGTCGAACTGATCCCGATCCCCAGGCCCGCGCTCGGTTGCCGCGCCGCCGGGCACTGGCACGTCCGCCTCAACGACGTGCGGCTCCCGGCCAGCCATCTGCTCGGCGGTGGCGGCCAGGACCTGTCCATGCTCTTCACCACCGCCCTGTCCTACGGCCGGATCTCGATCGCCTGGGGCTGCACCGGGATCGTCCGGGCTTGCCTGCGGGCGGCCATCGAGCACGCCAAGCACCGTGAGCAGTTCGGCAAGCCGATCGGTCAGCACCAGCTCGTCGGCCGGCATCTCGCCGAGCTCGTCGTCGCCGAACAGATCACGACCCGGGTCTGCGAACACGCCAGCGCGGCCTGGCAGGCGTTCGCGCCGGACATGGCGGTCTCGACCGTGCTGGCCAAGCACGTCAGCGCCGGGCAGGCCGCCCACAGCGCCGCCACCGCCGTGCAGGTCCTCGGCTCGGCCGGGGCGATGGACGGGCATGTCGTCGCCCGCGCGTACCGCGACGCCAAGCTGATGGAAATCATCGAAGGAAGCAATGAGATCTGCCAGCTGATCCTGGCCGACCACGCCCTTTCCCAAGCGTCCTGACCACATTCCGATTGCACCGACCACACAGAATTCGGTCTGTACGGAGGGCCCTCCCATGTCCGAAAAGCCCACTCTCGTCAAATGCCTGGTCTGGGATCTCGACAACACCCTGTGGCGGGGCACCCTGTTGGAGGACTCAGAGGTCCACCTGCCCGACGACGTACGCGAGGTCATCGTCGAGCTCGACTCCCGGGGCATCCTGCAGTCCATCGCCAGCAAGAACGACCACGACCTGGCCTGGCGGCGGCTGGAGGAGCTCGGCGTCGCGGAGTACTTCCTGGTGCCCCAGATCAGCTGGGGCCGCAAGTCCGACGCGGTGATCGCCATCGCGAAGGAGCTCCAGTTCGCCCTCACCACGATCGCCTTCGTCGACGACACGCCGACCGAGCGGGCCGAAGTTGCCTACCACGCCCCGGAGGTGCGCTGCTACACCGAGCAGGACGTCCTCTCGCTGGTCGACCGGCCCGAGTTCAGCCCGGCTGTCGTGACCGTCGACGCCCGTCGCCGCCGCGAGATGTACCGGGCCAACACCCGGCGCACGGAGGAGAAGGAGTCCTTCAACGGCCCGGACGAGGACTTCCTCCGCTCCCTCGACCTGGTGATGGCGATCAAGCGTGCCGACGAGGAGGACCTGTCCCGCGTCGAGGAGCTCACGTTGCGCACCAGTCAGATGAACGCGACCGGAGTGCACTACTCCGACGCGGTCCTGCGCTATCTGCTGGAGGACCCCGACCATGAGGTCCTCACGATCACCCTCACCGACCGGTTCGGCCCGCACGGTGCCGTCGGTGTGCTGCTGCTGGAGCGCCACCCCGACGTCTGGCACCTCAAGCTACTGGCGACGTCCTGCCGGGTCGTGACCTTCGGCGCCGGGTCTGTGCTGCTGAACTGGCTGGTCGACCAGGCCGCTCAGGCCGGGGCACATCTGGCCGCCGACTTCCGGCCGACGGACCGCAACCGGATGATGGAGATCGCCTACCGGTTCGCCGGGTTCGCCCAGGACCCTTGTGACTGCCTCGGCGGGATCCAGACCTTCACCGACGGCGGCGACATCCAGTGCCTGCACCTGGTCCCCGCCCGCCGCGAGGGCCCGACGACGATGCGGCTCGTCTCGCCCGATCTGACCGTGGCCATCCCGTTTCTCCGCTCGGCTCGCTCGGGCGATCGATCGTTCGTGGCACCGGCCTGACCAGGCCCAAACGACCCAAGCAACCGCCACCCACCGCCCACCGCCGCCGCCCGGGCTACGGAATGTGGAGCACACCTTGATGAGCGAGTCCGAGCATCTGCCATTGGCCGTCGTCGGCATGAGCTGCCGCTACCCCGGCGGGGTCCGGTCGCCGGAGGACCTGTGGCAGGTGGCGGTCACCGGGCGTGAGGTCCTTTCGGCGTTCCCTCGCGACCGGGGGTGGGACCTCGACGCCCTGCTTGGCCACGACGCCGGCCGGCCGGGGACGGCCTACGTCGACCGGGGCGGTTTCCTGGCCGACGTCGCGGGGTTCGACCCGGGCTTCTTCGGTATCTCGCCGCGCGAGGCGACCGCGATGGACCCACAGCAACGGCTGCTGCTCGAGGTGGCCTGGGAGGCGCTGGAACGGTCCGGCCTCGACCCGGCGAGCCTGCGGGGGAGCCGCACCGGGGTCTTCGTCGGGGGTGAGCCGAGGGAGTACGGCCCTCGGCTGTACGAGGCGCCCGACGGTTTCGAGGCGCACTTGCTCACCGGCACCACGACCAGCCTGATGTCCGGTCGGATCGCCTACTCGCTCGGCCTGCGGGGCCCGGCGCTGACCGTCGACACCTCCGCCTCCAGCTCACTCGTCGCCCTGCACCTGGCCGCCCAGGCCCTCCGCCACGACGAGTGCTCCCTGGCGCTGGCCGGCGGGGTCTCGGTGATGGCCACCCCGGGCAACTTCGTCGCCTTCAGCCGGCTGCGGGGCCTGGCTCCGGACGGGCGCTGCAAGGTCTTCTCCGCCGACGCCGACGGCACCGTCTGGTCCGAGGGCGTCGGCCTGCTCGTGCTCGAGCGGCTGTCGGACGCGGTGCGCAACGGACACCGCGTGCTCGCCGTCGTGCGCGGGACCGCGATCAACTCCGACGGGGCCAGCGACGGCCTCACCGCCCCGAACGGCCAGGCCCAGGCGGCCGTCATCACGCAGGCCCTGGCCAACGCCGGGCTGACCACCGACGACGTCGACGCGGTCGAGGCCCACGGCACCGGAACCCCACTCGGGGACCGGACCGAGGCCGGCGCGCTGGCCGCCACCTACGGCCGAGGGCGTGCCGCGCAACGCCCGCTGCTGATCGGGTCGCTGAAGTCGAACATCGGGCACACGCAGGCCGCCGCCGGGGTGGCCGGTGTCATCAAGACGGTGATGGCCCTGCGGCACGGCGTGCTGCCGGCCTCGCTCAACATCGGCGCGCCCAACCCGCACATCGACTGGCCCTCTTCCGGCCTACGACTGCTCACCGAAGCCCAGCCATGGCCCGAGGCCGGCCGCGTCCGCCGGGCCGGGGTCTCGTCGTTCGGGCTCAGCGGCACCAACGCCCACGCCATCCTCGAGCAGGCCCCGCACGCCGTCGCGAGCAGCGTACCCGGCGACACCGACGGTGCTGGTGACGCACGGGCGGTGCCGCTCGTCCGTGCGGGTGGCCCCACGGCGTGGCTGGTCTCCGCACGTTCCGCGACGGCCCTGAGCGGCCAGGCCGAGCGCCTCGCCGAGTTCGTCGCGGCCGCCTCGCCCGGCGGCGATGCCGAGACCCCCACCCGGCCCGACCCGACGGATGTCGCCTGGTCGCTGGCGACCGGCCGGGCCGCGTTCGACCACCGTGCGGTGATCGTCGGTTCCGGCCACGACGAGCTGGCGGCGGGTCTGGACGCGCTGGCCACCGACCGCCCGTCATCCGCACTGGTCGCCGGTGTGGCCGAAGCGGGCGGGGAGCGCCGGGTGGTGTTCGTCTTTCCCGGCCAGGGGCCACAGTGGCTGGGCATGGGGCGCGAGCTGGTGGAGACCTCGCCCGTGTTCGCCGCCCGGCTGGCCGAGTGCGAGCGGGCGCTGGCCCCGTACCTGGACTGGAACCTGTACGACGTGCTCAGCGGTGCCGACGGCGCCCCCGGTCTCGACCGCGACGACGTCGTGCAGCCGGCCTCGTTCGCGGTGATGATCTCCCTGGCCGCCGTCTGGCAGGCCGCCGGCGTGACCCCGGACGCGGTGCTCGGCCACAGCCAGGGCGAGATCACGGCGGCGTGCGTGGCCGGCATCCTCTCGCTCGAGGACGCGGCGAAGGTGACGGCCGTGCGCAGCCAACTCGTCCAGACCCTGGCCGGGCGAGGCGGGATGCTGTCGATCGCCGAGTCGCTCGAGGCGGTCACCGCCCGGCTGGCGTCCTATCCGGGTCAGGCCACGGTCGGCGTCGTCAACAGCCCGGACGCCACCGTCATCACCGGCGAGCTCGGCGTGCTGGAGCGGATCGCCGCCGACTGCGAGCGGGACGGCGTCCGGACCCGGGGCGTCCCGATCAACTACGCCTCGCACAGCTCGCACATCGACGACATCCGTGACCCGTTCCTCGCCGCGCTGAGCGACATCACCCCCGGGCCGGGGACGGCCACCATGGTCTCGGCGGTCACCGGCGAGACCATGGACCCCACGACGGCGGGAGCCGAGTACTGGTACGCGAGCCTGCGCCGGCCCGTGCAGTTCTCGACGGCCGTCCAGACCCTGGACCGGACCGGGTACGACGTGTTCGTCGAGGTGTCCCCGCACCCGGTGCTGACCGGGGCGATCAGCACCACGCTCGAGCACGCCCGGCAACAGGCCGAGGCCGAGCTCGGCACCACCGACCCCGGCTCCGGCGGCGCCCTGCTGCGCGCGGCCCCGGTCATCACCGGAACGCTGCGCCGGGACGACGGCGGCCCGGACCGGATCCTCGCCTCCCTGGCCGAGGTGCACGTGCGCGGCGTCCCGGTCGACTGGCCGGCGGTGCTGCCGAACGCACGCCGGGTCGAACTGCCCACGTACGCGTTCGAGCACCGGCGCTTCTGGCTGGACGCCGGCAGCAGCCCCCGTGGCGCCGCCGGGTCGGTGCCGGCGGAGGAGTCGCCGGTCGCCGCGAACGGCGGCGGGCTGAGGGACCGGATTGCCGGTCGGCCGGCCGGCGAGCAGGTCCAGGTCCTGCTCGAGCTGGTCCGGGCCCACGCCGCCGCCGTGCTCGGCGCGGACACCCCGGAAGCGGTCCAGGCGGGCCGCACGTTCAAGGAGACCGGGTTCGACTCGCTGGGCGGGGTGGAGCTGCGCACCCGGCTGAGCACGGCTACCGGCCTGCGACTGCCGACCACACTGATCTTCGACTACCCGACCCCGGCCGCGCTGACCGGATTCCTCCGCGCCCAGCTGCTCGGCACCGCGGCTGTCCCGACCGGCCCGCGCCCGGTGCGCACGGTCGCCGAGGAGCCGATCGCCATCGTGGCCATGTCCTGCCGGCTGCCCGGCGAGGTGCGCGACCCGGAGGGCCTCTGGGAGCTGCTCGTCGCCGGCGGGGACGCGATCGGGGACGCCCCCACGGACCGGGGCTGGGACCTCGACGACCTGACCGACCCCGACCTCGGTCCGGGCGCGTCCGGACCGCTGCGCCGAGGCGGGTACCTGCCCGACGCCGCCGACTTCGACCCGGCCTTCTTCGGGATCAGCCCGCGCGAGGCGCTGGCGATGGACCCGCAGCAGCGGCTCCTGCTCGAGACCTCCTGGGAAGCCCTGGAACGCGCCGGCGTCGACGTCCCTCGCCTGCGTGGTTCGGACACCGGCGTCTTCATCGGCGCCGCGTCCTCCGGCTACGGCGACGGCGGCCCCCGGGAGCTCGAGGGGCACCTGCGGACGGGCAGCGCCACCAGCGTGCTGTCCGGCCGGGTCGCGTACACCTTCGGGTTCGAAGGACCGGCGGTGACCGTCGACACGGCCTGCTCGTCGTCCCTGGTGGCCGTGCACCTCGCCGCGCAGGCGCTGCGGTCGGGGGAGTGCGGGCTGGCCCTCGCCGGCGGCGTGACCGTGCACGCCACCCCGTCCTGGTTGACCTGGTTCACCCGGCAGCACGGGCTGGCCTCGGACGGCCGGTGCAAGGCGTTCTCGGCCGACGCCGACGGCATGGGCATGGCCGAGGGCGCCGGCGTCGTGCTGCTGGAACGGCTGTCCGACGCCCGCCGCAACGGGCACCGGGTGCTGGCCGTGGTGGCCGGCACGGCGGTGAACCAGGACGGCGCGTCCAACGGACTGACCGCTCCGAACGGCCCGTCCCAGCAACGTGTCATCCGGGCCGCCCTAGCCAACGCCGGGCTCAGCGCGGACGACGTCGATGCCGTCGAGGCCCACGGCACCGGCACCATGCTCGGCGATCCCATCGAGGCTCAGGCCCTGTTGGCCACCTACGGGCAGGACCGGGACACCGGGCGGCCGCTGCGGCTGGGCACGGTGAAGTCGAACATCGGGCACACCCAGTGGGCGGCCGGAGCGGCCGGAGTCATCAAGATGGTCCTGGCGCTGCAACACGCCCAGCTGCCGCGCACCCTGCACGCCGACGCACCGTCCCCGCACGTGGACTGGTCGTCCGGAACGGTGCAGCTGCTGACCGAGCCGGAGGACTGGCCGGACCGGGGACAACCGCGGCGGGCCGGAGTGTCGGCGTTCGGGATCAGCGGCACCAACGCACACGTCATCCTCGAGCAGGCTCCCGACGACGCCGAATCCGACCGTGTTCGGAGTGGGCAGTTGCCGGCGGTCCCGTGGTTGCTCTCGGCGCGCGGCCACACCGGTCTGGCCGCTCAGGCCGGGCGGTTGCGGGAGTACGTGCTGGCCCGGCCCGAGCTCGATCCGATCGACGTCGGCTGGTCGCTGGCGACGAGCGGGACCGGGCTGCCGGAGCGGGCCGTTGTGGTCGGCGCGGACCGGGATGAGCTGCTCTCCCGGTTGGCCGAGGTGGCCGCCTCCTCACCCGGTGAGCCGGTAGGCGTGTCCGGGTCGGTGGGCAAGGTCGGTTTTGTGTTCACCGGGCAGGGCGCTCAGCGGGTGGGGATGGGTCGTCAGCTGTATGCGGCGTATCCGGTGTTCGCCGACGTGTTCGACGCGGTGTGCGCTGCATTGGACGAGCACCTGGATCAGCCCGGTCTCTCGGTCGACGCGGTCATCGGCGGGGCCGGTTGTGTCGATGACACGGTGTGGGCGCAGGCCGGTCTGTTCGCGGTCGAGGTGGCCCTGTTTCGGCTGTTGGAGTCGTGGGGTGTGGCTCCCGCGGCGTTGGCCGGACATTCGATCGGCGAGCTGGCTGCCGCGCACGTGGCCGGGGTGTGGTCGTTGGCCGATGCGTGCGCGGTGGTGGCGGCTCGGGGTCGGTTGATGCAGGCGTTGCCCTCGGGCGGGGCGATGCTGTCGGTCCGGGCGGCCGAGGACGACGTTCGGGCTGTGGTGGCCGGGTGCGACGGGGTGGGGATCGCGGCGGTCAACGGCCCGGATGCGGTGGTGATCTCCGGTCCGGAGGCGTCGGTCGCGTCGGTCGAGGCGGAGTTCTCGGCCCGTGGGGTCCGGGTGCGGCGGTTGCGGGTGTCGCACGCGTTCCATTCGTCGTTGATGGAGCCGATGTTGGCGGAGTTCGCCACCGTGGCGGCGTCGGTGTCCTACGCACGGCCCCGGATCCCACTGGTCTCGACGGTGACCGGCCGGCCGGCGACCGACGAGTTGCTGGACCCGGGGTACTGGGTGCGGCAGGTCCGGGAGCCGGTCCGGTTCGCCGATGCGCTCACCGCGTTGCGGGACAGCGGCGTCCGCACGTTCGTCGAGATCGGCCCGGATGCGGTGCTTACCGCGCTGGGCGCACAGACCACGCCCGGTGAGAGCAGCGAGGTGTGGCTGCCGGCGTTGCGCCGCGACCGCGACGAGGCGCACACCCTGGTGTCGGCGGTGGGCCAGCTCGGCACCCTCGGGGGCGGCGTCGACTGGTCTCGGTTCTACGCCGGTGCCGGAGCCCGGCGGGTGGACCTCCCCACCTACGCCTTCTCCCGGCAGCGGTACTGGCTGACCTCGCCGGCGGGCGGGCGGCCCCGGGACCTCGGGCTGACCGCGTCCGGGCACCCGTTGCTCGGCACGGTGGTGGAGTTGCCGGCGAGTGATGGGCTGGTGCTGACCGGGCGGTTGTCCTTGGCCGCCCAGCCGTGGTTGGCCGATCACGTCGTTGCCGGCCAGGTCGTGGCGCCAGGGGCCGCCCTGGTCGAGATGGCCATCCGGGCCGGTGATGAGACCGGCTCGGCCCGGTTGGCCGAAATGATCATCCAAGTGCCGCTGGTGCTGCCCGATCGGGGCGGGATCCAGGTTCGGATCACGCTGGGGGAGCCGGACGGGCGCGGTGAGCGGGACCTGGCCATCCACTCCCGGCCCGAGCACGAGACCGGCCCCTGGACCGGCCACGCCACCGGAGTCCTGGCCCCGGCCGACGCCCCTGAACCAGCTGCCGTCGAGACCGCCGCCGCGTTGCGGGCCTGGCCACCGTCCGGAGCCCTCGTCGAGGACCTGGCCGGGCTCTATCCCATGTTGGCCGATGCCGGTCTGCCGTACGGTCCGGCCTTCCGGGGAGTGCGCGGGGCCTGGCGGCGCGGTGAGGAGATCTTCGTCGAGGTCGGGCTGGGCGAGGGCACCGACGTCGCGGGCTTCGGCCTGCACCCGATCCTGCTCGATGCCGCCCTGCACCTGATCGCCACACCTGATGGCGAGTCCGGTGTCGGGTCCGGGCCGCTGCTGCCGTTCGCCTGGGCCGACACCGTCGTGCACGCCACCGGCGCGGCCACGGCCAGGGTCCGGATCGGGCCGGCCGCCGCCGGCGAGGGTGTCTCGCTGCTCATGGCCGACCAGAGCGGCGGCCTGATCGCCACCGTCGGCTCCCTGGTCCTGCGCCCCCTCGTCGCGGCTGCGCCGGCCGACAGCATCGCCGACGAAGCGCTGTTCGAGCTCCACTGGGTCGCGGCCGGCACCGCCACCCAGCACGGCCCAGCCGCCCCCGACCACGGCGGCTGGGCGGTGCTGGGTTCCGATCACCATTTCGACGCGACCGGCTATGCCGACGTGCCCGCCCTGCTCGCGGCGATTGCAGCCGGCGTCCCTGCCCCCGAGGTCGTGGTCTTCCGCGCCGGAGCGGTGACCCGTGAGGCACCGACCGGTGGCGATGCTCAGGCGTCCGACCTGGCCGCACTCGCGCGCGACACGACGCTCGGCGCACTGGCGGTGGTCCAGGCGTTCCTGCTCGCCGACGAGCTGAGCGGGGCACGGTTGCTGGTGCTGACCGAGCGGGCTGTGGACGCCGGCGCCGTGGACATCGACGTGTGTGCCGCCGGTGTCTGGGGTCTGGTCCGGGTCGCCCAGGCGGAACATCCGGACCGCATCGTGCTGCTCGACCTCGACAGCACCGGGACCCCGGAATCCCAGGCCGGGGCAATCGCGTCGGGTGAACCGCAGCTGGCCGTGCGGGGCGGTCAGCTCCTGGTGCCGAGGCTGGCCCGGGTCGACCACGGCCTGCCGATCCCGAGCGACGAGCAGCCGGGGCAGGGCTGGCGGCTGGAGTGCACCGAGCGCGGAACCCTGGACCACCTGGTGCTCGAACCCACCGCGTCCCGACACCGGCCGCTCGCCGAGGGCGAGGTCAGGGTGGAGCTGCGCGCGGCCGGGATGAACTTCCGCGACGTGCTCAACGTTCTGGGCATGTATCCCGGCGACGCCGGCCAGCTGGGTCTGGAAGGCGCCGGAATCGTGTGGGAGACCGGGCCCGGCGTGACCGGCCTGCATCCCGGCGACCGGGTGATGGGCCTGTTCACCGGAGCCTTCGGGCCGGTGGGCGTCACCGACGCGCGGTTGTTGGCTCCGGTCCCGGCCGGCTGGACCCTGGCCCAGGCCGCAGCCGCCCCGGTCGTTTACCTCACCGCCTGGCACGCCCTGGTCGAGCTGGCCGGACTGCGTGCCGGCGAGTCCGTGCTGATCCACGCCGCCGCCGGCGGCGTCGGGGTCGCCGCGGTGCAACTGGCCCGGTACCTGGGCGCCGAGGTCTTCGGCACCGCCAGCCCCGCCAAGTGGGCGCTGCTGCGCGAAGCCGGCCTGGACGAGGCCCATCTGGCCTCCTCGCGGACGACCGACTTCGAGGCCCACTTCCCGAGGGGGATCGACGTCGTCCTGGACTCGCTGGCCGGCGAGTTCGTCGACGCGTCGCTGCGCCTGGCCGCCGGCCCCGGCGGCCGGTTCATCGAGATCGGCAAGACCGACATCCGGGACGCCGGGCAGGTCGCCCGCGACCATCAGGGACTGGCCTACCGTGCGTTCGACCTGCTGGAGCTCGAGCACGAGCGGATCGCGGAGATGTTCGCCGCCCTGTCCGACCTGTTCGCGCGGCGGGTGCTCCGGCCGCTGCCGGTGTCCTGCTGGGACGTGCGTCGCGCCCCGGAGGCGTTCCGGTACCTGAGCCAGGCCCGCAACGTCGGCAAGATCGTCCTGACCATGCCAGCTCCCGCGGTCGAAGCCCCGGGAACCACACTGGTGACCGGCGTGTCGGGCGCCCTCGGAGGTCTGGTCGCCCGACACCTGGCTACCGGCGCGGGCGGGACGCGGGACGTCGGCGGCAACCTGCTCCTGCTGTCCCGGGGAGGCCCGAACGCGCCTCGGATGGGCACGCTGGCCGCCGACCTGGCCGCACTCGGCACCGGCGTGCACATGGTCGCCGCCGACGTGGCCGACCGCGAGCAGCTCGCCTCCGTCCTCGCGGCGATCCCGACCTCGGCGCCGCTGCGGGCGGTGGTGCACGCCGCTGGGGTTCTCGACGACGGTGTGATCGGCTCCCTGACCCAGGCTCGGGTGGAGGCGGTGCTGCGGCCGAAGGTGGATGGTGCGTGGAATCTGCACCACCTGACCCGGCATCTGGACCTCGACCGGTTTGTGCTGTTCTCCTCGGTGTCCGGGCTGTGGGGAAACCCCGGGCAGGCTGGATACGCGGCCGCGAACACCTTCCTGGATGCGCTCGCCGGGTACCGACGCCGGGCGGGTCTGGCGGCGACGTCGTTGGTGTGGGGGCCTTGGCAGGTCGATGCGACCCCGTCCGGGGGTATGGCCGCGGCTCTGGGCGAGGCGGACTGGCGGCGGATGGCCCGCCAGGGCCTCGCCCCGCACACCGGTGCCGAGGGGCTCGGCCTGCTGGACGCGGTGGCCACTTCCGGGCAGGCCATGCTGGTGGCGGCCCGGCTGGACCTGGGGTCGGGCGCTGGCCGGCCGGCGTTGCTGTCCGACCTGGTACGCCCGGTCGTCGGGGGGCGGCCCCGGCGTGTGGTCGGGTCCGGGTCACCGGAGGGCGATGGTGGCTTCGCGCAGCGGTTGGCCCGGTTGTCGCGGACCGACAGCGATGAGCTCGTGCACGAGTTGGTCCGGGCCCAGACGGCGCTGGTGCTGGGCATGTCCGGCGCCGAAGTCGCGGAGCCCGGCCGGACGTTCCGGGAGCTGGGGATCGACTCGCTGACGGCGGTGGAGCTGCGTAACCGGCTGAGCACGGTGACCGGGTTGCGGCTGCCGGCCGGGGTTGTCTTCGACTATCCGACCCCGAGCCTGTTGGCCGGTTTCCTGGCTACGACCTTGCGGGGCGACGCTGAGGAGTCCTCGGGGAGCGCCACCACGACCGCGCGGGCGGCGGGGCTGGCTGACGGCGACGAGTTGGTGATCGTCGGTATCGGGTGTCGTTTCCCGGGCGGGATCGGTTCGGCCGGCGAGTTGTGGGACGTGGTGTCCTCGGGCACGGATGCGATGTCGGGGTTTCCCGCCGATCGGGGTCGGCTGTGGGAGGGGGTGTTCGACCAGCAGGCCGGCAGTGAGTCGCACTCGCGGGTGGGCGCTTTCCTCTACGGCGCCGGACATTTCGACGCCCAGTTCTTTGGGATCAGCCCGCGTGAGGCGCTGGCCATGGACCCGCAGCAGCGGCTGCTGCTGGAGACCTCGTGGGAGGCGTTGGAGGACGCCGGTATCGACCCGGGCTCGCTTCAGGGCAGCTCGACCGGCGTGTTCGCCGGGTTGATCTACCACGACTACGGCGCCGGCGCGGTGATGCCCGAGGAAGTCCACGGGTACCTGAGCACCGGTGGTTCCGGCGGAGTCGCCTCCGGCCGGGTCGCCTACGCCCTGGGCTTGGAAGGCCCGGCGGTCACCGTGGACACGGCCTGCTCGTCGTCACTGGTGGCCCTGCACCTGGCCGCGCAAGCGCTGCGGTCGGGGGAGTGCACGCTGGCCCTGGCCGGTGGGGTCACCGTGATGGCCACCCCGGGTACGTTCCTGGAGTTCGCCCGCCAGCGCGGTCTGGCCGCCGACGGCCGGTGCAAGGCGTACGCCCAGTCCGCCGACGGCACCGGCTGGGGCGAAGGCGTCGGCGTGCTGGTCGTCGAACGGCTCTCCGATGCCCGCCGCAACGGCCACCGGGTACTGGCCGTGGTGGCCGGCACCGCGGTCAACCAGGACGGCGCGTCCAACGGGCTGACCGCCCCGAGCGGACCCTCACAGCAACGGGTGATCAGGGCGGCCTTGCACAACGCCGGCCTGCGCCCCGACGACGTGGACGTGATCGAGGGCCACGGCACTGGCACCCGCCTCGGGGACCCGATCGAAGCCGAAGCGCTCATCGCCACCTACGGCCAGCACCGCGACACCGCGAACCCCGTCCTGCTGGGCTCGGTGAAGTCGAACATCGGCCACACCCAGGCCGCCGCCGGAGTGGCCGGGATCATCAAGATGGTGCAGGCGATGGCCCACGGCATCGTCCCGGCCACCTTGCACGTCGACCAGCCCTCCACCCACGTCGACTGGGACACCGGCGCGGTCCAGCTGGTCACCGAGCCCACCCCGTGGCCGGAAACGGACCGTCCACGCCGGGCCGCGGTGTCCTCGTTCGGCTTCTCCGGCACCAACGCCCACGTCATCCTCGCCCAGCCACCGGCGGTGGCACCCGATTCCGGCGGCACCCCGACGGGGCAGCTGCCCGCGGTGGCGTGGTTGCTCTCAGCCCGCGACCAGACCGGACTGGCCGCGCAAGCGGACCGACTGCGGACGTTCCTGCTGGCCCGACCCCAGCTCGACCCGACCGATATCGGCTGGTCACTGGCCACCACAAGAGCCACCCTGCCCCACCGGGCCGCCGTGGTCGGGGCGGACCGGAACCAGCTGCTGACCCGACTGGCCGAGCTGGCCGACACGGCAGCCGACCAGCTGCCTCCGACCGTGCTGACCGGACAGGCCGGCGCGCTCGGCAAGCTCGGCTTCGTGTTCACCGGCCAAGGCGCACAGCGGGCCGGCATGGGCCGACAGCTCTACGCGGCCTACCCCGAGTTCGCGGACACCTTCGACGCGGTCTGCGCGGGGTTGGACGAACACCTGGACGGCTCCGTGCGGGCGGTCGTGCACGGCACCGAGCACGATCTTCTGGATCAGACGGTGTGGGCGCAGGCCGGGTTGTTCGCCGTCGAGGTGGCGCTGTTCCGGCTGCTGGAGTCGTGGGGGGTGACCCCGGCGGTGGTGGCCGGGCACTCGATCGGTGAGCTGGCCGCCGCGCACGTGGCAGGGGTGTGGTCGCTGGCCGATGCCTGTGCGGTGGTGGCCGCCCGGGGCCGGCTGATGCAGGCGCTGCCCGTGGGTGGGGCGATGTTGTCGGCCCAGGCGGGGGAGGACCAGGTCCGGGCCGTACTGGCCGGGCACCCCGGTGTGAGCATCGCGGCGGTCAACGCTCCGGATGCCGTGGTGGTGTCCGGGGCGGACGCCGAGGTCGCGGCGGTGCGGGAGCAGCTCGCCGGCGCCGGGGTGCGGGTGCGGCAGCTGCGGGTATCGCACGCGTTCCACTCGGCGCTGATGGAACCGATGCTGGCCCGGTTCGCCGAGACCACCGCCTCGGTGACCTACCAAGCGCCTCGGATCCCGCTCGTGTCGACGCTGACCGGCCGGTTGGTCGACGACGAGGTGCTCGACTCCGGGTACTGGGTGCGGCAGGTATGCGACCCGGTCCGCTTCGCCGACGCGGTGGCCTCGCTGCGCGGCAGCGGTGTACGCACCGTCGTCGAGATCGGTCCCGACGCGGTGTTGACCGCCCTCGGCTCGCGGTCCGCCGCCGGCGAGGTGGCCGAGGCGTGGATTCCCGCGCTGCGCCGCGAGCGCGACGAGGCCGAGACCGTGGTGTCGGCGGTGGGCCAGCTCGGTGCCCGAGGCGCCGCCGTGGACTGGTCGCGGTTCTACGCCGGGACCAATGCCCGGCGGGTCGACCTACCCACCTACGCGTTCAGCCGGCAGCGGTACTGGCTCGACGCCGCCACCAGCACGGTGGATCCGACCGACCTCGGCCAGTCCTCCACCGACCACCCGCTGCTGGGCACGGTGGTGGAGTTGCCGGCCAGTGGCGGTGTGGTGTTGACCGGGCGGTTGTCGGTGGCCGCTCAGCCGTGGTTGGCCGATCACGTGGTGGCCGGCCAGGTGGTGGTGCCGGGGGCGGCGTTGGTCGAGATGGCCGTCCGCGCCGGGAATGAGACCGACTCGGCCCGGTTGGCGGAGCTGGTCATCCAGGTGCCGCTGGTGCTGCCCGACCGGGGCGGGATCCAGGTTCGGATCACGGTGGGCGAGCCCGACGAGCACGGCCACCGCGAGCTGTCCATCCATTCCCGGCCAGAGGACGAGTCCGGTCCCTGGAGCGGCCACGCCATCGGTGTGCTCGCCCCCGAGGACGCCACCGGAGCGGGCGATGCCGGTGAGGCGTTGCTGGCTTGGCCACCGCCCGGCGCGCTGGCCGAGGATCTGACCGATCTGTACCCGGCGCTGGCCCGCACCGGCCTGCCCTACGGTCCGGCCTTCCAGGGGGTGCACCGGGCCTGGCGGCGCGGTGAGGAGATTTTTGTCGAGGTCGGGCTGGCTGAGGGCACCGACGTGGCCGGGTTCGGTCTGCACCCGGTGTTGCTCGACGCGGCGCTGCACCTGCTCGCCGCCCCAGGTCGGGACAGCGGGCCGGCGCCGCTGCTGCCGTTCGCCTGGACCGACACCGCGGTGCACGCCACGGGCGCAACTACCGCCAGAGTTCGCCTGACTCCGGCCAGCAGCGGTGACGGTGTTTCCCTGCTCATGGCCGACGAGAGTGGCGGCCTCATCGCGACCGTCGGTTCCCTGGTGCTCCGCCCGCTGTCCTCGGCGCCGGACCAGCCCGCAACCGTTGCTGACGAAGCTCTGTTCGAGCTCGGCTGGATGGCGGCGCCTTCCAGCGCCGGCGGCAGCGAGAACGCCATGACGGTCGAGCCCACCGGTTGGGCCGTGCTGGCCCCCTCGGGGTGGGACGACGGCGATCTCGACCTACCCGGACTGGCCCGTTACGCCGCTGTGGCCGAGCTGTCGGCGGCGGTGGCGGGCGGTGCCCCGATCCCCGAGGTCGTCGTGCTCCCCGTCCCGTCCGGTGCGCACGAGGCCGATCTCGGTGTCGGTCGGCCCGACACGGCAACCGCCGCGCGCGAACTGGCCAGTGCCACGCTGCGCACGGTCCAGGACTGGCTGGCCGCCGACGGCCTGGCCGAAGCCCGACTGCTGGTCGTCACCCGGAACGCCGTGGCAGCCGGTCCGGGTGCCGCGCCGGACCCCGTCTCGGCGCCGGTCCAGGGGCTGCTCCGGGTGGCCACGGCAGAGAATCCTGGCCGGTTCGTGCTGGCCGACATCGACGACCTGGCCGCAACCCCAGCGTTGCTGGCCGCCGGAGTGCGCCTCGGTGAGCCGGAGTTCGCCCTCCGGCGGGGCGAGCTCCGGCTGCCCCGCCTCACCCGCCCCGCCGACACCCTGGTGGTACCGGCGGACGCCGATGCCTGGCGACTCGACTTCACCGAGCGCGGGACCCTGGACAACCTGCTGCTCGCACCCATCGACGGCACACGACAGCCGCTCGGGCGCGGCCAGGTCCGGGTGGCCCTGCGCGCGGCCGGGGTCAACTTCCGCGACGTGCTGAACGTGCTGGGCATGTACCCCGGCGACGCCGGCCGGCTGGGTCTCGAAGGCGCCGGAACCGTGGTGGACACCGGGCCCGACGTGACCGACCTGCACCCCGGCGACCAGGTGATGGGCCTGTTCACCGGAGCCTTCAGCCCGCACACCGTCACCGACGCCCGGCTGCTGGCCCCGGTCCCGGCCGGCTGGACCCTGGCCCAGGCAGCCGCCGCCCCGGTCGTCTACCTCACCGCCTACTACGCCCTGGTCGAGCTCGCCGAGCTCGAGAACGGCGAATCCGTGCTGATCCACGCCGCCGCCGGTGGCGTCGGCATCGCGGCCGTCCAGCTGGCGCGGCACCTGGGCGCCGAGGTCTTCGGCACCGCCAGCCCGGCCAAATGGCCGGTGCTACGCGGGCTCGGGCTGCCCGGGACCCACGTGGCCTCCTCCCGAACCCTGGAGTTCGAGGACACCTTCCGTGCCGCCACCGGCGGCGCCGGCATCGACGTGGTCCTGGACTCACTGGCCGGCGAGTTCGTCGACGCCTCGGCCCGGCTCGCGGCCGGCCCCCGGGGCCGGTTCATCGAGATGGGCAAGACCGACGTGCGCCACCCCGACCGGATCGCCGCCGAGCACAATGGCCTGGCCTATCGGGCCTTCGACCTGCTCGACACCGACCCCGACCGGATCGCCGAGATGTTCGCGGCCCTGTCCGCGCTTTTCGCCGGCGGAGTGCTCCAGCCGCCGCCGGTGGCCTGCTGGGACGTGCGCCGGGCTCCGGAGGCGTTCCGGTACCTGAGCCAGGCCCGCAACGTCGGCAAGGTCGTACTGACCATCCCCGCCCCGGCCCGGCGGCCCGGCAGCGTGCTGATCACCGGCGCGTCCGGGGCACTGGGTGCGCTGGTGGCCCGGCACCTGGCCGACCGGCGCGGTGTGCGGTCGCTGGTGTTGGTGTCGCGGCGGGGTCCGCACGCCCCCGGCGCGGCCAGGCTGGTCGCCGAGCTGGCCGGTCGGGGCGTCAGGGTCGAGGTCAGCGCCGGCGATGTCGCCGACCAGGACCACCTGGCCGCGATCCTGGCCAGGGCCGACAGGCCGGGGTCGGCGCCGCTGCGTGGAGTGGTGCACGCGGCCGGGCTCCTCGACGACGGTGTGATCGGCTCGCTGAGCAGCGAACGGCTCGACGCGGTGATGCGACCCAAGGTCGACGGCGCCTGGCACCTGCACCAGCTGACCCGGCACCTGGACCTGGACCTGTTCGTGCTGTTCTCCTCGATCGCCGGCATCTGGGGCAACCCCGGACAGGCCAACTACGCCGCGGCCAACACCTTCCTGGACGCGCTGGCCGGCCACCGACACTCGCACGGACTACCGGCAACCTCGTTGGCCTGGGGGCCCTGGCGGATCAACGCGGACGGCGCGGACGGCGCGGACGGCGCCGGCGGCGCCGGCGGCATGGCGGCGACCCTGACCGAGGCGGACTGGCAGCGGATGGCCCGTCAAGGCATGGCACCGCTCAGCGGCGAGGACGGTCTCGGCCTGCTGGACGCGTCGGCCGGCCTCGGCCGGGCCCTGCTGGTCCCGGCCCGGCTGGACCTGCGTGCCGGCCCTGCCCGGCCGGCCTTGTTGTCCGGTCTGGTCGCCCCGGTCGCCGGGGGGCGCGCCCGGCGCGCCGTCGGTTCGGCACCGGCCGAGGGCGGGGGTGGGTTCGCCCAGCGGTTGGCCGCGTTGCCGGAGGCCGACCGTGACCAGGTTGTGCTCGATCTGCTGCGGACCCAGACGGCACTGGTGCTCGGGATGGCGGGCCCGGACGCCCTGGAGTCGTTGCGGTCCTTCCGGGAGCTGGGGATCGACTCGCTGGCGGCGGTGGAGCTGCGTAACCGGTTGAACGCGGTGACCGGGTTGCGGCTGCCGGCCGGGGTCGTCTTCGACTATCCGACGCCGAGCCTGCTGGCCGGTTTCCTGACCACGGCCGTGCTGGGGGCGGCGAGCGGTCCGGGCTCGGCGACCAGCACGGTGGCTCGGGCCGCGGTGGCTGATGGCGACGAGTTGGTGATCGTGGGTATCGGGTGCCGGTTCCCGGGCGGGATCGGTTCGCCAGGGGAGTTCTGGGACCTGGTCTCCTCCGGCACGGATGCGGTCTCACCGTTCCCCCGGGATCGCGGACCGTTGTGGGACGGCGTCTTCGACCTCGAGCCGGCCACCGAGGCGCACACACGCGCGGGGGCGTTCCTCCACGACGCCGGCGAGTTCGACGCCCAGTTCTTCGGCATCTCGCCGCGCGAGGCACTGGCGATGGACCCGCAGCAGCGGCTGCTGCTGGAGACCTCGTGGGAGGCGCTGGAGGACGCCGGTATCGACCCGGCCTCGCTGCACGGCAGCTCGACGGGGGTGTTCGCGGGGCTGATCTACCACGACTACGGCGCCGGCGCGGTGCTGCCCGAGGAGGTGCAGGGGTACCTGAGCACCGGTGGATCCGGCGGGGTCGCGTCCGGCCGGGTGGCGTACGCGCTCGGGCTGGAGGGGCCCGCGGTCACGGTGGACACGGCGTGCTCGTCCTCGCTGGTGGCCCTGCATCTCGCCGCCGCCGCGCTGAGGTCGGGGGAGTGCAGCCTCGCGCTGGCCGGCGGTGTCACGGTGATGGCGACGCCCAGCACGTTCCTCGAGTTCGCCCGCCAGCGTGGCCTGGCGGCGGACGGCCGGTGCAAGGCGTACGCGCGGTCGGCGGACGGCACCGGCTGGGGTGAGGGCGTCGGGGTCCTGGTCGTCGAACGGCTCTCGGACGCCCGCCGCAACGGCCACCGGGTGCTCGCGGTGCTGGCCGGCACCGCCGTGAACCAGGACGGTGCCTCCAACGGCCTGACCGCACCCAACGGGCCCTCGCAGCAGCGGGTGATCCGTACGGCGTTGGCGAGCGCCGGGCTGACCCCGGCCGACGTGGACGTGATCGAGGGTCATGGCACGGGCACCCGCCTCGGTGACCCGATCGAGGCCGAGGCGCTGATCGCGACCTACGGTCAGGGGCGGGACGCCGACCACCCCGTGCTGCTGGGCTCGGTGAAGTCGAACCTCGGCCACACCCAGGCGGCGGCCGGCGTGGCCGGTGTGATCAAGATGGTGCAGGCGATGGCCCACGGTGTCGTCCCGGCCACGCTGCACGTGGACGAGCCGTCGGCGCACGTGGACTGGGCTGCCGGCGCGGTCCGGCTGGTGACCGAGCCGACGGCGTGGCCGGAGACGGACCACCCGCGCCGGGCCGCGGTGTCCTCGTTCGGCTTCTCCGGCACCAACGCGCACGTCATCCTCGAGCAGCCGCCGGTCACCCCGGCGTCCCGGGATGGGCACGACCGGGAGCCGGTACTGGCGTGGCCGATCTCGGCCCGGAACACCGACGGGCTGGCCGCGCAGGCGGGTCGGCTGCGGGAGTTCGTGCTGGACCGTCCGGAGCTGGATCCGGTCGACGTCGGCTGGTCCCTGGCGACGGTGAGGGCGAACCTGGCCATCCGGGCGGTCGTGCTGGGGGCGGACCGGGACGAGCTGCTCGCGCGGCTGGCCCAGCTGGCGGCGGACCCGCCCGGCCAGCTGCCGGCGGGCGTGCTGACCGGCGGTGCGGAGTCGGTCGGCAAGGTCGGGTTCGTGTTCACGGGCCAGGGCGCCCAGCGGATCGGGATGGGCCAGCGGCTGTACGCGGAGCACTCGGTGTTCGCGGAGGCGTTCGATGCGGCCTGCGCCGGGTTGGAGGAGCACCTGGACCGGTCGGTACGCGCGGTCGTGCACGGTCCGGATGCCGATGCCCTCGACCGGACGGTGTGGGCGCAGGCCGGGCTGTTCGCGCTCGAGGTGGCGCTGTTCCGGCTGCTGGAGTCGTGGGGGGTGACCCCGGCGGTGGTGGCCGGGCACTCGATCGGTGAGCTGGCCGCCGCGCACGTGGCCGGGGTGTGGTCGCTGGCCGACGCCTGTGCGGTGGTGGCAGCCCGGGGCCGGCTGATGCAGGCGCTGCCCGCCGGCGGGGCGATGCTCTCGGTCCGGGCGAGCGAGGCAGAGACCGGTGAGGTGCTGGCCGCGGTCGGGGGCGTGGACATCGCGGCGGTGAACGGCCCGAACACGGTCGTGGTCTCCGGCCCCGGGGCCGCGGTGTCGGCGATGGAGCAGGAGTTCTCGGCGCGCGGGGTGCGGACGCGGCGGCTGCGGGTGTCGCACGCGTTCCACTCGTCGCTGATGGAGCCGATGCTGGCCGAGTTCGCCTCGGTGACGGGATCGGTGTCGTACGCGCGGCCCGGGATCCCGATCGTGTCGACGTTGACCGGTCAGCTGGTCGGCGACGAGGTACTGGATCCGTCGTACTGGGTACGCCAGGTCCGCCGGCCGGTTCGGTTCGCCGACGCGGTCAGCGCGCTCCGTGATGCCGGCGTGCGCACGTTCGTCGAGGTCGGCCCCGACCCGGTGCTGACCGCCCTCGGCGGCTCGACGAAGGACGATGCCGTCGACGAGGTGTGGATCCCGGCGCTGCGCCGAGCCCAGGAGGAGCCGCTCACCGCGGCGTCGGTGGTGGCGCAGGTCCACGCCCGGGGTGGGACGGTGGACTGGTCGCGGTACTACGCCGGCACCGGTGCCCGGCGGGTGGACCTGCCGACCTACGCGTTCGCCCGGCAGCGGTACTGGCTGGACGCCGCCACCGGCTCGGTGGATCCGGCCGCTCTCGGCCAGACCGGGGCCGCGCACCCTCTGCTCGGCGCGAGCATGACCGTGGCCGGGGGCGGCCTGCTGATGACCGGCCGGCTCTCGGTGCGGTCCCAGCCGTGGCTGGGCGACCACGTGGTGGCAGGCCGGGTTGTAGTGCCCGGTACCGCGCTGGTCGAGATGGCCGTCCGCGCCGGCGACGAGACGGGCCAGACCCGGCTCGCCGAGCTGGTGATCGAGACGCCGCTGATCCTGCCCGCCGACGGCGGTATCCGGATCCAGGTCAGCCTCGAGGCGGCCGACGAGGCCGGCCGCGCCGCCGTCAGCATCTACTCCCAGCCCGAACAGCCCGCCGCACCGACCGGCCCGGAGGTATGGACGCGCCACGCCACCGGCGTGCTCGCCACCGCCGAGGAGTACTCACCGGACGGTGTGGACCCGGGTGTCGACCTCGCCCAGTGGCCGCCGGCCGGGGCGGTCGAGCAGGATCTGCACGGCCTGTACCCGGCGCTGCACCGGTCCGGGCTCAGCTACGGGCCGGCGTTCCGCGCGGTCCGTAAGGGCTGGCGGCGCGGTGCCGAGATCTTCGCCGAGGTCGCGCTCGACGAGGGAACGCCGGTGGCCGGGTTCGGCATCCACCCGGCGCTCCTCGACGCCTGCCTGCACCTCCTCGGCCTGCCCGTGACGAACGGCGCGAACAGCGGCGCCGGCAACGGGGCGGACGACACCGGCCCGCTGCTCCCGTTCGCCTGGACCGACGTCGTGGTGCACGCCACCCACGCCGATACGGTCCGGGTCCGGCTGGCTCCGGCTGAGCACGGCGACGGACTGTCGGTCACCCTGGCCGACGAGACCGGCGAGCTGGTCGCGTCGGCGCGCTCGATCGTGCTGCGGCCGCTGCCGGCAGTCGGCCTCGACGACGGGGCGGCCGACCAGGAGGCGATGTTCGAGGTCGCCTGGGTCCCGGCCCGCCTCGACGCGGACCCCGGCGAGACCCCCGGCACCGAGCTGGCCGCCGGCTGGGCCGTGCTGGCCCCCGGTGCCCCGGACGACCACGCCCCCGATCTGGAGCTGGCCGGCGTGGCCCGCTACGCCGGGGTCGCCGAGCTGGTGGCGGCGGTCGCGGCCGGCGCGCGGATCCCCGAGGTTGTCGTGCTGCCCTGCCTGCCCGATGCCGGCGGCGCCGACCCGGCGACCACCGCGCGCACGCTGGCCACCGCCGTGCTCGGCTCGATCCAGGACTGGCTGGCCGCCGGCACTCTCGCCGAGGCGCGGCTGCTGGTCGTCACCCGGCGGGCCGTGGACGCCGGTACCGGCTCGGCGCCCGACCCGGCCTCGGCCACGGTGCAGGGTCTGATGCGCGTGGCGATCGCGGAGAACCCGGGTCGCTTCGTCCTGGCCGACATCGACGACGTGACCGGGATCCGACCGCTGCTGGTCGCGGGGGTGAGTCTCGGGGAGCCGGAGTTCGCCGTCCGGCAGCGCGAGGTTCGGCTGCCGAGGCTCGGCCGCCCGGGCGCCGCTCTGTCGGTGCCCGAGGGCGCCGCGGCGTGGCGGCTCGACTTCACCGAGCGCGGCACCCTGGACAACCTGGTGCTGACCCCGGCCGACGGCGAGTGGCAGCCGGTCGGGCCGGGCCAGGTGCGGGTCGGGTTGCGCGCGGCCGGCGTGAACTTCCGGGACGTCCTGAACGTGCTCGGCATGTACCCGGGTGAGGCCGGCCAGCTGGGTCTCGAGGGCGCCGGCATCGTGCTGGAGACCGGGCCCGGGGTGACCGGCCTGAGCCCGGGGGACCAGGTGATGGGCCTGTTCACCGCCGCTTTCGGGCCGGTGGCGGTCACGGACGCGCGACTGTTGGTCCCGGTGCCCGCCGGTTGGACGCTGACCAAGGCGGCGGCGGCTCCGGTGGTCTTTCTCACCGCCTACTACGCCCTGGTCGACCTGGCCGGGCTCGACAGCGGCGAGACCATCCTGATCCATGCCGCCGCCGGTGGTGTCGGGATCGCCGCGGTCCAGCTGGCCCACTACCTGGGCGCCGAGGTGTTCGGCACCGCGAGCCCCTCGAAATGGTCGGTGCTGCGGGAGCTCGGACTGCCCGAGACCCACGTGGCCTCGTCCCGCACGCTCGACTTCGAGGACTCCTTCCGCGCCGTGACCGGCGGCGCCGGGGTCGACGTGGTCCTGGACTCCCTGGCCGGGTCCTTCGTCGACGCCTCGGCCCGGCTGGCGGCCGGCCCCGGTGGCCGCTTCATCGAGATGGGCAAGACCGATGTGCGCGACCCGAGCCGGATCGCCGCCGACCACGACGGCCTCGTCTACCGGGCGTTCGATCTGCTCGACACCGGCCCGGACCGGATCGCGGAGATGTTCGCGGCCCTGTCGAAGCTGTTCGCCCGTGGTGTGCTCAGGCCGCCGCCGGTGGCCTGCTGGGACGTGCGCCGGGCGCCGGAGGCGTTCCGCCACCTCAGCCAGGCCCGCAATGTCGGCAAGGTCGTCCTGACCATCCCCGCCCGCCCGGACCCGACCGGGACCGTACTGGTCACCGGCGCGTCCGGGGCACTCGGCGCACTGGTCGCCCGGCACCTGGCCGATCGCCGGGGCGTCAGGTCGCTCGCGCTGCTGTCCCGCCGGGGACCGCACGCACCCGGCGCGGCCACCCTGGCCGCCGACCTGGCCGACCGGGGAGTGGCGGTCCGGGTCCTGGCCTGTGACGTCGCCGACCGGGACCAGCTGACCGCGATCCTGGCGGGGCTGCCGGAGTCGGCGCCGCTGCGCGGAGTGGTGCATGCGGCCGGACTCCTGGACGACGGCGTGATCGGTGCGCTCACCCCGGAGCGGGTCGGCGCGGTGCTGCGGCCCAAGGTGGACGGCGCCTGGCAGCTGCACGAGCTGACCCGGCATCTCCACCTCGACCTCTTTGTGCTGTTCTCCTCGATCGCCGGGATCTGGGGCAACCCGGGGCAGGCCAACTACGCGGCGGCGAACACCTTCCTGGATGCGCTGGCCGCCCACCGTCGGGCCCAGGGGCTGGCGGCGGTCTCGCTCGCCTGGGGCCCCTGGCGGCAGACGGACGGGATGACCGCGGCGCTCGGCCAGGCCGACTGGGAGCGACTGAGCAGGTCCGGCACCCTGGCGCTGACCGAGAGCGAAGGCCTCGCGCTGTTCGACGCCGCCGGCGCGACCGGGGCCGCCATGCTGGTTCCGGTCCACCTCGACCAGGCGGCGCTGGCGGCGGCCGGCGAGGTCGCTCCGCTGCTGTCGGCGCTGGTCCGTCGCACGTCCCGGCGCAGGGCCGGCGCGGTCGAGCAGCACACCGACAACGCACTGTCCGAGCTGCTCGAGACGATGCCGGAGGCCGAGCAGGACGCGGCACTGCTGGACCTGATCTACGCGCAGGCGGCGGCGGTCCTCGGGCTTCCCGGCTCCGGGTCGATCAATGAGCGGGACACGTTCAAGGACCTGGGCGTCGACTCGCTGACCGCGCTGGAGCTGCGCAACCGGCTCAACAAGGTCAGCGGACTGCGGCTGCCGGCCACGGTCGTCTTCGACTACCCGACTCCGACCACGTTGGCCGAGCACATCCGGACCGAGCTGGTCGGCCTCGACGCCGGTACGGCCACACCACAGACTTTCTCCCGGGTCGCCTCGGCCGAGGACGAGCTGGTGATCGTGGGCATGGGTTGTCGCTTCCCCGGCGGAGTCGGTTCCGCCTCGGAGTTCTGGCGGCTGCTGGCCGACGGCACCGACACAGTGGCCGGCTTCCCCCGCGACCGGGGTCCCCGGTGGCTGAGCGTGGTCGACCCGGACCCGGCCGCCACCGGGAAGAGCTACGCGTCCGAGGGCGCCTTCCTGCACGGCGCCGGCGACTTCGACGCGCGGTTCTTCGGGATCTCACCGCGTGAGGCGCTGGCGATGGACCCGCAGCAGCGACTGCTGCTCGAGACGTCCTGGGAGGCACTGGAGGACGCCGGTATCGACCCGCTGTCGCTGCACGGCAGCGAGACCGGCGTGTTCGCCGGGCTGATCTATCACGACTACGGGGTCGGCGGCGGGACGCCCGGCGAGGTCGAGGGTTACGTCAGCACCGGGACGTCCGGGGGTGTGGCCTCGGGTCGGGTGGCGTACGCGCTCGGTCTGGCGGGGCCCGCGGTGACCGTTGACACGGCGTGCTCGTCCTCCCTGGTGGCGCTGCACCTGGCCGCGCAGGCGCTGCGGTCCGGCGAGTGCACCCTGGCCCTGGCCAGCGGCGTGACCGTGATGGCGACCCCGGGCACGTTCGTGGAGTTCTCCCGGCAGCGCGGGCTGGCCGCCGACGGGCGGTGCAAGGCGTATGCCGAGGCGGCCGACGGCACCGGCTGGGGTGAGGGCGTCGGCGTACTGGTGCTGGAGAAGCTCTCCGACGCCCGCCGCAACGGGCACTGCGTCCTCGCCGTGGTCCGAGGCAGCGCGATGAATCAGGACGGCGCCTCCAACGGACTGACGGCTCCCCACGGACCCTCGCAGCAACGGGTGATCCGGGCGGCTCTGGCCAACGCCGGTCTGCGGCCCGGCGACATCGACGTCGTCGAGGGCCACGGCACCGGCACGCGCCTCGGCGACCCCATCGAGGCGCAGGCACTGCTGGCCACCTACGGGCAGGAGCGGGATGCCGACCAGCCCGTGCTGCTGGGCTCGGTGAAGTCGAACATCGGTCACACCCAGGCAGCCGCCGGCGTGGCCGGGGTGATCAAGATGGTGCAGGCGATGGCCCACGGCGTCGTCCCGGCCACGCTGCACGTGGATGAGGCGTCGTCGCACGTGGACTGGGCAACGGGCGCGGTCAGGCTCGTCACCGAGGCGACGGCCTGGCCGACGACCGGCCGGCCCCGGCGGGCCGGGGTGTCGTCCTTCGGTTTCTCCGGCACGAACGCGCACGTCATTCTCGAACAGGCGCCGGAGGAACCGGTGGCCGTCGGCGATGCTCCCGCGACCGGGGACGGCCCGGACGCCGCTGCCCGTCGAGGGCTGCCGGTCGTGCCGTGGCTCGTCTCGGCCCGGGGCCGTGCCGGCCTGGCCGCCCAGGCCGCCCGGCTGGCCGAGTTCGTCGCGGCCCGGCCCGACACCCGGCCCGGCGCGCTCGATCTCGGCGGTGCGGTGGACATCGGCTGGTCGCTGGCGACGACCCGGCCGGGCCTGTCCCACCGGGCCGTCGTCGTCGGCAGCGGTCCGGACGAGCTCCGCGCCGCGCTGGCCGGCCTCGCCGAGTCGCTCTCGAACGAGACGGCCCCGGCCTCGGATCCGCCGGGGGCGGTGACCGGGACCGCCGGCACCGTCGGCAAGGTCGGGTTCGTCTTCACGGGCCAGGGCGCGCAGCGGGTGGGCATGGGACAGGGCCTGTACGTGGCCTACCCGGTGTTCGCAGCCGCCTTCGACGCCGTCGTCGCCGGGCTGGAGGAGCACCTGGGCCAGCCGGACCACTCGCTGCGGGAGGTGCTCCAGGGCGTCCCGGATCGACCCGGTCTGCTCGACGAGACGGTCTGGGCGCAGGCCGGGCTCTTCGCGATCGAGGTGGCGCTGTTCCGGCTGCTGGAGTCCTGGGAGGTGACTCCGGCGGTCGTGGCCGGCCATTCGATCGGCGAGCTGGCGGCCGCCCACGTGGCCGGGGTGTGGTCGCTGGCGGACGCGTGTGCGGTGGTGGCCGCCCGTGGCCGCCTGATGCAGGCGCTGCCGGCCGGAGGCGCGATGCTCGCGGTGTCGGCCGGTGAGCATGACGTGTCGGCCGCCGTGGCCGGGTTCGCCGGCGTCGGGATCGCCGCCGTCAACGGCCCGGAGGCGGTGGTCGTGTCGGGCCCGGCGGCCGCCGTCGACGCGCTCGCCGCGCAGCTGTCGGCCGAGGGGCGGCGGGTCCGGCGGCTGCGGGTGTCGCACGCCTTCCACTCGTCGCTGATGGAGCCGATGCTGGCCGACTTCGCGGCGGTGACCAGGTCCGTCTCGTACGCAGTACCCCGAATCCCGCTGGTGTCCACCCTCACCGGTGCAGCGGTGACCGGCGAGGTCCTCGATCCGGAGTACTGGGTGCGGCAGGTGCGCGAGGCGGTCCGGTTCGCCGACGCCGTCACCACACTGCGCCAGAGCGGGGTCCGGACCTTTCTCGAGATCGGCCCGGACGGGGTGCTGTCGGCGCTGGGCTCCCCGCCGGAGGCGGCAGCGGGCCCGGCCGGGGCCGAGGTGTGGGTCCCGGTGCTGCGCCGGACCCGGGACGAGGCAGTGAGCCTGGTCTCCGCCGTCAGCCAGGTCCATGTCCGAGGCGGTTTTGTCGACTGGGCCCGGGTGTACGCCGGCAGCGGGGCCCGGCGGGTCGAGCTGCCGACCTACGCCTTCACCCGGCAGACCTACTGGCTCACTCCCGGGAGCGCCGGGACGGACGCCGCCGGGCTCGGGTTCGAGTCCGCCGACCACCCGCTGCTCGGCGCCGCGCTGGAGCTGTCCTCCGGCGACGGGCTGGTGATGACCGGACGGCTGTCGGTGGGTGCCCAGCCGTGGCTGGCCGAGCACGTGGTGGCCGGCCAGGTCGTGGTGCCGGGCGCGGCGCTGGTCGAGATGGCGGTCCGGGCCGGCGACGAGGCCGGCTGCGCCAGCATCAGCGAGCTGGTCATCCGGACGCCCCTGGTGCTCACCGGGCACGACGCGGTCCAGGTCCAGGTCACGGTGGCCGCGCCAGGGCCGGACGGCGACCGGGAGATCACCATCCACTCCCGCCGCGAGGACGACCCCGGAGCCTGGACGCGCCATGCCGAGGGGGTACTCGCGACCGGGCGGGACCACGCTGTCGGTGACGCGGAATGGGGGGAGTGGCCGCCGAAGGGCGCGGTCGAGGAGGAGCTGGACGGCTTCTACCCGGCACTGGCCGACGCGGGGCTGGCCTACGGCCCGCTGTTCCAGGGCGTGCGGGCGGCCTGGCGCCGAGCGGAGGAGATCTTCGCCGAGGTGGTACTCGGCGACGACCTGCCCGTGGCCGGTTTCGGCCTGCACCCGGTCCTGCTCGACGCCGCCCTGCACCTGATGGGAACGGCGTACCCGGACCAGGCGGGGCCGCTGCTCCCGTTCGCCTGGACCGGCGTCGACGTGCACTCCACCGGCGCTACCTCGGCCCGGGTACGGATTGCCCCTTCGAGCTCGGGCGAAGGGCTGTCGGTCACCCTGGCCGATGAGACCGGCGCCCTCATCGCCTCGGTCGGATCGCTGGTGCTGCGTGCTCTACCGGCCGGGGCGGCCACCGGCGGCGCCCGGCTGGCACAGGAGGTGCTGTTCGAACTGGACTGGGTGCCGGCCAGGGCGACGAATCCCGAACTGAGCGCCGACATCAGCGGCTGGGCGGTCATCGGCACCACCCTCGACCTGCCCGACGATCTGCCCCGAGTGGCCCGGTACCCGGACATCGAGGCTCTGGCGGAGGACCGTACCTCGGCCGTCACCACCGTGATCGTGCCGTGCGGCTTCGGCGGTGTAGACGCCAGCGGTGACACCCCCGGCGCGGTCCTCGCGACGACGGTCGAGGCCCTGGCCCATGTGCAGTCGTGGCTGGCCTCGGACGCGTTGGCCGGTTCGCGCCTGGTGCTGCTCACCCGGCACGCCGTCGACGCCGGAGGCGGCGAGGTGGACGTCACCGGGGCCGGCGTGTGGGGGCTGGGCCGCGTCGCCGCCGCCGAGAACCCCGACCGGATCGTCCTGGTCGACCTGGACGGGCGGGCCGACGTGGTGGCGGCGCTGACGGCGGCGCTCGCGGTCGACGAGGCCCAGGTCGCCGTCCGGGCCGGGCAGGTCCTGGTTCCACGGCTCACCCCCGCGACCGCTGGTCTGGCGCTCCCGGCCGACGCGGTCGGGGCGACAGCGACCGCGGCGGCGACGGGCACAGGGTGGCGGCTGGAATGCACCGGCCGGGGCACGCTGGAGAACCTGGCTCTGGTGCCGGTCGACGCCGCGACCCGAGCGCTGGGCGCCGGCGAGGTCCGGGTCGGGCTACGGGCGGCCGGGGTGAACTTCCGGGACGTGCTGAACGTGCTGGGGATGTACCCGGGCGACGCGGGTCTGCTGGGCCTCGAGGGAGCCGGTGTGGTGCTCGAGGTCGGCGCGGGCGTGACCGACGGGACCGGCCTCCGGCCCGGCGACCGGGTGATGGGCCTGTTCTCCGGTGCTTTCGGTCCGGTGGCGGTCACCGATGCCCGGCTGCTGGCTCCGGTGCCCGTCGGCTGGTCGATGGCCGAGGCGGCCGCCGCGCCGGTCGTGTACCTCACCGCCTGGTACGCGCTGGTGGAGCTGGCCGAACTGGGTCGGGGCGAGTCGGTGCTGATCCACGCCGCCGCCGGTGGGGTCGGGATCGCCGCCGTGCGGTTGGCCCGCCACCTGGGCGCGGACGTGTTCGGCACGGCGAGCCCCGCCAAGTGGCCGGTGCTGCACGGGCTGGGGCTGCCCGGGTCCCGGGTCGCATCGTCCCGGACGGTCGAGTTCGAGGACGCGTTCCGGGCGGCGACCGGCGGCTCCGGGGTCGACGTGGTGCTCGACTCACTGGCCGGTGAGTTCGTGGACGCCTCGCTGCGGCTGGCCGCCGGGCCGGGCCGCCGGTTCGTGGAGATGGGCAAGACCGACATCCGTGACCCTCGGAGGGTCGCCGCGGACCACGACGGGCTGTCGTACCAGGCGTTCGACCTGCTCGAGTGTGCCCCCGACCTGATCGCCGACATGTTCACGGCCCTGTCCGACCTGTTCGCGCGGGGAGTGCTCCGGCCCTTGCCGGTGGCGGCGTGGGATGTCCGGCGGGCGCCGGAGGCGTTCCGGTACCTGAGCCAGGCCCGCAACGTCGGCAAGGTCGTGCTCACGATCCCGGCCGCGCCGCGGGGTGGCACCGTGCTGGTGACGGGCGCTTCGGGCGCGCTGGGCGGGCTGGTGGCCCGGCACCTCGCCGGCTCCGGCCACGCCGAGTCCCTGGTGCTGGTCTCCCGGCGGGGCCCGGCCGCTCCCGGGGCGGCCCGGTTGGTGGCCGACCTTGCCGGGTCGGGCGTCCGGGTTCAGGTCGTGGCCGGTGACGCCGCCGACCGGGCCGGGCTGGGCGCGGTGATCGCGGCCATCGGTGCGCCGGTGCCGCTGCGGGGCGTCGTACACGCCGCCGGAGTGCTGGACGACGCCGTCCTCGGCTCGCTGACCCCGGACCTGGTCGAGTCGGTCATGCGGCCGAAGGTGGACGGAGCCTGGCACCTGCACGAGCTCACGGCGGACCTGGATCTGGACTTGTTCGTGCTGTTCTCCTCGGTCGCCGGGATCTGGGGCAACGCGGGACAGGGCAACTACGCCTCGGCCAACACCGCAGTCGACGCGCTGGCCGCCGTCCGCCGGCGCGCCGGGCTCGCGGCCACCTCGCTGGCTTGGGGCCCGTGGGAGCTCGAGCCGACCGGCACCACCGGTGGCATGGCCGGGACCTTGTCGGAGGCCGATCGCCGGCGGCTGGCCCGCCAGGGCTTCGCGCCGCTGACCGCCGCCGACGGGATGGCCCTGCTGGACGTTACGACCGGCTGGGCCGATGTCGGCGGTCGCACCCCGGGCGCCGGGCGGGCCCTGCTGGTCCCGGCCCGCCTCGACCGGGCGGCCCTGCGCGGCGGCGCCGGGCTGCCACCGGTGGCCGCCGGTCTGGCGGCGAGGCCGCCCTCCGCCCCGGTGCGGCGGACGGTCGGTTCGAGCGCCGATAGTCACCACGACGTGGCCGCGCGGCTGACGGCCCTCGAACCGGACGAGCGGGAGAAGGCGATCCGGGATCTGGTCGGCGCGCAGGCGGCCCTCGTGCTCGGGTTGGCCGGAGCCGAAACGGTGGAGGTCAGCCGCTCGTTCCGCGAGCTCGGGTTCGACTCGCTGACCGCGGTCGAGCTGCGCAACCGGCTCGGCACGGCGACCGGGCTGAGGCTGGGCGCGGCGGTCGTCTTCGACCACCCCACACCCGACGCGCTGAGCGCCCACATCGGCCGACAGCTCGGCGGGACCACCGAGGACAACAGCGTTCTGCAGGCCTTCTCGGGGTTGGAGAAGGTCGAATCCGCCCTGACCCGGCTCCTCTCCGACGACGCCGCCCGGACGAGGGTGACGGCGCGGGTCCAGGAGCTGCTCGCCGCCCTGCGGGTGGTCGAGACCGTCGCGGCGACCGAGGTGACATCGGTCGCCGACCGGATCGAGGCGGCCGAGGACGACGACATCTTCGACTTCATCGACAACGAGCTCGGCGTCTAGTGCACGGCACTGGGACGTGGGCGAAGCGCATGCGTGGCTGAGGGAAAGGGTCGTCGAGTGACGAACGAAGAGAAGCTTCGTGACTACCTCAAGCGGGTCACCACCGACCTCCATCAGACCCGCGAGCGCCTGCGCAGGATGGAGGACGATCGGGTCGAGCCGGTGGCCGTCGTCGGGATGGCCTGCCGCTTCCCGGGCGGGGTGGCCTCACCGGACGACTTCTGGACCCTGCTGACCTCGGACACGGACGCGGTCACGCCGTTCCCCGAGGACCGCGGCCCGGAGTGGGGCAGCGTGTTCGACCCCGATCCGGCGGCGGCCGGCAAGAGCTACGCCCGGGAGGGTGCGTTCCTCGCCGGGGCGGCCGACTTCGATGCACCGTTCTTCGGGATCGCGCCCCGGGAGGCGCTGGCGATGGACCCGCAGCAGCGGCTGCTGCTGGAGACGTCGTGGGAGGCGCTCGAGGACGCCGGTATCGACCCGACGTCGTTGCACGGCACGGCCACCGGGGTGTTCGCCGGGCTGATCTACCACGACTACGCCGCCGGTGGCGTCGGCGACGTCGAGGGGTACGTCAGCACCGGGATCTCGGGCGGGGTCGCCTCCGGTCGGGTGGCCTACACGCTCGGCCTGGAGGGCCCGGCGGTGACCGTGGACACCGCGTGCTCGTCGTCGCTGGTGGCGATGCACCTGGCCGCGGCCGCGCTGCGCTCGGGGGAGTGCACGCTCGCGCTGGCCGGCGGCGTGACCGTGATGGCCCGGCCCGGCACCTTCGTGGAGTTCTCCCGGCAGCGGGGGCTGGCGGCCGACGGCCGGTGCAAGGCTTTCGCCGAAGCGGCCGACGGCACCGGCTGGGGTGAGGGCGTCGGGGTCCTGGTCCTGGAGAAGCTGTCCGATGCCCGCCGGAACGGACACCGGGTGCTGGCCGTGGTCCGGGGCAGCGCGGTGAACCAGGACGGTGCCTCGAACGGGCTGACCGCTCCCAACGGGCCGGCCCAGCAGCGGGTGATCGAGTCTGCCCTCGCCGGCGCCGGTCTGTCGGCCGGTGAGGTCGATGTGATCGAGGGCCACGGCACCGGCACCCGGTTGGGGGACCCGATCGAGGCCGAGGCCCTCCTGGCCACCTACGGTCAGGACCGCGATGCCGGTAGCCCGGTGTTGCTGGGCTCGGTGAAGTCGAACATCGGTCACACCCAGGCCGCGGCCGGCGTGGCCGGTGTGATCAAGATGATCAAGGCGATGGCGCACGGCGTCGTCCCGGCGACCCTGCACGTGGACGCGCCGTCCTCGCACGTCGACTGGACCTCCGGTGCGGTCGAGCTGGTGACCGAGGCGACCGCCTGGCCGAGCACCGGCCGTCCTCGCCGCGCCGGGGTGTCGTCGTTCGGCTTCTCCGGCACGAATGCCCACGTCGTCCTCGAGCAGGCCCCGACCGAGCAGAGCGAGCTCGCGGACGCGCCAGCGGCTGGCGACGAGGTGGCGGCCCACGCGCCGTCGGTGGTGCCGTGGCTGATCTCGGCCCGGAGCCCCGCCGGCCTGGGCGCCCAGGCCGAGCGGCTGGCGGCGTTCGTCCGGTCCCGCCCGGAGCTGGAGCCGGCCGACCTCGGCTGGTCGCTGGCCACGTCCCGCGCGAGCCTGCCGCACCGGGCGGTCGTCGTGGGGGCCGAGCGGGAGGAGCTCCTCCTCGGGGTGGACGCGCTGGCGGGCTCGGGGGAGTGCGCGATCGGCCCGGCCGGCGGTCCCGGTCGGATCGGGTTCGTCTTCACCGGCCAGGGCTCGCAGCGGCTCGGCATGGGGCAGGGCCTGTACGCGGCCCACCCGGTGTTCGCGCGCGCGTTCGACGCCGCCTGTGCCGGCCTGGAGGAGCACCTCGGTCAGCCGGGCCGGTCGCTGGCCGCCGTCATCCGGGACGACGCCGAGCTGCTGGATCAGACGATGTGGGCCCAGGCCGGGTTGTTCGCGGTCGAGGTCGCCCTGTTCCGGCTGCTCGAGTCGTGGAGCGTACGCCCGGATGCGGTGGCCGGGCACTCCATCGGCGAGCTGGCCGCCGCGCACGTGGCCGGGGTCTGGTCGCTGCCGGACGCGTGTGCGGTCGTCGCGGCGCGGGGCCGCCTGATGCAGGCACTCCCGGCGGGCGGGGCGATGCTCGCCGTGCAGGCCTCGGAGGACGACGTCCGCCCGCTGCTGGCCGACCACGCCGGGGTCGGGCTCGCGGCGGTGAACGGTCCGACCGCCGTGGTGGTCTCGGGACCGGCCGAGGCGGTGGCCGCGCTGCGGGAGCGGTTCGAGGCCGAGCAGGTGCGGGTCCGGGAGCTGCGGGTCTCGCACGCCTTCCACTCGTCGTTGATGGAGCCCATGCTGGCCGAGTTCGCCCGGGTCACGGCCTCCGTCGTGTATTCGCGTCCGGCCATCGCTCTGGTGTCGACCGTGACGGGCCTACCGGTCACGGACGAGGTCATGGATCCCGCGTACTGGGTGCGTCAGGTACGGGAACCGGTGCGGTTCGCCGATGCCGTGACCGCGCTGCGCGGGCGGGACGTGCGTACCTTCGTCGAGATCGGTCCGGACGGCGTGCTCTCCGCGCTGGGGCAGGCGACGGTGACCCCGCTGGACCCGGCTTCGCCCGGCGACCCGTCACCGGTGGGCGAGGCGTGGGTGCCGGTGCTGCGGCGCGATCGGGACGACGCCGCCACCCTGGTGTCGGCGGTCGGGCAGCTGCACGTGCGCGGCGTGACGGTGGACTGGGCGCGGTGCTACGCCGGCAGTGGCGCCCGCCGGGTGGAGCTGCCGACGTACGCCTTCACCCGGGAGCGCTTCTGGCTCGAGCCGAGGGCCGGGAGCATCGATCTGGTGGGCCTCGGCCAGTCAGTGGCGGGTCACCCGCTGCTGGGCGCCACCGTCGGCCTCGCCTCCAGCGGCGGCCTGCTGCTCACCGGGCGGCTCGGCCTGGGCTCGCAGCCGTGGCTGGCCGACCACGTCATTGCCGGGCGGGTGATCGTGCCGGGGGCGGTGTGGGCCGAGATGGCGATCCGGGCCGGCGACGAGATCGGTGCGGCCCGGTTGGCCGAACTGGTCATGGAGACCGGGCTGATACTGCCCGCCGGGGCGTCCGGCGTCCGGGTGCAGGTTGTCGTGACACCGCCGGACGGTGGCCGGGCGGAGGTGGCGATCTACTCTCGGCCGGAGGACGACGAGGTCACCGGGGCCTGGACCCGGCACGCCGTCGGTGTTCTCGAGCCCGGCGAAGTCGAGCCGGCCGGCCCCGTGGCCGAGCTGGCGACCTGGCCGCCGACGGGAGCGGTGGAGACCCCACTGGACGGTTTCTATCCCGCGCTGGCCGACGCCGGACTGGCCTACGGCCCGGTGTTCCGAGGCGTGCGCGCCCTGTGGCGGCGGGGCGAGGAGATCTTCGCCGAGGTCACGCTGGACGACGGCGTCGACGTCGCCGGATTCGGGCTGCACCCGGCCCTGCTCGACGCGGCCCTGCACGGTGTCGCGGTCTGGCGGACGGAGTCGTCGACGCCGTCGGTGCCCTTCGCCTGGAGCGACGTCGTCATCCACGCCACGGCCGCCTCGACCGCCCGGGTGCGGATCGCCCCCGCCGCGAAGGGCGACGGGTTCGCGCTGACCCTGGCTGACGGGTCCGGCCAGCCCATCGCCTCGGTGGGGTCACTGGTCCTGCAGGCCCTGCCCACGCTCGACTCGGCGCGGGGCGCGACGCTGGTGCGCGAGGCACTGTTCGGACTGGACTGGGTGCCGGCCGCCCCGGCCGAGGCAGGCACGGGCGCGCCGTGGGCCGTGATCGGCGGGGGTCTCCCGGACCTCCCCGCCGCCGCGCACTACGCCGACCTGGCCGAGCTCGGTGCGGCCGTCGAGCGCGGCGCCCCGGTGCCCGCCACCGTGGTCCTCTGCCGCCGCCCCGGTGAGACCGTGGGGGCGGCGAGCGACAGCACGGTGCCGGCGGCGGCCCGGGCGCTCGCCGTCGAGGTGCTCGGCGCGATCCAGGAGTGGCTGGCGCTGGGGAACCTGGCTGACGCACGCCTGCTGGTCGTCACCGAGCGCGCCGTCGACACCGGCGCCCAGGTACGGCCGACGGCGTCGTCGGTGACCGGCCTCGTGCGGGCGGCCTCCGCCGAGCACCCGGGCCGGCTGGCCCTGGCCGACGTCGACGACCTGACCGCCGACGCCACCGACCTCGACTCGCTCCTGCGGGCCGGCGTGGCCACGGGCGAACCCGAGTTCGCGGTCCGCGACGGGTACGTGCTGGTGCCGCGACTGGTCCGACCGGGCGACGTGCTCGCCGTCCCCGAGGGTCGGACCGCCACCGCCGGCTGGCGCCTGGACTTCACCGAACGCGGCACACCGGACAACCTGGTCCTGGCGCCGGCCGACACCGGGCAGCCCCTCGGGCCCGGCCAGGTGCGTGTGGGCGTGCGGGCCGGCGGGGTCAACTTCCGGGACGTCCTGAACGTGCTGGGCATGTATCCCGGGGACGCCGGTCGGCTCGGTCTCGAGGGTGCCGGCGTGGTGCTCGAGTCAGGGCCGGAGGTGACCGGTTTCGAGCCCGGCGATCTCGTGATGGGCCTGTTCCCGGGTGCGTTCGGCCCGGAGGTGGTCACCGACCAACGGTTGCTGGCACCGGTGCCGTCGGGATGGAGCCTGGCCGAGGCCGCGGCGGCCCCGGTGGTCTTCCTGACGGCCTACCACGCCCTGGTCGAGCTGGCCGACCTGCGGCCCGGCGAGTCGATCCTGATCCACGCCGCCGCCGGGGGCGTCGGGATCGCCGCCGTGCAGCTGGCCCAGCATCTGGGCGCGGTCGTGTTCGGCACAGCGAGCCCGTCGAAATGGCCGGTGCTGCACGAGCTCGGCGTGCCGGGCGCGCACGTGGCGTCGTCGCGGACCGTCGAGTTCGAGGACGCGTTCCGGGCCGTCACCGGCCACGTCGACGTCGTCCTCGACTCGCTGGCCGGGGAGTTCGTGGATGCCTCGCTGCGGCTGGCCGCCGGGCCGGGCCGCCGGTTCGTGGAGATGGGCAAGACCGATATCCGGGACCCGGGGCAGGTGGCCGCCGAGCACGACGGCCTGTTGTACCAGGCGTTCGACCTGCTCGAGCTCGACCCGGACCGGCTCGGGGGGATGCTGAGCGCGTTGACGAAGCTGTTCGCCGCCGGTGTGCTCAAGCCGTTGCCGGTGGTCGGCTGGGACGTGCGCCGGGCCGCGGCCGCCTTCCGCTACCTCGGCCAGGCGCGTCATGTCGGCAAGGTCGTCCTCACCATGCCGGCCGCCGAGCTCAGCGGCACGGTCCTGGTGACCGGTGCCTCCGGCGCCCTCGGCGGTCTCGCGGCCCGCCACCTGGCCACCCGGCCCGGCCTGGTGAACCTGCTGCTGCTGTCCCGGCGGGGACCGGGGGCCCCCGGTATGGGCCAGCTGGCCGCCGAACTTGCCGCGCGGGGGGTCCGGGTCCAGCTGCGCGCCGCCGACGTCGCCGACCGTGACCAGCTTGCCGCGCTGCTCGCCGGGCTGCCGGCCGAGGCGCCGCTGCGCGGTGTCGTGCACGCGGCCGGCGTGCTCGACGACGGGTCGGTCGGTTCGCTGACCCCGGCGCGGATGCACGCGGTGATGCTGGCGAAGGTCGACGGCGCCTGGCACCTGCACGAACTGACCAGGCACCGTGACCTGAGTCTGTTCGCGGTCTTCTCCTCGATCGCCGGGCTGTGGGGGAGCCCGGGCCAGGGCAACTACGCGGCCGCGAACACGTTCCTGGACGCACTGGCCGCCCACCGCCGGCACCAGGGGCTGCCGGCGGTGTCCCTGGCCTGGGGGCCGTGGCAGCTCGCCGAGGCGAGGACCGGGGGAATGACCGGGCACCTCACCCCGGCGGACTGGCAGCGGATGGCCGCCCAGGGCCTGCAACCGCTCAGCGGCTCCGACGGTCTCGCCCTGCTCGGCGCGGTGACGGGCGCCGACCCGGCGAACCTGGTGCCGGACGGTTCCCGGGCCTTGCTGGTCCCGGTCCGGCTGGACCGCGCGACGCTGCGCCGCCTAGGGCACGGAACGCCCCCGCTGTTGGGTGGTCTCATCTCCCGCACAAGGCGTGCGGTCGCGCGGGTTGACGCCGCCGGCGGCGGCCTCGCTGGTCGTCTGGCCGGTCTGCCCGCGAGCGAACGCCAGGAGACCGTCCGCGAGATGGTGCTCGGCCACGCCGCGGCCGTCATCGGGCTGGCCGGGTTGGCCGAGGTGGACGCCGGCCGGTCGTTCCGCGAGCTGGGTTTCGACTCGCTGACCGCCGTCGAGCTGCGCAACCGCCTGGGTGAGGCGACCGGCCTGCGGCTGCCGGCCACCCTGGTCTTTGACTACCCGACGCCGTCGGCGCTGGTCACGTTCGTCCTCACCGAGCTGGTGGGGGCCGCCTCGGTGGTCCCCACCGCCGCCCGGACCGACGCCGCGCACGGCGACGACCCGGTGGTGATCGTCGGGATGGGCTGCCGCTTCCCCGGCGGCGTCGGCTCGCCCGGCGAGTTCTGGGACCTGCTGGCCTCGAAGACCGACGCCGTGACCGGGTTTCCCCTCGACCGGGGGCCGGCTTGGGACGGCGTCGTCGACCCGGACCCGGCCGCACCTGGGAAGAGCTACGCCGATGCCGGTGGCTTCCTGCCCGACGCCGGGGACTTCGACGCCCAGTTCTTCGGCATCTCACCGCGCGAGGCGTTGGCGATGGACCCCCAACAGCGGCTGTTGCTGGAGACCTCGTGGGCGGCACTGGAGGATGCCGGAATCGACCCGGTCTCCCTGCACGGCAGCGCCACCGGCGTGTTCACCGGGTTGATCTACCACGACTACAGCACCGGGAGCTCGGCCCCGGAGGAGGTGGAGGGCTACGTCAGCACCGGGAACTCCGGCGGGGTCGCGTCCGGGCGGGTCTCGTACGCGTTCGGTCTGGAAGGCCCGGCGATGACGATCGACACCGCCTGCTCGTCGTCGCTGGTGGCGCTGCACCTGGCGGTCCAGGCGCTGAGGTCGGGGGAGTGCGGCATGGCGCTGGCCGGTGGGGCGACGGTGATGGCGACCCCGGGCACCTTCGTGGAGTTCTCCCGGCAGCGCGGCCTGGCCGAGGACGGCCGGTGCAAGCCCTACGCGGACGCGGCCGACGGCACCGGCTGGGGCGAGGGCGTCGGCGTCCTCGTCGTCGAGCGCCTCTCGGACGCCCGCCGCAACGGACACCGCGTACTGGCGGTGGTCCGGGGGACGGCCGTCAACTCGGACGGCGCTTCGAACGGGCTGACCGCGCCGAACGGTCCCTCGCAGCAGCGCGTGATCCAGTCGGCCCTGGCCAACGCCGGTCTGTCGGCCGGTGACGTCGATGTCGTCGAAGGGCACGGCACCGGCACCCGGCTCGGGGATCCGATCGAGGCGCAGGCGCTGCTGGCGACCTACGGTCAAGATCGGGATGCTGACAAGCCCGTGCTGCTGGGCTCGGTGAAGTCGAACATCGGTCACACCCAGGCAGCGGCCGGGGTGGCCGGGATCATCAAGATGGTGCAGGCGATGGCACACGGGCTCGTCCCGGCGACCCTGCACGTGGACTCGCCGTCCTCGCACGTCGACTGGGCAGCGGGCGCGGTCGAGCTGGTCACCGGGGCGACCGCCTGGCCGAGCACCGGCCGCCCCCGCCGCGCCGGGGTCTCGTCCTTCGGGTTCTCCGGCACGAACGCCCACGTGATCCTCGAACAGGCCCCCGAAACCCCGGCAGACGCGGCCGAAGCCGTCACCGGGTCGCTGCCGGTGGTGCCCTGGGTGATCTCGGCCCGGAGTGGGTCCGGGCTGGCCGCGCAGGCACAGCGACTGCGCGAGCACCTGGTCTCCCGGCCCGAGCTGGACCCGGTCGACGTCGCCTGGTCCCTCGCCACCACGCGGTCGGCGCTGCCCGAACGGGCGGTGGTGGTCGGCGCGGACCGGGGTGAGCTGCTGGCCGGGTTGGACCGGTTGGCGTCCGGTCAGCCGTCCCCGTCGGTGCTGACCGGGTCGGCCGGGGCGGTGGGCAAGGTCGGGTTCGTGTTCACCGGCCAGGGAGCACAGCGGGTCGAGATGGGGCAGCGCCTCTACGCCGCGCACCCCGTGTTCGCGCGGGCCTTCGACGCCGTCTGCGCCGGGTTGGCGGAGCACCTCGACCAGCCGGGTCCGCACCTGAAGGCGATCATCCGGGGCGACAGTCGCGAGGACGGAATCCTGGACCGGACGGTGTGGGCCCAGGCCGGCCTGTTCGCGGTCGAGGTCGCGCTGTTCCGGTTGCTGGCGGACTGGGGCGTGCGTCCGGCGGTACTGGCCGGCCACTCGATCGGCGAGCTGGCCGCCGCGCACGTGGCCGGGATCTGGTCCCTGCCGGACGCGTGCGCCGTGGTCGGCGCCCGCGGTCGGCTGATGCAGGCCCTGCCGTCCGGCGGTGCGATGCTCGCCGTCCAGGCCGGCGAGGCGGAGGTCCTCGAGGTGCTCTCCGGCCGCACCGGGATCGGGGTCGCGGCCGTCAACGGCCCGAGTGCGGTGGTGGTGTCGGGAACGGACCAGGTCGTGGCCTCGGTGGCCGAGGAGCTCACCGCCCGGGGCGTCCGGGTGCGGAGCCTGCGGGTGTCACACGCGTTCCACTCGCCGCTGATGGAGCCGATGCTCGAGGAGTTCGCCCGGGTGACGGCTTCGGTGAGCTACGGGCGGCCGGAGATTCCGCTGGTGTCCACGGTGACCGGTCAGCTCGTGACGGACGAGATGACGGATCCGGCGTACTGGGCCCGCCAGGTCCGCGAGCCGGTCCGGTTCGCCGACGCCGTCACCAGCCTGCGGCAGGCCGGCGTGCGGACTTTCGTCGAGATCGGCCCGGACGCCGTGCTCGCGGCCCTCGGTCCGGAGACATCCACAGGCATCGGCACCGCCGCCGACCACGAGACCTGGATTCCCACCCTCCGCCGGGATCGGGACGAACCCGCGAGCCTGGTTGCGGCGCTCGGCCAGCTGCACGCCCTTGGCGGCGCCGTCAACTGGTCCCGCTGGTACGCCGGCACGGGGGTGCGGCGTGTCGACCTGCCGACCTACGCGTTCACCCGGGAGCGGTACTGGCTGAGCAGTCGGCTCGTCCGGGCGGATGCGGCCGACCTGGGGCAGTCCGTGGCCGGGCACCCGCTGCTCGGCGCGGCCGTCGACCGGCCCGACGACGGTGGCCTGGTCCTGACCGGCCGGCTGGCGCTGAGCGCGCAGCCGTGGCTCGCCGGCCACGGGACGCCCGCCCGGACCGTCGTCCCGGAAGCAGCACTGGTCGAGATGGCGGTGCGGGCGGGCGACGAGACCGGGCATACCCACCTGAGCGAGCTCCAGGTGCACCGCCCGCTGGTCCTGCCCGGCTCCGGTGCGCTCCAGGTCCAGGTCGTGCTCACCCCGGCCGATCCCGCCGACGAGGACCGGCGGGACCTGGCCGTCTACTGCCGCCCGGAGAACGAGGCGCCGCACGGCCCGTGGGCCCGCCATGCCACCGGCGTGCTCACCGCGGCCGCCGCCGACCGCGCCGAGGCGGAGGCCGAGTGGCCCCCGGCCGGCGCACGGCCCCGGCCGCGGCCGACGGACCGGCACATTCAGGCCGTGTGGCGCCGGGGTGCGGAGCTGTTCGCCGAGATCACCCTCGACGAGACCGTGGACGTCGCGGGCTTCGGCCTGCATCCCACCCTCCTGGACTCGGTCCTGTCGTTGGTCGGCCCGGCTGACGGTGCTCCGACGCTTGCCCACTCCTGGACCGACGTGGCCGTGCACGCCGCCGGCGCCGCCACGGTGCGAGCCCGGCTGGCGCCGGTGCCCGGTACCGAGGCGATGGCGGTGACCCTGTCCGACCACACCGGGCGGCCGGTGGCCTCGATCGGCTCCGTGGCCCGGCGGCCACTCTCGTCCGGCGAGCTGCCGGCCGAGGCACCCGACTCACTGTTCGAGCTCGAATGGTCCCCGGCCGCGCCCGGCTCCCTGCCGGACCCGGAACGGTTGGCGTTCGTCGGCCCCGGCCCGGACGAGGCCGACCCGGCCCGGTGCTATCCGGTCATGGCGGACCTGGTGGCGGCCGTCGCCTCGGGCACCCCCGTGCCGGACGTGATCGTCCTCAGCGGCCGGCCGGCCGTGGCACCGGGAGACAGTGTCGCCGCCGCGGCGCGGACGGCGGTCCTGACCACCCTGACCCAGCTGCGGGACTGGCTGGCGGCCCAGCACCTCACCGGGACCCGCCTGGTCGTGCTCACCCACCGGTCCGTCGCGGCCGGCTCGGTGCCGGTCGACGTCAGCGGTGCCGCGGTCTGGGGTCTCGTGCGGGTCGCCCAGTCCGAGTACCCCGGCCGGATCGTGCTGCTCGACGTGGACAGCCCGGACGCCGTCGATCGGGCACTTCCGGCCGCGCTGAGGTCGGGAGAGGCCCAGCTGGCCGCCCGAGCCGGCCAGCTGCGGGTGCCGAGGTTGGTCCCGGCGACGGTGGGAGCGGCAACCCCGGAAGAAGATGCGGTCGGAGACGGCCACGGAACGCTGCTGGTCACCGGGGCGTCCGGGGCTCTCGGCGGGCTCGTGGCCCGCCGTCTCGCCGGGGCGCGGCGGGCGGGGCGGGTGGAACTGCTGTCCCGGCGTGGGCCCCAGGCGCCCGGCCTCGGCACGCTGGCCGCCGACCTCGCCGGCCTGGGGGCGACCGCGCACGTGACCGCGTGCGACGCGGCCGACCGGGATGGTCTCGCCTCAGTGCTCGCGGCGATCCCGGCCGGGTCGCCGTTGCGGACCGTGGTCCACGCCGCCGGTGTCCTGGACGACGGGATCGTCGAATCGCTGACCCCGGCCCGGGTGGAGGCCGTGCTGCGACCGAAGGTCGACGGGGCCTGGCACCTGCACGAACTGACCAGACACCGCGAGCTGGACAACTTCGTGCTGTTCTCCTCGATGGCCGGCATCTGGGGCAACGCCGGCCAGGGCAACTACGCTGCCGCCAACACCTTCCTCGACGCCCTGGCCGCCCACCGGCGGGACGAAGGGCTGCCGGCCACGTCCCTGGCCTGGGGACCGTGGCAGCTGGAGGAGTCCGACGTCCCCCCGGGCACGGCCGGCGGCATGGCCGACGAGCTCGACGCCGCCGACCGGCAGCGTATGGCCCGGCACGGCCTCCGGCCGCTCGGCGGCGCCGACGGCCTGGCCCGGCTCGACGCGGTGCTCGAGCGGAACCGGCGCGAGCCGGGCACCGTGCCGGCGGTGCTGGTACCGGTCCACCTCGACCTCGGTGTCCTCCGCCGCCACAGCGGGGTGGGGCTGCCGCCGCTGCTGTCGGGGCTGGTCGGTGGCGCCGGCACCGGCCGAGGTCGCTCCGCTCGGCGGGTGGTCGACCCGGTCGACGCGCCCGAGGGGAACGGGCTGGCCGCCCGGCTGGCGGGGCTCGCCCCGGGTGCCCGCGAGCGCGCCGTGCACGACCTGGTCCGGGCTCAGTGCGCCCAGGTACTCGGGCTGCCCGGCCCGGACGCGGTCGGCGCCCACCGCTCCTTCCTCGAGCTGGGGCTGACGTCGGTGACGGCGCTGGAGCTGCGGAACCTGCTCGCCGGCGCCAGTGGCCTGACCCTGCCGGCCAGCGTGATCTTCGATTACCCGACGCCGGTCGAGCTGGCCGGGCACCTGTGCGCCAACGTCGTGCCCGCCGAGGCGGCGCTGCCGGTCCTCGACGATCTCGACCGGCTCGCCGCCCTGCTCGCCTCTGTGGATGAGCACAGCGACCGGCGCTCGGAGATCCTCACCCGCCTCGAGGGCCTTGCCGCCGACTTCCGGAGCCGGACCTCGGACAACGCGACGGCCTTCCGTGAGCTCTCGGTGGCGAGTGACGCCGAGATGTTCGACCTGATCGACCGGGAGCTGGGAGTCTGAGGCGTGTTCGGTGAACCTGGCGAGGAGCGGCGTGCCGATCATGCCTGGCCGCTCGGCACCGCCGGACGGACGCTCGAGCAGTCGGCGTAGAGCGCGCGGACCTTGGTGTAGTTGATGCTCACCACGACGCCGATCAGCAGCAGACCGCACACGACCTGTTCCAGCTTCATCCAGCCCGGCAGCAGACCGGGCAGCGAGACGAGTACGACGACGCCGACGACCGAGCCGGCCGAGAGCCAGCGCAGGTTCCGGTAGCCCTTGGCGAGGCCGCGCGCGGCCCGCTTCGCGTAGGACAGCGCGACCAGGGAGTCGAGCAGGACGATGGTCGCCCGGGTCCAGACCGTGGAGCTGACCAGGGCGGGGTCGGAATGACTGATGAAGAAGGCGGCGACGAGAGTCGCCGCGCTCAGCGCAATGAAGGCAATGATGAGGCGCCGAGCCGTCTGAAAGGCCTCTCGGACGGCGGACGGGGATGCATTGCTCCTGATCTCGGTGGCAACCTTGGTACTCATGATCATTTTCTCCTTCTTATCTTATTTACCTGTGGTTTGCGATTTCCAGGATGCGCTCGCGGCGGAAGTGGGACATCTCCCTCAGGGTGGAACCTGGTTCTCCAACCTGGGTTTCAGTGCGACGCTGAACTCGCGATGAGAGAACAGTCGAATGCTCTGGAGGTCAGGCGAGCTCGGGTGGTGGCCAACTGTGGAATCGCGGCGGTTGAACGACGCGCGCCGGTGTGCTACTGGAAGCGCAGGGCGTCGATGGGTCGCAGCCGCGCGGCCCGCAGAGCGGGATAGCCGCCGGCGCTGAGCCCGATGACCAGGCTGAACGCCAGGGCGACGGCGCCGGCCAGTACGGAAATCGTGGGCTGGCCGAAGGCCGGGGCGACCGTGGCGATCAACTTGCCGGCGGCCAGGGTGAACGAGATTCCGAAGAGCTCGCCGAGTACGCCGCCGACTCCGGCGAGCACGACCGCTTCGATGAGGAACTGTTTCATGATTGCGCCGCGCCGGGCGCCCAATGCCTTGCGGATGCCGATCTCCCTGGTGCGCTCGGTGACCGAGACCAGCATGATGTTGGCTACTCCGATTCCGCCGACGAGTAGCGAGATGCCGGCGATGGACACGGTGAAGTAGGTGATGTACGTAATCGTCTGGTTCATCTTGTCGATCTGGTTCTGGAATGCCTGCAGGCTGTAGTCGCGGTGGCTCGGGTCTTGAATCGCGTGCTGCCGGTCGAGAATGGTCCGGATCTGGTCCTCGGCGGCGTCCAACCGCTGGGTGTCAGCCGCGCGGACGATGATCGTGGACAGCTGGTCGCCGCCGATCAGGTACCGGCGGGCGGCGCCGAGAGGCATCATCGTGGCGTTGTCGTTCTGTCCGTCCGCGTCCAGGACGCCGATGAGCCGGAAGTTCGTGCGCTGGATGCGGACCATCTTGCCCAGGGCGGCGGCCGGGTCGCCGAACAACGCCCCGGCGATCTCGGGCCCGAGCAGCGTGACTCGCTCGCCGGCCTGGTACTGGGCCTGGGTGAACATCGAGCCCAGCATCACGGTGCGGTTGGCGACCTCCAGGATGTCGGTCGTCGAGCCGGTCACGTCACCCTGGTACTTGCGCTGCCCGTAGGTGACTGTGGCGGGGCCGCCGACCACCGGGGTGACGCTGGCGATGTCAGGCGCGGCCGAGGTGTCCTGCAGCGCCCGCACGTCGGAGTAGGTGAGGTTGCGGGAGTCCGAGCCCAGGGCGCCGCCGCTGGTCTTCGAGATGTTGATCTGGGAGGCGAACGCCCCGAAGGTCTCGTTGAAACCGGACTTGACGGCATTGCCGAGGCCGACCAGCAGGATGACCGCGGCCACCCCGATCACGATGCCCAGTGTGGTCAGCAGGGATCGGAGCCGGTTGTTCCGCAGGCTCTGGAAAGCCATGGTCATGGCCTCGCGCAGATACATGGCATGCGTCCTTTCTGCTGGCTGATGCGCTGGCCGAAGCATGCGTCAGCGTGGACGGCCCCCACATCTGTCGCGGAGTGGAACTTGCCGGTCGATCCCTCTGCACCCCTGGTTGTAGGTCCTGCACCCCTGGGGTCAGCCGGTGTTCGGCCGTGCGATCGGTGCCCTTGACCAGGGTCGGTCTGTATCGTTCGGCGAGTGACCGTCGAGTCGACGACGTCGCTGATGCTGGGCCGGCTGCGCCGGGTGCGCGGCCACCACGATGCCGTTCTGCGCAGTCTCACCCTGCTCGCCCCGGTGCTACTGGTGATGTTTCTGGTGAACGCCTTCGTGGCCGAACCACGTCCCGGCCTCGCCGGCCGGCCGTTGGGTGTGACGGCCGCGGTGCTCGCCTTCCTGGTGGCGGTGCTGGGGCGTGCCCTCACCACCAGCGCCCGGCTCCGCGGGGCGCACATCGGCTTCGTGGCATTGGCTCTGGCCAGCTCGACCGCGCTCACGTGGCTGCAGCCGACCGGTCCGGGCGACGCGGTGCTGCTGGTCAGCGTCCTCTTCCTGGCCGGGCTGCTGCCCCGGCCGGCGGTGGCTCCGTTCATGGTCGTCGCGTTCGTCACCATCGAGACGATCGCGTGGCTGACCGGCCAGGGCGCGCCGCTCACCGCCCTTGCTGCCCTGTACGGGCTGCTGTTTCTGGCGTTCCGGTTGAACGAGGTCAACAAGGAGGCCGAGCAACTGCTGGCCGAGCTGAGGCGGAGCCAGGAGGCACAGGCCAGGGCGGCGAACCTGAGCGAGCGCCAGCGGCTGGCCCGCGAGATGCATGATGTGCTCGCCCACTCGCTGTCGGGTCTGCTGCTGCAACTCGAAGGAGCGCGCATGCTGGCCGTCGACAACCCCCACGACCCCCGGCTACCCCAGATCATCGAGCGCGCGCACCACCTGGGCCGCTCCGGCCTGGCGGAGGCGCGCCAGGCGATCGGGGCGCTGCGGGGCGACCTGCTTCCCGGCCCGGAACGGCTGGCGGGGCTGGCCGAGGAGTTCGAGCGGGACCGTGCCGTGCCGTGCCGGTTCACCGTGTCCGGGCACGTCCATGAGCTGGGTTCGGAAGCGCAGGTTGCCCTCTACCGCGTCGCCCAGGAGGCACTGACCAACATCGCCAAGCATGCCGCACCGGACCGAGTGGAGTTGCACTTGAGCTACGAGCCCGAGAACACCCGGCTGGTGGTGGAGGACTTCGCGAGCGCCGTTCCGGCGTTCCCACCGACCGGGCGCACCGGCCGGGCCAGCGACACGGACGGGTACGGGTTGGCCGGCATGCGGGAACGCGCGGAACTATTGGGGGGCAGGTTGGCCACCACGACGACCGGCAGCGGTTTCCGGGTCGAGCTGGGGCTGCCGACGTGAGCCGTCGGATCCGGGTGCTGATCGTCGACGACCAGCGGGTCGTGCGCGAGGGGCTGACCATGGTGTTGGGCCTGATGGAGGACGTCGACGTGGTGGGCGTCGCCTCCGACGGCGCCGAAGCCCTCGAGCTGACCGGTGAGGTGCGTCCCGACGTCGTGCTGATGGACCTGCGGATGCCGCGCTGCGACGGGGTCGAGGCGACCCGGATGATCCGCGAGCGGCACCCGGACACCAAGATCGTCATCTTGACCACCTACTCGGACGACCGGTCGGTGATCGACGCGTTGCGTGCGGGCGCCCACGGCTACCTCACGAAGGACGCGGGCGGCGAGGAGATCCGCCAGGCGCTGGGCCACGTGCTGGACGGCCACGCCATGATCGACCCGGCCGTGCAGCACCACCTCGTTGATGCCATCACCGCGGGTCCCGCCCCCGCCAGCCCACAGGGCCCATCGGCGCGGCCCCAGGCCCTCGACGAGCTGACCCCCCGGGAGGCCGAGGTCCTCTCGCTCATCGCCAACGGCCTGTCCAACTCGGAGATCGCCGGCCGGCTGGTCATCAGCGAGGGCACGGTCAAGAGCCACATCAACCGGCTGCTGGCCAAGATCCAGGTGCGCAGTCGCGCACAGGCGGTCGCCTACGCCTACCGGCACGGGATGGTCTGAGCGGCCACATCCGAGGGTGAGCGGGCAAGGCTGTGGGGGGACCCCGGACGGGACCTCGCGGTCGACCGCCCGGGGCCCTCGGGACCGAGTACGGTCGGTCAGGCGGGGTCGCAGGTCACGATGGCGTCGCGGAGCTCGTAGCCCATCAGCACGTCGGTCCAGCAGAGGTCCGGCTCGCGATGCAACCGAATGCCCGGCACACGCAGTAGGCGGTCGAGGAAGACCCGGGTCTCGTTGAGGGCCACCTGGGCACCCGGGCACCGGTGGCCGCCGTCGCCGAAACTCAGGTAGGAGCCTGTCGTCTTGACCCGCCTGGCTCGGTCCGGATCCAGGGCGTAGGGGCACGCGCCCACGCTGGCCTCGTCGACGTTGGCGGCGCGAATGTCGAATACGAGTTTTTCACCCTCGGTGACCGAACCGGAGCTCGTCAGCGTGTCGGCGGTGACCCGGCGGTTGAGGATGTTCACCACCGGGTCCAGCCGCATGATCTCCTCCAGGGTCACGATCTGGTCGGCTTCCGTGCTGGCTAGGAAACGCTCGCGCAACGTGTCGTTCCCCAACAGGTGCCAGGCCGCCATGACGATGAACTCCCGGGTGGTGATCATTCCCGCGACGGCATAGGTGATGCACTCGACGAAGATCGCGCGGTCCGGGTAGCCCTCGTCGAGCAGGTGTGAGATCACGTCCTCCCGGCGCTGCGCACGACGGGCCTTGATTGCCGGCTGCACGTCGCACAGCATGAACCTCAGGCCGCTCAAGGTTGCCTGCAACTGCCCGACCGGGCGCCGCCAGCGGCTCATCGTCGGCACACGCAGGGCGATCAAGGTAGCTTGGATGTGCTTGGCCATCGCGGCCTGGTTGCTTTCGGTCAGCCCGACGATCGTGGCGGCCACGGTCACCGCAAGCTCGAAGCTCATCTGGTCCAGCCGGCCCTGCCCCTGCGTCCGCAGCCCGGCGAGCAGGGTGTCGGCGGCCTGCTCCATGACCGCGCGGTACCGGGTGCTGATCACCTTGGGAGTGAAGAACCGGGAGATCGCCTGCCGCTTGCGTTTGTGGGGCTCGCCGTCCAGGAAGAACACCGAGGTGAAGGCCGGATCCCCCAGGAACTCCTCCCCGGCCTGCTTGGTCGCATTGCCGCGCAACAGCTCGCGGGCGAAGGCCAAGCTGCTGACGACGCGTGACTCGGGAGCGACGGTGAGCCGTTCGGCGACCAAGGCCGCCGTCTTGCGATCATCGCGGGTGGCGTCAAACTGACTCGAGTCAATCATGCGACGCTACCGACCCGTTCCGTTAGCGTCCGGCCCCGATGCGCTGGCCGGATCCGGCAGCGGGTTGGCCGTGCACTGTACGTCCGCGGTATCGCCAGCCACCCGGGCCGGCATCGTGCCGTCGTGCAGGTAGGCGACGAGTGCCGGGCCGATCGAGCAGGAGCTGTCGGCGTCCGAGACGGCAGGGGTAGCGCCACTATGGGCCAGCGCCGCCTTCGGGAACAGTTTCCGGACCGCCAAGCTGCCCGCATAGGTCGTGGACGGCTGAAGAGTTGAGTCGAGCAACATCAGTGTCGCCGGAGAGTGTGAGCCGTCGACGACGGCCGGTTTCTGCGCCGGCACACTCCATGACTGGCAGCCGGCGATGAACCAGGTATTCGCCCAGCTGGAGAACGGCGCCGTCTCGTAGCTCTTCTGCGTGTCTTTCAGCCAGGTGTCCCAGTCCCTCGGGAAGGTGGCGTCGGTGCACTCGATCGCGAGCGACATCGCGGAGAGATTGTCGTTACTGGGCGGGTAATTGGTATCGAGAAGTGACTTCAACGGTAGGGCGTCACCCTGGTTGATATAGGTCGAGAACGCCTTGGCCAGGTCGATCCAGTACATCGTGTGGAAGTCCAGCAGCATGGCGTCGGTCAGGACGGTCGGGCCGAGCGACCCGTCGACCGGTTCCTTGGTCAGCTTGGCCATCGCCGCGTAGTACTGCTGCTTGACCGCCGCCTCGGTGGTACCTAGGTGATAGACGTCGTCGTGGGTCGCCACCCAAGCGCTGAACGCCGAGAAGTTCTGGTCGGCCGCGGCGTTCTGGGCGAGGTTGAAGCCGTACCAGGCCTGCTTCGGGTCGATGCTGCTGTCGAGGACCATCCGGCGTACCCGGCCCGGGTACATCGTGCTGTAGACCTCGCCGAGGTAGGCGCCGTACCAATAGCCGTAGTAGTTCAGCTGTCCCTGACCGAGGGCCTTGCGCAGGCTGTCCAGGTCCTGGACCGAGTCGGTGGTGGTGACGTGCCTCAGCAGCGGGCTGTTCGTCCTCGCGCAGGCGGCGGAATAGTCCTGCACCCGTTTCAGCCAGACGGCTTGCTGCTCCGCCGTGGTCGTCAGGTAGGACGGGCGGTCGTAGGCGTTGAAGTTGTGGTCACAGCTGAGCGCGGGCTGGCTGGAGCCGACGCCCCTCGAGTCGAAGCCGACCCAGTCGTAGTCACCGCTGATCGACTCGGGCAGCACCTTGCTGAACGCGGGATGGGTCAGCCCCGAGCTGCCCGGGGAGGTCAGGTTCACCACCGCGACGCCCTGGTAGTCGTCGGGGCCCACGGTGTGTGAGATCCGGGACACCGCCAGCTTGATCTTCGGACCGTCGGGCTGTGCGTAGTCCAGCGGCACCTCGAGAAAGCCGCACTCGCCACCGGAGTCCTTCAGGCTGTTGGTGCACTTCGACCAGGTGATCGGCGGCGGCGTGTAGGACGTCTCGGGTCCGCTGCCGACGATGGGCCCGCCTCGCGGCGCCCCACAACCGGCCACGACGGCGATCACGCCCGCGACCAGGGCAGCTGTCGCAAGTCTCTTCATCAGATGTCCCACTCATTCTGCCGCGTCGTGGGGCGGCGTCCCGGTCCGTCTCTGCAGGGGATGTGGACAGCGGTGCACGATGTCTGTTCGACGCGGAGTGGATGGTCAGCCCAGGAAGTGCTGGTCGAGAAGCTTGATCACGTCGTCGGTCTGGTCGCTGAGGAAGAAGTGCCCACCCGGGAACACCTGCACCTCGAACGAGCTGGAGGTGGTGTGCCCGGCCCAGGCGTGCGCGTCGTCCAGCGTGGTCTTCGGGTCCCGGTCACCGGTCAGCACCGTGACCGGGCAGCTCACGGTGGCCTCGGGTTCGCTCCGGTAGACCTCGGCCGCCTGGTAGTCGGCCCGCAGCGCCGGCAGCGCGGCGCGCATCAGCTCGTCGTCGGCGAGCACCTGGGACGAGGTCCCGTTCAGGCGGCGGATCTCGGCGAGGAGCCCGGCGTCGTCCAGGCGATGCACCGTCTCCTCCCGGAAGACGGACGGTGCGCGCCGCCCGGACGCGAACAGCTTCACCGAGGTGCGGGTGTCGGCCTCCAGCCGGCGGATCACCTCGAAGGCCAGCGATGCGCCCATGCTGTGGCCGAAGAAGGTCAGCGGCAGCTCCGGCTGGTGCCGCAGGACCGCGTACACCTGGTCGGCGAGCAGCGCCAGGTCGGTGAGGGGTTTCTCGTTGCGCCGGTCCTGCCGGCCCGGGTACTGGATGGACACGACGTCGACCCGAGGAGCGAGTGCCGCGGAAACCGGTAGGAAGAAGGACGCCGAGCCGCCGGCGTGCGGAAGGCACACGAGCCGGGCGGTCGCGGTGCTGGTGGGCCGGTAGCGACGGCACCACAGGTCGTTGTCGAGAGAGAACTGAGACATGCCGCTCCATGGGAGTCGCGTCGATTTGATGAAAAAAATCGATCGATGTTATTTCGGCGTCGAACGCTAACAAGGGGATAAAGAGGCTGACAAGGTGATGGCGGTCGAGCTGTTCAACCGCGGTTGTTGCGCAGTTGAACAGCTCGAAGAATTACTGCCGAACAATTGTCGCGACGAGGCCGCGACGCCGGCCGAGGAACCCGGAACGTCCTCAGAGTGGGATGTTGGTGTGATGTCCCCGAGCCGGCGGGGCGGCGGCCAGCGCTCGCGCCAGCCGGATCCGGGTCTCCGAGGGCGGGATGACCTCGTCCACCACCTCGAGCGCGATCGCCCGCTCCACGCCGCCGGCGGTCCGGCGTTGGCGTTCGACCAGCTCGGCGTGCAGACCGTCGCGCTCGTCCTCGGGGCTGGCCGCCAGTTGCCGGCGGTGCAGGATGCCGACGGCCGCCTCCGGACCCATCACGGCGACCTCGGCCTCCGGCCAGGACAGCACGGTGGTTGCGCCGAGAGACCGGGAGTTCATGGCGATGTAGGCGCCGCCGTAGGCCTTGCGGGTGATCAAGGTGACCCGAGGTACGACGGACTCGGCGAACGCGTGCAGCAGCTTGGCCCCCCGCCGGACCACCCCGTCCCACTCCTCCGAAATACCGGGGAGGTATCCGGGGACGTCGACCAGCACGACCAGCGGCACGCCGAGGGAATCGCACATCCGGACGAACCGTGCCGCCTTCTCCGCCGAGAGCGCGTCCAGACAACCGCCCTTGCGGAACGGGTTGTTGGCGATGATCCCGACCGTCTTGCCGGCCAGCCGGCCGATCCCCACGATGATGTTGCGAGCCCAGCCGGCCTGGAACTCTTCGAAGATCGGGGTGTCCGTGCCGTCCTGGTCCAGCATGGCGTGCACGAGGATGTGCGCGTCGTAGGCCCGGCGCGTCGAGCTGGGCAGCAGGGCGCGCAGGTCCCGGCCGGGTCCCTCCGCCTCCACCGAGGCCAGGTCGTAGGTGCCCGGGCGGGCGAAGAGGCCGACGATCCGGCGCGAGCGGGTGTAGGCCTCCGCCTCGGAGCCGGTGGTCACATGGGCCACTCCCGACCTGCGGCCGTGTGCGACCGGACCGCCCAGCCTGTCCATGTCGATCACTTCACCGGTGACGCTGCGCAGCACGTCGGGGCCGGTGACGAACACCCGGGCGGAGTCGGACATCACGATGACGTCGGTCAGCGCCGGGCCGTAGGCGGCGGCACCGGCGGCGGGACCCAACACCACGGAGATCTGTGGGATACGCCCCGAGGCCCGGGTCATCGCGGCGAACATGCGCCCGACCCCGTCCATGGACTCGACGCCGTCGTTGAGCTTCGCCCCGCCGGAATGCCAGAGGCCCACCACCGGACAGCGCTGGTGCTCGGCTTCGGCGATGGCCCGGATGATGTGGTCGGAGCCGGCTGCGCCGAGCGCGCCGCCCATGGAGGTGGCGTCGGTGCAGTAGGCGATCACCCGCGCCCCGTCGATACAGCCGGCGACGGCGGTGATCCCGCTGTCGTCGCTCGGGTGCAGCGGAGTCTGGGTGCCGGGGTCGAGTAGTCGGGCAAGTCGGGCGGCCGGGGCTCGTGTGTCCGGTGCGCGGGGTGCGGGGACAGCGGTGACCGGGTTCGCCGCCGCCGTGCTAGGCGGGGTCATGGGCAGTGTTCTCCTCTGTTGGCGTGCCGTCCGGCAGACTGGCCGCCACGACGTCGCCCATCCGGACCGTCCAGCCCTCGGCGACCGCGACCTTGGTGACTGTTCCGGCGGATTCCGCGATCACCGGAATCTCCATCTTCATCGACTCGAGCAGAGCAACGACGCCTCCCGCCGTCACCCGGTCTCCCACGGTGACGGTGACCTCGAGCACCGTCCCCGGGATCTCGGCCCGGATCAGATCTTCCTCGGGCCCGGTGGCCGCCGTAGGTTCGCCGTCCGTCGTGGTCGTCGAGCCGGCCGGTTCCGGCGTCAATGCGCTCACGGTCGTCGTCATCGCCCGGCTCTCCTGTCTGATTACGTTCACGATTGGTCCGGACAGCTTGTTCCCATAGGTTTGGAGAACTGTGGTGCCGTGGAGTCCATGCAGGGTGGAATTGGCGTGCAACCGGAAGGACCGTGCCCTCAATGGTCGGTTTTCTGCCGCATTTCGTAGGTGCTTAACCGTATGCTCCGGCCGCGCGCCGGACAACCCCTGGGGCGACACCCCGGTCGGGGATAAGCATAGTGCTCGAGGTGCGGGGTGAATAGTATTCGGGCGAAATCGCATAAATGGTTGAGAGGGCTTTCGGCAAGTAATCACTCCGCGTCGTGATCCGACATCCGCGTCGCCGGCGCCGTTCCCCGGGGCGATGACCTGGTCAGGCCGTGCCGGTCGGACGGGACGGCTCGCTGGGCACGTTGTGCTTATAACGGGCGCGGTCGTCCAGCTCGCGGGTGAACTTCAGCCAAGCCGCAATGTGCTGCCGAACCAGGTCGGCGACCATTTCCGAGCAGTGGGACGGAACCACTGAGGCCAGCCCGGGCACGTCCTGGGGCCGGACCGCGACGTGCTGCAGCAGCCGGAGCAGCCGGCGCCCATCTTCCCGCATGCGCAACGAAGGGTCCCGCAGCAGGCTCTCCAGCAGGGCGGCGGGCTCCGGCAGTGTCGGTTGGGTCCGGCTGACCGCCTGCCGTCGGAACTCCTGGATGGTCGCGGCGGAACTGTAGTGGCCCTCGTCGGAACCGGCCGAGGAAGAGACACGCTCCGGCACCGGCAGCTCGCCGGACGCGAGTCGCTTGCGGACGTCACTGACGGTGGCGGGGGAGATCCCGGCCCGGCGGGCCACCTCCCGCAACGAGGCCTCGGGGTGCCGTGCGATCAGCTCGGCGGCCCGCCGGCGGCCCTCGAAGTTGTGCACCGGACGGACCTTGCCATCCCGGCCGACCCGCGCGGTCAGGGTCGACGCCTTGCCGCCGGTCCTCTGTCGGATGGCCGCCACCGACTTCGCGCTCAGGCCCGAGGCCCGCGCGATCGCCCGGTCGGACAGGTGGGGGTGGGAGGCAACAATTCGCCCGGCGGCGTTCCGACGGTCTTCCTGCGACAACGGCAGGCCGTGCGTCACATTGGCTTCGACAGAACGAAGGAATGCCTCGTCGGGCGTACCGTCGAAGAACTCGACCTCGATTGTCGATTGGCCTCTCAGCGACGCGGCCGCCAGCCGGTGCATCCCGTCGATCACGCGCATGCTTCGGCGGTCGACGAGAATAGGCGGAAGTTTGTCGTCGAGCTCCGCGAGGCGAGTGACGTGCTTGGCGTCCTCACCCATTGATCGCGGTGAGTCACCGCGCAGCAGCGCCGCAATCGGAACCGAGGCGCACTGCCGACCATCCGATTTCTCCGCCCTCTTGGGCTGATTCAGATCGACCACTGTCGCCTGTGACGGGGGCCCGAACTCGTACGCGCGTGGTTGGGTCAACGTCGACTCGCTTCTCGTAAGTGGGTTGACGGCGTCCGCTGTGACGCAAGGCGGCTCTGGGCAACTCACGGGTGGTGGTGCGGGGAGGCCCACCACTTCGGTCCGGTGGTTGGTCCCAGTGCAAAGTACGGTTCAGGTCGGCGCAGCGGAACCGTTTACCCGCGCGGTCTTCAGGCATAGATATCGCTCGGCGCGACACCTATGTGGCCGGAAGCACTTTCTTTAGTTCGCGGCCGATCGGGCCCGGTGCGGCCGTCACGAGGGCCTGAGGCACCGTCGGCCGGTGTTCAACCAACGCAGCTGCCGCGGTTGGACATCCGCTGGTCCGAGCCCGGCCGAGCCCATCACCATCGACGGTGCAATGCTGTTGGCCTGGCGATTTCGACTGTAGCGACTCGACCGTGGTCAAGGCATCTCATGGGGACCTCCACGCGGTGAACGCGGATTCCATGGAGCGCTACCGGTCGTGGGGTGACGGTGGTCATATCCTCAATAGGGAAGCAGATGACGAGGTTGGCGGAGTTGTGCGAACGACCACTTCCGCAGATTTGGTGGATTGGATCTGAAGGAGAATTCACGATAATCCCTGCTGAGATTCCATAAGGTTGTGACGCGTGCGCGGGTGGACAGTTGCTCAATGTAGTGATAGTCGAGCTAACGCTTGCAGGTTGGTTGCGCATCATGATGTGGTGATTCACCAGACCGCCGTAGTAATTGGCGGCGAGGGCAATTGCCGAGAACGCTTGCGACTGCCAGTAGTGGTGCCCAGAATGCCCAGTCGATCTTCCACTAGCGGGTGAGAGAGTTTCGAGGTACTGTCGCGTGGCCTATCCCCATGGCGAGTTGCCAACTAGTCGATTTTTGCGGTGCATACCTCGCCAGGTCGACCCTGCTCTACGGCTGGTGTGTTTTCCCCACGTCGGCGGGGCGGCGAGTTTCTTTCGTTCCTGGGTATCCTGGCTGCCCGAGAAGGTAGAGCTCATCGCCGCCTGCTACCCGGGGCGCGAAGACCAGATCGCCGAGTCGCCCGCGACGGCGATGGCCGAGCTCGTTGCCCCCTCGGTCCGAGCCTGCCTGTCGTTGTCCGACGCTCCGTTGGCCCTGTTCGGCCACAGCATGGGCGCGGTCGTGGCCTACGAGGTCGCCGTGCACCTCCAGCATGACCACGGCTGCGCGGGCGGGCTGGTGAGCGGGTGCGGGTCGTGGCGCTCGAGGGCGGCAGCTACAACGACGCGATCAGTGTGAGTCGGCGGATCGTGGCCAGCGCGCCGGAGTTCGTTGCCGAGGGTGGGGTGCGCAACGTGGCTCGCCGGGACGGGCTGGCGGTCGTGCTGCTGGCGGCCTTCGAGGCGGCTGGACGGTTGCGGGCGGGGGTGCCGGCCGGCGGTTGGCCGTTGCCTCGGTTCCGGGTTGGGCAGAACCGGGAGTTCGCCCCGCTGTACCGGGCTTGGCGGGATGACCAGTCGGGCGAGTCGGGAGAACCGGGAGGGAACGGGACCGGCCGGTGTACGCCAACGAGCTGGTGAACCGGACTCCGCCGTTCGCGGTGGGTGAGGGGATGCGGACTGTGCTGCGGGCCACCGTCGGTCAGGTGTTGTTGGCCGATGGAGCGGCGGCGCGCGCGGCGCGGGCGATGTTCGAGGAGCTCGAGGGGATCGACATCGAGCCGCCGGCGGCGGTGGCGGTGGCTTGTCTGATCGAGCAGGTGCGGCGGGGCGAGGTGCCGCCGGAGGCCAGCGTGCTGCTCAACATCACCGGCGGTGGCCGAACCCGGTTGGCCCGCGCGGCTCGGGCCCGCCCAGCGGTCCGGCCGGAGGTGCTGTCGAGGTGCAGTCGCCGGTCCTCGGCCGGTCCACTGAGGGTGGGCCACATGGGGTCCAATCGGGTAAGTGCGGCGTCGATCGCTTGCCATTTGCGACGCGGCGGCCGGTGCGAGGCGAATGCCGTCGCGGTTGGTTCGGTAAAACTTGCGCGGGCGAGACTCGCTTGTGTCCCACTCGCAGGGGTCGAATCCGGGGTGCTGGGATCTCATTAGAGGTTCAAAGGCTGCAGTATCGCGGTGTGAGCAATGACCCGACTTGCCGGCCGACCTTCGTCGCGCCCGGAGCGGGTGCGTTGAGCAGGCCGCTCAACTCTCGTGGCGGCGTTCAACTGCGCAATCTGCGCCGTTGAACGCCCAGGGAACTGGCTCAGGCCTGGTGTCCTGCGCCCGCGGCGTCGGCTACCACGGCCCGCGGCGTGGCGTGACCCGCACCCGGTGCTGACAGACAGCGAATTGGGGAGAATGTGTTGCATTATCGCGGTACTTGAATCAGCATATCCAAGATTGCCTCTGCGCCTTGCGCGCTGATATCACTAGGACGTCACGACTAACCCAGCGACACGCCTATGTGCTTCGACGCCCAGGAGGAGATCGGTTCAAGTGTCCCAGATTTCGGATTCACTTCTCTATCCCACCGCTACCGCTCAATGCGAACGCAGATCGAGAACGTGGCCTCAAGTCACCTGCATGGCAAGCCTAAACTCCAGGCTCAACATTGAGGCCGCCAACGAGTCCTTCTTTAGAAATTTCGACAGGACTTCGACTGAGATCTGCGGTCGAAGCATCTATGACCTGCTGCATCCGAGTGTTCGGGAGCTCCTCTCAAGTCATTTCTCTTATCTATTGAACGGATATGGTAACCGATTCGGCGAAAGAGTTATCGCCATGCGCGGAAACGGCCGGGTCTTCTCTGCGGAGATGGCCGGCATAGCCGTCCAGGGAGAGGGCGACGGCATGTCCGGGGTTGTCGTCCTGGTAAGCCCGGACGATGAGGTGGGCGAAGGTCGGGAGAGGACTTCTCGAGTCAAGCCGATTCTCACGCCACTGGATGCCCGCATACTGGAGGGTGTGGCGGCCGGCGTTTCAACCGTCCAGATGGCTGCGGGTCTCTATCTCAGTCGGCAGGGAGTTGAGTACCACGTCGGGCTGATGCTCCGCCGGTTCAAGGCGCCCAACCGAGCCGCGCTCGTTTCGCGCGCCTACTCGATGGGCGTCTTGACGGTCGGCAGCTGGCCGCCGCGGGCCGTGCTGGACTTCGTCAAGTGAGCGCCGCCACCTCCATGGTTGAGCCCGTACGGCACCCAGCAGTGCGCCACTGACCGCCGCATGAGGCCGGCCGGCGGCGGCCGGCTCGCGGATAGCCCGGGGCCGTCGCGTATTCCATATGACTGCGATATTGGGCGTTACCGGACTTTCCCCGGCGCGAAAGGCTGCGTTCACTCAATGTGAGTGGCGGCGTACGTGCGTGGCATTGATTCCCCGTACCGGAGAAACGAGCGAGGACGGCACCGGACGCGTGCGGCAACTTAATCGGCCGCATTTGTTGAGGGGTTCTCAGCGTTCGGAGTAGGCACACAACGCGTTGGGGCGCGGTGGTTGAAACCACATGCCCGAGGGCGGTTCCCCCGTTCAGTCTAGGACGCTGCCGGGAGCGACCGGCGCGGTCATACTCTTGCCTGAGCGTGTCACTCGATCGTGTCGGTAGGTGAGATTCTTGCCGCCAGGGAACTGAGCAGATGATTCCGGGTGCGCATGACTCGCTGATCTGATCAAGCATGGCTTTACCAAGGTGGACACTGCGAGGTCTATCAGCACCTACTAAAGTTGTCATCACGCAACGGGGCGACTCCTTTAGGTGAACTGACCACAGTGGGAACAGAATGCTACCGATCCGGAAAAGTTGTTGTTCCGATGAATTCAGGCGTCCATCACATGCGGCGTTGACCATGTCTGATTGCATACGAGCCCCGGCCTCGTCGCCTGCGTTACCGTCATTGGTAGACCACGAGCGCAACTTGGCGTTGACGCGCAGGAACCCTGGCGTGAACGGTAATGAACTGAGCGTGTGGGCTCTCAGTATCTGGTGTTGGCAGGTCTCGGAAGCCGACGTAACCTACTTAAGTATTGATCCTTGAGAATGTCATTTCTCGAGTGTTGGTCTAGTGCTGAACCAAGCGAGTCGGGGGACGGCGAGGCGGGGGACATCGTGGTGTTCATGAGGCTGTTGTCGATCTACTGGAATGTAGTTGCGGATTGGTGGTTTTCGAATTGTCCGGATGACTGCCCTCTTTCGCGTTGATCGGCTGACTCTCGGAGTTCGACCGTCACCTGTGGTGTGCGTCATGCTGCCATCGGTGCGGAGTTTCGGATAGTCAGTGGATTGTTTTTTCCTGCACTTACATGGTCTGCGGTTGATGCGCGGTCCGCAGATTATCCGGGGGGATGAAGGTCAATGGTTCTTGTCGAGAGAGAGAGGCATCTCGATATTCTCGACAATGCGCTGGCAGGGTGTCGCGCGGGTCACGGCCAGGTGGTGATGGTGGCAGGTGCTCCCGCCACCGGGAAGACCACCCTTATCAGGGTGTTCACCAAGCGGTTCGGTGACGGCGGAGTCCCGGTGCACATGGCGACCGGGTCGCTGGCGGAGCGGGACCAGCCGTTAGGCGTCGTCCGTCAGCTGTTCCCCGAGCTGCCGGCGGAACTCGCCGCGTCGCCGGACGATGAAAGCGGCCACCAGCAGGTCGTCGACCTGCTGGCTGAGGAGTCGCGGCAGGGCGGCCCGGTGATGGTTGTCGTCGACGATGCCCACCACGCCGACCCGGAGTCGCTGGTCTGCCTGATGTACCTGGTGCGGAGGCTTGGTTCACTGCCGGTGCTCGTGCTCCTCAACGAGTCCGTCGGTGAGTACGTGCTGCCCCCGCGGATCCGCGTAGAGCTGCTGCGCCAGCTGTGGGTGACGAGGATGGCGCTCGTCCCTCTCTCGTCCGAGGGCGTGCGGACCGTACTGGACGCCGAGCTGGGCGTGGCCGCCGCACAGGTGAAGGCGGACGAGGTCGCAGAGATCAGCGGCGGCAACCCGCTTCTCGTCGACGCGCTGGTGGAGGACTACCGGGCGATGGGTGAGTTCGCGGCCCTGCCAGCGGCGTCGGCGCCAGTGTTCGAGGCTTTGGGCCACGCGGTGCGCACCTGCCTGTTCGCGGGCGGTCCAGCGACACTGGAGGTAGCGAAGGCACTCGCGGTACTCGCCGACACGGCCTCACCCGTGCCGGTGTCCGAGCTGGTTGCCCTCCCCGCCGAGGCGATCGCGCGCAGCATGCGGTTGCTCGGCTCGGCAGGGCTTGTCGAGCATGGCCGCTTCCGGCACCCCCTGCTGTGCCGCATTGTGCTGGAACAGCTTGACGCGCCGACGCGTGCCGCATTGCACGTCGATGCCGCCCAGGTCTTGCACGACGACGGCCACGAGGCGCGCGTGGTAGCGAAGCACCTGGTCTCGGTCGATCTGGAAGGCCGGCCGTGGATGGTCGAGGTGCTGACGGCCGCGGCCGAGGCGGCCACGGCCGAGCGCGAGTATGAGTTCGCGTTGCAGTGCCTGCAGCGCGCGCAGGACCTCGGGATCGGCCAGCGGGAGCGCGCCGCGTTCCTCGCGCGGCAGGCGCGCATCCAGTTCGACCTCAACCCGCGGCGGGCCCGGCGCCACCTCGCCGCGCTGACGACGGCGTCGAGAGAGGGGTACCTGAGTCGCCGCGACACCGCTTACCTGGTGCGGTTACTTGCTTGGTTCGGCCTGATGGAGCAGGCCACCGAGGTACTCCGGCGGCTCGACGATACTGAGGGCACGCTCGATGAGCGGGAGCACGCCGAGATTCAGTCGACCTTGCTGTGGCTGCTGTCGTGGTTCCCTCCGCTGATCGAGTCCGGTTACCTCGACGTGCGGGGCCGGTCGCGTGCGGCACTGCGCAGCAGTGCGTTGACCGCTCGGCCCCGCCCCGTCGGTCTAATCAAGCCGCTGGCCGACCACGGTGCGGACACGTCCGTCGTCCGCTGGGCCGAGGAGACGCTCAGCGCTGCGCTGTCGGAGAGAGTCTCGGTGCAGGACGCGCATTGCGCGCTGATCGCGCTGCTCTACGCCGACCACGAGGACCAGGCTGAGCGGTGGTGCACGAGACTGCTCGACCAGGAGCGCTGCGCCGACGAGACCGGACGCGAGGCCCTCCTGCTCTCAGTCCGCGCAGAGACCGCGCTGCGATTGGGAAATCTGCCATCGGCCGTCGAACACGCGACCGCGGCGCTCGGGCGGACGACCGTGGAGGGTTGGGGCGTCGCGATCGGTTCTCCGCTCGCCGTGCTCGTCTCCGCGAACGGCCTGCTCGGCGATGTCGGGGCAGCCACCCGCTGGCTCGCCCATGACGTGGTGGACGGGCTGTACGACAGCACGTTCGGCCTGATGTACCTGCGGGCGCGTGGCGTGTACTACCTCGCGACATCGCGGCCGCAGGCCGCGCTGAGCGTGTTCCTACAGTGCGGCGAGCTGGCCGTGGGCTGGAAGCTCGACATACCCGGCTTCCTCCCGTGGCGAACCGACGCGGCGCACGCGTACCTGGAACTGGACGAGCATGACCGGGTCCGCGAGCTGGTCCACGAGCAGTTCGGTCGCCCCGGTGGCGGCCGCCGCCGGTCCCGGGCTGCCGGGTTGCGGCTGCTGGCGGCGGCATCCGGAGGACGGCAGGGGCTGGCGCTGCTACGGGAGAGCATCGATCTGGCCGGCGCCGCCCGCGACCGGGTGGAAATGGTGCACGGCCTGGTGCAGCTCAGCAAGACCCTGTGGGAGGTCGGCGAGCTGGACGAGTCCGCGCTGATCGCGCGCCGCGCGATGTCGGTGTCTGACAGCGGCGGATTGATGGCGCTGTGCGCGCGGCTTCTGGACCGGGCCGGGGTGAGCCTGCCCAGTGACCAGGAGAGCGTGGCCGAGGTGACGGAGATGCTGTCGGTGCTGTCCGACGCCGAGCGCCGCGTCGCCGCGCTCGCCGCGCTCGGCAGCACCAACCGTGAGATCAGCCGCAAGCTCTGCATCACGGTGAGCACGGTCGAGCAGCACCTGACCCGGGTCTACCGGAAGCTGAACGTCAAGCGCCGCAGCGAACTGAGCGGTATGTTGCCCAACCTCCGGCCCGGGATCAGCGACTGCGCGGTCGCGGTGGGCCAGTGAGTCGAGGGCAGAGCGTCCTTCTGCGAAAGCCCGCCAGTCCGGCTAGGCCCGCCCCGCCGAGCATGAGAACGAGCACGCCGGCGTCGACGAGCAGCGACACGCTGGGCAGCATCGCACCGAGTAGCGCGGCTCGCAGCCCCTCGCTGACGTAGGTCAGCGGGTTGAGCGCGCAGACGACCTGCACCGCGGGCAGCGAGCCCAGCAGCGCGACGGGCACCGGCACGGCGCCGGTGAGCACGAGTAGCGGTATGGCGACGGCATGGCTCAGCAGGTACCGCTTGACGGGCACCAGTGTGGCGAGGCAGAGCCCGATCGAGCTGCCTGTCAGCGCGCCCAGCACAAGGACGCCCGCCGCGGCCGCCAAGTCCGGGTAACCCGCATCGGGTCGGTGGACCTCACCCACGACTAGGAACCCGAGCGGCGCCAGCACTAGCGCGCCGGCCAGTCCGCGCAGTGCGCCGGAGACCACCTTGCCCACCGCCACCAGCGTGTGGGACACCGGTGCTAGCAGGATGTCCTCAAGATCGCCGGTGGCGTGCAGCGCAAGCACCATCGGTGTCGCCGTGCCCTGTAGCCCGCCAAGGAAGGCATTCGCCGCGACGATCCCCGGTAGCAGGACCCCGGCGTAATCGCCGCTGACGTACCCAAGGTCGACCAGCAGCCTGCCGAGGACGAACAGGACGCCGCCCGGCAGCAGCACAGCCTGGGCCAGCAGCATCGGCCACAGTTTCGCCGCGACGACGATGTCACGACGCAGGATGGTGGTGAACGTCCATGCGGGCGCCAGCCACCGGGGCGCCGGATGCCGCTCGCGGCTCGGTTCGGGCAGCGTGGTCACACCGGCTCCGGGCCGGTCATGTCGAGCACGATGTCGTCGAGCGTGGCGGTGTGACATTCGGCCGCCAGCGTTCGTACGCCGAGATACTCGAGAACTTCCAGTACCGCCGGCAGCAGGCGGGCGGGGTCGTCGGCGCAGGTGAGTCGGAATACAGCCGGCGGTCCGGCCGGCGCCATGCGGACCACCGCGGTCACCGCCTCGGCGCGCGAGAGAATGGTCAGTACCTCGGATTCGGCGGCGCCGCACATGTCCATCGTGACGGTGGCGGTGCGCGCTTCCGGCGGCCGTCTCGTAAGCGCCTCGGGACTGCCGCTGGCTACCAGTCGGCCCTCGTCGAGGATCGCGACGTGGTCGCACAGCCGCGCCGCTAGCGAGGGATCTTGGGTGGCCAGTAGGACCGTGACCCCGTCGGTGCGCAGTTCGTCGACGAGTCCGTGAAGGAACGCGCGCGAACGCGGGTCGAGCCCGACGGAGGGTTCGTCGAGGAACAGCACCCTCGGTCGGTGCATCAGCTCCCTGGCCAGAGTCAGGCGCAGCGTTTGGTCCGCGGTCAGCCGCCGCACCGACGCGTCGGCGTGCCCTGTCATGCCGACCGACTCGAGTAGCTCGTCGGCACGCCGCGCCCGGGAGCGAGGCGGCATGCAGTGGTAAGCGGCGTGGAAGAGCAGGTTCTGGCGGGCGGTGAGCGCGCAGTCGAGGTTGGGTCGCTGCGGCACGAGCGCGAGCACCCGCCGAGCCCGGACAGGCGCGGTCACCACATCGATTCCGCAGACGAGTGCACGACCTGTGGTGGGCATGATCCGCGTGGCCAGGATCTCGATCGCGGTGGTTTTGCCAGCGCCCGTCGGACCGACGAGGCCGAACACCTCGCCTTCCTCGGCATTGAAGCTGGGTCCGTCGAGCGCCGGTCGGCTGTGGCCGCGATAGCATTTGACCAGGTCGAACGCCGCGATCGTGTCAGTCATCCATCCCCCCGGTTGGACAGAGCGGGCGTGCACTCTTGATCACGAACCTGGTGAATCGGCGGTTGATCTCGCTGCACATCAACGTGATCAACCCGAACGAGAGCAAGCCGGGTGATCTGCTCGGCGGGGGCGATCGCGGTGAGCGGGCGTGAGTGAATTTAGAGACGCAATCCCAAAGGTAGGGACGCAAACATTTCACAGCCCGCCTTGAGGGGCTCCGCGGTGGCCGCCTCCCTTGGATCGCCATGCCAAAAATATCACGTACTACGGCTGGAGTGCCCGCCGTGGTCGCCGTCGTGCGTGACGGCTGGCGATCCCGTATCGGATCGAGCATTCACCGGGATCAGTGGTGAATCGGTGTTGACAATAATCGGATGTGTGATCGGTGGTGTATTGCCACGGTTTCGGGGTGCTCGCGGCGGTGGAGAGTCTGCGGCGGCGCCGACCCGGCAGCGGGAGGGGCTGCGCGGCACCGAGCGGTAGTTGGGTCGCCTTCGATCGGCACGGCGATGGGGACAAGCCTGCCGAGCGGCCCGACTGTCGCAGACCTGGAGATCCCCTGCACACTCGACGGACCCTTTCTACGCTATAACATGCGCGGGTCGTGTGCATTCGCAGCAACGAGCGCAGCGCAATTCGGCGTGAAGGGGACCCCTGTCGAGTGCGGCAGGGTGTGGGGTGAGTGACCTGTCGCTTAGGGGTTGGCGAGAGTCGCGGCCGCTCATAGTGTCGTCACCAGCGGCGCGGCTAAAATGCGGGTTGGGCAGACGGGCCTGGGGTGGCCCACCCGCAAGGGTTGCGACGCCTTTTCTCGTGCCGCGCTGGGTGATCTTTCCGGTTTCAGTCACGTGGGGGCGGTTGGATTGAAGGACACTGCGCGCAGTTCAATCTGTAGCGAAAGTGCACTCGAGAAGCACCTCTTGCTCCAATACGAAAAGATACAGCGTTCGCAGGTGGCACGTGTTCCCATTGAATCTCTGATCATGTCCAAATCTCCGCGTCTTGACGGTGAAGACGCGGAACACGTACGGGTACTCGCGGAGTCTGGCGTGGTCTTGCCGCCAATCGTCGCACATTTGCCGTCGCGAAAAGTAGTGGATGGCATGCACCGCTTGCAGGCCGCCATACTGCGCGGTGAAACAGATATCGCGGTGCGGTTCTTTCATGGCAGCGAATCAGATGTGTTCTTGCTTTCGGTGACGGCCAACAGTCAGCACGGCCTGCCACTATCGCAGAATGATCGTCTCGCCGCGGCCGAGCACATTTTCACCTCTCACCCCGAGTGGTCCGACCGAATGGTCGCGATCGTGGTGGGACTCTCCGGTAGGAAGATCGCCGCGCTGCGCGCAAAGGTGGCGAGCCACATCCCGCAGCCGACCAGCAGGATCGGACGCGACGGACGGTCCCGGCCGGTCGACGCCACGGCCGGCAGGGAGCGCGCTGCCGAGCTGGTCGCCAGTAAGCCCGACATCTCACTCCGGCAGATCGCCCGTGAGGCGGGTATCGCGCCCGCGACGGCGGCGGACGTACGCGACCGAATCCGTCGTGGTGAAGATCCGGTTCCGGTGCGCGTCGGACAGTCGGAGAAGCCGCTTGCGGCAAGGCGCATCGACATTTCGAGCACGAGCCCGCAGGAACCACTGAACAAGTCGATCTCAGAATTGACAGTGAATTTCGACCAAATTCGCAAGGACCCCTCGCTGCGCTTTACCGAGGCGGGCAGGACGCTGCTGCGCATGTTCGATTCTTGTCAGGCAGTCGTTCGCGCCGACGAGGCGATGAAAAGGCGCCTGCCGCCGCACTGCCTGGAATCGGTGGCAGAACTGAGCCTTGCCTACGCCGAGGTGCTCCAGTCGTTCGCGGCGGAACTGCGGCGGTTGCAGAACTCGAATTCCACGGAAGGTCGCAACAGCGTTCGTCGCATAGCAGTGCCCGGTGAATCTTTGGATCCAGGGAGTCGTCGCAACGCTGGGTGAGACCAGGGTCCCCGGGGACGGACGCAGCGGGGCCCCGACCTACCACCGGGATGCCCAGTCCCGCGCAGCGCGGGGCTGAGGGAGCGCGGGGCGAGGGATAGCCGCGCAGGCGCTCCGACGACGCCTCACCCCGACTGGGCGCCGATTTTCCACCTCGGCGGCCTCGTCGTCCATGTTCCTTGCCCACCTCACCTGGCCCGCACCGTGGCTCCTCGGCCGGAACGGTGAGGCCGGGCACGGTGACGATCTGTCTCGGCGCACACGGGTTCATCCGGGTTCGTGATCATGTCGTGCCCTCGCTGTGCGGGACCGGGCCGCGCGTCTCTGACGCGACGAACCAGCCGGGCAGCCAGGGGGTGACGACACCGACGGACTCGGTCGCCAGTTCATGGAACCCGTCCGCCTTGAACAGCGCGCGGGTCGCGGCCACCCGGTCCGGCCAGCAGTGCGACATCGACCACACCAGCGTGCAGTGGTCGGCGCGGCCCTCGCAGAGTGTCGACACTTGCGCACCGACGGTGCCGGCCAACCCGTCCAGCCTGGGCGCGACCACCACGGTCGCACGTTTCGATGTCTCCGTGGTGGCCTCGGTGAGCATCACGTGACGGCGCTCGGCCCGTGCGAGCAGCTCGTCGGTAAGTTCCACGACCAACAACCAGGTGCCCGCCGACCTTGGTCCGGCGGCGATCACCTCAATGGCGATGCGGGCAGACCAGTTGTCATAGCAGGCCACGGTGGCCGGACCCGAATTCCTGTCGAGCGCGCGGCGCAGGTGCTTGCCGATCGCCGTGACCAGGTCGAACCGCGGAGACAGGCCCCACAATGTTGCGTAGTCGGGCCTGTCGACGGTGATCGGGACGCCATGTTCCGCGCCGCTCATCGGAACGTGTTCCAACATCTGTCACGGTTCCTTTCGAGAATGTCGCACCGATCACAAAACTTGGGACACTGGGCGCTATGGCCAAAGCTGCCCGGGATCGCGGTTCCGGCGATGGTCACCGGCACGGTCGTGAACCGTGGTTGCCACGTTCACCGGGCTGTCCAACCGGAGGAACTCCTCCACCGCGCCGGTCGACATCGTCAGTTCGGTGCGCAACCGCGCCAACTGCTCGGGGTTGCGCATCAAGGCGAGCATGCGGGTACGCACCCATCGACGGCGCTGCGGCTGCGTACTGCTCGAACGGCGCCGAGGACAGCAACGTGTGCGACCAGGCGCTGAACTCGGCCCGCTGATGGTCCGGAACCCCGAGGATCTCGCAGATCACTTTCATGGGCAGCGGGAACGCGAACTCTTCGATCAGGTCGACGGTCTGTCGCTCCGCCAGCCGGGCCACGAGCTCGCCGGCCCGCCCGGTGAATGCCCTGCTCATCATCTTGTGCAGGCTGGTGTGCCTGGGCGGGTCCGAGTTGAGCATGTGGTCGTGGAGTGCCTGGCCGAGGCAACTCTGATCGAGCTGGACCGGCGTATCGGCCCGGACCACGGCTGTGCCGCTCATCTGTGGGATTTCTCCTGGATGCGGACACGTTGACATCCCGATAGGTCTCCTCGGTTAACGTGGCCACTCCGGTGTCCGCTGATATGGATGGGGTCGCGGCAGCTGGGACCGGCTCTCCACAACCTCAAGCCGTGCCTTGAATCATAGCGCTCTCGACGCGTCCCACTCGTTTTGTGCCGTATCTTTAGTAATTTTCCTAGTTCGAATTCATCTTGTCTGCTAACGATAGTCCCCGAAATTGATGTAGAACCCAGGTGGAATGACGAAGGATTTCGATCCGCGCGATCCGGCCTTGCAGACGGACCCGTATCCGATCTATCGGCGCCTGCGCGAGACTGATCCAATTCATAAATCGAAATTCGGGTACATCGTCCTGTCGCGCTACGCTGATTGCTCATGGCGGCTATAGCGCGAGCCTGGATTCCCTGACCTGCTCAACCGCGGCAATTCGGCAGTTGAACAGTCCCGGTCGTTGGTCCCGCTTGGACGGTGTACGCGGCGCGTCGAGGTTGTTTCACCGCGCAGGGTGCGGTTATCGTTTTCTATCGGCCGCGCCGGTTCGGAAGCGGAACTTGCGGTGCGGGACCGCTGCCATTCATCATGGTGTTTCGGAGGCCAGCAATGAATTCGCTCAGTGCAGTGCTCATCGGAGGACCTGCTGATCTTCCACCGAATCGCCGCCTGCTACGGCTCGCGGCGGTTGAGGAGGTCGTGCGATGCAAGTTTGGGGCGGGCTACGAATGCTTTCATTTCCTGGGGGAGCGGATGGCATTCGATCCGAGCGTTCTCGTGTACGAGTGGAGTCACCGAGAGGAGGCAATGAGTGAATGACTGGGGAGGTATTCACCCTTGGAATAGTGTGTCGTGACAGGATGACGGCTCCGTGCAGTCCTTCAGAGAAGACGTCGTACTGGAGATGTGCTGGCCGAGTCTGAGATCTACGCCGTGATCGATTCGCTCGGCGACGTGGGAGCGACGCTCGCGGATGTCTGCTAGTCGCGCTTCAGGAGGACGACCCGTGGGCTCCGCGCTCTTGGCCTCGCTGGCCCTCCGATGCCCACTGGATTGCCGGAGCGGGGTATCTGATCAGTCATATCCCAGACGAGACCGCGCTGTCTTGATTCGCCGCCAGGCTCGGGGACGTCCCGGCAAGAGCATGTATGCCGCCTGGGATGGTGGGCCGACCGGACTGGGTTGGGTGGTCCAGCGGCGAGTGATGAGTTGCCGGTGCCAGCGCAGCATCGTGGCCGGTGTGACGATCAACCCGAGGCGCCGCTGGGTCGGCAGCAGTCGAGTGAGGGCTGGAATCACGGCTCGGTCCGGCCAACTCATTCGCGTGGCCTTCGGAGCACCAGGATCTCGACCTCCTTCGCGCGTCGCTGGAGTACTGCGAGTTGGTGGCGGCGGCAGATCGGGGAGCAGGACGATCCAAACCAGGACTCTGACCACGATGAGGTATGCCAGTCGCATCGCCACCGACCGATCATGCCCGGCTACCGCTTGCGACGAACCACCAGGTCAGCGGACGCGAGCCGAGTTTCGGGCACTCACAGGCCATCGAGGCGGGAGCTGATCCCGCTGCCCTGGTCGAGGGCATCAAGTTCTTGGATGTCGGCTAGTCACGCTCGGTGCCCTGGGAGCGCCGGACCGAGGCCGCACGATTGCTCGCCGAGTTGAAGCGGCCTGATCGGGGTGGAGTGCCGTGGTGGTGTGGGAGGGCACTCGGTGTTGGTTCGGTAACCAGTTCTCGTTGATCGCGCCGAAGTTTGCGTGCTGGGCGGGATGAGCGAGTCCTGTGATCAACGAAGCACACGCGCAGCGGGCCGCCGCGCGAGCTGAACTGGACGGGGCACCCGCGCCTGACTACCTCACGAGCGCCGAGGTCCACGCAATGATCGACTCGCTGGGTGACGTCGGCGCTGCGTTGATTGGCGCGGATCCCGATAGCCTGGAACGGCTGTACGGGCAGCTTCGACTCGAACTGCTGTACCACCCGCTCGAGCGAACCGTGGATGCCCGGCTCGCTGCCCGTGTGGTTAGCGCGTGTGTCCGAGGGGGGAATCGAACACGAGCACGTAGCAATCCCGCTCAAAGCGGGTACTCATGCGGCAAACGATAGCCCAGTGTGCCAAGGCCGAAACGGTCCCCTCCCGCTCGGCCACGTCTTAGATATACGGGGAGCGGACGGTCCTGACGATGAACTGTGCGTCGGTCGTGATCGCCAGGTAGGCCGCGGCTTGGCCAAGCGAGGCGCGGTGTCGTTGGCGTATGCCAGCGATACGTCGGTAAGTGTTGAGGCTGGCCTAACTACCTCGTCATCTGAGCGGCTGTCAGTTGGGTGCGCTCCTCTACCTCAGGGCGGTCTTCGTACCCGTTAAGCGGCGGCGGAGGGTGATGTGACGGTCAGGGTGCCTGCGACAGTTGCGCCGCAGGTGATGCAGCTCGATCGGAGCTTCGTTCGGTGGTGGGTCAGGATGGCTCTGAAGTTGCCGGTGCCGCCGTCGAAGGTCAAATGGCCGGTGACGTTGAACCGTTCGTTGACACACGTGGTGGGCGTGTTGATCGGGGACACTGTGCCGTTGACGAACGTGCCAGTGATGGTTCGGTGGGTGTAGAGGGTGACCGAGCCGCCGGTGATCGGGGCGGCCGCCCCCGGCTTGAGCTGGTCGTGGATCACGGTGGCGTTCCAGGCGCCCGGGAGGCGCCCCGTGGCCGTGCCGCCGAACTTCCCGATGGTCGGGGTGGCTGAGTACTCGATTCCCTTCACTTGGTCCGTGTGGACGGGTGCCGCTATCGCGGCGCTGGGGAGAAGGAGCATGGCCGCGACCGCCGTCAGTGTCGGGAAGATCCATCGCAGTGCCTGCACTTGGGCTCCTTTGTGTCCGGGCTGATGGGCGCGGACGTGGTGAAGTGGTCGACGATCTAGCCGCCGGACCGGCGTCGTCCGCTCGCGTACCCGGGCAAGGGGGTCCATCAGTGTGGCCGGGCCAGTGCCAGGCCGGTCAGCGGGCGCCCGGACCCTGGTACTCGTGCGCCCGCCGCGCGGCCTCGTCAAGGTCCTCGGCCGTCAACAGCACGACCGTCTTGAGTCGCACCGCGCCGGCCAGCGCTGTCGCCAGGCTCACCGCGGCCCCCGACACGTTGTCCGGGAGGTCGACGATGGCGTAGTAGTCGTCGTCGCCGAACGCGAAGTACATCGCCTCGAGGGTGCCGCCCATCGCTGTGACCGCCCGCTCGACTCCGGCGCGCCTCTTGGTCCCACCTTCCTCAACGAGCGCCTTGGCGCCTCGCTCCGAATAGGACCCATGCCACAGGAATTTGGCCATGATCCCGCCTCCTTCTCCCGCAGAGACCACGAGACGCTACCGGGCCGCACCGCCATCCGTCCCGTGTAGGCGGCCGGTTCGGGCCGCGGCGGGTCAACCGATCGCCTCGATGATGCGGATGTCGCGTTCCGCGCCGTCGCCGAGCGCAGCGGATGAACCGGGCCGGGCGGTCGATCGCGCTCGCCAACGCGTTGATCGACAGCGACGACGTGTTCGTCGCGATGATTGAACTCGGCTATCGCAGGCTGATCTTGCTGAGTGCCACCGGCCTTGAGGTCTTGGTCCTCGGGCAGCGCTTCCACGACGAGATCCGGGATGACGGCGACCCGGTCAATGGCCGAGCTGAGCCGTTTGAGCCCTCGCATTGGCCACAGCCGAGATTTCAACCGGCCGTGGTCGGATTCGATCGGGTT
>Ga0193743_1000038_pt1 | contig 88058 bp, 105 predicted proteins | sample L2c2metaG_FD_143038 | JGI IMG/M metagenome (GOLD analysis project Ga0193743, IMG submission 143038) | Soil microbial communities from a riparian zone of the East river system, Colorado, United States - L2c2 | ecosystem: Environmental > Terrestrial > Soil > Riparian zone | place: USA: East... | reverse complement strand
CCATCCGGAACTCCGAAATTCGAGGCATCCAGCAAGAGAGCGGCACAACCTACAAGTTGAAGCCAACGCCTCGCACGACTTCGGACCCGACATCTCCGTCCGAACTCCGAGCTTAACACCCTCCTAGTCTCACAGTGAGAAATGTTTCTTCATCCTAGACTTATTAATTCAATCCATTGACTGCTATTTTCTTTATTGGGCAACTTCTGGACTGAGATGAAACCCCAACAGCTCATTATCTCCCTACATTACAACTTGACTGAAAATTGAGTTTCCAAACATAATTAGTATGTTCTCTCTTGTTTCACTGCCTGTATAGTCTACTGATGATTTTAGATGCAGGTTCTGTCAAGATAACCATCTTCCAAGTAGTTGTCTATTTGTTTTATGTATATAGCTTTGAAACTCTCCCTAATTACCTCAATACAACTAATGTTTTTCAATTATTTCATTATGTGATGCTATCAGTAATCAGATATGGTATTGAATGAACTATTCTGGGTATACTGTGGTCTATATGTTGCTACTAGACTAGATGAGCATGCCCTATACTGGGCTTCATAGCATTAAGTAGCCAGCTGTGTTTCTGGATAGTAACAAGCTTAGTCTATATAGTAACAAGCTAAGTTTAGATTGTAACGAGCTAAGCCTATATAATGCTTCATAGTACCAGGCAGAGCAAGCTGTATTTGGGACAGAAATGACATGATGCTGGACAGTGCTATAAATATAAGAACCTTTGCTATGGTTCTATGTATTAGGGCAGCTGCAGCTGCGACTTAGTTGAGATCTAGCAGGGGATCCTAAACATATATAAACATAAAATATGACAGGAAAGCACACCTAGCAGGGGATCCTAAAAGAAAAGGATGGAGTCCTGCTAAGGTGGGCTGCGTGTCTATATACAAAAATCGGAGTTGAAATAATAGAATGATGGAAAAAATGAGGAATGATGAAAAGTGATAAGAATGCAAAAGGTATCTATGTCATGTGTCTGTCAGACTCAGCTATCAGAGCTGAGTGCACTCTGTCTTGAGTTAGCGATGATGAGGAGGAATGTATGGAGGTGACGGAGTGTTATCAGAAGAAATGTCGGATGAAGCGGAACATCCCCTAACACTATGATGCTGTGCAGTGCTGTCTGGCACTGGTAAGCTGATCCCTGATTTGCTAATGTAAGTCTCCCAGGGCCCATAACCTGTAGGAATTATGTCACAGCTAGAAATCAAGTTTTGCTTTATATGAGAGTTCTCTACCTAAGCTGAACTTGTGAATGCTAACTACAAGTATCATGTAATCCATCAACAGATAAACAAGTTGTACTCACAATATTTCAACAACTAATACAATGTGATGAGCCTGAATTTGGAGCTGTTGGATAAATTTCCCAGAGTAAAGGTGTTATTAGGTGCTGACTCTGTTGAATTTTCTGATGAAGTGATGAATGAATATCAGCCATACTCTGTTGAATATTTAGATTCATTGGTTTCAAGTTCACTTCCACTTGCACATTTTGAACTGAAAGTTGGATGTCCTGTTATGTTGCTTAGGAATATGGATGCATCAAAGGGGTTTTGCAATGAGACAAGGTCGAGGGTGTTGAGCATTGGAGTTTGAGTGTTGAAATGTAGGATCATCAGTGGGGGTAGGAAGTTTTCAGGGAAAATAGTATTTCTTCCAAGGATTACATTGACACCATCTGCAGAGGACTTGGCTATTCCACTGTGACAAAGGCAATTTCCTGTTCAGCTTTGCTATGACTGTAAACAAAAGTCAAGGGCAGTCATTGAAAAATGTAAGATTAGATTTGTGGACTCTGGTTTTCTCACATGGACAACTATATGTAGGAGTATCTTGGTGTACATCAGGAAGCTGATTAAAAATATTATTGAAAGAAGTTGATGGAGGTGAAACACAGAATATAGTATACAAAGAAATACTTACTGGGTTGAATTTGTAACTTATGAGTAAATTATGATTTAATTGTATGTGAGATGAGCCTGTGTGTGTGTTATTTAGACTGAAGACTGTGTGTCAAGCCAGGATTGAAGACTGTGTGGACTGTATGTGATGCAGCCAGGGGTCTGGGGGTGGCTTGTTGATTCTAGAGCTGACGATGACGAATCTTGGTGATGGGAAAATGATCGCAAATTGCCGATCACGTGTTTGCGAAGGTTTTATATAATATATTATTATTAGCGTTCATTGGGACTTATGTAACATGACGTTTGAGCGTCCTCATCTTCCAACGACAACTACCAACTTCAAATTATAGGCGCTAGCTCAGCTGTGTGCGGTACTCTGTATAAATTCCAACCGAAACGTAGCTGGTTTCCGCAAGCTTATAAAGCGTCCAGGCGCTTTCCCCTCTTGTAAAAGAAAAGTTGGATAGCCTTTTATCTGATTTGCAGTTATAATGTGGTGGTTAGATCCCGGCAAGGAGGTTCTCAATGTCGTGAGTCCTAGCCATAGTTGCGGACTGCATTGGATGTGCCAACCTTCTCATACCTAGCTATTCAATCGCATACTCGCCCCTTATGTGATGAACCTTGACTTAAATCAAGTCAACTATGGCATTGGGCAAGGTATGCAGTAAACACAATCCTTTCCATAAATCAAGTTCAGCTGGATACCTTGAATAGGTCAATTAACACTTCGAAATCTAAAATTGAAGAAAGCTGCGTTGGATAAGTTTCAACTACCGGTCGACGTTCTAGAGGGTGTTTATCCTTTATTCGTCGATGATCTGTAATCACTGAGGAAGGAACAGGTCATCTAGGGAAATTTACATTATCCCTTCACTGGATGAACTTGGGAAATCAACCCGTAGAAATATTAGTTGAAGACGTCTATCTTCTTGTCATACCATCGCCCCAAACCAGCGCCGATCCAGAGGAAGATGAAGCTAGGGCACAAGCCGCGAAGGCAGAACGCTTAGAGAATGCCGAGTTACTTCACATACGCAGTCAGACAGAAGGCCAATCAGGTGAGTGGCGCTTACAGTCCTAAAATTTTAACTATTTGACTTCTTGACTCAAGAGGAGTCAACACAAACGCAAGGACTTCTGCAGTCCCTCATCGCCAAGATAATCAATAACGTTCAAGTGACGATCAGAAACATCCACGTTAGATACGAAGATAAGCTGAGTGTACCAGGGGTAAGTCCTTGTCCTTAAATACCATCTGATGTACACAGCTTGACGATCCCTCAAAATTTACAGCACCCTTTTGCAGCAGGAGTTACTCTTGCCAGCTTTACAGCTGTATCAGTCAATGAACGTTGGGAACCCGCATTTATTGAGAGCACCGCAGGTGCGATACACAAGGTTTCTCTCAATTTTTTATAAACCTTCTTCAGTCTAACAAGTAATGTTATAGTTGGCCAAATTGCAGTCACTCGCAGTATATTTTGATACCGACTCTCAGAGTATGGCTGAACTTCCAACTGCAGAGTCAATACAGCAGTTCTGCTCTATGGTACTAATAATTTTATTTAAATGGTCTCTGCTGACTCAAGTTTGAACAGATATCTCATGGTGAACCAGAAGATCAACACCAATATATTTTAAAGCCAGTTTCAGGTGAAGGCAGGGTACAAAGCTTTCTCGATGATGTATTGCCTGCGTTCTGAGCTACTATTTAGATCATCGTGAATCATAAAGTTGATCGTCAAACACCTAGATTCGATGTTCAGCTCATCTTTGAAGAGATTGGTATTGCTCTCGATGATAATCAATATCGGGACGCCATTTCTCTTATTGATATGTATCATGTCTATCTGCGGAAACGACAAGTAAGTCCATTATTTTTTTTCGTTCACGTCTTCCTGACTGTGCTACATGCTTCCCCTAGTATGGGAGGTACCGTCCTTCAGATGAACAATTCATTATTAATTCTGCAAAAGCACGATTGATATATGCAGGAAATGCGATTCTTGGCGGTGTAAAGGAGAAGAATAGGAAATGGACCTGGGAATATTTTGCGGAACGACGCGATGATAGAAGTGGTTATGTCGAACTTTTTCAAAAGAAACTATTGAATCGGTTGGTTGGGCCGGCAAGTTTCTTATATGTCGTCAAATTTCAAATTGATGACTTTATTTTGCAGGACTTGCAAACCTTTGAAATGTTGGAGAGGAAATTGTCTTACGAGGACATCCGTTTCTACCGTTCTATCGCCCACTCGCGTCTAAAAAAGGATATGGCATTGCGCAGAGGACTGGAAGCAGAGAAAAAGAAAGAACAGTCTCAGAAGCAGGGATGGACCAGTTGGCTGTGGGGTTCTTCGGATACCAACGAACCCCAAGAAGATCCCGCTTTTGGCGGTACTATGACTGACGAGCAACGCAAGCAACTCTACGATGTTCTCGACTATGACGAAAGAACCGCGGTTGTAGATGCCCTCCAAGCTGCTCGCGATTCTTTGAAAACTCGGGTCTGTGCAAAGCTAAAGAAAGGTTCTTTTGCACTCAAAACCGATCCACATGGTACGGCCTCGGAAGTTACATCTGTTATATTTGATGTTTTTCAGGCCAACTTCAATCAACGACCGCATAACTTTGAAGCTTCTATTTCCTTGAATGGATTTAAAGTATTTGACGGAACGACCAAAAACACTCTCTATCCACAGATTGTCCATGTTAAGACGGAACTTGTAGCCAACGATACCGGTACACTTTCTTCTGAACAAGAAGGAGAATCAAACCCGTTCTTCTTCGTCAGTTTCGAGAATAATCCTCTGGACGAACGATCGGATAGCGCATTAACTGTCCGCCTACGACATATGGAGATCATTTATCATAAAGGCTATGTTGAAGCTGTTCACAAGTTTTTTAAGCCACCAGCAAGCCAGTTGGAATCTGTGGAAGCTCTTCTAGTGCGTCCAATTCTAGTCTATTTTCTGGATTGATGCTTAAACTCTCCTTTCAGAACGCCGCTAGTGAGACACTTGAAGGACTGCGAAGAGAAACACGTGCGGGTTTGGAATATGCGCTACAGACCCACAAAACTATTGATATCCAGATGGACATGAATGCGCCTGTGATCATCATACCTGAAGAGTAAGCTTTGCGTCTTGTACATGATGTTTACTTATACTTTCTAGTGTCACTACGAATGATTGTAAACATCTTATTATCGATGCAGGGCACATCGCAATTGAGAGTAATCTTGTTGCCAAGGAAGCTATACACACGATACATCAAAAACGAAATCAACAGTACACTGACGAAGATTACAAAAATTTGGAATCATTGATGTATGACAAACTGTACCTTCGGCTTCAGCATGCTCAGGTTGCGTTCTTCTTTTCTCCACGATTTGCCATGTGTCACTGACTTGCTTTCGCAGTTCATCATCGGAGACAATCTTCAGTCTTGCCGGGATGCACTGACGTCCAAAAACAAAGATTCCCTTCACCTTCTTGAAAGGATTGACGTCGATCTCCAGATACATAAGTCAATCGTGCCCACTGCAGTTAATCTGGCACAGTTCAAAGTATCCGGAACTTTACCCACTCTTCAAGTTAATTTCTCCGATTCCAAGTATAAGTCCCTGATGAGACTAATCGATGTGTGCATTCCTCACTTTGAAGACGAGCAAGAACTTCAAAAACCCAACATGTCGCAACCAAGGGAAACTATACCGGGAAGGTTCCACCTATTTGGCCTTTCGGAGACTGAATATAATGTTGATATTGATGAGGACGAAGACCAACTCGACGCCTCGAAGGAAGAACAGTTTTTCGAGGCTGAAGATGGATCTTTGGAGGTAACTTAGGTTAATCTGAGGCATGAATCACATTGACTGATCATCTTTTGCCCAGCGCCCTGAGCTTCATCAACATGTCTTTGAACTTGATTTCAAAGTAGATACGTTACGAGCATCCATTTCCAAATCAAGCGTAGACGGTGTTGACAAGCCATTGGGGGATCTAGACCTAGAGGGGTTTGCTCTATCATTTGTGTTGGCAAAATACAACATGACGGTCGATATCAATCTCCGGTATTTTTTTATCCTCAAAAGGGGAAGTTTTGAAACTGATGACTTCCTTTAGTTCTGTTTCTATGCATGTTGTTCAGCCAAGCGGACAAGACATTCAATTTATATCCACCCCCGAATTCAGTGCTACCAGCAACAAAGATCTCCTCAGGATTGCATATGCCCGCGTGCAAAAAGAATCTCCAGAGTTTGCCACGCTGTATGAGCGTGTCGATCAAAACGTTGATATCAAAGTCTCCACCCTCGTCTTTCGTGCGGCCCCTGAGCCAGTACTTGCATTATATGACTTCATTATGACAACTTTTGTACCAAGGACAGATCAAATTCCGCAGATCTGGCCGGAATCGCGATCCAAGCAAGAATCGGACGTTGTACAAGGCGATTCAGATAGTAAAATCCGAGTTTTGATCAAGCTCGAGGGCGTTAAAGGTTTGTGATTTTCTTGGCATATCAACATTATTCAAAGAACGTTCCAGTGATCTTGACCGATGAGCTGGTGACTCTCGCTACGCTTTCTCTATCGACAGCTGACGTTGCCTTGTCTGTTCGCACAAAATCCCTTCGAATATCAGGTCGTCTGGGAAACTTGGCTTTGGCGAATGAAAACACATCATACTCCATCCTTGAAGATTTTAACCAGCTGATGTCCATTGACGGACAAAATTTTGCTGACTTCAATTATCAGACATTCGACCCTGATGAGGACAACTACACTGGAGTAAAATCATCGGTTCATCTCAACGCTGCATCAATCAAATTCCACTTTGTAGAGCAGCCTCTGCACGATATACTCCTATTTATCTCTAAATTGGCGAAGCTTAAAGGTTTGTACGACACGGCTACTCAGGTTGCAGTACAGAAAGCTTCTGAGCTTGAAAAAATGCAATTTCATGTTTCAATCAAGACGCCAATCGTTGTATTTCCCTCTAGTCCGTCTCTGTCCCGTGACTCTCTGGTATTACGACTCGGCCAGATTGGTGCATGCAATACGGGCGAGTCCATTGATCAGATATCTGCCAGCTTACACGGGATCCAACTTGTATCCAACTTGTATCGGGGTGGCCAAATATCTACCCTCAAGATCATTGATGATATCGACGTCGGCGCAGATATTGTTCATACAGACCGCATCAACGGCAAACAGGAGGGTGATTTACCTGATACTCAAGTATGCGATTGTATTACTGCGCTTGGGCCACTCACTGAGGTTGCATAGGTCGGAATCAAAATCTCAGATGTCAAATTATATCTCACACAGGTCCAGTACCAACTTCTCATGCAGTTGTTAACTGAGATTCCTCGGGTATTCTCGGGTCTCTCAGAAACCTCACCAACCGCGACGAAAGCACAGACAGTCAAGGTCGACGAATTTCAGTCAGGCGTCAATTTACAACCTGAATTACGTTCCTCCCAGCGCAACTGGACTGTTCTTGACCTCGTCGTGACTGTAAATGCTGTGAAATTGCACCTTTACGACGCCTTGACCTTTTCCGATCTTGAACTCAAGGATCATGGGATCGCAAAGTTTGTACTGAACGACAACACACTGCGCTTCAAGGTTCTTTCCGACGGTGCCAGTGAAGCTCAAATCGTGCTCCGATCGTTTACAGTCAACAATACCAGACCGGGGCTTACAAAATATCGTGAAATTATACCAGCTGCTCAACATCATCGAAATCAATTTATGTTGCTTTATACTACATCAGGAGGATTAAATTCGGCCTCGTTAGCCATCCTTACCGTTGACTCACCACGAGTCATCTTCGCAATTGACCCGGTGATATCTCTACTCGACTTCTTTACTAGTGCATTTCCCAACACTACCCCAGCGCCATCACCTACTGAATATGTTAGTGATGAATATGATGTTCAAGGTGGCCATGGAAGGACAGATTTTCGAGTCGATTTTCATGATGTTTCTCTCAGTATCCTGGAGAATGAGGCGGATTCAGAGACAAGAGCTATCTGTTTATATATCAGCCAGGTTTCGCTTTCTCAACAGGTAGTCATATAATCTTGACCTAGTTTGTTTGGCTGACTCTTTGACTGGTAGGGTATTGTGGCCTTGACTGTTAGTCGGCTAGGGATGTCCCTCATTCGGATGGGCGGCGCATCTGAAAGTGTCAGATTTCTTGACGATGTTGATCTCACCTTTTCGCTCGACAGTCGCTCATCATCCTCACACCAGATGACAAATATTGAGATTGGTGCCAAGCCAATCACATTCCGGGCCTCATACGGAGACATCAACCTGATTACGTCTATCGTGAACAAGGCTATCGAAGGATATAGTAGCTCGCAGCAGTCTCCCACTAAACATAGCGATATTTCGCAGTCTAATTCCTTGCGACATCGCGAAATAAGCGTCATAAACCCAACGACCTCTCGGCAGCATGGGAAGGCACGGGCCCTACTGTCAAAAGAACAGGTATTTGGAGCGGGACCTGACGAGAACATTTGGGCTGATAGATGTTTACAGTTGAAAGGATCCTTTGATGGTTTCAGACTGGTTCTTATTGGCGATTTACATGAGCAGCCTATGCTTCACTTGAGAATCAAACCATTCATAGTTGGTGCTAAAGATTGGTCGGGAAAGGTAGGTCATAATGATTTTAGGTGATATATTTATTTTTTTACAAATAATGGACGAAGTTACATGCTACAAGTACGATGACAACACTCATTACTTACTGGAATCTGACGAATTCACATTGGGAGCCTTGTCAGTGACCTATCCTTCAATATTGCATGACCTGATTCTGTCTCATAGTAATCGATCCCTGGACCTTCACAGTCGCGGTAATATATAGTTGCACCTGCTTATTATTGTGCCCTGAATTTTTATATTAGGCTGCAAAAGAGAACCCTACAACCGGGATCCACTTTACTCTGTCAGCCAGGGAACGACTTGATCTCAATCTCAGCACAACTTTTATGGAGCTTGCTATCACGACTCTCAGTACCTGGAACAAAGGAGAACATGTTTTGCAAAAAGCACGAGGCACATATGCTCCGTACCGTATACGCAATCAGACGGGAGCACCAATCTTTGTTTGGTCTGATACCGACAGCAGTGCGAACACGGAAGGCGTCGACACCGTCAAAATTCTGCATGATCAAACAATCGACTGGCGATTTGATGATTGGAAGACAATGCGTGAGGTAAGTGGACCTCATCTTTCAATGTAAGTCCCATCCGACGCTGGTATAGCACGTGTCTGCAGGGCAACACAATATCGGTATCCAGTTCTTGGAAAAATCTTGGGAACAATTAAGAGGCATCCCCGTTGATCGGGAGGGGGAATTTGTCTATTCCCTACGTCCACGCACTGAGAAATATCCAAACCGTTTGCTTTGTGAAGTCAAAGTGGTTGACAACACGAAGATTGTTAATATCCGTTCGACATACAAGATCGAAAACCTGACTCTTTACCCCTTGGATCTGATGCTCGTCGACGAGGCGGGGCATCCGGTTTATTCTCTAGAAAAAATTGTCCCGGGAAATGATTTCTCACTTCCTATTGAGGCTGTTACTAAGAACAGAATTAGGATACAACCCGATCGTAGGTGCTCCATTGCATCAGTGAACTTTGTGATTAATACTTGATAACAGAGGGGTTTGGATACAAATGGTCTCCCTCGATTCGATGGGAAGATCTCATGTCTAGGAAAAGCTTCACGGTCAAATGTCCGCATGCGGATCCTAAAGAAGCAGCATTTCGGTTCCAGGCTTGGGTCCACACAGATTCCAACGAAAACTCACCCCGGTGAGCAAAGTGCAATCTCCATTCTTTTCCCAAAATTCATGGTTCTGAAGAAAATACCCTAAAATTAATCTGAAGCTCCGCGCACCACTGGAACTAGAAAATTTACTCCCTTATAATCTGGAGTATCGGATCTATGACAAAAATACGGATCAGAATTGGAGAAGTTATCTCAGACAAGGGGGTATCATGCCCGTTCATTCGGTCGAGCTTGGCCATTTTATCTTGCTCAATGTGGAAGTGCAGGACACAGGTGATTTCTCGCAGCATCTCACATAAATTCTGGAGACCCTTACATTGAGGGGCAGTCTTCAAGCCAAGCGATTTCGCCATTATCAACACAGATGGACATTCCGACTTCGAGGCCGAAAACAGTCTTACCCTGCACGATCAGTCTGGCCAAAGATTGGACCTGAAATTAAACTACGTGTACGTTTTATTACCTTATCCAAAAATTACGATTCCTGATCTTTGATTATAAGCCGATATCCGGGGTCTGGAGGTGCCTTCAAAGTCCAGATATTTAGTTCTTATATTGTCATCAATAAAACAGGTCTTCCCTTTTCTATAAAATCGGCCAGATCGACCCGCGCTGGTACACAAGATGTGGCTGGAGATACACGCCCAGGTACGTTCTAACACTCGACTTTCCCAGAAGCATACTCATTTGGTGGATAGAATTACTCTCAACGCCGACTCCCTTCTGTAGGCTCTCTTATAGATGCACTTGGAACGCGACTGACTTGATTTTGTGATAGTGCTTTCTCATTCGCAGAAGCAGGGTCATGAGTTTATCTTCAAAATAGGCGAATCGACGTGGTCTAAGGTAAATTTTGCTCGTCCTCTTCTCTGCGAATCCCCATATGACTGTTTCATTTATCTGAAGATGATATCCTTCGAAGCCCCCGCTGCTGAGACAGAACTGGTGGTTACTTCACAGCGACAAAAGTCGGATCATATCTATACGGGATTATCATGGAGTGAAGGACTTGGGAAATACAAGCTTTCGAAAGTGATAACTCTTGCGCCCCGCTTTTTGATAAAAAATCAATTGCCAGAAACTATCGCTTTACGCGAGCACGGTGTTGCACCAAAAGATCGATCTCTGGTCGAGTCCGGAGATCGATGTGCCTTCCAAGTTCTGCGTTCAGGCGATGAGAAGCTTCTGACAGTAGCTTATCCTGGTCTGAATACAGAATGGTGATTATTCACCTAACTTTGTGACGACCATTACTGATGTTTCTGAATATAGGTCACCTCCCATCAACATTGAAGATATTGGATCTGTACATTTCCGGCTGCGTCGGTTAAGAGAAACCAAAGAACAAGTTGATTTGATCCGAGCGGACGTCCGTATTGAAGGATCGACTATTTTCATATTTCTGAGCCTTGCAGCTGAAGGTTGGCCCTTCGTCATCGAGAATGACAGTGATTACACTGTAGAATTTAGTCAACAGGTTGGTCCGTGGCGTGATATCCTGGTCCCTTGCTGATTGAAATAGGATGCCGGGCGACACCAGCAAGCGGACAAATCCAATATCGTTTATTCTTCAAAGCCTCATACAGCAACCCCTTATGCCTGGGATTATCCGGCTGCTCGAGACAAAAAAATTCTTCTTACGATTCAAGGGGAAAAAAGAGTTATTGATATCATGGAAATCGGGAACCTCGTCCCTTTTAAGTTTAATGTGTGTTTCACTCCGTTGTATCAATACTTCCCGCTGAAATCATTTTCAAACAGGATCAGCAGAGACCAAGAGTCGTCTCCTTGGATGTCCGCGCTAATGGTCAAAAGCAGGTTCTGCGCATTACCAATTATATTGCTGAGCAGAGTCTTTACAAGCCCCGTCAGAGGGGGAGCTCTGTTTCGGTGACAAGGCAGGATACAACTTCCAGTGCAGCTGACGCATTCGAGGCCATTACAGAAGAAGTTGCTCCAATCCTTGGAATAACTGTGGATTTGGCCGGCATCGGTGTTTCGTTGATAAACAAACGATTAGTAGAGGTGGTATACCTCATAATTGATGCAATTAAGTTTGAATATACCAATAGCGCAGTTGCCCAGTCGGTAAATCTATCATGCGGTACTTTGCAGATCGATAACCAACTTCACGAGGCCCTTTTTCCGGTCATCCTTCAACCGACCCCCCTTGCAAAGGAGTCTGCTAGCGTTGGTGCTTTGCCGACTGTCCAGGCTTCCATCATCTGGTTGAAAGACCAAGGTGCATAGATTTGTCTATAAGCTGCAGAGGTATGCTCTTGCTAACCTTGAAATAGACCACGGCGTTCTGTTCATCAAATATTGTTCCATTCTCCTTCAAGCGTTGACAATTGAAGCAGATGAAGACATTTTATTTGCCATATACGATCTCACACAGATTAAAGGCGCTTCTTGGGAGGGCGGGTCAACAGAGTAATTTTTTTTCCTTAACTTTAACAACGCTTGCTTCTGATAGGCTGTCAGTTTATTGATTCAGAACACTGACAACATACCCGAACCAAATGCTGATGCTGTCGGCCAAGAACTTTATTTTGAAGTGCTCGAACTGCAACCTATCAAGCTATCTCTCTCCTTCATGCGTACAGAGCGGGTCAATAGCGAAGAGAAGTACTTGCATTATACCGCATATCTAAGATGTATCCATTGATACCATCTGTCAGATTGAGCATTCGCAATCCTCTTGCTGTTGTCGTCAATGCATTGACGATGACGGTAGGGAACATCAATGATGCACATCTTGAGATGAATGCACTCGCGATCAAGGACATGCGCCTTACCATGCCTGAGCTACAAAATCGAATAACTTATCACTACAGGCAAGATGTCTTACGCCAACTCTACCGCATATTGGGTTCCGCAGATTTCATTGGCAACCCGGTTGGACTTTTCACGAATGTCAGTTCTGGCGTGGCCGATATTTTCTATGAACCGTTCCAAGGAGTGGTAATGCATGGAAACAGAGAGCTCGGTATTGGAATAGCTAAGGTCCGTCGGTTGTTGAGTGCCTCGTACCTGTCTCAACTTGTGGCAGGGTGCAGCAAGTTTTGTGAAAAAAACTGTGTTCGGTTTAAGCGACAGTGTCACTAAGTTTACAAGTAGTGTGGGCAAAGGTGAGTTCACCCTCTTACTTCTGGACTAAACCTGACATCGTTTTACAGGTTTGTCGGCGGCTACGTTCGACTCTGAATACCAGGCACGACGGCGAATGACGCAGCGGCGTAATAAACCACGGCACGCCATGTGAGTTGGCCCATAAATGACAGAATAGTAGAGATTCTGAACTTTTGGTGACTTAGTTATGGTGTAACAGCAGGCGGGGAAGCTTTCGCTAGCAGCGTAACTAGTGCCATGGAAGGTGTATTTGTGAGGATGCTCATATCATAGTCTTTGCCATCATTTATTCAAGCTTCTTTCCAGATGAAACCGATAGAGGGAGCGGAGTCTGAGGGTGCCCTTGGGTTCTTCAAAGGAGTGGGCAAAGGGCTTGTTGGGTAAAGGTTATTCTCCAAAGTAACTTATGTTTGACTCATGTTGGTGCAAAGCGCGGTCACAAAGCCAGTAGTCGGGGTTTTTGATTTAGCATCAAATGTGTCGGAAGGTGGGTTTGCCATTTTCACTTCAATATGATTGAATGCAGCTAATCTGCCACAGGCATACGGAATACAACAACAGTATTTGATAATCCTGAGCGAGATCGTGTCCGACTTGTAGGTTTCAAAGAGGTTGCACATATACATCCTGCTGACAGCAGTCGACAAACAGCCCAGGCTTGTATCAGCTGACGCTGTCCTCCGGGTTGGTCATTAAATGTGTCAATTTTTTCGACTACTGACGTATTTGTATAGCCCTATTCATCGCGGGAAGCATTGGGTCAATCGTGGATGAGAGATCTGAATAATGGAGCATATAAGCAAGAAGCATACGTTGCACACATCAGTGAGCCAGTGTTTCTACTTGACTTAACACACATCTGAAGTAAGAACCCACACAGATTCGCCAGGAGCTGACAACGTCATCCTCATAACTGCGTCCCGGGTACTTTCTTTTTGGTCGAAGAAACTTCGTCTTGAATGGGAACTACCGTTCACCCAAATACAAGGAGTGACGGTAGAGGACACGGGGATTCGTTTTGCTCACAAGGCTGGGAAGGAGAGCGACAAATTCGCATTTATTCCGGACAAGGCTTCTCAATCCTGGTTCTTCAACCAAGTCGCTTCCGTTGTCAAGTCATTTAACGCTCGCAGACGAATGGATTCTTAAAAATTGTAGTAGGACTTGTAATTCCATAAAATGTAAAATCCAAGTTGCAAATAAGATAGACAATGTCAATAATTAGCACAAATAAATGGTATCCTGCATCCTTCGCGCGTGACTAACTAAACATGTTTGGAAGCAACCCGGCTTCGCGAAGTAGAATTTGTGGCAAGATTTGGGCGTGGCTCAGTGCTTTCGCGGATGATGATGGCCGTTGAAGTGCTCGAGACGCGCTCACGACGAGTTTTTGGAGGAGCCGAAAGACGATCTTCGACGTTTTCTTGCGACTTGATTTGGAGTGCCAGGGTATCATTCGCAAGGTCAAGATTTCCTTTTTCGCTGTCGAAACTCCCATTGCTTTCTCTAGGGCTCGCGGAGTAAGCGCTCTGGAAGTCTGTGTCAGAATCCTCGGTGAGTCCAATGGGAGTGGGTATGGCGACGGCAGGGAGGTTCTCCTGTACGTCGGTCTTGGAAACAGGTGGGGAAGGAATGGGCTCCGGTACGCTTTGCTCATCTTGACTAACATCCAAGAAGGATTCTCTGGTTGGAGTCTTGGTCCCGGGTTCCACAAGGACACCTGAACCTTTCTTATGTGAAGACGGGTTCCTTATACTATCTTCAGCGTGTATTGTAAGGGTGTTTGTCTGAGTAGAGGAAGTTGTGCCGCTTCGCGTCCTAGTATTCGACCTCGGTTTGGAATGCAGTCGCCGACTTCGGGATGGTCTTGAACGAGTAGAACCTACTTCTGAAAGTTCCTCCTCCCCACTTTCCTGACCTGGACGGGATTTCCATTTTGTTCCGCGACGGTCTGTGCTTAGCGCTGTTTCCAGCTATGAAGTATTAGAGAGAGAAAAAAAGAACATGATATGCATCTTAACATACCTTTTGTTGAATTTCCAAGACTTTCTGAGCAATTTTGTCGCTTTTCTGACTGATGCCTTCGTCAACAGCGTTCATGCCGTCCTGAGGTGCGTCCATCTCTGAGGCAGAGAATCGTTTCCTTCTCAAAGGAATTTCCTCCTCCTCATCGTCTTCTTCAATGATAGCATTTTCTCGATCAAGTTTATCAACAGTAGAAGATTCTTCCACGGCCTCCATCTCCTCCCCATAAGACTCAGCCAAGGTGGACTCAGTTCCGAAGGAACGCAAGTGGCGGGATTTCGCGGCATCACTCGGACGCCTCGATCGGGACCCAGACATGTTAGATGAACGACTGTGAGGTCGAGAGCTGCCATAGTCTGAGTCGTCGATATCGACAGCCATGGATGCTAAGGCCCGCTCGATCTGGGCCTCAACTTCGGCGACCATTTCCGCACGTTCTTGTTCCATCTTGTCCATTGTATCCTTCATCCTGTCCAGCTCCAGCATTGCCTCCTTATGAGCACTTTCGGTGTCCCGAAGTTCTGAATTGCGTCAATGAATTATAGTAAACACACCGATAGATACAACGCACGGGTCTGCAATTTAGTCTTCTCGACAGCTGTCAATGTAACAAGACCCGAAAGCCGCTTGGTCTCGCGTTGCTCTTTGTTGATCTTTGAACGCAATTGATTTGCCTCGGCGCTCAGTTTTTCTGCATACTGTTCGAAAGTGACGAATTTGTCTCTCCACAAATCAGATTCAGTCATCAAGAAGTTGAGACGACGAGAGAGACGGCCGATCTTGGTTTCAAGATCATCTCGAGCGTCCACGAAGGCAGTTGCCCGTTTCCGTATCGAGAGTTGGATGAGCTGCTCAGCGGATGTCAACTGGGGCGGCCGTTTCGGGGTACCAAACATGCTGATCCTTTTCAAGAACGATGGCTTCTTGAACTGTACATAGATGAGAAACATTTTTTTGTTGTAAAGAAAAATGGCTGACCTTATCCTGAAGCACACTATCAAATGCTTGGATAATACGAGTCGAATGCCACCACTCTGGTGGCTTGATTTGGTCAGCAACAGCCGCTGAGGAAGCACCTCGTTTTGCCTGTATCTTGCAGACAGGCCTGAACCTCCCAGCAGGGAAAGCCTCCTTGAATTCGCTGGTCAAAACCGTAAGATCAATGATGAATATAGAGTAAACAGATAGGTGGTCAACCTTGGGATAGAGTGATCAGGGTGGTAGTGGGATTCAAAAGCAGCAAGCAGTCTCTGCCTGTACTTCTCTCGTTGTTGTTTGGTCGAAACCACACCCACCGGAGGTGAAGGACAACTTCTATAGGGATAGTGAGTTTTATATTTTCCGCAGCAGATACTGTAGACGCACATGTAGTTGATATCTCTGGAATGAGGAAACTAGTGAAGGAATGTAGCGGACGAATGATTCGAATGACTTACAAATCACACACACAGACTTCAGGAGCGGGCCTGACGCTATACCGAGCCTCGGTAGAAAGACCCATGATCCAAGGACCAGGATCATCGATATAGATCTTCGCGTCTCTGGAGTGGACTGCAGGTAGTGCGATACCATTCCAGCCTCGAAGCTCTACGAGGTACTTGATTGTCGAGACAGCAATCTGTCCGACTGTGAGAAATAAAAATATATTATATTTACGTGAAACATACCCCAAGCATCGCAGGGTATCTTGAGAAGAAAAGGACTCTTCCCGTCGGTGCAAGTGCAATCTGCAACTAGAATCAGGTGTACAGTCAAATACACAGGTCAAGAAAAACATGCCTCGCATATAGTTAAGATATTGTCGATATTTAGGCACTTGAAAAGAGGCCACATAGTGAAGTTAATGTCGACTAGACCTCTGCCGAAATCAAGTCCTCCTGGGAACCGAGCAATGACTTCCAGGTTTGAATCTCCGTCATTCTTAGGACTGGCATCAAGCTTAATTATGTCACCAGCACGAGGGGCTGGATGCGCAAGAATCTTGGATATTTGAAGCGTGTGTGATTGAACATCCTTTGAAAAACGAGCCCAGGAAAGAGTGAGATAATCCCGCATTAAGTCATAAACAGGGTGACGGGACACAAGAGCTTTGGAAGAGTGAATAAGTGTCATCTTGAAATCTTGAGAAATGCGACTTACTAAGAGCATATGGAAGCCAAAAGACTGTATCGCCTGGTAAGAACAATGTACTTTCGCCAGGCCCATGACCGACTGTGCTGGCTATCTCGAAGTCACTTTCACTTATGGCCACATCTGCTTCCGTCTCGCCGTCCGTTTCAGCATCCGCCCAGGGTCCTCGTGAGCTTCTTTTAGCACTACGTCTTGCCTGAGAAGTCGGGTCTTGACCATCACTCGCAGACCCCGACACATCAGCCCTGAGATTCTTCAATCGCGACGCAACAATGGATTGTGCAGACTCTTTGCGAGATCGGCCAGCTTCTAAGGTACGACGAATAGCGCTGCTACGTTCCGCATCCGCATGGGACCAAACAGTCAAACAGACACCATGGTATGTCACGGTATTGCTTGTTGATTGATTGATGTCACTTGGGTTGCCACCCGTGACAGCCTGAGGTGTATTATGAGAGCCGTGACCTAAAAGACTTGGTGGCCCAAGATATGCCGACGAAGGTCGAGCAAAAGGATCGTCAGTATAGGGATATGCAAATGTAGCTGCTGAAGAACGATTATCCGCGTTAGAAAGGACAGAAGCACGAAGTAGATCGCCTGAAGGTGTAGGTGCCAAGGGTGTGTTGGGCGCTGGGAGAGTGAAAGTGAAAATATGAATAGTAGAGGCTGGTTGAAGTGTCGAAGCTATGACCTCCACTTCGCGCGTGAAACTTAGCTGTTTCGAAATTTTTAGAAGAATCAATTAAAGTACCAAAAGACTCACTTTAAGAGCTTTAGAAAGCATTTTTCCAACCTCCTGTTTACTCAGTGCGCCCGCTCCTTTCATGACTTCCTCATTTTTGCCACGTTTCTTCTTCTTGCCGCCACCAGCGCCGGGGCTCACTGTGCTGCCAAGGACTTCGGGTCTCCACCAACGGTTGACAGCACTTTCACTGTGATGCAATCCCAAAACTGAATCGGGGTCTGCAAGGGTCCACGTATGGGGGGATTTAGGAAGACCAGAGACAACATAGAGAGATGTAAGAGGTAAGGTAGGTACAAATGAAGCTAGTGGGGTGGCATCGCGTAGGGAACGAGTGGACATAATAGAATTGCGAGTTGATGCGGGTATGGGCTCCATGCTTTTTCTGTGTCTAATACCAAGGATTCTGGCGGCTTTATCTGGGCGCAAGGAAGAAAGAGCGTCTGGGCTGGAAATATTAGGAGTTGTGACCGTGATATAATCTAGCTCATCGGCGAGAGCTGCATCAGTGTTGGTTACTGCCGGTGTAGCTGTGGACGGAGTAATAAGGCTGTTGTTCTTTACTGAAATATTGATGATCGGAATGTTGGCATCGTGAGTACCTGAACCCGAAGGTCGCGCCAATTCTTTTTTGAGGTCTAACCGTTGAGATGCTTTATACGCGCCCGTCTTCGACTTCTTGTGTTCAAGAGACTGGTCTGAGAAGCGAGACTTGATGATTCTGTCCGCTGGAATGGGACTTGCAGCGACTGCCGTGGCAGGTACGCCTGGTCTTCGTGCAGAAGACATAGTGAGTGTATTAGTTTAGTCGAAGGAGCGTGGGGATCCAAATTACAGAAATTAAGTAAAAGAGTCTGAGTGAAGTGGTAAAGAAGAAGTGTACTATACCAAATCCAAATTCCTATTTTTTGACTTTAGCTGCAGAAGACCGCTCAGGGCCTTCCGAGTCCGAATCGGCTCTTTTTTCTCGCTTAATGTCATTTCCATTTCCAACTGTCATGGGACATACCACAGACGCTCTGATACGTGCACTCTTCCTCTCTCTCCCCTCTCCAGTCTTCATCCACAAAATAATGGGATTTGATGCACCCCTATTGCTCAAGGGCAAAACAACACAAAAACAACAACAAAAAACGCGATCACGTGATTACGTACACTGTTGATCAATCAACACACTGACCCCTGATTTGAGTCTGCTTCCGGACAGATTTTCTCACATATTATAAGTATCTTTCAAATGGAGGTAAAGACGTATTCATAGAAATGTTCTCTGGAAAAAAATTCCTGCCATTGTCTTGACGACATATCCTACTTTTCAGGGGTGTATTTAAATTGGTTCTGAACTAGGTCACCCCGCAATGCAAACCTTGAGTACTTAGAGTTCTAGATATCCAAATTTAACACACACATACACTTATAAACAATGAATGACATTGAATATATGCAAAAAGATCTGCAGGAACTCGTGTGGTTGGAGAGGTTATATTATTTGTCTTCGATGAGCCGAAGAACAGCCTTGTATGTATTGAGTATGTAGAAAAATTATGTTACTCTATAGTATTTGATCAAAAATGCTGGTGGTCGAAATGAACCAACACCTTAACATAATTCTGACCAAACAGTCCTTTCAGGAGATAGAGGTACTTTCATAATGAAGTTTGCGGAGCCTAGGTGAAGGGTAGATAGTCACAGGCATAACAAATCAAAAGTTTGCAACACCCGGTGACCCGTAAAATTCATGAGACATGACCTGGAGAATGTTATTAATTAAGGATATATGATATGTTCAGTCCTTTCCAGTAAAAACCTTTCTTATCCAACGCCACCTTCTACGACCTTCGGCTTGATCCCTTGTCTCATCGATGCCACCCTCATCAAATCCCTCGGTAGGTTCCTCTCCCACTGCTGCCTCATTATTCCTCGAAGCATCCTGAATCCCATTCCGCGACCTTCTCGTGAGCTCACCCTCACTGACTGTCCTCCGCCTTTCTGTCTCTCTCAGACCAATAATAATATCATTTGCTACATCAGCAAGGGAAGGCCGTCCAGATGCTCCTATGCCGCTTGGCCCTCGTCTGCGGTCAAGAGGTACGATTGTGAAGCCAGGGCTCAAGGGCGAGAGACCAATCTGGAATCCCGCTCCAAGGGTCGACACTGTCCCAAGAGGTGGCTGATGGCTGGCTTGAGAATGTGAGGAATAAGAATGTGACGCCGCGCGTGGATTCCCAGCTTGCATCGACATAGGAGACTGAGGAACGTCAGTTGTCAGTCCTCGGCGCGTAGAGTGTCGCAGCGAACGCTGTGAAGGCCCTTGCGGGCTACTGTATAGCGAGGTATGCAATCCTGGACGACGACTTTCTGTTGTCAAAACAGGAGCAGGACTAGAATCCCGTGCTGGATCATCCAGTTCTGACCCGGTTGTTTGTGGAGATGAGGCCACAGTGGACTCAGAGAGGGCCTCGCGTTCCATTGCGGTAGGATATATCTGTGGTCTAGCTCGATGGTTAGTCATTTTACAGACAGGTTGCTCCATGGACGCCGCCGCCGCTTCTCGATTGCTACCTCTTATATCTTCAGAATCAGGAAGCAGCATACTTTCCTCGCAAGAGAAGTCGTCGTCCTTGTTCCAAGTGCCGACATCTACCACCCCACTGCCAGAATGGATACTCACGACCCATACTCCGCCCAGGAGGATGAAGATGCCGAGAACCACAAGACCAAGGTGTAGTGGCGGAATGAGGGAAAATTGATCAAAGTATACCAGGCCATTCACAATCGAGGATAGATTATAAAGACAGAATGCCGCTAAGTTGATTTGTTAGCAATATCCTGCGTTGCAGGTGATATCATTGTACTTACAAGGGCAAACTAAAGTTGGGTCTGCAAGTATCAGAGCTTTGTGCAAATACCATAATTGTAAAAGCGCGAATAGGATCAGGCCAAGGACAAGAACCCAAGCCTCCCATTGCCAAAATTGGTTGTTGCCTGTCAAGGTTAAAAGCAAGAGTTCAACCCCGCTTTTTGCAAAAAGCAAACACATTCCAGATATGATGCCAGAGAATGATGCGAATGAAATGGCTAAAAGCAGACGTGTGCGGGCGATGGAGCGGAGGGTCGGGTTTACTGGTTCGGGAGACGTACTCCCAGCCTTACGATCTAAGAGTGGGGTGCGCTCGGTAGCGAGTGTGTCGTCGATGGCATTGGAGATGACAGGAGTTAGATCTGAGGTGTGTGTAGGCAAACGGATGTCCATTGACGAAGGGGAGAGTTCAGCCGAAGATGAATCAGATGGGCATGACTTGTCTGTTCGACGAGATAGGGAGAATTCTGCGATATGTGCCTAAAAAGAACGTCAAAAGGGAGTTGTAGAGAGTTACAGTAGAGCTCACGATGGCAAGGCACAAGACGACTATGAATCCTAGGGTGGAGAAATACGCAATAAAAGCCGGGCGCCTGAAAAGGTGGAGTAGATCTTCAAGAGACCGTGTAGGTTCTGGTACAATGCCAAAGAAGGCTATCAAGATAGCGCCACCGGCAATGAGGATGGTACCCAAAATCATCCATGGCGAGAAAACATCTCCAAGTATGAAGCGAGCAAAGAATGCATTCCACAATAGGGACACGGCGCCGAGCGGAGCGAGAATAACGACTGGCAGAGAGGCGATCTGGACAAGTGATCCCATGATGTTGGAGGAAATAAATATGGTAAAACCTGCTAGCCATAACCTGGAAGGTTGGTAAGCTAAATGACATGGGGAGGAAAGACCAACGAAACCAACGGTCTCTGATGCTCAACACGTTGATGATGCTCCGGCAAAGCCTGGTTTAAAACGTGACTTTTTCTTTGTATGGTGAGCCCGAGCGATTGAACGAAGGAAGCCAGGAGACCGGCTATGATACCAAGAGGAATTGATAGGTGGTCGAGCATTGGAAAGTGCCTGGTCCAAAGAGGCGTTCTTTCATACAACTTTGAATAAAGCTATGCAAAACCCAGTTTCCAAAACAGGAAACAACAGATAACATTGTACGGTTAGCACGCCCTTCTGCAAACCATGAACTTCGCTATCACATGACTGTACGTCATCCCCCAGAACCTTCTGTGTTCATAAAGTCTGAGCCAGAAAGATGGTCCTTATATAAACCAACGTAAAAAAAAGGATGAATAACATGGAATTCACAGACAAGACCCAAAACGCTCTTGCTGAAGCCATTCAGCTTGCGAAAGACCACGCTCATGTGCAAGGCATGTCCCCTTTCACTTCCTTCTCTACAAAAGCTTACTTGTACCTCTAGTTTACCCTGCTCACCTCGCCTTTGTTCTGTTAAATGAGGGACCTTCAGAACTTTCCATGCCTGGAGGTCCTTCAAGCTCCCTGCCTGGCCTATTTGCTTCCGTCGTTTCGAGAGCAGGCGGAGATCCAGTAAGTACACCATCCTTACTCTTCTCCAGTTTTGATGATCTGATCAGTTCTCTAGGCTTCAGTCAAACGAGGAATAAATAAGCTGCTTGTCCGCCTACCCAGTCAATCCCCACCTCCAGATGAAACCACTCTCTCTAGCCCCGCTATGAAAGTCTTGCGGCAAGCTCAAGACCTTCAGAAAACAATGCACGATTCCTACATTGCTCAAGACCACCTTCTTCTCGCTCTCCTGAAGGATTCAACAATATCAGCTGTCCTGAAAGAGAACAATCTTGTAGAAGGCACGCTGAAGACTGCAATTGAGCAAATTCGGGGAAACCGTCGCGTCGAATCTAAAACAGCCGAGCAGGGCTTTGATGCTCTCCAAAAGTATGCAGCAGATTTGACAGCGCTGGCAGAAGAGGGTAAAATCGACCCTGTCATTGGTCGAGACAACGAGATTCGACGTGCCATTCGCATCCTTTGTCGAAGGTAATTACATGATCACAAACTATTTTAACAACATTCTTATTGATGTATCATTTAGAACGAAAAATAACCCGGTTCTTATCGGCGAACCTGGCGTCGGCAAAACAGCAATCGCGGAAGGCCTTGCTCAACGAATTGTCAATCGCGATGTGCCCGCGAGTCTCATCGCGCGTCTCTATTCTCTCGATATGGGTGCTCTCATGGCAGGTGCAAAATACAAGGGCGAATATGAAGAACGCATCAAAGCTGTCCTTAACGAAGTCGAGAAGGCGGCCGAAGATGGCGGTCCAGGTGTCATTCTTTTCATCGATGAGTTACACTTGATCATGGCTGGACGAGGTGCCGAAGGGGGAGGTATGGACGCAGGCAATCTCTTCAAGCCTCTTCTAGCCCGCGGGAAATTACGTTGTATCGGCGCAACTACATTGTCAGAGTACCGGAAGTATATCGAAACCGACCCTGCTCTCGAACGACGGTTTGCACAAGTCATTGTAAACGAGCCATCGGTCGCGGAAACGATCAGCATTCTGCGTGGTATTCGAGAGAAGTACGAAGTGCATCACGGAGTCCGCATCCTGGATGGCGCTCTGATCGCAGCCGCCACGCTGGCCCATCGATATCTCACGTCCAGGCGACTTCCCGATTCTGCTATTGATTTAGTTGATGAGGCTTGTGCTAGGTATGTTCGAACCTCCAATGTTCTCTCTATCAAACGCTAACATCTTCTTGTTCAGTGTCCGCGTCACACGAGAAACAGAACCAGAAGCTATTGACAAGCTCCAACGCCGAAAACTAGAGTTAGAGGTCGAAATTCATGCTCTAGAGCGCGAAAAGGACACTGCGAGTAAGGAGAGACTGCAACTAGCTCGTAAAAGTATCGCAGACGTTGAAGAACAGCTCCAGCCCCTCAGGGCTGCCTATGACAATGAGAAAAGACGCGGAGACGAGATTAACCAAGTCAGAAGGAAGATGGACGAGCTGAAAGCTAAGATTGAGGACGCCGAGAGAAGGTAAATTCCGGTTTAAGCCGTCTTTCTGTTTCGTTCGTACTGACATATATTTCTGTAGATACGACCTTGCCACTGCATCCGATCTCCGTTACTACGCTATGCCAGATCTCCAAACCCGTCTTGAAGTCTTGGAGGCTAAGAAGGCTGCTGAAGATGCCGGCAGTGGCGCAGACACAGTCACTCCAGACCAAATAGCAGAGATTGTCGCCAAGTGGACGAATATCCCTGTTACTCGTCTGGTGACAAGCGAGAAGGAGAAACTTTTGAGATTGGAGAAAGTCCTAGCAGAGCATGTCATCGGACAGTTTGATGCGGTCAAAGCTGTTGCCAATGCAATCAGGCTTTCGCGCAGTGGGCTTGCGAACCCTAATCGACCCGTTGCCAGTTTTTTGATGGCAGGTCCTTCAGGTACGGGTAAAACCCTCATGGCAAAGACGGTAAGTACTTTTGCGACAACTCGAGGCTGCCAGGTTGTTGATTGTGCTTCTAGCTCGCAACGGTGCTCTTTGACTCTCCTGATACTATGATCAGAATCGACGCATCCGAGTACTCTGAGAAACATTCTATATCTCGGCTTATCGGCTCCCCTCCTGGCTATGTCGGCTATGACGCAGGAGGTCAACTGACAGAGTATATCCGACGCAAGCCATATTCAATCATCCTAGTCGACGAAATTGAAAAGGCTTGCCGCGAATTTGTCACCCTATTCCTCCAAGTTCTAGATGACGGACGTTTGACAGATGGTCAAGGGAGAATCGTTGACATGAGGAACACCGTTATCATGATGACGTCGAACCTTGGTGCAACTTATCTCAATGACATTGCCGAAGGAGCCGTTAACCCAGACACAAAGGATCTGGTCTTGGGGGCCATCCAAGCGCATTTCCCTCCTGAATTCGTCAATCGAATAGATGAAATTGTCATTTTCGTGAGTAGTGTTCCTTTATTCAAAGCAGTCTTCAGATGTCTGACCTTTTTGGTAGCGTGCCCTTTCCCGCAAGGATGTCCTCAAAATTATTGACTGCCGCCTAAAGGAGGTCGAAGATCGTCTCGCAGACCGCAAGATCAGACTAGATGTCGATCCAAAGAGCAAGGAGTACCTCATGTCCGTGGGGTACTCGACATCGTATGGAGCGCGGCCTATTAACCGTGCCATTCAAAGCGAGCTTTTGAACCCACTGTCTATACTTCTCCTCTCGGGACGAGTGTTAGACGGCGAGACAGCAAAAGTTTGCTTTGACGGACCCCATAACCGCCTCAACGTCATCCCTAATCATGAGGGTATGGGTGTTAGGATGGATGTGGATGATGAAGATGAGGATGAGGATGATGATATCGAGATTGAAGAAATGGATTAAATGTAGGCGGTCATGAAGCAAATTGAAGTGATTATTACCACCCGATTCAACAATGGACCAGTAATTTTTGTGATTCAGATGATCTTTTTTTTTTCTTTCTATAAAGCACAATCAATCCGTATATGTATAAATACATCATTTCAATGATCCTGTGATCTACGCATGTTCACAAACTAGGCTCGGAGAGAGCGGGAAAAGTGGCCGGCAATACTTACAAATATGGAAAGAATAATCTGCCGATCCCGACCTCACCGACTCCATCCTTGTACCGCAACCTGAACATGCTTGGTCGTCGTGCTCTTCCCAGCCTCAATCACGCCTTGAGAACCATTTCGCGGCCAGCTTCTACATCTGCTGCCAAAGCCGACAACATCGCATCGTCCGCCGTGACTAAGAAAGCAGACGTTCCTCCCCCGACCATCCAACAGTCGCCCAATTATCCCACCACATGGTCGACAAGTCAACGGCCACGCCCAGGCCCTGATTTCAGTGCGCGATTTGAACAAACAGCAATGGACCTTCAACCAAACCCACTGAGCGCAATGGAACTCATTGCTAAAGAACCCATACGGCTCGTGCATGGCCGAAAAGCAGTTTGTGATGGAGGTATGTCCTGTCTTCTTAGCTTTCCTTTTGTCCTCGAGGCAAATGTGTCACATTCCACTAATGCAATCCATCTTCGGAATTTAGGAGGAGGCCCATTGGGTCATCCAAAAATTTACGTCAACCTGGTGGGTGTTGCTACGCAGCAAAACATGAATTTTTCATAAACCAAACTCGTTTCTTATCTTCGTCGGACAGGATCAGCCTGGACCTCGTCCTTGTGGGTGTGTCAATTTATTGCTATCTAATTTTTCATTTTATTGACTAAAACGGTCACTCTTTTGTTAAAAAGCTACTGGTAAATTGCTTCCATTTCGGTTCTTCCCTTCTTAACCCGGTTCACTTTTATTTAGTGGCATTCGGTTCGAACAAGACCCACATCATTGACATTTCGCCTGTCATATAATTGAATACATAAATAGTCAAGTAGAAGTTGATTGTATTTAGAGCCAGATGCTAGAGCTTCGAAGACAGCCAATTTGAGGAATGATTACTGATTCACATCGCCTTTTCCACCCTTCCCCTTTGATATTAACTCTCCAACTCATGTTAACCGGGAGTTTAAAAATACATAATTGTCTGTTTACTATACGTAGCTTCCGGCTTTGAGTAGTGCACTAGAGAGGAGTAAGTACGATAGGATGACGAATTATTGAGAAAAAAGAACTGTGGGAACAGGGGGTTAGGTAGAGCCAATGGTTTATTGATATGCACTGTGGTTACAACCTCCTGGGTCTGGGTGATAAATGAATGATGCATCTGAGTATTGAGGGTCAGAAATGTAGACAACAATGATTGTGCGAGGAAAAAATTAATGAAAATCAAAAAAAAAAAAAAAAAAAAAAAAAAAAAAAAAAAAAAAAAAACCAGAAAACCAAAGCAAAAAAAGCAGCGAGGAAAGCCAAGGGAGAATCTAACACCTATCTATCTTCAGGAGTAGTGAGAACCATGGGAGACAGTGATGTATATTCTCCTCCAGCTACAGCTTCCAATTGAGAGAAGGGCGGCAGGGTATTAGACGAAAGTAGGCAGGTTTCAATTGATGGTGGTAGCGGCGGTATTGGCGGCGGCAGTGGTGGTGGGGGAGCAGGCTGGATGGGGTCATCAGGGACTAGACCATCCGTACTGTCCCACTTATAACTCACCACTTTGAATATCGGATTGATAGCTGACTTGGCTGATTTGGGTGTTCGGCCTGAGCTGGGTGGATACCCGTACGTACGTGGCCTGTGGTTATACGGGCTTGGGGATAGGGAAGGCAGCTGTGCATGCAAGTCCAAAGGACTTTGCGATGGGTCACCAGGAGGGTAAGGTGGGGAAACTGAAAGGTATGGAGATGACTGTGTCCGGGACAGGAAATTCTCTTTATGCTGCTGTACTTGTAGCCAAGGAGAAGAGGGGGATAGAGGAGGAGACATTGTGGGTGATAGAGACAACAATTGAAGCGGTGGGGGTGATACACTGCCAGATATATGCGAAGTAACAGAAGCTTGGGTACGGAAATCGTGTGCCAATTGGCCTTCCAAAGAAAAAGAATTTGAGGAGCGAGCAGATGGAGAGAAGTCGTCAACTGACGTCCGTAGTGAAGACTTGGATGTTACCCTACTTATTCCGAACAGACTAGGACGATTCCGTATCCGTGAAGGTCCTGGATCGCTGTCCACGGTTGCAAAAGATATCGAGGACATTCGACTGATGCTGTGAACATCTGATGAAGACATGGAATGATCATCATCAAATTCCCGCCGCCGAGCCTTGGTAACTCGTTCGGCTCCATCCCAATCATGAGATACATGTAAGTGTTCATGTTGTGGGCCAAATTTGCCCGCTGCAGCATTGACCGTGGCAGACAGCGTTGCATTCCCTCCCGTATTGTAATCATGTCGGACAACTCCCGAAGAAGGTTGTTTGCCTTTAGGCTCCCTAAGATCTGTACGCTGCTCGTTACCAATACCAATACCAATCCACTCTATGTCGTCGTGAACTGTCTTTCGTGTTAACTGCTTCCGTTTGTGTATTACGTCTCGAGCCTGGTCACGATGTTTCATGGCTGCCAGCCTGCGTTTCTCTTTCTCCGCTTCTCGGTGCAAACGTTCAGCTTCCTTCTTGTTAATCTTCTTCATATCGCGTAAATCTTGTGTCAGTGGCTGTTGTTCACGAACAGGTGATAATTCGCGTATGGACCTGCTGCCTGTACTCGATGATTTCGCACGTTTCCGAGAAGGGAATGAAACGGCTGTACTGGTTTCGTCCAGTGGAGGAAGTGAATTTTGATGTGATTTGTCACCGCCAAACATACCACTGAGAACCCATCTGTTGGGCTTCTTGCCAAAGGTCAATGAACCCAACTTGCCAAGTTTGTTGGTTTGTATTGGCAGTGAAGCTTGAGTGTTGTTGACATCAGGATGAGACTCTGGTTGACGAATGGGATCTTGTACCATGGGCAAATCGTGCATGTTGGGAGGGTGTCCGTTGACATAGGGCTGCGGCTGCTTGTGAGGAGAGGAGATATCCATATAATCAGCGGGCGACTCTGACCAAACACCGTTGGGATGGGGTCGACGATCGTCTCGCATACATGAATTCTGAGGCGGAGCAAGTGGAGGCTGAGGAACGGAGATGGGATAAGGAACACGATGGGTGGTGGATGCTTCAGGAAATTGAGGAGGACGATGAGGGGAATGTGAGGGTGGCAGAACACGGGATGATGAAGGTGATGTTGAATGTGGATATGAGCCATTGACATATGCAGGCATGGTAGGAATGGAAGAGTTGGAGGCAGTATGAATTCCAGTAGGAAAGGTGATATGATTACGGGGTACTGTTTCCTGTAGGTAGGGGTGATTTAGACACGCACGACTTGTGAGACGAGTATCGGGATCATATCTCAAGAGGTCACGAATGCATTGAACCAAAGACCTTGGAACCGTCTTATCAAAGAGTGCCTCAAAAGGCTTTGGCTCACTCTGTTGAAGTAAACGATGATTAGATATCCTGTACAAGTCAGAAAAGAACGTACTTTGGGAAATTGAAACCCCACAGCTTTTGCAAGCTTTTTCCCCTTTACCCAAGGCCCACCGCCTATTCGACTACCAGTCATGTCAAGACCATATGCATCAGAAGGATCCCCAAGAATCTCGCATATCCTATATACCTGATCAAGCTGATCTGAGCCAGGAAAGAGTGGGCGCAGATTGACAAGCTCTGCCATGATTGTGCCCAGTGCCCACATGTCGACAGGATTGGAATAATCGCGGCTCAGAAGCAGGACCTCTGGGGCACGATACCAGCGAGTGGCGACGTATTCGGTATATGGTGGTGGACTTTTGGTCTCCCGAGCAAGACCAAAATCCGCAAGTTTGATTATAGCGACTACGTCCTTCTCCTTTGGTGTATTTGGCGGTGCTATCGGTGATACCGAGGTGTAATCGAAAAGGCCAGTTGTTGTGACCAACACATTCTCCGGCTTCATATCCCGATGAAAGTAGCCGTGGGCGTGGATGTGATCCAGACCTGAGACGATTTGACGGAAGATAGAAGAGACAAGACCGCCTGCGAGGGCACGTCCTTTGCGAGTTTTGATGAGATGATATAGATTGCCTTCCATGGATTCAAAGACAAAGTAAAGTTCTTTTGAATCTGGGAGGAGAAAGAAGTCGTATAAAGGAATAACATTGGGGTGAAAGGGTATTGCGCGTAGCGACTGGAATGAACGAAGCGGTAAAGTTGACAGTAAGTATACAATAACGGAATGAAACGCACCTCGAGCTCCTTGAGCTTCTGACACTCATCCCAGCTCTCCCATTTTTTTTTCATCCTTTTGACTGCTACGAGACGTTTCCCTACCCATTCCGGTCTTGCGCCAGCCCCGCGCTGCATCGGTGAAAGAGGTGTATTTGGTGGCAGAACTCCATGCCAATCGCAGAGCCATACAGTACCAAAAGAGCCATCACCGAGAACTTTGAGGCGTGTATAAGAGCGCGTTGAACCTAGATTGAATTCCAAGTCAGAGATGGGGAAGGGGGGGAGTTAGGGTTATTTTTGAGAACATACTGGATTGAGAAGTGCCGATGAGGAGATGGTTGTCCTGTATGGTAACACTGGGTATACCCTGGACTGAAATGGAGTCCTGAGATGGAGGTTGCTGTTGTTGACGTTGATGCTGAATTTGTTGAGAATTATGGGGGATTTGATGATTAATTTGGGAAGGGTACATGACCAAGCTGGCATTGAGCTTTGAAAGAAAGAAAGAAAGAAGTTGTTTAATTGAACATAAGAAATAAAATTTTAAAAAAGATTCGATGGGTGCGATGTGTTGTGTTTCGAGGCGATGGTCCCAAGCGAAAAGGAAGGCGACCAGAAGGCTCAAAAAAAAAGATGTTGTACCCATTACTTCCCCCACTTCTATATTAGGTAATAATGATCGAATCCAATCGTCTGGCGAGATCTCTCTCTCTCACAAACCAGTTCAATTTTAAATCCGTGACTCTCGCGCCCAAATTTACTTTGCTTAATACGGGACTTCGTGGAATAACTTGGACACACTCTCCCCATAGTGGCTCCGGCGTATAACCTCTCCAAGAACCTTGCCAATGTCGAGCACCTCTATTTTCTTGCATGCAGCTTGGTTTGCGTTCTGCGGAAGTGTATTCGTCACAATCAATTTTTCCAAATTACTCGCCTCGATAGTCTTCAACGCATTCCCGCTCAGTATTCCATGTGTCACAAATCCAAGCACTTTCACCGCCCCGGCTTCAGAAAGGTGAGACGCCGCAAGGCAGAGTGTTCCGCAAGTGTCCGCCATATCATCAACGAGTATCGCGATCTTGTCCTTTACATTCCCAACCAACACCATACGCGATACTTCGTTCGCCTTCTTTCGCTCTTTATGGAATAAAGCGAAATCAACTCCAAGCCGGTCTGCAATCGACGTTGCTCTACCAATATGTTAGCTTCTTTTTCATTTCCAATTCCTTGTTCGCTCTCACCTTTTAGCTCCTCCGGCATCCGGAGACACAATTACCACATCATCCAAATTGAAGTGAGTTCTAATGTATAAAATGGCTGATGGTTCCGCGTAGAGCTGGAAGATCGGTAATTTTTTCAGACAGAATTCAGAAACGGTGGCCAGCGGACTTACGCTAACAATTCCACGTTAGCAGTGAAATTCACACTAAAAATAAATTAAACTCACTTGTCAACTGGAACGTCAAAAAAACCCTGAATCTGCGAAGCATGCAAGTCCATGGTCTGATAATCACACTTTTAACGCCAAGTCCAGATGGTTATACAACAAGTTGCGCTACGCACGATAACATGGTCGCATCCTGATCTCTGTATCATATTCGCTACCAGTTTTGCTGTGATAGGCGCACGGCTCTTATCTTTTTTGTCTTGTCTAGCATATGGGAAAAGAGGGATGACCGCAGTGATCCGTTTGGCACTCGCAATTTTGCATGCGTGAATCATGATACAGAGCTCCATCAGCGAAGTGTTGACCGCGCCGCACCCAGTGTTGATAATGTACACATCGTCCTCTCTTACGGACTCTGTAATGGTCACGTTTGTTTCCCCAATGCCACTTCGAGTCAATTCCGCTTTTGAGAGGGGTAAACCAATGCTGAAGCATCAAGGTAATGAATATAGAATTCAAAACCCAACTGAAGAAAGCATGGTTGGGTAAGAGAAGAGAAGTACCGTCGTGCAATGATTTCGGCAAGTTCAGGATGGCTAGTTCCTACGAGGAACAAATCGTTAACCCCTTCTCTCCGTTGATGAAACGAAGAAAAAGGTTTGCTCGTACCCGAGAAAATTTTAATCCCGCTTCCGTTCAACATATTTTGTGTCTGGTAATGTGCTAAAGAAGAAGAAGAATTGGCGAGAAGGAGAGGATTGAAAAAGTTATGGTCGATAGTCGATGAGACGTCACACCGGCCAGTTCGTGTCACGAACCAGATGAACCGACGCTCGGCGACATTTACCAAGTCACTTGTCGACGAACTCACGTTTGTAATGTTTTGATTCCGAACTGTCACCTAGTAGGCTAGTAGGCTATTAGTAGGCTAGTAGGGCTTAGTAGAACTACTTGGAGTAAAGACTAGTCTGTCCTAGTATTAGCCTATGATCTGAAGAGACTACCACATTCAATAACTACTGCCGCAGGAATTCTTAAGCTTGTAATCAGACGCACAGAGACTGTAAAAGCAACGTCCATTTTTTCCTTCAAATTTTCAACTTGACCAACTGTGCCAGCGCACATGTACCATAATATACATATGGCGATATCATTTACATAATCAGTCATTAAATTTCGTCCGAAAACGACCTTCTGCGTCCAAACTCCAAAGCGTACTTGACATTGGCTTGGCAAGTACTTGACATTCTCGAGTGTATTGGACATTCGACAGTCGAATCTAAGCTCTTCTAGGCTACCAGTCCAAAGAAAGTTTCGAGTTCAAGCTCACCATATCATAGGACCCGAATAAGTCGCCTGTCCTTTTTCATATCTTCTAGAATATCAATTTGATTGCGTGTGCAGAGACTCTGGTATCCAGGGACTCATCCCTTGGTTTCTAGCATATGTATATAAAATGCTCGAACATAAATCCGGGACCGACTCCAATTGGATCTCGGACTTTGGTATGTATAATAAGTACATACCATCGGCGTCTGTCTTTTTCCTGTTGTTGTATGACAATGACAGCCGCTCACACCCTACTCAGCCTCGAGGTCGATGTCAAAAATTGGACTTCGTAAGTTCACTTTGCCTCCACTTGAAACGGTCCAAGTGCTCAGGGTACGATACGTACTGTGAGAGTATACGGCTCGATACTGGTGTTCTTTGATTCGATAAGTAGTATTAGATCTTTTTTGCTGCAGCCTGCTATCACAGACAATTCAACCACACCATTGATCGTTGTCGAGTACGGTATTACCAGCGCCATCTTAATCAACGGTATACGTAAGAGTCGATGATTGTTCATTGCATTAAAATCTCGATAACAATGAATTGCACGATGCTGAGTGACAATACAATTTGAACTACAAGATATTGGAAAGATAAAACACAAGTAATAACCTCAAAAGAACTAGTTGTTAAGTGAGTGTGGAAGTTCAAGATGCTATGTAGGTATGGGCTTGGGGGGAGAAACGAGAGACAGAAGTTTAAGCTTGACAACGAGGGATCTGAATGACGAGTCTTTGACAGTGGGAAATATGACGGCCAATTGGTGATAATGTTCAAAAAGATCCATGAACCTTGAAGAGCGTGCGAGATTTTGTGATTGTACATAAGTTTCAAAGCAAGTTAGTTGACAAGATCAAGAGCTCATTGATGGAGTTGTGCAGGGACGGTCGCTGGCTGACTGGATCTGGTGTTGAGAATGGACAACAAAGAAGGATTATACGGGGGATTAACGGTCGTCGGATGCAATCTGTGGTTGAAAGAGGTACTATGATATGGGCCAGCGACTACGGATGAGAGAGGTTGCGGTGCAGGTGAGAAACTGGGAATCATCTGAGGTGGCGGAATATATCGAGGATGCATTGAAACGCCATGCATGGGTGGGCCAGGATAATGCATTTGAGAAGGTTGGTGTTGTTGCATGAACTGTGGGCTATAAGGATGACTTGGATCCATCGAAGACGCACGAGAGCCATTCATAGCTGCAAGGAGATGATTTTGCTGAATGTTGATGCTGCCTGTAGGGTTATGCATTAAGGTGCGATGGAAAGATTGACTGGTCCTTGAGCGAACTTGAAAGGCATCGTGCTCTCCATGAAAATTATTCTCCGAAGGATTGTAGACAGGTTGAGAGCCGTGTGCATGCGATGGAACTCTAGGATGATCTGAAGAATAGATGACACCTGGATCTCTCAAATTCCCGAGCACCATTGGTTGAGGAGGAACAGACATAGAGGGAAGAGGATAACCATTGACGACAGGATTTGTACTGGTCATGGCGGCGCGGGCGGCAATAGCAGTGGACATTCTCGCAGATTCGTCTGCGACCGTTTCCAATAATGAAAGTTGTTTCAATCTTGTAGCCGAAATCGGGACGTCTGCAGCACGTGTGAGATATGGTGATATATCGGCCGTAGAAGTAGCACGGCGGGTCGCCAGTGTGGAAGGAGAACCCAGGACCGATGTTGGATAGACTGATCGGCCGTTATTTACAGCGGACAAATTCTCCTCCATATGGGTAATTCCGTTCAATGAAAGTTTTGGACGAACAGTCAAAGTAGAAGAAGTCTTGTGCGAACGAGGTGGATCTAAGGTCGAATGGTCATGGATGGACTGGGCCAGTGAGGAAACGTCCATTTGTTGAGAAACTTGGGATGGAAGCGAAGATGATTGGTCAACTCCATGTGCATGGGATATAAATGGTGAGTCGTCTGAGCTATCGGAATTCGTGGCAGATGATGAAACAATCGATTTCGCTTCGTCCCCTGCAGCTTTGGTGCTTTTTTCATTTGCATAACTTTCAGAAGCCGCTGCAGCTGATAAAGCCAGAGAGCCAAGCAAACGGGCAACGTGGGGATCCATTTCGACTTGTGACATGTTCGTTTCAGACCGGTTATCTTCTACTCGCAACGTTGAGTTCAAATCAGACTCCGAGGGAGTCTCCGGACCAGTGATATCAAAAGAGGAAGACTGAGAGCTGGATTCCCGTATTGGGTGATAATCATGGGCTGCTTCAGTGCTGTGGGATTCAGTAACAGCTTGATGTGTCTTCTTCTGCTTCACAGCTTTGCGGGGCGGCTTATGATGTCTTCGTTCGTTGATGAATGCTTTGAGGGGTCTCAAATAGAAGAAAAAAATCAAGGTAAACCACTTGAAAAATGAAAAATGTCAAAAGGTATACCCAATGAAAGGTGTTATCAAGTAGAATTTGCCTGGCACGGATTTGTTCCGCCTCCACGTTGGGAGATCCGTCAATTTGAACCATTCTATCCTCTGAGCGCAAGATAATCAACAATCATGCATGATGACTATACAGAGAACTAACACTGATTTCTTTTCGTGTTTTTGTCTTGAAAGCGTAGTCCTCCGGCACGCCCGGTACAATGAACAGAGATAGTCTTTGCTCATTGATTGACATCTCAACAACATTTTGAGGATCTAATTTCCCAGCAAGGTTGTATCCGGTTTCCTCCAAGACCTGCGATTGGTTGATTGCTGTGAACAAGTGTCTTCATAAATACAACATTCATACCTCCCGTATTGCACACGTGGGCGGGGGCTCCGTTTCGTTTATTTTCCCTTTTGGAAAGCCCCAACCAGACGATGATTTCCATCCTTTGACAAGCACACACTGAATGAGATAGATGATTAATTGTAACGCACACAAAATGGAAAACCAAATATACCTTATCCATTGCGTCGTTTAGCATGATAGCTCCGCATACTGGAACTCGAGTCTTATATTGCATAAACCTGTTAAATGCTTGTTCATGGTCGTGACTCCATTGGTACAGAAGGGGACACGCTTCAAACAACATGGCGGAAAATCGTTTCAGTGGCAGTGATGGGAACTTTGAATTTTCCTCCCTGATGAAGTCTTCATAAAACCAATGGCTAAGGAAATGTCAGTTAAATTCAATAGATAAAATTGGATAAGCAAAGACGCACGCTTGTTCTACTTGAAAACATACCCGCTCCAATGAACCAAGCTCATGATCTGGGAGGTTGAGAATGAACCGGCTGGAAGAAAAAGTGAGATCAGGATAAAGAAAGTCCAGAATCTGTTGAACCTTGATAAATCTTCAAGTACTTCTTCGTGAGTTGCGTTCTTATAGGAGAAACGGGACTGTTGTGTTTCCGTGCAAGTGGCTGAGGGAATTTCTGGCGATGATGATGAAGATGATGAAGCCATAACTAGGCAAAGAGAAGGTGTTGGGCAGCGACGGGCTTTATGTGAAGGGTAAGGGATGATACAAGTTGGTTTGTGATGACTGTTGGATGAAAGACGCTCAAGCAGATCGACGGAGGTTGGCATGTGACCAAGCATTATATAATCATATATAAATGTTTCAAATTACAAATTGGGAGAAGATGCCCATCGATATTGCTGTCAATCCTTCTCCTGGGCATACCGTTGCCATCATTAAAGGCACTGACTACAATAATAGAGCTCTTCAGGCGTCATTCAATGGTGACCTTGCAACTGCTGAACGTCTCCATCTTGAAGCGATCAAAGTCAAGGAAACTGGTCTTGGTACCAACGCCGTTAGCACGGCACTTTCTTATAATGCGATTGGAGAGTTGTATTTGGAGATGAAGAAGCTTGATAAAGCCGAAGAATATCTCTTGAAATCCGTTGCAATTCGCAATGTCAAGGGAGATCTATTTGATGGCGCTGTCTCTCGCGAAAACCTGGCTCAATTAGAGGAGCTCAAAGGTAATCTTTCTAAAGCAAAGGAAATACGTCTTTCCGGAGCTCCAGACAAGATAGCTTGCGGTTTTGATCAGGTAATGTTTTAATTATTCTGGATTAATCGTTCTCGCTAAATCGCAACAAGTGTGCTGGCCAGATGTTCAAACTCACTGACCTCAAACATTGTAGTCGTTGCAAGGTGAGTTTACGAGATGCTCGAATGCAGTTCTTTACTTAAGATGGATCTCCAGGCAGTATATTACTGTTCTGTGGCCTGTCAGGTAAGTATTACCTTTCTGTTGATCATGATGATCTGCAATATCTTATCATAACACACCGACTATATTTAGATTAGTGACTGGAAGAAACGGCATAAATCATTGTGCAAGCAGGCTTGAGGCCCAGGAATTGAGACCATAATCACCATTCCAGTCTTTCTTACTTAAACTACTGGTCTCATAAGCTTGCTTTAATACGGATGTCCTTATTATCAGCGTGAATTGCATTTGAAAGGGTGTCTGCGAGAGATTTAAGTTATCGATGTGGCGAAGCCGGATCCTGAATGGTGGAAGCAAGAAAAACTACTTGAATCCCATCCGTCGGGCATATTCCCTTTCTTCTTGGATCGTTAGTCGATCGGTACCCGTCCAATTTGCAGAGCTTGTTCGCGCGCGGAATCGACTTGTCCGTGTCTTGAAGATTTCTTCCATCTTGAGTGGGCGAACAGCGCCGAAGATATCATCGGGGTTGATAGTACTCTGCATCTCGAGAGCCTGTCGCAACTCTGGTGATTGAGCCCATTCTGGAGGATCGAAAGTGCGAACCCGATCTTCGTCTTCAGAGTCTGAATATTCGCTATTGATCTCTGGGAGTTCGATGTTTTCACTTGGAACGATGGCTTCAACTCGTTTGGCTGCATCGATTTGGGCTTTAACACGCGCTGCCATTTGAGATTGGACCAGCATAGAGGGTTGTGAGACCTCATCGTCAACAGCAGGCTTCTGGGCTAGCAGAGTTTTCCCTTTATAAGTTGATGATGATTCAGCAGGAGCAGTTGAAGTAGATGCAACCGGTTGGCTCGAGCTACTACCATAGACGTAGGAAGAATTCATAGCTGACGATGGCTTAAGAGCGGATTTCAAGTGTGCTTTGCCTATCAATGCGCTCGATGACGGTTTCTTGATCTCTTGTTTCTTCTCCACTTCAATCTTGCGTTTCTTTGAGTTCTCATCCTCCTACATACGCATTGTCATCAGTCGAACTGTGCGAGAAAATAATCCCTACCTTTTTGTTTCCAGCGGACTTGATGGGCTTTTTATCTGTGAGTTCTTCCCTTTCTCTCTTTCGACGCTCGGCTTCCTCTTTCATCTTGCGCTCTTCCTCCAGAGCTTTGGTCTTTTCTTCCTCTGCTTTCCTCTGAATGGCAAGCTGACGCCTACTTTCCATTTCCTTCAGGCGTGCAACCTTTTTATCAGCCTCTTCTTGTTGCTAGAAAGCGAATAATCAGGTTCGATACCTCAACTATATGGCGCCCGTCATCTGTTTACCTTCTTAGCCGCAACTGCTGCCATCTGAAGAACCTTCTTGACTTCAGGTTGTTTTCCTTTCTTGCTTGTCCCCAGTGCGCTACTCAGCAATTTGGATGCATGTCCGAGGAAACCACCTTGGGATTGGGAGGAATCAGACGATGCCATTGACATTTGACTCTGGCTCCTAGCTATCATGCTCTGTGAAATACGTGATGTAAGAATCAAACAGGTAAAAGAAAATCTCAAGTTACCTCAGCAGGACCGGCGAACTTCGGTGCACTCATAACCAATTCTTCAAGCTCGGCGTCTTGAGTCTCAAGATCACGATGAGGGTCTCGATCGTCTTCCATATCGACGTCGAAAGTGCCTGGAATTTGCTGAGTTCTCTGAAGTGGTTCTTGCATGGCGACATCTTGTCTGATGCTGACTTCCTCTCTGATCGGCGAGGTTTTGGTGACAGGACCAGTATCTGCCCTCTGGCTCTGAGAAGGTAGAGTGCTCCAGGTCATGCTATCCTCTTTAGACCCGCCAAAGGCCCATTGTACACCAGCTGCAAGCTTTTCGTCCATAGGCCAGCTATCATCTTCATCTAATATCTGGTTGTTGTGCGGCTGAGATTGACTGCCATAGGCGGTGTATTCCGTGTCTTGAGTGCTTGGCATCCAAGCTGGAATGTCACCATGATCGAACACGGTGTCTGATCGAATGCTCTCAAGAGTGGAGTGTGTGGTAAGAGGCACAATACTTGCATTGGGTAGAGATGATGGGGGGCGGGGTGAGGATCCTAAGGCCGTAGTCAACTGCCCATTGGATTTTGAGACGGCATCAGGAACAGGTCTAGTAGACGCAATCGATTTGGTAGCCACTTGTATTGGAGGAACGAAAACCGGAGGAGGTTTGTTGAAAACAGGTCCACTTGGTATGGTGAAACTGTGCGATTGAAGGGGGGGCGAAACTGGGGGTGTTGTGGATGTACTTGTGCGACTAGTAGTCGTATGTACAGCAGCAGACCCTATATCAGGCATGAATTGGAATGGTTTCTCAGGAACTTTATGTTTCTCTTTGACACGACCTTCGACAGGGAATAAATCAGAGATACTGAGGCGTTTTTCGTTCTCTTGCCTTGGGATCATTTCCTGTTCCACTGTCTCGGGTGCAGCTAGAGCCATGGTAAATTCTTCCTCCTTGCGATCTCGTTCTGCAACCTTGGCTTTAGCGGCGGCTCTGGCTTCGGCTAAAACTGTCGCCGTATCACTTCCTACACTCTTGCCCATCGTTTTGCCCACACGAACGCCTAACCCCTCTACAGTTTTCTTGAGACGATCCAAGACACCCTCTTGGAGAGTCTCTACGATCGCAGGCGGCTGGCTCTGGCTTTCCATACCCGAAGTTGCTACCAGATTCACTAACCCAGGCGTGCTCATAGAAGAATGGTCTTTCGAGTCATATGAAACCGTTTCGCCCTCCATAGTCTTGGCGACCTTAAGTGGTCGTTCGTCGTCTCTGATTCCTACCTGAGGCAAAGAGAAAGGATCGCTTTTCCTTTTTGTACCCTGTGGAGGCAGGGAAGAACTCGAGCCAACGCCGCTACCCATCCCAGGTGGATGAGATTTCTTGTTCAGCCCTTCGAGGGCCTTGGCCTCTCTGGCCTTCATCAACCATGAAGATCGCTTCCCATCAACAGGCGCACCGGGTGTGGCAACCCCTAGTAAAACTGCATTCATGGAAGGGTCGCGAGGAGGTTTCATGGACTTTCTAAGTGGTATTGGTTCTGGTAGCGTTGGAAAGGAGGCAACATTCGGCTTGTCCATTAGTTTTTGAGACGTTTCCACAACTTCTTGTATGTCGGTCATGACATGATCTTTGCCATTCAAGGACTGTAATGCCCGTGCCTTAGGAAGTTCATCATGATCTTCGATGGGCGAAGCCTCAATTGTTTGCGGGGAGGTCTCCGTTTGCTGGATACGTTCACCTGGCGAGTCCAAGGGTATAGAATGGAATGTGTCCATCGACGACATTGAGGCCATTTTATTTTCTGGAGACTTATCGCTGCCATGCTGAGGGGAAAGTTGTCCGGCAGACGTCTTGCATTTCTCGACGACTTGGGGCACAACAAGGGGGGACTTAAAGAGCCCATCCTGACGCTTTGACGTGGAATAACTATTGCGTTCTGACGGTTCTTCGTCCTCTGCTATCACAGAGAGGTCATTATGTTCCGAGTTTGAAGAAGGAACGAGTTCAGTCGCGAGTTGTAGAACAGGGACATGTAGGGCAGCCGTTGACTGTTCAAATACTCCAAGTGAGGCATCCTTCAGCTTGATGGAAGGTTGTATTGAGAGTAGCGCTTGTCGTTGAGGGGATCCTCGAGGCTCTTTTGGACTTTCTAGTTTAGCTGTCGTCATCTTTGTGGCTCCATCAACTTTAGGAGCAGACTTAACCAAGTCTTTGGTGGCAAGAATATTCTCATTTTCGTTGGAGTCCTGCAACATCAGTACTACGTCGGCATATAGTTAACAACTAAATGCCGGTAACATACCTCGAATGATAATGGGATAGGATTTCCCAACTTTGAAGCCATCAACTTTGGTTTCCTCGAAGCCGCCTTTTTACGGCCGGGTGTCTTTACCAATTCAATTAAAGGACTGTTATATAAGTCATTAGATAGACAATGACATCTGTATGAAAAGCGTACTCCTGCTTTTGGCCTGAAATAATACTGTCAAGATAGTCATCGAGAAACAAAAAGCCATGTGTCTGGACTTGTTCTTTGAAGAGCTGTCGACCTGAATCGTTCGCCATGGTTAGGCGGACTGAATTTGCCCAGTTCAAGAGACCTGGATACTCCATGGTGGTGACCGAGCAGTGACAGAAGGTAGAGGTTGATGTCAACGAATTCTAGATGCGGTTGACGCGTAAGTCATGTGATCGTTATCTTCTTACATAATTCATTTTTTTATTAATTTGCTTACCATCACGTGATTTTAAATATAAAATAACTCTTTAAATAAATGGATCCTTTCCCTGCTGGTAACGATGGACAATGAAGTTTCTGTTCCTAATGTCTCAAGTCCACCTCCACTACCACCCCGGCCCCAACTGCCTAGCACTGTCTCTTCTCAGATCAAGGATAGTAACGTGTCTGTCCCTGCAATCCCACCTCCACTCCCCCGTAAGGTCCCTGGCGGACTCGGCGATTACTCTCAGGCCGACGACAGCCTGTTACTTTTCAATCTAGAAGATGCAGACGAAAATGAACTGAACGAGAAGCAACTGCGTGAACTCTATGACAATGAAGAAATAGACAGGTTCCTCACCCTCTTTTCTGATGTCTGTAATACCTCTCGTGTATTCAAACAGAACTAATTGGTGTCAGCAGTATGTGACAGAAGTCCAAGTTGTAGATGCTCCAAGTACAGAAAACTCTACAGGCACCCACGTATTACCTCCTGATCTTCATGAGAATAGACCAGAAGATGAAGAATGGACTCCAATCAGCAGCTCAGGAGAAACATCTTCGCCACCTTCTGTGACCCCTACTACTCCCCACTCTAAAAATTTGTCGGAAGAGTTCGCCCATGTAATTACTATCCATGTTTTATTTACATGTTTTTTGCTTAATGTATACCAGCGATATGTCCTTCCCATTCTTCCCCGTGCTCGACCTTCTCCGCCACCGTTTACTATTGGTCGTTTACGACTTGCTGCACAACGAATTTATCTAGCTATTGTGCCCACTTATGGTCCTTTCTTCTCCCAACTCGTAAGCTTAGCCACTTGGGAAGACAGCAATGCCAGCTTGATCTATTGTTCTGTGGGTGATCTTCCTGCTTCGTGAATTTGAGTAGCCTAATTTGCGACAGATTTATTGGATTCTCTGGTGGTACAATTTTCTCATTCCTGCCCTTGTCTTGCGTGTCATTTTCGCTCTCCTCAAGCGACGAATTTTTTCTTATCCCAGTTTAGAAGATCTTCGACAACATCGTGAAGAAGTAATCCGCGCAAATGAGTTTGGAGACCAAGTCTCCGCAAGGTTGTCTGCGACATCGAATGGAGTAACGGAAGTCTTCCATTTGTTTAAAATTTTCGAGGAAATACGAAAGAAAACAGCAAAACAGAAGGCGAAAGATATGCGTTCAGCCAATCTCTCGGAGGACATTGGAGATCTGCCGTTGGAAGAACAAGATATGCCTTTTCCAGAAGACGCCCTCGACACAGAGGAAGCAGCTGATATCAAGAGGACTGGTCTCTATGCCTTGAATGAAATTGCCGACTTACATGAAAGAGTAAGGAAGTGCGTACCCTTTCCCCTAAATTTGATGCCTTTTTCGACGCCATCCTGTTCCTTTAGCATATTTATTTGGCGCCGACCAGCGTCATCGCGAATATACAGCGTTGTGAGCACATTTCTTCTCAAGTCGACGTCATCCGCTTATAGGATACTAGGCTTTATTCATCTTATTTTTGGTTACAATGCTTCCCGCTCAGGTGCTATCTAAATTGATATTTTTTATTCTGGGCTTTCTCTTTTGGCACGTTGTTCCTATTGTGGTCAGCCTTCCAGTGTCGGACATAGCAAGGTGAGTTGGCTGATATCGATGTTGGAAGTGATTTTATTTCCTCCAAACGCACAGATTACCTCCACCGTTCCACGATGTCCCAACCGACGTAGAGTATGCCATGCAACTTATGTCGCAGCGCGTTGCTGCAGGCCTCGAAATAAAGCCCGCGAAACCCATAAAACGCCACAGGCTGCATCAACCCGGCACCGGTGTTGAACCTCTTCTCAAGGGAAGTGATGAATCTGGGCCCAATCTTTCGCTAACAAGCGAAGGCCCGATCAATTGGAAAAAATGGGGTAATCGTGTCGCCATCGGTAAATCTGCTGTCAGCGATATCAAATTTGGAAACCCAGTAAGAAATACGCTTCAAAGGAAGCATTAATATTAGCGTTAATCCGACATTCAACAGTGGCCAGTCTCCAAAGTTGGGCCTGTTGAAACCCACAGTAAGTTGCCTGGAATTCTCTATGACTTTGGACTAGCCATTGACTGTTGGTAGCCTATCCCTGTCAACACCGCTCGGCACCTGGACTGATCACTTTGACGCAAGATACGATGATTTTCACACCGTTATTGCAGCAGGATGCGAAGATCATTATTGCTTTGACAGCAATCAAAAGAGTGAAGAAGGTTGGGATGTTGAAAGGGCTCCAGATTCAGTGGAACGATGTATCAGGGGATAAAGAAGACAAATTCCTGTGGATTGGGGAGCGAGACGATCTTTTCGCTCGGCTTATGGCTTTGGGTGGAAGGCGATGGGTACAAATCTGAACGATCGTGTAGGTACCGGTATGTACTATTTATAGTTGATTGGATCATGACAGAATGTAGAGTCTTCATAAAGCTGAGTTTCTCTGAGCTCCCTTCTTTCTTTCTTTCTTTCCTTGCGTCCTATCCTGCAGAGCATAGTTAAATGTTTTTCAGTCCAGAATTGTTGACCAGGCGTGATAGTGGATTTGGCCTGCTCTGGTATGCTGACCTCCGCTAATTTCTACTTCCTCTTGAACATGTTCGGCTAGGTTGGCTGCTACCCTGGGTTCTAAATCAGCTTTTAAAAAATTGCCCAAAAGATCGGTACTTACTGCGAATATTACTCAGTTATGCGACCTGATTTCTGAGCCGGCTGAGCCTTTGGCCTTGCGGCTGTCGAGCAATCTGATGTTCGGCGTTGTACGGTAGGAGTACCATTTCCTTTCATCCAATCTACCTGTGCTGATTTTTTCCTTAAGAGTGTACAAAGGTGTTTTTCTATAGACGAAGGGCGTTGAAGTCAGATTAATGTCTAGCCGCCTACAGTTAAACAAGAGATCTTAATGTCTGATGTAACAAATTGCGTCACCTCTTTAAAGAAGGTTGTACAGGACTTGCGTGCTTCTGGCTCAGCAGATGGACAACTACAGATGGCAAATCCTGTAGCAAGGTATGCATATGACCCTTATAGTTGTGACCACCGAAGTCTGACATGGACATAGGCACTCTGCTTTGACGATTGTGCCGAATCCGAGAGCAGCATATACTCTGGATTATGATGCGTTGGTCGCTGTAGGTTCCTTTATTGAAGATATCTTCAAGTTCTATCGACTCATATACATAATACAGGATTGGGAGGAATATTTAAACATTGGAGGCGAGACAAATTGGCTCAGACAACCCAGTTAGCTGACGGAGAGTTTGGCATTACTGACAGATAACACGACAGGAGATAATGACTTACATTTAGATGATGATGATGGCTATTTTGATCCAGATACTCAAAATAAGAGGCGATCCAAAGCCAGCGCCAAAGTTGCTCCGAAGGCAGAGACTCAGACAGCCCGTAAAGAGACCCATACACTCGATGAGCATCATGACCACCTCCTCTCTGCCTCCTACGAATCATCTTTCAGTCAACTGGCACCTCTTGACGCTGAGGGCCCATCGTCTTCACAAGCAGATGCACCGTTCGAGAACTTTTTTCCATTCTCTGATGGTTTAGATCTAGGAGACGGCTTAGGTGACGATTTGGCGAGAGAGCTTGGCTGGGGCGTCTCGCCCGTTAAAAGTGTCCAAAGTATCCGAAGTAACAGGTTCGCAGAGTTAGTCTATGTGCCTACTTCAGTTTTTCCGTCACTGAAATCCTCCTGCAGCAACATGGATGTTGATCATCCTATGATTGACTTTGATGAAGGAAACGAATTCGAAATAGATTTCAACTTTTCTATAGAAGACGTTCCCATGCTCGAGGATCTCGCAGCCCCGTTCAGTCCTGTTGCTTGTCCACCTGACGCTGGTACTCAACGCCCCGAACAAACTCTAAGGGAGAGAAAGGTATGCGGTGGCTATAATTAATGAATTTTTTTGTTAAAAATCATACGTTTTCTCCAGACTCCTGGCAAAGGTCGGCCTATGAATGAACCACACTTGTCTTCCGAGCCTGCTTAACGTTTCATTAGAAAATCCGCCGCCGCCTTTAAGGATGGACAAGGATGTTTCTCGAGCCACAACTCCCACCTCCTTCTCCGCTCAACTATTGTCACAAGATCAAGAAGAACCCCTGGCTTTAAGAGATATCACAACTAAAGAAAAAAATCAAGCAAATCAAGCAGACCCCACAAAGAAAGTTAAACGAACTCGGCTATTGCTAGACGCTCGAACCGAACTGACAGATGATGAATTAAGAGTTCGTTTTATGCGTTTGATTATTTTACTGTTTGATGGTTTATTTTCTCACTTTTTTCAAGGTTGCTCGGGCGAAATACCTCGAGTCTCAGAATATAATCAGACGAGAGATTCTAACCAAGAAACTAGAGAAAAACAGTGGTAGAATCATTGAACAACTTGTTTGGGGCGTTCCTAAGGGAAGTAAGTTTGGCCTCGGTATTGAACCCATCACCTATTCCGGGCACTGATTGGATTTTTTTCAAGTTGAAGCGCAAGGTTTAATAGACTTTTGGCAAGAAAATTTTAAAGTCCAAGTTGAAGCCAGATCTGGAGCGCTCCGGATCCATCATGAAGACGGTACGACAAGTCATTATTATCTTTATGTTTAGTATCCATATTCTTCCTCTTTCGCGTATAAGGCCGTCCTTTGAAACGCCGAAAGATCGAACGAACACAGCACAAAAAAAGATTGGAAGCTGCCCACGGCGACCCTCCTTATCTTGATGTAGACGAACGCATGGGCATGGATTTAGGAGGTGACGACGTTTTTCTTCACGCACGATTGCAGCGTAAACTAAATGATCCAGATATGGGCAGAGTGGAAGAAGTAATTGATTTGCGGCATTCATCTGAAGTAGATTCCTAGACGACTATGGCAACGGTTTATACTAACGTGGTACGGCATAGGAACCTGGTCAGGCCCGTAGGGTTTCGCGCGCCTCTTCCATCTTTGGAGGGAACAATTTCGCAGTTGACCTGGGCCCACGAGACAATGCGAATGGATCGCAGCGCAGTTCTTTATTCCCTTGGGATAACGCTGGAGCAAGTTCATCAAACGGCAATGCAACAGACGCCCTCCCTGGAAGCGAAAATTTCGTCGATCACGTCGATGTCAGGCTGCGCAGCAATTCGCTGAGTCGCCGCGACAGCTCGATTGCTCCCAGTCAGCTCGGAAGTATCGTCATCGGTGGTATCGGGGTTTCTCCAGTTCCTTCTGCAAGAGGTTCCCAGGTCTTCGGAGAAGATTTTGCTTTTGATGGTGATTTATGTATCATTGGTAATCCTTTTTGAACGTGGCTAAATCTGGCTCCTCTTTTTGCAGTCCAAAAAGGACCCGAAGAAACTCAACAGGAAACCCAAAAGTCCGATCTGAACCTGATTGCTTTAGAACGAAACTCTTTCAATTTTCTCGAGTAAGTGTGCTCCTGAAACCAAAAATAAGGCAATCTAAACACCTTGAAATAGATATGCTAAAATGCAATATCAGACTTTGCCCAAGCCATATGGTCAACTCACATTCGAAACCGTTGTACCGACTTTGTCTAGCACTCGCCATGTGGCTGCAGCTGCGTTCTATCATTGTTTAGGTGACACCTTCCATTTTCTTTGTCAAACTGACCATTTACACTGCTCAGTGCTGGCCACCAAAGATCTGATTCATCTCGAGCAAAAGAAGCCATACGACCTGTTCACGATTGCCATTGTGTGAGAAAAATGGACTCTGTAATATATGTCACTGTCAGTGCGCAGAGAAAAGTTATGTGTATTATTACTATTAAAGGAGATCAAAATTCTGGTCACGCTCCATCTGCCACTTGAAACTCCTTGAAATAAATCAGACAATTTTGCTCCCCTTACTAACAAGAGTGCGTATCGGAGCGCATATCACACCAAGCAGATTATTGATCCAAACCACTCATCAATATCGTACCATGTCTTCACCTGCCGTACGCGCTGCCCAAGCTGCTCTCGCGAGCGTGGACCTATCGAATTATGATCCAGAACAATCAAGGTTGATGGACGAAAAGTGTATCCTCGTTGATGAGGAAGACAATGCCATTGGCGCAATGGATAAGAAGACATGTCAGTGTTTTCATACATTTCAAATCTTTTGAAAGAAATGGTTTTTTTACACTCGTATTCAGGTCATCTTATGGAAAATATTAATAAAGGCTTGCTTCATCGAGCATTCTCCGCATTTGTCTTCAGACCTTCTGATGGCAAATTGCTCTTGCAGCAAAGAGCGTCGGAGAAAATCACCTTCCCGGATATGTGGACCAACACATGCTGTTCTCATCCTCTCGATGACTTTGATCTTGAGAAAGTTGAAAAGGATCAACTAGGCGTCCGGGTGGCTGCCTCCAGGAAGCTCGAACATGAGCTTGGAATCCCTCAAAGCCAAACTCCTGTCGATCAGTTCCAATACCTGACACGAATTCATTATCTCGCGCCGTCGAATGGAATGTGGGGAGAACACGAAGGTCTGTTACTTTTAATGATACCTTTTTGTTCGTATTAATCGTGAGCCCCATAGTTGACTACATCTTATTCCTTACCGCCGACGTTACAGTAACCCCGAACCTTAACGAGATCCGGGATCACACGTATGTTTCCAAAGAGGAGCTACAGTCCATGTTTGAAGATCCAAGTACCAAGTTTTTTTTCCTTAGGAAGAGATACATTGGCTAACGTGCTGGAATATTCAGGCAATTCCTTTACTCCTTGGTTCAAGCTTATCGCGCGTGACTTCCTATTTGGTTGGTGGGATGAACTTCACAAGCGAAGGAACTCGGATGGAAACCTTGTTGCTTCAAGTCTCGCTGGCGTTGCAGATGGATCCAAGGTCATAAAGATGACATAGATTGCGAGTTCGAGAGCAATACATGCATAACATACTAGAAGAGAGCAAAGTCAAGCTAAAAGATGTACATATTGTGTCTAGAAATAAATACCATAGAGCATGAGGAAATGAAGTGACCAAGGACCAAAGTATCCAAATAATCTATTATCCTTCTCTTGGTAAATATCCCTTGAAGATAAGCAGTTCCCGCATGTAGCGGATACCCAGTGGTCCTCGGCGTCCGAGCGGTATGGTCGCATCAAGCTGGAACCCTAGTTGGCTAAGGATCCTCAGCACTTCCACGAAAAGGGGTGCTTCTTCTACTTCTGGCACTGGAAAATCAAGGCAATGTAAGGAGTGGAGAGTGAGCCCATGGAACCTGTACAACTGACCATTGCTATTTGGTTTCCGTTTAACTTCAATCACTCTGGTATACTCTTCAACTGCGTTGTCGTAAAGAATCTTATTGGGAAGTGCAGAGCGCAGTCGGGCACCCATTGATAATTCAATGTGGTTAGGTGGATTTACCAAAGTAAATCGCCGGCCGTCTTGTGAGAAGTAGGCGATAAAGAACTCGGTCTTCGGATCTGGTTGGGTCATCTGGAAGATGAGTCGAGGGGTCTGAAAAGGGAGAAGGTGGTAAATGGGTTGTCGATGATGAGAGACTTGTAACCGACTGTTGTTGCAATGTTGACCGAGGTTTGAAATGAGTATCCCTGATGTTTTCGAATTAACCAGAGAAAAGATATAAAACTGAAAACTCACTCGTTTCTGGAATAATTGAAAGAAGGAGACGATCAACTTGTAGGCACTTTTTGGGACATGTTAAGTAGGGAGTTCGGACAAGGAGTGATAGTGCCATCGCTCAAAAAGCGATACTCACTGCCGAACATTATTCCCACTCAGGTCCCAAGGTGTATTTCTGAATTTGACGATGTATTTGTAGTCGAGGACGGCGTCGGATTCGACTCCATCCGGCCACTGGGGCCAAATTACTTTCCGTACTTCGTCCAACGCCAATGTCATGATGTTTTCGATATGAAGTTCATTGTAGCCATGAAATGAAACAAACATGTGGACTGTTGGCGAATAATAATAATAATAATAATAATAATAATAATAAGAGATTAGAGAGACCATGTGAAAACAACTCTGGTGAAAACTCACAACCTGAGGGTTCGTGAATCTCATCTTTCAGGATTGGAGGATTGGTTGGATTTGAATAAACACGCGCTCTGGGAGGGGGGTCCCGATTCTGTGCCTGGCTGAAGGGATTGTTGAAAACGTTGGTCACCGTTTTTTTCATCGCGGATTTGAGAGGAGGGGGAGGGGCGGGCGTGGCAGGCGTAGTCTGATTTCTACGATGGCGCCTCCCGGAGGTTGGCCCAGGTTTGATAGCGTAGGCGGCTGCATCAAAACTATAAGGCGATGGAGCAGGTGGATTTGGGTTCTGAGGCGCTGGGGCGGGCGCTTGTGTATTTGGAGGGCCATAGAAAGAGGGATAGCCGTTAGTTGGACCTGGGGGAACATTAGGACCGCTGTATGGTGTCTGTGGATAGACTGGTTGAGGATAATATGGATAATTGCCGTACTGCTGCTGCATAGTTATTAGTCAAGGTAATCGGCAGATAAACTCCATTTCCTTTTCAAGAATTTTTTAAATAAAATACACTCAGCTGCCAATAAAAATGTGATATTTTAGATATACGCTATAATGTACAAAATGCGAGGCGCCTCTCAAACTTGTATACAACACGTAAAGTTTGAAACAAAAGTTTTAACAAACACAACACGTGCTTCAAAGCTGTTCTCACTGGCAAAGTAGTACTTCAACAATCATGTCCTCAACCTTTTTCACCTGGTTGCGTTCGCCAGCAGCTCGTGAATACTTTTTCAGTGAGAAAAATGTCTTTTCATCTTATAGTTTTCTCTTGACAACAACCATCGCGGTACAGGTACACATTTTTGGGGACCAGTATGTTCATCCATTTTGCCGACCCGATCTCTCCCAACTAGACCTTTATAGGTAGCAAACTGGGGTTTACCCCTTGCCGCTCTTGCCGACCTCAAAAAAGATGAAGAAGTCATTTCTGGGACTATGACGACAGCTCTAGCATGCTATTCGTAGGTCCATTTTTCACCCAACACTCGCAGCTTCTCATCACCTTCCAGCATGGTGTTCATGCGCTTTGGTATGTAACAGATACGTCCCTTCTGGCTCTATTTATTGAATCTTTCGTTCGGTAGCGTGGAGGGTTCAACCGCGCAATTACCTTCTTTTCGCCTGCCATCTAACAAACGCGACTGCTCAGTCAATCCAGGAAGTGCGCTTTGTCAATTATTGGCACAGAGGAGGTCGTGAGAAGAAGCTAGGGCTTGCACCGAATGAACAAGCTCAAAAGCAGGTAGAGGGAGCCGTAACCCAGGCAATAAAATCTGCGAGGGAAGAGTCAACAAAGAACTAGACAAGAGCACTATTTTCAATATATCCCCTTGTCCTTCTAAAAATACACAGATATCAGGTCAATATTGCCGTTCTACCAGAAACCGTCGTCGGCATCCCCCCTTTTCTTTTTCTTGCCCTTGCTCTGCGACAATGCTTGACGCTCATACATCTCTGCAATCTGATTTCCTCAGAAACATAACCCCGGTCGTGAGACACCATAACTCACCTGCTCAGGACCAGTCGCGTCATCAGCTGATTTATCGTCACGTAGTCGAACAAATCGAGGAAACCTCAAGGATATGCCGCGATCTTCCACCTGCGCAATCATTCCGTCAAATCTAAGAATGGGCGTTAAGACGACGGGAGAACCTACCAATCCTTGGGCAGCAGTATAAATAGGACTAAGGCTTAAATCGGCTGTCAAAACCTCCCAAACGATTGTGGGTTCAAACCAAACATCGGGTTTTGCGCCGCCAATCTTTATGTCACCTCGAACCTTCGTTAACTCTAAGGGCTTTAGGGTCTCATAATGAGCCTGCAGCGCCTCTTCACTAAATCCAGTACCAATCTTGCAGATGGTTTGGAACTCTTCCGAGTCACTGTCGTAGCAGGCAAGGAGAAAAGCTCCGTAAACATTTGTCCGTTTGCCTTTGCCATAGTATCCCCCGACGACGACGAGGTCCAAAGAATCTCCCACGCCAGCAAGGTAATCCTTCTTGAGCTATTTAAAATTCCAATCTTCAGTTACAGTTCAGTCAATGATTGAAGCCACCATATGTTACCTTCAACCAATTGATACTTCTACGACTGGGTTCGTAGAAACTTGCATCGGTATCAAGCATTTTAACCATAAGACCTTCACAGCCATCTTTGACACTCTCTTCCAGAAAACTTTGTATTTCTTCCGTGGTTTCGCCATCAGAGGACTTGGCAAAATCAAATTCTCCTGCAACAACATTGAAATGCTGCCTCAATAGTTCTCGACGCTTGTCCAGTGGGACTTGTAGCAAGGGCTAGAAAATCACTCAGGTGGATGTCTGCTAATATGAAAAAATAAACACTAACCTCGCCATTCAAGTACAAAAGGTCAAAAGCAAAGAGACACACGAGAACTTGGATATCTTCGACTTTAACATCTTTGCGCTTTCTTCGGCTAAGCTCTTGAAAAGGCATGAGTTTGCCCGTTGTACGATCAATGGCGACAGCCTCTGCATCAAGGACAAAAGAATGCGTTGACTCTTTTATACACTGGAATGGGCGTTAGCAATGATCATCACACATGCATCACAAACCCATTTACCTTTGGTAATTGATCGACGAGATCAGGATATTTCTTGCTCATATCTTCCGAGTTTCGACTGAATACGCCGACAGTACCATCTTCTAATTTATGGACCTAAGGTGACAGTTAGAAAACAAATGGTGAGTTAAGTCAGAAACAAACTTGGGCTCGTTCTCCGTCGTATTTGTATTCACAAGTGAAGCGTTTGTTTTCAAATCTATCAAGGACTTCACCGATAGCTTTGGTCGGTTTCGCGAGCATAGGTTTGAGTGGAACTCCAGGAGTCAGTTTACATTTATCGCGCAATTTGTCAATGCCAACGTCAAGAAGTGCAGGGATCACTTTGTCGTAACTCGGTAATTCACTGGGGAATCAACAAGCGTTGGGAGCGCAAGATTGAGCCGTTCGAAGGAACACTGACCTATAAACAGATTTTATGATATTGGTACTTTCCTCCAGTCGAGTAGCCAGTTGTTCATTGGTCCATTTCTTGCCGACTTTCTGAGGGTCGATGACAAGGTGAAAGAAAACATGAGCTCACTGACCACGTTCTTTTTCCGCCAGAACTGCTGCCTGCGCAAGAGCCACAAGCACCGACCGTTCTGCGTTTCCTATTCGAAGTTTCCCTTCTAAACTGCGTACAATGTATTTTGCTTCGAAATCTTGACAAGCAGCTAAAAGCTTTGTGATAATAGAGACTTTCTTCGCTTGAGACTGGTCCGCTGATGTAAGAAATTGAAGTACTCCGAAAATATAAGCCACATACCGAGTGCCCAGTTGAAAGCGCAATGTTTTGTAAATTGGAAAATACAAATGGAACTGTCAATGGCTTGGGCTTGAACAGTGTCTTTTGACTGTTTTTAGAATTCTAACATACATAAGGTGAGATAGAAAAAGTATAAGCAATGCAAGGCATACCATTGCCACTAGACCTAGATCACCTTCCTTCTTAAGGTCAGCTTTGATGAGAGCGGTGCTTCGACCCGTTGATTCTCCAATAGCCTTGATTAGAAGGCTTTCTCCGATCCCTAGTTCAACGCCGACATAGTCCGGGCTCAACTAGATAAAAGTCAACGGTCGAGCTTGGCATTAGGGAGTATACAGACCCTATTGATGCAAAGATACACTGCTTGGAGCAGCGACTTATGATCAGCCTTGGCACTTCTTTGGATGACCAAAAGTAGAAATGAAGTAAGAATAGCAGTTTTCTCCAGTCGTTTCGTTGTCGCTTCGATCAAGGAGAAAGTTTTGGTAAGAGCTGCATAGGGAACACTTCACGACATGAGAGGGAGAAATTGAAAACAATGATGGACGACTTACGGTTCACCAACCTTCCAACCCCCCTTGATATCCACATCGTTGCGTTTCATTAAAGCAGCTTGCGCACTGACAATAAAATATGAAGACATCCTCCAAGCACAGAAATGCGCAAGAGGACCTTTTTGTTGTTGCGACGCTATCAACCAACATCTGATCATCGTCTTCGACTGGTTCAACTTCGTCTTCACCCTCATCTTCGCTGGAAGAAGACCTGACCTCCTCATCTTGGACTCGAGTAGCCTTTGTGACAGCAGTAGCGACTTCTTCCCCTTTGCCTCTGGATTTAGGTGACTGTGGAGTAGATTTTGAACTCAATAGATCATCCGAAGTTGGATTTCTGGCTACTATTTAAGATTCTCGGTCAGAAATGATGACTCAGTAGCAATTGAAACCGACCAGGTTTGGGAGGAATATCGTTCTCAGCCTCCTCATCCGATTCTACGATTCTCCGTTTCTTGAGCTTTGGTAATGATTCTACTGAACAGATAAGCAGGTATTGGCGTTCTGTAAATCACGACATACCAGGTGGCTCCTTGCGTTTCGAGCTCTCCGCTGCGAAGGTACCCGTCAAAAAAGCCTCACTAATCTAAGTAGGGGCCTCTTACGCTGCTTTTCCTCGGGAATTTCGACGTCCATCGCGTCTAGCTCGACTTTCGACGCGCCTACTTTATGTTTACTTCCCCACATCTCTTGGAGGCTGGACTGCTGAGGTGGGGCTGCTTTTATTGTCTTTGGCATTTCAAAGAATTTTCCTATAGATTCAAAGGTCAAGGTACTGAACCTCGTTAGGGTAATTTACGGACCCAAGGTTTGCTGACGACCCATGAGTCGGAAAGACGCGCGAGGAAGTGACAGGGTGCGTCTAACAAACATTGGCAAATATCGCGTCGCGGCAGAGTAGACGGTATCCCAGAATGGGTTTGGTGTTTCGAAATTCTTGAAAACGCTACCGAGTTATATACCACATGGAGTTTGAAGAAACATCATAGTTATACTGTACATGAAATTTTCGCTGTGGGGCCTGGGCGCTTTCTATTACATCTAATCTATGCGATGATTATTAATTTGTCGGAATACCTGGGGACAGGGATCGATACAGTAGCGAGTAAGCACTGAGGATCAAACCTCAAATTATCGAATAGTATAAGGATTCACAGATAGTAAATTGGCGCGTTGCCCAGTCACTAGACTCCTACGACCCGGCAATGTCCGACTCCACTGTACAGTTTCTAAAAGGTGGCCATTCCAAACAAGTATCAATAGATCGTTCCATCTCAAAGTCCTCGCCTTCAACGACCTCAAGATCAACGCGATGGCTGAACAAGTTTGTGCATTATCAGCCTATTAGAATCTTCCTGACCTTTACTCGCTTTTATTAAAGATTGAGAAGGCATACCAAAAACAAGATATTTTTCTTAATGCCAAATCCCGTGGTCCGTCGCACTGCTAGGACCTTGCTCTATATCTGACTTGCATACCAGGTGTAAAGAAAATCGCAACGAAAGAGAAGCGGTGGTATAAAGATGTTGGCTTAGGATTCAAAACGCCTGCGGAGGCCATCAACGGCACTTACATCGGTGCGTGAACAATTTAAACTACGTGTATGATATGTGCCCATCGTGACTTGACCTTTTAGACAAAAAATGCCCTTTCACTGGCGACATCTCAATTCGTGGTCGTATCCTTACGGGCAAGGTTGTGTCGACCAAGATGAATCGAACCATCATTATCCGTCGTGATTACCTACACTACATTCCAAAATACAGTACGTGCTGTTTATCTTTTTTGTACACTTATACCTCATGCTGCTCCTCCAGACCGTTATGAAAAGCGCCACAAGAACTTGGCGGCTCACCTGTCACCCGCCTTCCGTGTGGAGCTTGGTGATGTTGTGACTGTTGGTACGTGTAATTATTACGATATGCGATAAGTTCTAAGTGTCTGAGGGCAGGTCAATGCCGACCGCTGTCGAAGACGGTGCGATTTAACGTGCTACGGGTGGCCAAAAACAAAGCAGCCGCCAAGACCTTTGGCAAGTTTTAGGCTAGGGTTGATTGTCATATACATACCGAGAATGAATTTATGCCCTTTCAATCTGATGACCTGAGCAAATAAGTACCAACAGTCTGATTGTTGCTCGGCCAAGGCCTCCGTTTCTGTTGTTTGAACCCCTTTGCCATCATCCCCTTTTCCTTCGACTTTCTGCTCATCGTTGTCCTCAACCATACCCACTCATTCTCAAAACTGGCTCCTACCCTTCTTTCCGTTTTCACTTCCCGGTTATCCAGAGCCCGGCCTCAGTCACCACAACCACCGGGCGCTCAGATGGGCCAACAGCCCTCCAAGAAGGCAAAGAAAGTTACCAAGGACAAAGATAAAGATACTGCAACAGACAGTGCCCCACATGACTCCCAGCTAGACGGTACTGATGAGAACGCACTCAAAGGTTCTGTCTCCCGTGGAACAGCCAGTGGTTTAGATACCAACCTTTCACCAAATGGAACCCGTTCTATCAACGTACCAAATTCTGCAGGAACAGTTATTTCTTCGTTCGCTAATAGTCCTCGAGCACACGGTTCTCCGTATCCCAAAGGTGCAAATCCGCCCGAAGCTGAACTTTCACCTCAATTGTCAACGTCCTCCCCGTCGCCGGTTCATTCTCCGCAACTATCTACTGCTCCTTTAGATATCCCCGTTACACAAACGATCTTATCCAACGCGATTCCCTTTATCCCAAGTCCCGCGACCAGTAATGGTAACGGTGTTGCAGGTGAACCTGCAGGCAATGGTGGCGGGAAGGAAAAGCTCAAACAATTTGACGTCGATGACATGATCCAACGATTACTGGACGTGGGATACACCGGGAAAGTGAGCAAGTCGCTGTGTCTGAAGAACACGGAGATCACTGCGATATGTCTTGCCGCTAGAGATGTCTTTCTCAGCCAACCAACCCTCGTGGAACTCTCGCCTCCCGTGAAAATAGTAGGCGACGTCCACGGACAATACTCAGACCTAATACGGTTATTTGAGATGTGCGGGTTCCCTCCTGCTGCTAATTACCTATTCTTGGGCGATTACGTTGATCGGGGGAAACAGAGTCTTGAGACTATCCTTCTTCTCCTTTGCTATAAGATAAAATATCCCGAGAATTTCTTTTTACTTCGAGGCAATCACGAGTGCGCTAACGTTACCCGGGGTGAGTTATGTTTTTCTGCACATTACTCATTCTCACTTTGCACATAGTATACGGGTTCTATGATGAATGCAAACGACGGTGTAACATCAAGACCTGGAAAACATTCATAGATGTCTTCAACTGCCTTCCCATTGCTGCTATCGTCGCCTCAAAGATATTTTGTGTTCACGGCGGTCTCTCGCCATCGCTACATTCTATGGACGACATCAAACGCATACAACGGCCAACAGACGTGCCTGATTATGGGCTTCTTAATGATCTGCTATGGTCGGATCCTTCTGACACGGCTCTTGACTGGGAAGACAACGAAAGAGGGGTCAGTTATTGTTTCGGCAAGGCCATCATCAACGAGTTCCTGACGCGATACGACATGGATCTGATATGTCGCGCTCACATGGTGGTGGAAGATGGATATGAGTTCTGGAACGACCGTACGCTCGTGACAGTATTTAGTGCGCCAAATTATTGTGGTGGTAAGTCCCTTTTTTCAGAGCATTTTTTGAACGGATTGAACAATCGGTCCAGAATTTGACAACTATGGCGCATGTATGAGGTTAGTTTTTTTAAAGATTCAATTCTACTTTGCAGTATCGGCTGATGCAATATATTTTCAAATATAGTGTGTCGGAGGATCTGTTATGTGCCTTCGAACTCCTCAAGCCATTGGACGGTGCTGCTTTGCGGAAAGAAATGACCAAAGCAAAGCGGAAAAGGTGTGTGTATAACAAATTCCTGAAATCCAGACTAAAATTCTAGTATGTACCAGTGTAATGGTTACCGCCACTTGAGACTCACCCGAGATCATCAACGCTGTTTCGTGCTGACATGTTTTCTGATGGTCCGATACACTGCCTTCGGAAGTGATATTCGGCAGTCAGTTATTGGTGTTGGTTTTTAGCTAATTAATCAACGGGAGCAAATCCTCGTGCTGCGATAATTTTCTCACCTTTCACCAAATTTTATGCTCGGTATCCCGCCCTTCCTCCACCTCCCACTTTCGTTTTTGTTTAATTTCTGCGCACGGCTACTCTACATCAGCGTTACTCCTGCTCAAAACTCAGGACTTGTATTCGTATTGTTTTTTTAACAGTTGTGTAGTATCGCCTCTTCCTCTCCATCTTCTGTGATGCTCTCTAATGATGCGGCTCCTTTCTAAGTATACATCAATCAGAACCAATCCTCATACAATGATTATTTGCATTCTTATTTAGTGAGAGAACGTTTCAATGATTTGCTGTTCAAGTCAGCAGACACATAAGTCTTTGCGAGTATCCCAATCTGGTAACGGGATACCATGCGGAACCATAGTGACAAAGTGAGCGTGAAATCGGAGGGTATATGAAATAGATTTCCATCTACTTGCACATATCCCTGTCTACGAGATATTTTATGCACCTCGCGACTGAAATTATAAGAAATCACAACCAACCTCAAGACCTTTTCGTAAACATATCATAGGCGAGAACACCAAATGCCAGCACGATGCCTCCAGATCCCAGTAAACTCCAGACCGTCAATGTATCGATTCCAGCACCGAAAAGAATCTATGCAAAAAGTTAGATTAGGTTGATTCATTCCATCAAATCAAGTTTTGGTGACCTCACATCAGAAATAAGTACCAAGACTATAGTTAGCAAATTCCCAACAGACACTATAATTGGACCCCATATTCCCAACAAAACCTATTGATAGCATATCATCCATCAATATTATGAAAAAAAAAACAACGATAAGCCGATAACTTGCCATAAAGCCTGCGTTGAAAACTACTCCACTGAGTGCAATCCCAGCGATCGCCAAAACAGTAAAAGAATTGGGTGGAAGCCTGAATATCTCCGCACCAGAATAATGGAGGAACGGAATCGGAATCCACAATAATGTGAATGTAAAAATGCCCATTATAGATGTCAAAAGGTTTGGATGGAAACCGAATGGTGGTGGGTAGACGGCGTCCTCCTGGATGCTTGCCAAGTCATTGTCTGGATCGAGGATACCATCTTCTCCTGGGATCTCCTCGTATAAACGCTCCGAGGTAACTTCTGGATCGGATGGCAAAGCAGCATAGATCTTGTAGAACACTTGGTAGAGGCCATATCCGAAGGAGGCAACCAATGTCAGCAGATCACCGAATAGCGGCGCAGTCGGTTTGAAAACGAAGACTGAAGCACCCGATACCGCGCCATTCTTCGTTGACGTTGACGTTGACGTTGTAGTACCACCATACACAACTGCAATAACACCTAATGTTGCTAAAGAAACGGAGACTAATCGTCGTGGTTCCCATCGCGATTTAAAGAGCTTGACACTGATCAGGTACGCGAAGAAAGCGTTGGTATTCCAGATAGCTTCGATTATACTTCAGATGACAATTTATTCTTTGCTCAGAAAACTTGCCTGTTACATCGCTTACTCTGTGAAGAGAGTTCAATTATATTAATATATCTGAGATGCACAGGAGAAACAACTAACGAAGCAAGAGAAACAGCAGCGAACCACAACAATGCAGGAATTGTGATTCCAATAGTCATGATCATTGCTAGTCGGAAGAACTTGTAGTAGGGAAACTTGACTGTTGTGACGCTTTGGTCAGGGAGCAGATGGTTTGCAATGGCTATACGAAGGCCTGTCAAGAGAGGTATGGCGGTATGTTTCGTTGTTACCAGAAGGTATAAGAGATGAAGTGGAAATATTATCGTGAAGGAAGAATGTACGAGATAGCTATATATGAAAAGCGTATAAGTATTATGGGCTAGGTATTTAGATCCACTCACAATAGAAAGAACGGTTGTCGATACCCCAAATTGGTCTGGACATACTGTCAAAAGGGGGCACCGGTCGGTTAGAGGTGAGATCAATTTGTGCATAAACAATTGATACCTACCTGTGTTAGCTGGCTCTCAGTGACGAATGCGATAAGTGTGAGTATGAACAACCCTATTGCCAATGGGCCGCCTACGTCAAGAGATTCTGGATGTCGAGTTCGCATTATGATTTGTTGAAAAGCATAAGTCTATGGGTTCCTCTAGGATGGAATGGAGCAGGGATATACAGAGATAGCAACCTTATAAGCTCTGGCCAGCAGTGGGATGACGGAAGTAACTTTGCGTTATGTAACTACACACATGTACAGCACTCAGCCTGCACTGTCTAAATTCTGAGTTTCGGCGTGTTCCAGACTCCCAGATTATCCCGATACTATCGAATAGTGCATATACATGGGAAGGATCTTCTAGGATTTTTTTTTGTTTTTTTTGAGTTTTAGACAATGTATCGTTTTATATCGCATAATTTCAAAGCTCTCCATGGACTTGTGAGCGCCAACGCCAGATATGCCGCAGTGATGTTTGTGACTCCAACGAACCATACCGTGACATGTCAATTATTGGAGTCTGGGGTCACTGCCTCGTATCTTCCCATCCACAACCATCCATACCCCTCCAAATAGCCTGCACGATAAATGGCTACTTCTGTGTCACCATTTGCAAGAAGCTCTGCGTTCGAAGAATCTCTTCTCTCAGCAAGAGAACAAACTGTATGTTGTGTTGTTCTGACCCTATATCTATAATGGCTATAGATAGCAAAGCTAACTCTATCCTCATTTGCTTGAATTTCAGATTGAAGAGATGTACAGTGTACCAGAGAGCTTTCTGGAAATTGAAGTGAGAAATCCACAAACTCATGGTGAGTTTCCAGTATCCCCAGCACTGCGCAAATTGGGTCTTCCTAACGTAATTCATATACTATCGATTTAAAACAGGATTTGGAAGAAAAATGTACACAGACTATGAGATTGTCTGCAAGGTCCGTTCCGCGTTCATCTTCTGTGCTCGCCGAACCATTCCCTATCTTCATAGACCAACATCCCTGCTTTCAAACTTCGACACTCTCTCGTCAGACGACGCTACTCCGACTTCGAAGCTTTCCGTGACATCCTAGAGCACGAATCTACCCGAGTCAACATTCCACCTCTACCTGGCAAGGTCTTTACCAATCGTTTCTCGGATGAGGTGATCGAGAGTCGGAGAGAAGGCTTGGAGAGATTTCTGAGTATTGTTGCAGGTCATCCGTTGCTCCAGGTATATCTTTTTCTGTCCATTGTCTTGCCTGGGGGATTCGGAACTTACTCTTAAATTTCAGACTGGAAGCAAAGTACTCTGCGCTTTCCTACAAGACCCCGCCTGGGACAGGGCGCAATGGGTCTAAACGAATACTCCTTGTATTGAAAAAAATCCCACAGTGCAAGAACGATAATAAGTGTGATAAAATACTTACCATGTATAAAACTCGAGTTTGGAAGATTTGGTCGGAACTTGGGAGAAGATTTTTATGTGTCAAACTTTGAGCTAATCATAGTCTGCTGCTGGGAACAACTGTAATGACCTTGGTCTTCAGCGTTATAATATGGAGGATTCGGTAAGAAAGAGATGGATGCTTACAGAAACCTGGCTTGATTAATAGTAATAGTATCAGAAACGTTGTTGAATCTGAGGCCGGCCATCCTGCTGTCACCTGGCGATTATGGGAGTGGTTTGGCTGGAACCAGCCAACCAAGTTGCACTGGACAAGACGTAGAGCACGGGCCAGCTGTAAGGCCGTAGGCCACTATCGTGATCAAGTGGACATTGAATTTTCAGACAAAAAGACCCACAAAAAAAAAGTTGATCGATGTCGATGAACCGACCATTTCACGTGACCCTGTGAGATTATTTAAGACTGCACTGCAGAAACTTTGCAACGCGGTAAACGCGCATTATAATCCAGAGAATGTTACGAGCATTGCTCGCATCCAGTCGACCGCTAGTCGCACGAATCCGTTTGGCTACACTCCCACATCACCACCTTCCACGGCACCCTGTCACTACCATAAATGCTCAAACGCCAATACTATCGAGAGGCATGAAAGTTCGGTCTTCAGTCAAAATAATGTGTGATGGATGCAACATTGTCAAACGTAAAGGAAGAATATATGTGGTCTGCTCAAAAAATCCTAAACATAAACAGGCATGCCCATTTATTCTCGCTGAAAACCTGTGTTCACATACTCATCAATTTTCCAGCGTCAAGGTTGAGATTGGTCCGTAGATGGGCCCTGCATAGAAAAGAGACGGGATGACACAGTACATATACAAATCCAGGGAATTTCTGCGCATATCAAAATCAAAGGCTGTTTCGCGTCCACATCTGGAACTCGTATCTTACACCTTTCTCCTCCTGCTCGCCCTCCGGCACTTCGAATCCGACCCACTCCTGCAATGCAGCATGCGTTGACCTTGACCATTCCCCTGACTGTTCATTACGGAAATCCTGAAGAAATGTATCACATTCCTTGAATTCGGGTGAGAGAATGTGCGTGAGCAGTATGCGATCCACCCCCGGTTCTGATGACGAGAGAGGGAGGGCAAGCGTCTCATTATATAAAGCAGCGCCCCCGATGACGAATGCGTGCTGGAGATTTGTGTTTGATTCTTCGAGGAGGGCAAGCCCCGATTTTAGGCTCTCTTTCAAGACGACTGCCGAATTTTGCGGAACACCTCTGCAAAAAAAAAATGAGACTACTTTATTTTATAGGGAAGGAAAGGAACTAACAGCTCATAATTTGAATTCCGACTGAGTATGATGTTATATCGATTTGAGAGTGGTCTATTTTTCTTGGGGATGCTCTCCCAAGTATTTCTTCCCATAATAACCGCATTTTGTTGTCCATCTGCTGCATTTGATGTTACTTGAGCAAAATATTTCAATTCTTTTGGGAGACGCCATGGTAGACGGTTGTTAACACCAATTCCATTGGCCTTTGTCGCCGCAACGATGATGGTAAGACGAGACATCAGATTACGCTTCGTCGAGTTGACAACGCATTACCTGCGTGCCTTTGCCTGCTTAATGGGCGACAGATATATATATGTGGATTTACGTTCACCTTGACCAACTGTGTACATATTATTGACAACAGAGCGAAAGAAAGTATTCAATGGTCGATGATCAACCCCATTTTTTCCATTCTGAGTCTTGAGGGGGGCTAACTGGCACTGTTGCCTTTGAAACCTCTCCCCAGTTCGTGCTGAGATGCGTTCCACCACTCTCCTGGTAACTTTTCATCATAGCTCGCTTAGTATCATCGTCCGCATCTCCAAAGATCTTTTGGAAGAAGCCGTTCAATGTGCTATCTCCTCCCACATTAGGATCTTCCTCAGTGGTCTTCTCCTTGTCTGATTCGAGGATTTTAGTAGATATACCATCCCAATTCTTGGTTTTCTTCGGGGCTGGAGGGTTGTTTGTGGGTTGGGGACTGATCACGGGAGCGCTTAGAACTTGACATGTACGTAAGTTTCCCCGCGGCACAATTAGATGGTTAGAGTGCTTACCGTCAGGAGTATCACCAACAAGATCTCCCCATCTTCCTTGAGCGCGCTTAATGAACCTGACTTCGACCTTGACTTTACCGACTGTAAAGTCGCTTGCATCGGGATCAATCTGTCCTTTGAGTGGATCAAGGACAAGCGTTTTCTCGCCGTGTGTATAAGTAAACTGCAAGGCCTTGATAAAAAAAGAGGGCTGTGAAGCTAGAATAGATGGATTACCTTCCGTGGTTGGAATGTGATGGATACTTGGGCAGGATCAGCACCACGATCAAAGATGGAGAGAGTTAATTTCTCGTCTGTTTCATAAAATTCATGTCTGTACCAAGATAAGACGCTCAGTGAGGACAGTAGGGCTCGTTATAAGCGGTACCTGAGGGATGCCATGGCGGGTAAATGGAACGAGTCAGGGACAGAACATAGTAAAAGAGATGATTGTTCGAGTACATTCGTCGGTCTGGTCAGGTGACACAACTGGATAATTTAAATGACATCATGATGCAAGAAATGCTCCTAAACCATGACCGCCATACCCAAAGCCGTTCTCTATCACTACCCAGGTTCCGTCTGGTCTGCAGTCGGTAATATATTGCTTTATCCTTCATATCGCCTATTTGCTCATTGTGTACAGCTCGATTGGCATTGTAAGGACGCTGGACTCCGGTTCTTTTGACAAATACTTAATGTCTACAGCGAAGAGAAGGGCTATGCACCTGACGAAGTTGACCTTCGTGTTGTGGATCTAGGTTTATATTGTGCACATTATTTTTATTCAAGGATAACCATTTTTCCAGCCAAGGGAGAGAATTATGATCCAACTTTTCTTCGCCTCAATCCGGCAGGTAAGCTGCGATAATTATTTTCGATACATGATCTCAAATTACTGGCCTCGTAGCAACTGTACCAACCTTACTGGTCCCATACGAAAATTCACTTACTGGTGGTTTTGAGAGCCGTTACAAGTCGCTCACAGACACGAAGGTAGCGAGCGACAGACTTGATAACGAAATGTAGGAGACCTCTAATTTTTTCTCTCTCAGACCATTGTAGAATTTCTGGACAAGTCACGTTCGATCAATTCGCGTACTCAGACAATATCAACAGCACCTGCCCCTGCGCTGACCCCTGCGACGATTGCAGCAACAATGACCTGCAAGATCATCGTGGACGATATTTTGCATTCCGAAATCGTAAACCCAAACAGACTGCATTCCTTGAACGCGCGAGACGATGCGTCTCTGATCAGACTTTCGAAGGAACTCCTCCCTTCTTTTTCCCAAAGACAAAAGGCATTGGCGAAATACTTACACGAAGCGGAAACCCAGACAATTCGAGTTTCTGACAAAGTCAGGGCGTTATGGATGGACAAGTTGGACGCCACCCATCTAATTTTGTCTGTACTGTTGGATGCTGAGAAATCGGAAGCGGAGCTAGATGAGCAGTCAAAAGCCAACCGCCTCGCATTTTTCCAGACCGCACGTCAAGCATGGGAGATAAATTTAAGAGAGGCTTTGATGCAGCTCAGCAAAGAGATGGTTGGCCCCTTTGCGCTCGGTATGCTAGATCCGCAGTATTTTTTTTTGATGCTTGTCAATAACTGGCTTGTCACCAAGGTGATCAGTTTTCCATCGCTGACTTGCATCTGGCAGGATGGCTTGCTCGCGTAGTGAAGCTAGCCGGTGGGACAAAGGATGAAAATGGTGAAATTATTATTGTGAAATTGGAGGAGTACATTGGAGGGGGATTGGTGATACCTCGAGACTTTCTGGCCGAGCAAGTTCGACGTGAGAATGCTAAGGACGAGAAGCAGACGAAGATAGGTGCATTTTGGGATGCAGTTCGAGAGCGACCTGGTTGGAAGAAGGTTTATGGAAATGGTCTATATTAACTCTCCGCAGTCATTGTTAAAATAAATTACAATCTAAATACGGGATCAATTGTATGCACCACACACGTGCCAAGGGATATATTTTCGTGATAGCTCACTCCACAGCACATTTTTTTCCATCAACGACGACGACGACGACGAACGACGATTGCTTACTCTGTTTGCCTGTTCCCCAAGAGAAAGTGGCGCCTATTGGCATTCACTTGTACTGCCGGTGATATCAAGGATCTGGCAGTAGCATGCCCACTAGATTTCGCGCAGGACCTGTAGGCATGGAATATGAGAGTTCATCAGACTCTGAGAGCACTGCCAGAAATAATATAAAGTCACGACCATCTTTCATTCGTTCTCCTTCTGCAACCGACTCTCACTCTCATTTTCTCACTTTGCCCTCCGGCCGTTCATCCACCTCTTCCACTGCCAGCTCAACTCCCCTCCCTTCCCGCTCTAATTCACCCCTCCCTCAACTATACCCTTCTTCATCATGTCCATCAGAATCAGACTCAGACACAGAGCCCTCATCACCTCTCCTCCTTGACAGAGTTGGCAGGGACACTTGGTGGAGAGAGGACAGTAGAGCATGGTGGTCCTCGTCAACGCGTCGCAGACGGAAAAAAAGCGGGCGAATACTGAGATTCCTGAAAAGATGGCTGAGGTGGTTGGTTCGCCATCCATTCTTTCCTAGTCAACCGATCACCATCGTTCGTTTATCACCATTGGCTATCTTGTCTCAAATGTACTAAATCTCAAACAGGTCTTTACACTTATTCTGTTTTCTATCTTTGCTATTGCTCTTACACTGCTTCTCATCTACATTCTCAATCCGGATAAGGATCCTCTACCCTGGCGAGCGTACTGCTCCATACCATCGCTTGCTCCCCCATTCGACCAGCCCGCCCCAACTACCTTCCCTCATATCTATCCTAACATTACTAAAGGAAAGACACTCCCACCTTTTCCACCTCCCAGTTTTGATCTTTTGCCGCCTGCTGGAGTGTTCATCGGCGTATTCTCAATCGATTCGGCTTTTGAACGTCGAATGCTCGTGAGAACCACCTGGGCTAGCCATCCACGCAGCAGAGACGGCGCTGGTCCCGGCGATGATGGCGCAGGCACCTCGCGGGCGATAGTCCGCTTCATCTTAGGTCAGCCAAGCAAAGACTGGGAACGCCAGGTCAAGCTAGAGATGGAACGTAAGTTCATTTCACCGTTCGACACTCAACAGGATTAATTGACCTCCTTTCTTTTATAGTATACAATGACATTGTTATCCTTCCAATTCCCGAAAACATGAATAGCGGGAAAAGCCACTCATTTTTCTCATGGGCAGCCTTCAATGCATGGGTTCCACCTATCTATAGAGTTTCCGGCGTTCCACCACCCAACTTTTCGTATTCAAATTTTACATCAACACCACCATCACTTGCTACGCATGACCCATTTCTCGCATGGGAGAACATAAACTCTGGGACATCAAAACCCTGGGTCAGACCGGATTATGTCGTCAAAGTTGATGATGATTCTTTCATAATGTTGGCGGAACTCGAGGCTAGGCTCCGCCTCGAATTACACGCAACCAATCCCAAGGCTATCCACCCAACCAAGGCGATCATGCATAACGATACAACCAGCACGACGTCTATGTTTCTACCACCTCCATCCCACCTTCAAGCATCCATCGAGTCGGCTATCAATGACCCCTTGATCTATTGGGGATATCTGGTCACGAATCGTCTTCATCAATTCATGGCTGGTGAACTTTATGCGTTAAGTTGGAGTCTCGTTGATTGGGTCTCAAAAGACGCCACTGTGAAGACTCTGACTCGAGGTGCAGAGGATAAACAAACGGCTAAGTGGATGCGTCTCCATCCTAGAGCTTCGGAAATCAGGTGGACTAGTGAACGTTGTTGGATATATGACCATCCACGATCAGGCACTGTGTGAGTAGGGACTCTATTTCTCCTTTGTCAACATATTGAATTGGTATTTTGTTAGATATTCTCATGGATATCTCTTCCCGTCTGAAGTCACTAGGGTGAAACGTGACATGGTAGCCTATCTTGAGAAATCGACGAAGGTAACTTCAAGTGGGGGGACGGCACCTGCCGTGACCGCTATAAGCAATGGCGGTTCTATTCCTTCCGCTTGGGCTCATTCCAGTGTTTCGACCTTTGGTGTGAGGTATCAACCTCCATTACTTGATTTGTCTCCTGCCCATAGCATTGAGGCACTTGTAGAAGGAAGTGATATGTCTATGATGCGAGAAGGTGCGTGTTCTGTTTGCAAACTTACTTGGTTTGTCTGAATATGGTCTCATTTTAGGGAGCCCCATGACACCTGATTATGCCTGGGTACATCGGGAAGGACGTAAGGCACGTTTTGAGGGTAAACGGATTGGCGGCACCGTCGTGGTGCATTTTATCAAGAAAAATATGTGGTATTTGGAGACGGCCCTTGCTCTCCTTGAAGGCGAGGAACAATCAGAATCGGAGAAATACGAGTCCGCTAGAAAGGAGAGTGAAGCTAGCCATCCCTGATCCACACTTTGATTAGATACTTGAGTATTTTTTCTCCATCGACCATTCGCTTTCCTTGTACTTTATTACCAAGCCTAACTATTTTCACCCCAACAACATACCTCTGCTTATAAACCGAACGTTATTGCACATTGGATTTGGACAGTTATGTACTTACTTGAGTACACTTGTTTTACATGCATGGATGTGACCACATGTCACAGTCATATGCATGGATCGGTCGATGAGTCTCCCAGTGAAATGTATTCTACTAATCTTTGTTCCAAGCCCAAATCTTTATTTGGTTGTCTGATTGACCAATCAAAGCAGACGTCGGAGATATAATAAAAGTGAATCATTGACTTCAAAACTCAACTCAGGCTTCTTCATATCCATCTAATGATCTCACACTGGCAGGTACATCTCTGCTAGGAAGGGGTATAGGGGACTGATACCTCCCGACCACGGCTCGAATGATCGCATGCTCCCAATCTCTAAACCATTCTCCTTCCCTCAACCCAAGCAACTTTTTGGGACCTGTGGGCGTTTGCATATATCTCGAAGATCGTTGACTAGTTGTCGTCGTTAACGCAGAGCTCGTCGAGAAAGGGTTGTAAGGCGGTAACGGATCCGAGTCTGTTTCTCCCGGTTCTAGTGGAACCCATTGTTTCAGAGGATAGGCGCCACCACACACTTCCCAGCGGCCTCCACCACGGGAGTGGAATCGCTTAAATAGCCAGATGAAAGGGAAGATCAACAGGATGATAGAGAGGAATTTGAGCCATTTATTTGAGAGCATCCGAGACACTGCATTGTCGGGACGAATGTAAACTTTTGAACCGTATGGTGTCAAGTCAATCTGAAGAGATCCGTTGTATGGAGTAGATTTTATTGTTGATTGGATGGCAGACTGGATCTCTTTCATATTCCAGCCATAGAGGACCTGTGGGTTCACAAGTTTAAAATAAAGATATTTAGCAGGATAGATGCGAATAGAGAAACCTTTTTGTATACGAATTCTTTCAAATATTTCGGACTTGCACAATATTCGTCCGCCCATTGTCGAAGAGTTTTGGAAGACCTCAAACCGTCAGGGTACACAGTAGATGCATCAGTGATATCGTTATCAGCCTCTCTGACCCAAGGTGGAAGACCCAGCCCATCGCGCTTCTCCACCCACTTTTTATAACGGGTTAATATCTGTCTCTTAGCAACCTGCCTTCCTGTGCCCGCTGACCCTTCCAACCCATGTACCATAAGGCCACGGTACGCCGGCTCGTCATCCGCAACGGACCATTGAACAGGTGTAACAGGACCATTAGGAACAATGTCGATACAAAAGTCGAAATCCGTGACGGTCTGGGTGCGCGACTCTCGACGAGATCGTGTATGACCGTTGGTATCGGTTTCAGTGACCCACTCATATCGTGATTCTGAGTGTGTACCACGGCAAGAAATACGATGAGAAGGAGAAGAAGTAGCTTGAGATAGAAGAAAGCGATAGAGAGCTTCCCCTATTCTCCTTCTATTAAGAAGCGCAATTTTAATTTATTATTGAAAAGAAAACGAACCATCTGAATTCAAGTGTGGGTCATGGGAAACGACGTCTGAATAGCCCACTTCGAAATGCTCTGCATCGTAGGGTGTAAAGTCTGGTGGTGGACCGAGACCGAGGGACTGATTAGCGTTTTGCGGTGCATCACCAAAGTCGATGAGAAGATTGGCTTCGAGTTGGCCGTTCGATGAAACAATATTAGAGGAACCTGATGGCTGCCCAGAGGGTTGGGCAGGTAGTGCTTCACTGAGGTCAAATTTTTTGTCATCCTCTGGAAGGTGAATCATTTGTCTTTTTCAGTATCAGTCAAAAGTAAGATGTGCAACTTGAATTATTTAGGACGTTGCATAATGTACGTGTCAGTTTGGGAACTTAGGGCACAGTCAAATAAGGTTGGACCTCAGTGATTAAACTAATTGATTGCCGTCGTTGCGCATTGTCACTGGCATTTCTCTATGCCACGTAGATTCCAAGGTTTAAAGGGACCCTCAGACATCATAATGGATGTTACATAAGTCGTATCAAGAAGCTGATTGAACGGTTTGAACGTTGAACGGTTGAGAGGAGATTCTCCTGACCAACTACCTCCCCCGTTACACTCGGCTTATAATAAATGCTCCTCGCACAACTACTACCATGATCATCAATGACATCCACGACATCAACACAGTTTGTTACTTTTCTTTCATCTTTTTTTTTTTTTTTTGTTTTTGTTTTGACTATCTTCAGATCAGTTTCGTTCTCTTCTGCGTCTTTCTCTTCAATGTCGAGCACTTCGCTGTCATCCAGTGACCCGCCATCCACCTCAACCTCCTCCACCTCATCTTCATCCCCTTCGCCTCCACCGAGCAGTTCAACTTCCACAATTTCCAGCACTTCTGTAACTTCCACCTCTTCGTCGTCCTCTTCATCTACCTCGACACAGACTTCATCCAGTCACACGACTTCAACGTCAAGTTCAACGTCAACTTCCACCCCTGGAACTCCGTCAGCGACTTCGGATTCATTTCCAAGTTCGCTCTCGCAGCAAACCCTCAAACCCTCGTAATTTTTCTCTTTCCAACTTATGTCATAAATATCGTCATTAACTTTCTTTGTTAGAGATACATTGTCAACGACTATTGTCCCCACTATCACCACTGATAGCCGGAGCTCTATTTCCGACTCTGCACCAGCCGTCATCACTTCAACTTCCCTTTCCACTGACACCAATGGCAAACTCGTCACTATCACTCAACTATATCCCAATCAAACGTTGAGACCCAACAACCCCTCCACAAATAACACAGCGTAAGTGGATCAATTTATTTCGCATTGTAATCTGCTTTACAACTATTCCATTAGATTCTTCCGAAACACCGCCGCAGTAGCTGGGGTTTTCATCCTTGTCGGTCTAGCCGCGGCCTCCATTATTCTATGGATCTTCTTTGCAATTCGTAGCCGCCGACGCACACAAAGGCTCGATCATGACACAGCCGTCTCGGCTACCTTGGCTGCAGCAGGCTTCCATCGCACGCCACTTGATGATGATGACGACAATAATCCTGGAGAAACCTCTAGACGTTCACGCTATGGTTCACCCGATGCCTTCTTACACCAACGCCGTTCCAGCTCAGGTCTTGCCATGAGCTCCATCCCAAGCGCAGGCCGTGCTTCCGCTGCCTTCCTTGACACTCTACCTTTACACGACGATAATGATCCCCATGATTTTAATCCATACTCCGATTATATCGTTCCCGCTGGCTCAAAAGATGGCTATGTATCATCACCTCCTACAAGTTCCTTCCTTGCCGGTTCATACCGCAATCGATCTTACAGCAATACCATGGGCGAAAATGTCACTGGCCATACCCCACAACACAGCGGCGGAAGCCACGAGCCTCTATTGTCATCTTACAATCGCAACTCACTTCCACCTTCTCCAACCGGTGTGACTCCCCCGCCACAACGGCTATCAGATGCCCAAAAAAATTCGCCGGCTTTATCCGACAAACCTCAACAGTCAATTGCAGCTCTGGAAGCAAGTGCAACTTCCTCTGTTTACTCGTCAGAAAGCACTGGGGACCATAGATTGGACCCCAACCTTCGTCAGAGGTTGCAAGACGACTCCGATTCATTCCGAGACCTCCGTGACGAAGAAGATTATTCGAGACCTGTCCTTGGGGTAGGCGTCATTTTGCAATCCAATACTTGCGGTGTTCATGTTTACTTACTTTAACTTTTTTTTTTTTTTTTGGTTAGGTTCGAAATATGCCTGATACCTCAAGTCAGGTATCTGTACAATAACACATTCTCTCCCAGCCACTTCTGGCAACTTCTTTACTTTCCGGCGAACGCTTCAAAAATTCGTCACTTTGGCATCTATCTTTATGGATACTGGCCTTTCTCTAGGTTGTGATGCACGAATCTTCATCTTAATGTTTTCTCTGACAAAACTCGTTTCACAATTGTATAGTTCTTGTAGAATCGACCCACCATCGTCATCACCATCATCATCATCCACTTTACTTACCTACTCATATGGACGAACAATCAACCGGACTTTTTGTTTTTTTCACATCATTCATTCTTCTTTCTTGCATGAGCTTGGTCAAAACATTCATATAGGAACAAAAAGCCTATGTATTCTCGCGGTGAAGAACTTGATAATATATTTTTATCGGCGCCGGCAGCACTTGCCCTATATCTTCCGAACCATTGGGAACTAATTCCAGAGTTTTTTTTCCCAAATGGGTTTTATCTGAAAAGGATGAAAGAGGGTTAAAGGAGGCTCCCAATTGCCTCTCCCACCCTACGACACTCCCATTATCGACATGGTTAGTCGACCAAACGTACCTGCCCCAGTTGAGTACGGCAACGACACCACCTTCTGGGTAGAATACCCTACCGGTCTCGTTGACCTCTCTCGGACCGACCGTCTCCCGTCGTCGCCTGTGGATAACCCGTCGTCGCCTCCACTGTTAAAATCCAACCAAGCAGAAATCGAAGTTGATGGTGGTCGAATAGTCAGGATCAACAAAGAAACGACGGCGATTGTGATCATTGACATGCAAAAGTGAGCTAAAAAAGAGATTTTATTTATCAAGGCCAACACACAAGGTTAAAACGAACTCGGTCGTTTTTCAAAATAATAGTTTCTTCTTGCATCCTGATTTACGTGCACATCCTCTTGGCTTGAAATGCGTGCAACCCTTGTTAGACACTGTGCCTGCGTTAAGGTCCATAGGGGTCAAGATCCTCTGGGTGTAAGTGAATTGATTTTTTTTTTATATTGTCAACCTAAATAATCATGGCAACGTAGAAATTGGGGTCTTACAGATCCTGAACTCAAGACCATCCCTCCTGCTCTCGTCAGAGGGTTCAGGAAGCATAACGGTGGGGGTTTCGGATCAGAACTTCCAGGAAAATTTGGAAGGCTCCTTATGAGGGATGCCTATAATTCGGAACTTTATGGGCCTCTTCAAGAAGAATATTTGAAGGGACAGAAAGCTGGAACTGATTTTTGGATCCATAAAAATCGGTATGTTGTTTTTTTTTATAATAAATAAAATAAAATCACACCTTTTGGATTAATCACTTGCGGCCGTAGCATGAGCGGTTTGTGGGGTTATCAAACAGCACTGGACCTGTTTCTCAAAGAGAACGGTATCACCACAGTCCTCTTCTCTGGAGTAAATTCAGACCAGGTGAAAACAAAACAAACGGTACCAACAATAATATTCCTTAAAAAAAGATTTGTTCCCCATTAGTGCGTCCTGGGTACTCTTGTAGATGCCTATTTCCGAGGATATGATTGTATTGTTGTCGAAGATACAACAGCAACCACGTCTCCAGAAGGAGGCTTCGAAAACTTCATTTATAATGCAGGAAATGTAAGCACATACACAATGTTTTTTTTTGAAATATCTCGATGTTTACTGACCTTTCATAAAAAAATTTAATCTAGAGCTATGGTTTTGTTACTGATTCAAAGAGAGTGATCGCGGCAGCTAAGTAACACAAGTAAAACTAGGCTGTAAACGCAAAGATTGCAATATCTATATAACAATTTGCTGGGCCGCAGGCTGACTTCCTCGTTGGTCTTCAGCTGACGGTTGCCGGCGGCCTTTTGTTCCTTTCTCATGAACGCAGATTTCGTGTTGCACGCCGCCGTCTTTCTTTTGTGGGCTCGGTCGCATGGAGAGAGCTCGGCTCACCCCACAGGGAATGTGAGGTGCACCATTTCGATCGTTTGACGTATATTTACCACCATAAGTTAAAATTTCTGGAAGCAGAGAAACCCACCGATTCAAACTCCCAGGATGTTTCCGTGAGATCTAGAGTAATTTTTATTTTTTTTTTGTTGCCACGAATAACAAATGGGTTTGTGAAAAAGATGACTGTATATGATCTATAATAATTATGTGTTATCCTGTTCCCTATGTAGTTTATTTCCCCCGTGATTCGTGTCTTATGACCTTATCGCTCTCCGAGAATGGAGAGATCTTTTTATTATATTTGATACTTCGCAGTCTGTTATTGAGGTTAGTACATTATATTCTGTTTGTTATTTATTGCAACAACAAACCATTTTGCTTTGTTCTGGTATAACTTACCATCAATAAATAGTCCGTTATCTCGAGACTGAGTTGTACTTTGTTCCATGTAAAGTGGTTTGAATGAAGCTCTCTAACGCCCCTCCCACCCCACAACCATTATCGACATGGTCAATCGACCAAACGTACCTGCCCCAGTTGAGTACGGCAACGACACCACTTTCTGGGTAGAATACCCTACCGGTCTCGTTGACCTCTCTCGGACCGACCATCTCCCGTCATCGCCTGTGGATAACCCGTCGTCGCCTCCACCGCTAAAGTCCAACCAAGCAGAAATCGAAGTCGATGGTGGCCGAATAGTCAGGATCAACAAGGAAAAAACAGCTTTAGTGGTCATCGACATGCAAAAGTGAGGAATTTATCCAATAAGGCCACACAAGGGTTACCAGTAATTGAACCCGGTCGTTTTCAAAAATAATAGTTACTTCTTGCATCCTGATTTAACTGCACATCCCCTTGGCTTAAAATGCGTGGAACCATTGTTAGAAACTGTGCCTCTGTTAAGGTCTATAGGAGTCAAGATCCTCTGGGTGTGAGTGAAGTGTGTCAACCGAGATAAGATCTAGATAATCATGACCATATAGAAACTGGGGACTAACAGATCCCGAACTCAAGACCATCCCTCCTGCTCTCGTCAGAGGGTTCAGGATCTTGAAGCATAATGGTGGGGGTCTTGGATCAGAACTTCCAGGAAATTATGGAAGGCTCCTTATGAGGGATGAATATAATTCGGAACTTTATGGGCCTCTCCAGGAAGAATATTTGAAGGGACAGAAAACTGGAACTGATTTTTGGATCCATAAAAATCGGTATGTTTTTTTTTTACCTACATAAAAAAGCACACCTTTTGAATTAAATATAATTTTGCAGCTTGAGCGGTTTGTGGGATTATCAAACAGCGTTGAATTTGTTCCTCAAAGAGAACAGTATTACCACACTCCTCTTCTCTGGAGTAAATTCAGATCAGGTAAAAAAAAAATAAGCAAAGAAAGAAAAAAGTCATTCAAATTTTGTTCCCATTAGTGCGTCCTGAGTACCCTTGCAGATGCCTATTCCCAAGGATACAACTGTATTGTTATCGAAGATACAACAGCGACAACATCTCCAGAAGGAGGGTTCGAAAACTTCATTCATAATGTAAGAAATGTAAGCACATATGTACATGAAATTATCTCGATAATTTACTTAATACTGACCTTTCTCAAAAAATTATCCAGATCTATGGTTTCGTGACTGACTCAAAGAGAGTGATCGCAGCAGCTAAGTGACAAAGTAAACTAGACTGTGAACGCGAAGGTTGCAATATATATACCAAACCCGCGACGAGGAAATGCTTGGTTCCTGTTTTTGAAAAATTTTCATTTAGATTTGATATAAATACACACTCAGGTTATTTACATATGAGGCCAGAAGGGGGTTGGACATTTATAGATACATAGCGCAAAACGTCAAGGCGTGATTAGGCGAGATCGAGCCTATTAGAGCGAGGTTAAAGGTGGCAATTTTAACAGTAGACGAATTAAAACGCACATTCTTGTTGGGAACATAAGCATCTTGAGAATGCGATTCGGAAATGGGACTTGGGTGGTTTGAAGATTCCGATTCAGGTGGGGTGGGCAGTACTTGTCCAAGGCTTTTTACTCGCTCTCTGAGGTGCGAACGAGGAGGTCTCGGTGGGAGATTTGAAACGGTAGCACTTCGGTTGAGATTAGGAACGATACCATCTGAGATGTGCTCATGCTCTCCAGGTAACAGGCTGACAGGATAGATCGAAGGCGTCGATGGAGTCCATGAGTGTCTGAAGTGTGCCCGGTTAGGCTCCGTAGAAGACGCAACGTCTGTGACTTGCAGCTGGTTTTTTTCAGGCTGGTTGAAGCTGCCATCATGAAACAATGGGTACATAGCAGGGGTAAGACCAAAGGTCTGGTGGCCATGACTAGAGCCCCCTGCTATCGATGGAGTGAGGATGCCTTTTTGATCCCAGTGATCGTCTTCGATATTATTATCAACAGAACGCATCACTGGACGTGCATTGTCATCGTGGAAAGCGAATGAACGACGTTGTGGTTGCATCCCAGCAAACCATTTGTTGCGCTGACGAGTTCGATGGTAACGGCGTATCCAGTACACCATGCAAATCACAAGGCTCGCTAATACTACCCCTACAACCGAAAAAATCCCCGCAACAGCCCCCGGATTGCGTAATATCCTGGATTGTATAAAAATGGATGAATGATAAGATATGAAAGGAGGATAAAGTTCAATTTACCCGGACTCAGACGCCACTCGGTCCTGTTGGACGTTTGCAACGACTGACGTTGATGTGACTAATGATCCATCACTTTCCGTCGAGGTACTCCAAAGAGTGACAAGTGGAGGGGTCGTTATGAGTCTCGACCCATTTGAATCGGTTATTGTCAAAACTAACGGCTTTGACAGGGTGGACGCAGGACGTGTCGTAATAGTGCTTGTTTCAAACCACCCCAAGGCTGTTGCATGAATAACAGTCACTAGCGTTTGATAAGAATCTAACTGTCAAAAGTCGGAACTCGGTGCAATGAACCCACCAGAAACAACTGTAGAGGCAAGTCCTCCAGATGTCCGTTGAACCGAGGTTTCAGCAGTCTTCGGTGCAGTATTGGCCGGGGTTGGGTTCGTGGCAAGGGATGGGTTCGTGGCAGGGGGCAGGTCCACTTGAGTAGGGTCTGGAGGCGGAGGAACTGCTGGTGAGGAGTCAGACATCCTATACTACAGTTAAAAATATTGCCGTCGTTAAAGATAATTTGCTCACCCTGCAGACGAAGACGCCACACCAGTTCTAGGAGCAGTGGCTATCGTTTGTAAGGCCACTGCCGATAGTGTTGAGGTAGACGGGTCGGCAGGAGGTTCGAATACCGAGGTAGAGTTGAGGATAGACATTGAGCTAGGCTGGGCGACAGTAAATTCGAATACCGAAGTAGTGTTGAGGATGGACGTTGAACTAGGTTGGGCGGTAGTAAATTCGAGTACCGAGGTAGAGTTGAGATTGGACGTTGAACTAGGCTGGCAATTTGTTCAGCACCTTATTATTAGCGAGTACATAACGAAGCCGTACCTTACTCAGGTCTGAAGACGATGGCTTCGACACAGATGTGTTAGAAGATAAATTAACAGACCGCCCAGACAGGTCCATCAGCAATCAGGAACACAAGATTAAGCCCTGGCTGCGAATCGGGCCAGGGTGCGGGAGTACATGAAAGGAAGAACGGGGCTCACTGGGATATCTCAGAGCACTAATAAGTGCTTTGGATGTATGAGGAGTCATATTTGTAGGAATGGTTGAACTTCGCTCGGTCAAATAGATAACCTTATGCGTTCTCCCATGATTATAGGCGTAGGATACATGTCAACGTCGATTTATTCCTAGCATGGCTTGAGGGTCAGTTGTCTGAGTTGCACGCTATCCAAATGCTCGCAAGAGCTCCAAACCGCAGTCCATGGTATCACGGATCTCGGACGGCAAGACTTAGATGAATGGTTCTGAGCCTAGAGCACTGAGCACCCGGATGAACATGGTTATTTAGGTTATCAATTAGCAGAAGCACATGGGAAAACTTACCACATTCGGTTTACGGGATGACTCCGGATCGCAAGTCGTTATTACATGACCGGTCGGTCCATTGATTGTCATGCGGAGCGAAGTTACACGCTTTGCAGAACCATCCCAAAGCATGTAAATGGTCAGAAGCCTGGGTCTGCTGGAGTCATAGTTCATGTGGACGGGGCGGCAACGCAAAAAGAAAGAGTAATTTCAAGATCTTAAGACATACATATTATCCAATAGATGAAGGCAAGAATTAGCAGGATGTAAATGGTCTATAGAAAGAAAATAAAATCATGAATTTCCATTCAGAAACATTGGAGCAAACGTCGCGTAACTAAGAGAAAAAAATTCCATGAGGGCCGGAAGTAATAGTATGACCTTGACTTACGATGTGGTGCTGATCCATGTGAAGGTATAAGAGATGATAGGGGGGTATGAATAGGAACGGGGAAAGATAAAGATAGTGTGGTACATTGCTGGAAGGGCAAACACAATTCAAGATAAGCATGAAACTTTGTTAGGTTAGAAGAACATACAATACGCACTTTCGAAACTGTTCAACAACATTTGGACCCTGAAATCCAATTCTTTGCTTTGAGCTTTACGGATGCTCTCCGCCGTGTCCCACTTAGGCTTCCAAAGCTAAGTCGACTTGAACTGTTCACTCTGCGGAGAGCTCGGTCGCCATAGCTGACACCACTCCCGGCTTTTTCTGGATCTAGAGTACCTGACTCTATCGCAAGCAGGATAGCGCGGGCCGCCAAGAGAAAGGGTGCTTCAACGTTTTCGCCAGTCAGAGATGATGCTTCGAGAAAATGTACATCTAAGTGAAGTAAGCAGCTTGAATTTTGCTTTTAGACATGACCCACCGTTCTCCGCAGCCCATTTGCTAGCTTCTGCCCACTCAACTTCTCTGTCTTCTTCTCGGTCAGACTTGCTCCCAACAAGCACAACAACTAATTGGGGACTTGCTAGTGCTCTCGCATCAGCAAGCCACCTTGACAAATTTGCGAAAGATTGTCGACTGAAAAGAGATTAGTCCATATAGAATCCCTTAGACAAGGTCGACGCACTTTGTGATGTCATACACTAGTAAAGCACCAGCTGCCCCGCGATAGTAACTCCGTGTAACAGATCTGCGTAGCCGCCTGTCATCAAAGAAATGGATTGGAACATGAATTCAAGCGAACCGAAACCGTTCTTGGCCTGCTGTGTCCCATAACTGATTCAAAGTTCAGTACAAAACCAAGAAATAGATGCTAATCTAATTGACCTGCAATTTGATCCTTTTTTCGCCCAGCTTTACCGTTCTACTCGAGAATTCAACCCCAATAGTATGTTGTGAATGGTCCTTGACTATGTTGGAGTGGTGAACAAAATGTCTGTGAACCGCACACTGGACGAACATGAATTGTGGGTGAAGTGATGCAACAGGCACGATTTCCCGGTTCCAGCTTCTCCTATGAGAGCCAATGTTGAGCAGGGACATTCAGGACATAGTCAACAAGCCATAGGTACCAATAATAATGTATTTCATCAAGAAATCTGCAAGCATAAGTTGGAACTAAAATCAGGAGACTTGTGAGATAGGTATGACACTAACCGTATGTTTCTAGAAGCTCTGTTGCTTCGGCATCGTATTCATTTGAAGGCATAGTGGATGTCAATAAGCAATAAGAATATAACAAATGAAAAGGAAAGAGAGGCTGCTGAAATGAGCGCACGATTCAGAATCCAAGACCTCTGAAATGCCTCATGGCCTGCACTGTTTCAACAAGCTACCTGAGCGTCTCTGAATGTCACGTGTTTCTCGGTTACCGATATTCCTATTTAATTCGTCCCATAGCTGCATTAAATATGTGTCGTCACCAACCCTTCCAAGGTACCCATATATCGACCACTTTCGTTCCATCCTCCTCCTCGCCGTCAACGATATAATACCAGGGGTGTGCCTGAAAAATGAGTGTTGAAGAATGTATATTGTCAAAAGATTACATACTGCGGCAATCAAACAAGCATGTTGCCCAACAATGTTGACCAGCGTTCCCACTCTCAGTGTCTCATTCGAGTCCTTGTCTGTCCTTGTCAATATTCCATGCTCCTGCGATATTCTTGAAAGTTGCCAGGGATGGCCTACGACGTCACCATAACCTCCAGATGGACCAGTATCCTTGCTAAACGCTATGGCTCCAGCGTCTATCATAGCCTCGTCTGTGCCATTGCTACCTCTTCCGGGGTAATAAGAAATTACTGTTGCTTGAACTCGCTGAGATATAAGGGTGCGGTCTATTAAGCCAGTGTGTTGTTGTTGTAAATCCAGCATGGCATAATTCCCCGCATGCAGCTCAAGAGCCCCATGAAGGACCTGAGCAAGCAATTTCCTCGTTTCCAGACCGGCTGCATGAGCCGTCGGAGTGGAACCAACCGAGAGGACAAATGGTTGCGTGAGTGCTGCTGATGGTATAGAATGAGATGTTATCTCCAGAGCTGCCATTGCGGCATCGTTCACTGCCGCAACTTCGCCAGATAAAAATTTAGATGCCTCGGATAGAGACGTGGATGCGTAAGAATTCCCAGCATGTCCATAAAATCCGTGTAGGTTGATAGCATATGACTTTAACAAAACATCGAGGAGGGCATAGAACTCAAGAGACCCTGGTGAGACGCCAGCACGACTGCACAAATTAGCATTAAACATTATAAGAACTTAAATTCGCTTACTTTTGCCCACCGTCTATCTTCACAAATACGGACCAACGTTTGCCTGTGTTCTGTTGTGTTTCGTACGCCTCCAGAAACAGCACTTGATCTGGGTGATCAACCAAGAGCCTCAGTTCTCCATCATACTTCTGGAGCTCAGCACGAAGTTCCGAAAGGTCCTGGACTTTGTTTATTGCGACGGGAAGACCGTATAACATCTAGTTATGGAGCCATTTCAGTATTTCAGCATTGAATGATGGGAACATTCTGAATGACATCCTTAACAATCTGGTCGGCTACCAGGCCAGCTTGTACCACCCCCCAAGCCTCCATTAATGTAGAAACAACGACAGCGTTCGTCCGACCTTCCTCGGAGACCAATTGAAGCCTCGTTCCTTCAGCAGTCTAAATGGCGGGTCGATGTACATTTCAATAAGTATTGATGACTGAACCTCCCTTGTGTGTTTTGAGATGGGCACGAAAAGAAGCTCCCCATTCTCTGGCTTTCTTATGCATACTCGAGCAATTCTGTGCGAACAATCTGCGATCTATGATCATGGCAGGAGTCCTCAATGTATCTGACGATCTGCCAAGGTACTTGTCAATCAAAGCATCTTTATCTGGTCGGAAGGATAAATTGTAAGGAGTTTCGGACTGGGGTATCATTGGTTTGAGAGCACAACCTGGTATCGATCAAATGGATCTACCATGGGTACCATGACTTCCGAGCTCTAAAAATAGGCAACCTTAAGAATGCAGCTTTTAATTCCGAAATCTGAGAATTCTGAATAATTTCGAGTACAAGAACGAGGGTCGAGAAACGAATTGAAATATATTTTTTTCGCATGAAAAGTAGTAAATGGGATCACGTGTTATACCAGTGTTTTTACCTTCATAATGACATCAGAATCTTTTGACTTCAAATTCCTTGGCTTGGATGTCTAAGACTGCTTGGTCCGTCATGCACCCCTGTTCTGCACACTATCATTGATATTATCATGTCCACAACGATACCACGACTTGTACCACCGTCGTCATTGCTGAAGACCACATCTGCCAAGCCAATTCATTCAGCCTCCTCCCAGACTCCACCACTCAAAGAAGATAGTTATTTTGGCGCCAGCATCTACACATCCCCAGAACATTCCGACAATTACAATTCGGACGAAGACGACGGACGGAGTGATTCCACTTTAGAAGATGAATGCTCAGAGAAGCTCTTTGGACACCCACTAGAACGCATGCCCAGAATCAAGAGTGCAGACCACGGTTTCCAGTATGAACAGGATTTAAACTCCCTTCTTCTTACTTCTCGCTCCTTCAAATCAGAGTCGGTTATATCTACGACGTCCGATGCGTCATACGGCGCCATGTAAGCTTTTTGAAGTCATAACAGTTTTTGAAAAATCTAAACCTTCTGCTAGTGACTATGACGAGATTGTTGATGACCTGCTCAACCTGAGACCTGATCCTTTCGAGTTTTCTGATCACAGGAACTTGGTACAGGGCCTTGCGCAATTCTACTACATTGTTGCGTCGCTCATATATCTCTCCAAAGATTTTCCCGGACCCCGGAAAACATCCTGTTATCTCTCCTTCACTGATGATCAAACGTCTGAAGCGTTCTTCTTCGGAACTGCGTTTTCTTCTTGAATTAAATCTCCCTGAATTCAGGGACGACCCTTGGAATGCAGCACCTCACATCCTACGAGCGGTTGAAAGGGCTGATAATGTCTACCTTTGCCTACAGCGTCTTTCGGAATATAATCAGCCCCCACTTGTCCGAGTGGCACATTACATTGATTTTTTCCGCCAGATTTTAGAGGTATTCCATTCACTCTCCGTGAAAGTACTATGTCTAATAGTCAAAAAGGGACTTTCCTCTCTTCATGAACGACGTATAGCTGGTCTGAGTTGTGCAGAGCCTTCTTCGTACATGGTTGATTTAAGCAGTGCCCCCCAGACTTCTGCTACACTCTTGCACCATGCTGGAGCTGGATACATAGCTCCACAACAATTTGATAGGGTTTCTTACCCCGTCAAATACTACCTGGTAAACTATACCAACGCGTCTTATATTCGCAAAGGACCAACATTTCCCTCTTCGCCGGGGTCGCCCGCCCGAGAACATGAGGAGCTAGACACATTCACCTTCAAAAAAGATGTTCAAGACAGTGCCACGATGATTGATGGACTTCTCTCAGATGTAAGTTTGCCGATTTCTCTTTCTTTCAGATCATTCAAACTGTTTTGATCAGGTTCCCCAAGTCTCATTGAAGTTCAAGCCTTTGATTAAGGCAATGACGCTTGGTGGTTTCACTGCAGAAGATTCTCGCCGCTTATTTGAAGCACTTTGTCGTGCGCTCGAGGCGCCAATATTCGAAACCGCTGCCCACCCAGCCAGCACTAGTAAGCAGTCGGAGCGTGCACATACCGCCCCAGACCTGAATCCTAGTTTGAAGCCTGCTTGGGAAAATTTTAGACCGATGGACAAGGTCAAGTCATGCTAGCAGCTTTTCAAACGCTGTTAAGTAGTGAATGCAGGAGTAGTCTGGTGCTGCGGTTCGCTCCATAATCTTACAGGTTATGCACGGCCACCCATGCAAAACAATTTAATTCCAAGAAGTGCCAATGGCCTTTGGGTCAAGCTACTTGTGAATGAACATCAGAGGCGCACTTGACTATGGCACTCGTCTTCTAAGAATGATATAAGCCAATGCCAAGAATTCAGTTTTCAGCTTCCTGATCATTCAAGTAGCTGCAATGGCCTCTATCTCGACATCAACATCGTTTGGAAGTTTTGCAGCTTGAATGCAGGTTCTTGCGGGTTTCGGAGATGGGAGCAACTATTTTCAAAGGTGAGATTGTCGTAATTTTTTTTTGGCATCTCCAATCTTACCTTTTCATACACCTCGTTCATCGCAGAAAATTTGTCCATATCTTTTAAGTACACATTGACTTTGACTACCTTCTCCCATGACGAACCTGCGGCCTCCAAGACGTTTCCAAGATTCTTGATGCATTGAGCCTATGATAAGATATCTGATTCAGGGACGAGAGCCCAAAACAATCAAGAGTCATATGATTACAGTGTGCTCCCGCCTTCAACTATTTTTCCTGTCTTGTCGGCTGGAACTTGACCACTCAGAAAGATCAGACCAGGGACTTTCGTTGCATGGGCTAGAATTGCCAGTCTTGGTCAGGATACTAGTAACGATATGAAAGATACCGACTGACAAAGGATATGACTGAAATTTGCGTTCTCCGTAGAATTTATCTTTTCGACGGACATGTTGGTAAGGTAAGAATCAAATCCACAGATGCCTCTGTTATTTAAATATTATCAGATGACGCCGGATATGACGGTCCGCTGGCGGTGACTCCGCACCAACGCGGGTATGCTCATCATGCAAGCACACGCAAAAGCTTATCTTCTTAGACCTGGGTCTTGTCATCCCCTACGGAGCCTGTTACGAAAGGACTTATGTGTGCGACTACCTTAAATAGGCAGAATTCTCGCCAAGAAGCTGTTCTAACTCTTTACCCAGGCCCCAACCGTCAGTAAGTATCATGGACGAAGCAAAACTTCCAAACGAATCAGACAGTATAGAACATTCGGACCTAGTGACTCTGAAGGAAGAAGCCAGTCTTCGTCGTAAATTCGATGTCTTTCTCTTGCCACCCCTCGCACTCATGTTGGTCATTCAACCCCTTTTCTGAAATCTCAAGTACTACTTTGAACTGCACAGGTATCTATTTAATGCCCTTGACAAAGGTAATGTTGGAAACGCTAAAACCGCTGGATGGGATAAAGTCAGTTTATTATATTTTTGTTAAATATCCTGATAGTACGTACGCTGATTGGAACTTACGCAGGATATCCACCTTAGTGGAAATCAGGTGTCTTTAACTCGTATTGTTAGCCCTGTTAAAATGCTGATACAATGGATTATTCTCGCAGTATTATCTCCTTGTTATGATTTTCTACGTGAGGCCTGCAATAGTTCCAAGTCTTTGACTACGATACTGATGTCCGTCGGGTCCAGGTCCCATTCTGCCTGTAATATTTGACATACTTTCCTGTGATGGGAACCTTGCTAACGCATGAAAATCAGATTTGGCACACCCATTTCTTTGCTCGTCAAGAAATTCTCGGCGGCTCGCGTGTTGCCGTTGATGATGCTAGGATTCGTAAGGATGAACGCTTTTATCTTCTTGATCTCAGTATGGTTTACATCGACTCATAGGGTTCAATGTAAGCACATTCCAATTTCAAGACAGCTTTCTTATTTCTTTGATTAATTTGTATCATCTAAGGTCAATATTTACCGCAATAGCCAAGAACTTTTCACGTCCGTCTCGATCTGCGTTCAATATAACGTCGTGATTGACACTTGCTTTAGAAATCTTTGCCATTCGATTTTTTCTGGGAATATTTGAAGCGCCTATGCTTCCGGGTGTTGTCTTCTATCTGTCGACATTTTACAAGAGAAATGAACTAGCTTCGCGAGTTGGCTTGTTTTATGGTTCGCACCCCTAATGATATTGAGTAAAAGACGTGTCTAAATGTTGACTAAAGCTGCATCGTCAATTTCGGGCGCTTTTTCGGGTAAGGCGGACCCTATTCTTTTGCAGTTGTCTTTTACTCAGCTGCACCTGCAGGTCTCATTGCCTACGGTGTCTTCCACATCCACAATCCGAAGTACCATTCGTGGCAGTTCTTGTTCTGGATAGAAGGTACGTCGTTAGCTTTCAAATACCTTCTTAAAATCACGTTCTCTTAAATGCCTCGCCTGATGTTTACATAGGTGCCGGGACTATCTGCTTTGCTATCTTTGCCTGGTTCTGGTTGCCGCTCTCCCCGTCTACCTGGACGATGCTTAATGAGCGACAAAAGGCGGTGGCAAAAACGAGAATCCTGACAGATTCATCCGTTGTCGTCGACGAGCGTCTCAATATCCGTGACTCGTTCAAGCCATTTGCAGATCCGATGTATTGGTATGACATTATTCATTTGTATCTGTATCCAAAAACAACAAATACACCCATCCAGGCTTTGGGCAATGATCAGTCTATCATTTGGGGTGCCTCTTGCCAGCGTCAACAATTTCTTGCCCCAGATAGTTGCAAGCCTTGGCTATTCCACCATTCGCACGAATTTACTGACAGTGGCTCCAAACATCGTTGGAACCGTTGCCTTACTGCTGCTTACCTTTTCTTCTGATTATTTTCGAGAACGCTCCTTTCACATGTATGTTGATGCAATATCCAAGTCGAACAGAACCTTAGTAACTGTTGGAACTTTTGAATGCCAGATGTATAGCATTAGCCACAGCGCTGACAGGCTTTATTGTTTTGGGATCGATTGATGTCTTGAAACACCGACACGTTGCATATTTTGCTTGTTTCCTACTGACAAGTGGGGTAAGTTTCTCCTTATGACCTTGACTTAATATTTGCTTACGTATACTGGACCACAGGCCTTTGCTCCATCGGTTTTGGTCAGTGCATGGTATTCCAATAACACTCCAAGTGAATCAAGGCGGGCAGTGGTTGCCGCTGTAATGGGTACGTAACCGAGTGTCGGGCTCACGAGCCAGGTGCATTTACCTCACTTATTTCCTCAAAAGTCGCTATCGCAAATTCATCTGGTTTAATATCCACGAACGTGTTCAGAGCACAAGACGAACCAAAATATATACTAGGTAGGAGTTACAATTGCTTGCTATGTTCATAAAGTCTAATCTTGTCAAAAGCTCTGGCGACTTCTGGTAAGCCTATCAATATTGTTGAGTGTGCTCAGCGATCATTGCCTGACTTGGAGGACAACTTTCGCAGCTGCGTTTGGTGGCTTGTGTCTACTACTAGTCGCATTGTGCGTTTGAGCAATTGGTTCCTAATTGCGAACTAACAGAAGACGTTTCCAGCACTGGGATATATATGAGAATTGAAAATCGCAGGAGAAACAAAGACCAAGGCGTGAACATTACTGCAGCTGACGTGAACACGGAAGCGTTGGGTGACGGTCCGAGGTCTCCATCCTTCCGTTATATGTATTAGTGTCAAGATACCCTCGATGTACAACGGAACCTAAAAGATGAAAATATTACAACCACCGAAGGATGGGATCTGAACTCAGTCCATCAGTGCGTCGAAAGTCCACAAAATTCGGGGTCCAAACCATGGGGATGAATGAACATGTCTCATGTTGACTTGACTGGTTATCCGACCTTTGAAGTTGCATGAAGAAATGTTATTCTCGCTGTGTTAATCTAACGCAGAAAAAAATTATTTTGAGGTGAAGGCACAAACAACCGCCGAAAAGTTATCGACGTGGAACCTGCCTGCCACCTTGGGATAACCAGGACAACGGCCTTAAAGAGAAGACGGAAGATCTGCACATTACAGCGATTTGAGATAAAATAACATCAAAATAAGAAAAAGACAGTCAAACGAATGTTTATTAGGGGGATCTGTTGTCAAAGAAATAAGAGTGATTCAGTGAGATTTCTTTTGGGGTCTGTTTAGCCCATGTTTCCTACTGATGGGCTTGCATGATAGCGTCAGAGATAAAGGCTGCAGATACTTGTCGTCCACCAAACCACCGGCCATTGAGTCCTTGGACAGCCTTTTTGGCGTTTTCGATGGCATCGAATTTGACATAGATCTCGCCCTATGTATGGTCAGCAACAAGTAGGCAAAATGAACGCCAGCGCTCACCTGTGTCTCCCTCTCCACTTTGATTGCAGTTACAGGACCATACTTGCTCTCGCATTCCCCTTTAACATCTTCGGCGAGATCCTTGTCCCAATCACGTTCACTTTCTCTGATTGCAAGAAAATCAGATACAGGGTATTGATGATCAGAAACACTAACTCTTCGGGATCGAACATATCTTTCAACAAGACTGAACGCGACTGCATAGCTTGAGGAATATTCGGTCTTGCACTACATTTTGAGTTAGTAAAGCTCTGAAGGAATAAAATACACCTTCACATAGACTCTGGAACAGAAGGAGCTGATTCAGTCCTGGCAAGTTTCTGCATCAGCGCTTGACGAGAGGCGGCATTCAAATTACCACCTGGAACACTGCTGAGTCATTGCGAAAAAATATAATAGTAACAGAGAAGAATCACCGCCCGCTTCATCCAAAGAATCTTGTTGAGTGTACTTAGCTGTGCCTTTTTCGTGGACGGTGTTCACGCGTAGCTGTCAAGATATTTGAGCGATTGTAAGCAAAAAAAAAGCAAAAAAGTCATACAGTACGACCAGCTAATTCGAAACCTTCCATTTGTTCGAGTGCCATTCGCGCATCCTCAGCTCTTTTATATCTGAAGCAAAGTCAATTATCTGTCCAGAGCACAAATAATGATAAAGAACTGACTGCACGAAAGCGTAGCCTTTGCTGCGTCCTGTCATAGGGTCTCTGTGAAGATCGACAAATTCAAGTTCCCCAAAAGGTTCAAACACCTGTTTGATATCGGTTTCGGAAAGATTAAAGTGCAATGATCCGACATATAATCTGGTTCACAGCCATGATTAATGAGTGCCCACAAGAGAGAGAGAGAGAGAGAGAGAGAGAGAGAAAGGACTCACTGCATTGAGCCATGAGATGACGTTACGCCAGGCGGAAGATTGAGGCTCCTGTCCCAGACATCAGATCAACAAACAAGATTTCAACATAGACATACCCATCGCCCGGGTGAAGTTTATTTCTTTCCGATTCAGTGAGTTGCACCATGATGGGCAACCCCATCACCACAGTTCCAGACAGAGCAAGGGCTTTTTCTACAAGGTCAATCGTTCGGAACTCAACATAACCAATGCTAGCGGAATGAAGTCTGTCAGCAAATACATCTTGCAACGTTGCGCATGCACGCACCCTTTCGATCGACGAGATAACCTGTCAGTGACGATTCTTGAATCCATTACTGTACCTTCTCCGAGTTTGTCTTCGAAAAAGTAACCTAGGTCTTTGGCTGTCAAGCGAGCAGCGAGTTGAGAAACAAAAACAGATCGTGCTTCAGAATCATCTTCTTTCGGTTCATCTGGGTTGTATGGCTCGTCCAAAGGCGTTTCATAAGACGCATAGGCGGGAGAATTACGCCTAGTTTATGTTAGTGGGAGGTCAACTTAAACTATGAAGACAATGTTCACATACCTGACTGGGGGTGGAGGGCTCTTTGGAAGGCTCATAAAATCATCATCATCGACATAATGGCGACCATCACGCCTACTTCTTTCGCTTCTTGATGAATCGTCGAACTCCTCTCGCAGGTCGCCATTCCTTCGCTCAGATGAACGAACTGAACGGGGACTATCACGTGGAGGAGGAGGCGGGGGTAAACCGGAAGGTGGTGGTGGCGGTGGCGGTGGATAGTCGTCGAGTATCTCTGATTTTTTCCTTTTGACTCTGTCGTCCTGACCACGTTCAGATCCTTCATAATCATCCCCTCTCTTGCGCCTACGATCACGATCCTTGTCGTCTCGGTCCCTCTCGCGGTCGCGATCCTTGTAACTGTGTCGGCCATTTGGACCGTCATGTCGATTACTGCGGTGGGCTCTTTCGCCATCTCTTTCACGACGACGTTCTCTGTCCCTGTCCCTGTCCCTATGTCTATCACGCGAACGGTCTCGATAGCCTCTTTCACTTCCTCTATCACGACTACGACTTTGCTTCTTTTTTTCGTCCACATCGCCCCTTCGCCTGTCTCTTCTCTCTCTTTCCTTTGACGGAGATCGATGAGAGCGTCTAGTACGAAGCGTATCAGTGGACCTGTCAATTTATGTTTAAGACAATATTTGCTCGATACAGCTTTAAAAACTTACGAGTGACGATGTGGGGACCTATCGACATCCATTCTACTGGGTGAGGGCATGTTGAACAAGGTCGTTGCAGGGTGAGGTGGTAAACCAAATTTACGTAATTTTTAGCTCGTATTTGGGGTATAAACAATCCAAATTTAGATTGCAACAAATACCTCCAAATAACACTGACAATGTGCAAGGCAGTGTTGTGCGAGTCACCGACCTAGTCAGCGACTCTGGATGACTAGTCATTCAAAGTCACAACTCTGGTCATGACCAGCTGTCGATCTTCCCCCGTTTTTCTGTCTATGGTTGCCTGTCAAGTTTGCAGTTTTCTCGTATCTAATTTCTCAATCACTGCTTCTATGACATATTGAGGACAAGGAAAGATATGTATTGTTCAGACAGGGTTCTGTAACTTTTGTTCTTTAACTTCTTATTTATATCACTGCTG